>LFFM01002791.1_pt1 | contig 11320 bp, 9 predicted proteins | sample 643131 | NCBI WGS metagenome assembly LFFM01 (sample SAMN03777445, study PRJNA286221) | soda lake metagenome | biome: soda lake; feature: Kulunda steppe; material: water; isolation source: sample Tc-Br brine of Tanatar trona crystallizer | place: Russia: Kulunda steppe | collected 2011-07
ATAAGACCTTTAATAATCATTTCATCAAAAAAGACAAATTCATTCAATTTATCATAAAAGTCAAGAGCCTTTTCATATTCAGCTTTACTCCTGAGAAAATCATCCATCTTAAGCATAGTATCAACTAAAATATCCCGATAATGATTCCTTGTACTCCAGATCCACTCGTCAGACTTAGCTTCCTGAAGAAAATCGCCTTTATAAAGATTTAAAGCCCTATCAAAAGTATCAATAGAATCTGTCGAATCTTCATTAATGAACTCTACAGTCTCATTACAAAGAATAGCAAACTCTTCAGCATCAAACCAGTATTCAAGCTCATGATTAAAAGAATATGCCGAACCCAGTGTTTTAATATAATCAGAGTCATCACCATTATTTATAAGTTTTCGAAGGCGATAAACCAGCGCAGTTAATGCCCCCTCAGGATCATCATTATTATGTAGCCGAAGAACCATAATCAGCTCATCTCTGGAAACTTCTCTATTTGAATGAACAATTAAATATTGCAGCAATTCCCAGCGTTTACTTAACTTATGAATATTTTCTGTAATTATTTCATTGCCCCGTCGAATTTTAAAATTACCCAGACTATAAACTTCCAGAGCCTTCCCCATTCTTCAGCCTCCCCCCAGTTAAAATTAAATCTTCTATAATACTTAATTCGACAACAACTTGAAAATACCTTCATAAATTTCAATTAGTTTTTATCCATTACCCTTCCTACTTCTATCCAATCTAAACCCAGGCTAATCCAATCTCAAAAACAACTGAGTATAGGCTTCACTCTGATAAGCACCAGCACCAATCGCATTAACATCAGGATCGAGAATATTCTGCCGATGACCATAACTATTCATCAGACCCTCATGGGCAAAAATTGCTCCGGTATAGCCATAAGAGAGATTCTCTAGCAAATAACGATAATCTATACCAGCAGCCTGAACTCTATCTCCAGGACTACCAGTCGTCGGAGACTGATGAGAGAAAAAACCATTATAATACATGTCCTGGGAATGCTCAATGGCAACTTCAGCTGCAGCCCCATACCAGCCCAGCCTCTGAATCCCATTTCTAACCCGGACAGAATTAACCAGATCCTGAAACTGCTTGCCAGTATAATAATCTACTTCTTCCTGTTCCGAATCACTGATCTCTTCAGGCTCAAAATCAGGCCTGGAACCTCTGACCCAGCTGATATTATAATTCAAATTACTTGCAGCCATCGTCGTTTCAACATCGGAGACCAGAATAGATGTCAAGCGCTCCCTGTGAACATCTATAAAATAATGAACAACAGACTCTGACCCAGGGTCATAAAGTAAAAAAATAGAATTTTCCGCCCCATCAGGTGGGCTCAAAGTAATCGTCGTATTATTGTATTCAAATTCTAATTGCCTGCCAGCATCAACTGCCGATCTAAAACTATCAATATCAGTACCAATCTCAACACCCTGATAACCCCAATTAAAAGAATTACTGTAAATGGCCACAACCTGGCCCTCTGCCACTCCAATCTGAAAATAATTGGCATAATCCTGATTATAAACCAGCCACTCATAGCCATATCCAGTTGGGGCCCTGTAAGCCGGTTCACCAACTAATCCCAGCAATTCAGATTCAGTCATACCAATTTCTAATTCCAGTATTACTTCCTCTGAAATACCACCAGCCACAACTCCATTTATAGCTAAACCAGATATGACCATAGCCATGAAAAAAACTAAAATGATCTTTAATAATCTCACACTCTTCAATTTATCAAAAAACATCATCTCTTCCTTTCATACAGCTTATTTAAAGCATCTCATTGACCCGAAGAGCAGCCTTGGCCCCTTCGGCAGCAGCCACAATTATCTGCTTATCCCTTATATTGGTAACATCCCCGGCAGCCCAGACACTTTCTAAGCTTGTTTGATTCTTATCATCAATAATTATCTCGCCTCTATCATTAAGCTCCAGGATCCCTTCAAGAAAATCAGTATTAGGGATCAGGCCAATTTTAGTAAAAACAGCATTCACATTAATAGTCTCTTGATGGCCAGTATTTAAATTCTTAAGCTCAACAGCCTCAACAATTTCTTCACCTAATATTCTGCTAATTGAAGCTTCGGGATATACCTTAATCTCAAACTTTTCATGAACCTTTTCAACTAAAATATCCTCGCCTCCAAGCTTATCATGAATATCAATCAACTTTACCTGACAGCCTAATTCAGCAAGATCTAAAGCAGCCTCCATCCCTGAATTACCGCCACCAACAACAGCCACCGGCTGACCGGCATACCTGTCCCCTTCACAGATTACACAGTGATGAATACCGTTACCAGTAAACCGCTGTTCCCCCTGAACATTCAGTTTCCTATATTTACTTCCAGTTGCAACTATCACAGCTCTGGCAGTTAACTTTTTGCCACCTGCAAGTCCCAGGGTAACCTGCTTATCATCTGTTGTTAACCCCTTAACCTTCTCTCCAAGCTTTATCTCAAGATCATAATTAAGCAGCTGATGCCAGAAAGTCTCCATCAACTCATCGCCCTGAATGCTATGCTCACCAGGATAGTTCTCAACATTTCCAGCACCGAGCATCTGTCCACCCATATTAGTAGCCAGTAATAGAGTCTTTAAGCCTCGCCTGGCAGCATAAAGGCCGGCATTTACACCAGCAGGACCGGCTCCGATTACAGCCAGATCCCAGTTCTCAGAATAGATCTCCTGCTCAATACCCAATCTCTCATCCAGCTGACCAGAAATAGTCTCAGCAACTAAATCATCATAATCACCAACATGCCTATCATCAATAAAGATCTGAGGTGCAGTCTTTGCCCCACCTGTCCTCTCAAGCATCTCCCTGTAAATCCTTCTATCATCTATATCATATTCTTCATAAGAACAGCCTCTGCTCTCAAAGATCGCCTTAGCCAGCTTGCTATAGGGTTTTGAAGGCCTTGTATATATCTCAATCATAAATAATCACCTGCTTTTTAAAATTATTGAAATCTAAGAAAAGTTAATAATCCTTAGTTTGTAACTCTACTTTAATTGTAACATATTTTAAGATTAATGTTTTGATTTATGTCACATTAATTAGCAGATGATCCTATTTTTTTGCTATCTAACCTAATCATCAAGCAGCCAGGCAATTGCAATTTCCGGAGTTAGCTTCCGGTGACTGGTTCTGGAGCTTACCTTTTTAATAAACTCCCTGTGCCAGAGATTAACTATTACCGGAATCTTTTCAATCCCAAGAAGTTTAGCAATTACAAAACGGTGGCGGCCATCAACAAAGAGCAGCTCACCATTTCTAGAAACAGCAACCTCAACCTCATTTTCAGGCAACCCTTCATAAGTCGCCTTCTTAGAATGAAGAGATCTGGGATAGCTGTTACCAGAAGCCTGGCTCCTATATCCTCTCCCTTTAATCTTATAATATAACTCATCCCAGTATTTAAGCTTCTCAAGATAATAATCGAAATAATATTCTGAAGTCCTCGGTTTAGCAAAATTATCAGGAAAAGGTAGCTCTAAATTTTGAGCTCTGGCAATTGCAGCTTTTTCCTCTAAAAATCTATAATAGACAGTCTCTTCCCAATCCTTCCTATCAAAAAAACGTTCCTTAAAAGCGACATAACTTATCATAGACTCAACTCTCTGCCTGGTTAAATCCCAGTTGCCATCAACTATTTTACCAGCAAAACGAACATCTTCTTCCCAGAGAATATTCCTCTTCCTAACAGTTTCAACTCCTGGCGTCTCAACTAACCGATCATTTTCCAGCCAGTCAAGATAATACTCAGGATAAGGACTAATACTCTCCTGAATCAACTCAACTGGAACAGAAACAACCTGAAAGGGTTTATTAATAACCTTATCTGAAATCAAGCCAGAAAACCTTAAATACTGCCTGTAAATTAACGGTATTACACCGCCAGTAAAGTTATTGATAGCGTCTATAATAAACCCCTCCTGTCTGTCAACCTTAATATCTGCCCTCAAATTCAAGGATCAAGCGATCATTTTCAAAATTAAGCTGAACCCCAGAAATCATAGCAAAAAACTGAATTGCCTGTCGTAACTCCTGACTGGCAAATTCAATCTCAATTCTAGAATCAAAAACTTCTATTTCTTCTGATTCAAGATGATAGGCTAGATCAAACTCTGAAAACAAATCCAGATAATTAGTCTCAAAATCAAGCTGGTTAATCTTGAACTCATATCTCTCTTCCATTCCCTCAGGGAAGAAATCCTGACTGCTTACCCTCATTACAATATTAATCAGGTTTAACTCTTCAACGTCAATCCCGACCATTGATTGAATCTCATCGGCTTCACCAGATTCAATCAAATTACTTCTTACAGGATTTAAATCAATCTGGCTAACCCTTATTCCAGCCTCAAAATCAAGATGTTCCTGTTCAAGATCTGCGTTACCTGTATAATCCATATCAAACTGTTCCATGGCAAGTAAAAGATTCTGATCATTATCCTCTAAACGTACACCAAAGAGTGATAACTTTAAATCTTTAGTATTGAGAAAATCATCATCAATATTTTCCCCCCAGACTAAAGCTATCATATCCTGAAAGCTCATTGAAATATCCAACATATCAGCTGTCACTCTACCAGTCCGGCCATACACCTCTATTCCTTCACCTTCCAGAGATCTCATTGCCGGATTAGCCGTAAAACTTCCTCTGGTCAGATAAATATCATCGCCTAGTGATTCCTGCAAACCATCCCGAAAATTCCTGGCAATGATTGATCCTAGAGCAAAATTCAAAACCACCAGTAATGCCGCCAGAAATACCAGTGTAATAATTATCTTCAAAGATTTCCTGCCATTAGTTTTACTTTTCTCCATATATCAGTATCCTCTCTATTATTAATTTATTTTTATATATAGTCCTGCATTAATTTTAACAGATTTTAACTAATAAAAAAAGCAGCATATCTGAATAAGAAATGGAGACCTCTTAAGGCCCCCAGTTTTAATCTCCAAAATTTCAAACAATTAAGATAGAAAAGTCCTCAGTTAAAATATAGCTTCTAACTACTCATTATCTTCGTAATCCCTCAATTGCTTTTTGTCCTGTCTGTCCTTTATTAAGTTCCAGTGATAGGAGATAGCCATAAAACCAATAAAGAAACCAGCTAAACCCAGCCCATAACCGACAAAACTTAAAAGAAAAGTTTCTTTTACAAGATTAATTACCATGGCAAAGACCAACAACCAGCCAGCAACAATTAAAATAAGACCTAAAATAATCATCCTGGAACTTTTAAATCGCAACATCACTGGCATCCTCCTTATCTTTAAAGAGCCAGCAGGCAGTAATTCTATTGTCAGCCAGCTCAAAATCTGGCGGCTCCTTTTTATCACATAACCCTGCAATCATATACTCACACCGGGGATGAAATCTGCAGCCAGCAGGGGGATTTAAAAGACTTGGCGGCTCCCCAGGTGGCACCTTTTTAAATTTATCAATATTGCTGGCATCTGGCTCTGAAATAGCAGCAAGTAAAGCCCTTGTATAGGGATGAGCCGGTTCCAGCAAAAGTTCCCGCACCGGCGACTGCTCAACGATTTTACCACCATACATAACCCAGATTCTCTCAGAAAAATACCTGACAGTAGATAAATCATGTGTAATATAAATAATTGCAAGTTCACGTTTAGACTGTATCTTTCTAAAGAGTTCTAAAATTTCAACTCTAACTGAAGCATCAAGCATCGAAACAGGCTCATCAGCCATTATCAATTTAGGATTAAGCACTAGCGACCTGGCAATAACAATTCTCTGCTGCTGACCACCACTTAACATATGGGGATATTTATCTAAAAAATCAACGATAGGCGTCAGCTTTAATTCAGTCATAACCTCTTCTAGTCTGGATTGCCGCTCTGCTTTATCCTTAATCCCATTAACAATCATCGGTTCTTCAAGTATTCTCTGAATAGTCATAAAAGGCGGCAGTGCTCCATAAGGATCCTGCTGAACAAAACCTACCTCCGATTTATACTCACTCATATCCCCATCACTGGCAGCCTTAATAGATTTACCCTCAAATACCAACTCGCCATCAGTTGGCCGGTTGATCCCGATTATAGTCTTGGCCAGACTGCTCTTGCCACAGCCTGATTCACCAACCAGAGAAATTGACTCACCTCTATGAAGTTTAAAATTAACACCATCGACTGCCCTAACAAAACCAACATGAAGAAAGCCCCATTTCTTAATCTCAAACCAGGTCCTTAAATCATGGGCCTCTAATAAAACTTCATTTTTATTAACTGACATAGCGCTCACCACTCTCTTTATATAGCCAGCATTTTACCATCCTGCCGCCTTCCACCACAAATTCTGGAGGGTCCTGACTGCAGAGTTCGAATCTCTCATTACAGCGGTCAGCAAAGCGACAGCCAGTTGGTGGATTAATTAGACTTGGCGGCTGACCTGGAATATAACCAAGCTTATCATCAGCTTCAAGTGTCGGTACACTCTCCATTAATCTCTCAGAATAGGGATGGAGTGGTTTCCCAAAGAATGTTCTAGCATCAGTAAATTCGACTATCTGGCCAGCATACATTATTGCGGCCATATCAGCTATTTCACTGGATGTGCTAACATCATGGGTTATCAATATAAAACTAATATCTATCTGCTGTTTTAGTCTGGTTAAAACATTCATTATATTGGCCTGGGTCAAAACATCAAGAGCCGAGGTAGGCTCATCCAGAACAATAAAATCTGGATCAGTTATCAAAGAAGTCGCAATTGCCACCCTCTGTCTCATCCCACCACTCAGTTCAAAGGGATAACGCCCAAGAAAATCTACTGGAATTCCAACTTTTTTAAAAGCAGCTGCTGCCCGCTTTAAAGCCTCATCTTTATCATCAACAAGACTATGAAGCAGAACTGGTTCAGCCACCTGTTCAGAAACTTTTATAACTGGATTTAAAGAGTTCATTGATGATTGAGGTACAAGAGCAGCTTTTTTCCAGCGGATCTTTTTTCTAAAGTCCTCATCACTTAATTCCATTATGTCTTCTCCATTTAACAGACAGCGACCATCATATCTACAGACATTCTCAGGCAGAAGTCTTAAGATTGCCCGGCCTAAGGACGTCTTCCCGCAACCAGACTCACCTACTATTACCATGCTCTTTCCCCGTTCCAGATTAAAGCTCACATTATCAACTGCCTGAACAATACCATTCCTGGTTTTAAAATATAGGTGCATATTTTCAACTACCAGCAGATTATCTTGAGCCATATCATCGCCTCCTTAGCCTTGGATTCAAAATTCTATCCAGGGCAAAACCTGTCATGGCAAAACCTAGCCCGGTAAAAATCAGAAGGATTGCTGGCTGTAGCACCCAGTAGAAATGCCCCATAAATAGTGCCCCTTCACTTAAAGCATCATTTAACATTTTGCCCCAGGTCGGCAATACAGGATCACCTAAACCTAATACAGCTAGAGACGCTTCAAGAAAAACAAAGGTTGGAATTACAGTAACAAACTGAGGAATCAATGTTGGAATAATTTTAGGAAGCATATAAAAGAAAATAATTCTTCGATTGCTGGTCCCATAGGCTTCTGCTGCTTCAATAAAAGGTAACTCTTTAACCTGTAAAAACATCGCTCTGTAGGTTTTAATAGCCGGCCCAAAAACTCCTTTTATAATTACAACTGCCAGCATCACCCAGAGACTTCTGGAATAAAACATACCAATTAAAATTAATAATGGTAATGTTGGTATAATCATATTCACCTCAGTTACACGCTGAATTGCTGAATCAACAAGTCCACCATACCAGACACCGATAGCAGAAATAATAAAAGTTGTGATATTAGCCCCAACAGCAGCCAGCACCCCAAACATCAAGGCAACAGGAGTACCCCAGAGCAATGCAACTCCTAAATCCCTCCGGCGATGGTCTGTCCCACCAAATCCATGAACTTGTCCATATGAAACCAGCCGCAAATCTATATCATCTTCTGTACCAAAAAGATATCCACTGATAATAAACTGATACTCTCCTTTTAATACATTTCGTTCTTCCTGTTCAGGATCAGCAAAGATCCCAAACCTGGGCGACTGATTACCCATCTGTCTCCTTAATTCAGTTCTCTGCTCCATTCTTATAACTGAATCTCTGGTTATTGAAATATCACTAGTCTTATACTGACGACCATCAGGAGTTAAAACCTCAATTGCAATATTTGGCCTAACTTCAGCAAAATCAGCCTCAAAAAATAAATTCATTTCTTTAGGAAATCCGTCATATTGATAATTTAAGGGAAGCATTATTTCAAACTGATAAACTCCATTTAAAGACTCTTTCGTTTTATTTGCAGGAAAATCTCTAGAATCAAGTATCTCAGTTCTAGGCAGATTACCTCTAGTAAACCAGTCAACATAGAGAGGTCTTGCATTCCTCGGACTCTCAGCCCACATATCGCCGCCTCTCCAGAGAATTATAGCTTCTTCATAAGGAATAATAATAACCGCTGCAATTGCAGTGAAGATGAGCAGTCCAATTATAAATAAACCTATAATTACTGATGGATACCTTCTTATCTGACTTAAATATTTTCTCAACCGCATCAGTCATCGCCTCCTGAACCTATACCGACTTTAACTCTAGGGTCAAGGACTGCATAGATAATATCCAGCACAAACACAGTGGCAGCCAGAAGATAGGCATAAATAACATTACCCCCGACTATTACTGGTACATCGAAAAGACCAATAGCTTCAAAAAGCATTCTACCTAACCCAGGCCAGTTAAAAATCTGCTCTAAAATAACAGCACCCATCCACATAACAATCATACTCAGGGCAAATGAAGTTATAATCGGTGGCAGAGTAGGCCGGAGAATATATTTTCTCTCAATCGAGCGATCTGTTAAACCTTTAGCCTTAGCCATTTCAACGTAATCCTCACTGGAATAGATCAAAAAGAAGGTTCTCCAATTGTAAACATTTATAAAGAATGCCCCCATAATTAAAGAAGCTACAGGTAAGATAAGATGTCGAATAACGCTTAATGCATAAAGGTGGGTTTCTCTAGGCGGCGGTGCTTCAACCATCCCACCGTATGGAAGCCAACCTAAAACAACTGCAAAAATCAGGATCAAAAAGATCCCATAAAACCATCCTGGGGCAGCTGAACTTGGTGCCAGTAATACAACCATCCTATCTAACTTACTTCCGTAACGCCGGGACAAAAATAATGCAAAAAATAAAGCCATAAAGAACATTAATAAAAAGTAAGACATCATCAGCATTAATGTCGGAGGTAATCGCTCAAGTATTATCAACTGGACTCTCCTGGAACCGGCATCACTTGTCATCCTTTCAGCCCTGCCTAAATCTAAAGTTATAGCATCCCAGAGATAATAAAAACTTCTTATAATAAAGGGCTGGTCTAGACCCAGGCGCTCAATTTCCTGGTCTACCAGAGTCTGTTCAAATTCTCTTCTCCGCTCAAGGGGCCACTCAGCCATTTCAGATGACATACCCATCATTGTCATACCAACAGATTCTCTTATCTGTCCCATTCTAATATTATCTACTGCCCCTCCCATATTGGCTATTAAAATTAAAATATAAATTGCAATAACAACTGTAATAAATAGGGCCAGCAGTCTAAATCCAAAATATTTAATAATTCTACCTAAATTACTTTTTCTTTTAACTTTTTCTTTAATATCAATTTCCTGTTCCTGAATATCAGGATCATCTAATTTATGATCCATCTCCACACCCCCTTCAAAATAATTATAAGAGGCTGCAGAGATTTAAATTTCTCTGCAGCCAGGGACTAATATTTCAAGAAACAGGCAATTAATTACCAGATCTGAAAGTTACAATTGATAGGGATTCCATTGAAGGCAGAGCGACAAGTCTGGAAGTAACAACTGCTTCAACTAAAGTTGTACCAGATGCCAGTCTAGAAGTAATCTCTTCTCCAACTTCTACCTGATAATAACCCTCACCAACGTAAACAGCATCTAACGTCTCAACCAGACGATTATTTTCATCGAAGATTAAAAGTATAATTGTATCTAAATCTTCACGAGAGTAAGGCTCGCCATCAAAGGTTATATTGATATCAATTGTAAATTCTGAACCGATTCTGATAGCACCAGGCCCCGTAATATCGACTTCTGGAATTATTGGCTCAACAAAGATATCCCAGCGATCAGCAGGGAACATATAGTCTTCATTTCTAGCCAATTCTACAATACCCTCTACTGGATAGACAGCATCTAGATAATAAGGTCCTGTTCCTACCCAGAAATGGCCTTTATCCTGATACCATTCATAAAGATTTTGATATCTCTCATAGGCCTCTTCTTCAGAGATAAATTCAGAAAGGGTATTCTCATAAGGAATTATACTCTCTTCTATAGCCCTATTTAAATGTCGTTGTAAAATCTCAAGACTTGGCCCACCAACCATATTGAGATGCTCGACTTCAAGGAGATCAGCTTTACTTGATGAGAAGGCTACTTCTTCAGCAACTTCAGCAAAATAACCAACAGCTAAACTATGCCAGGCTCCTGGACCCTGATCATAATATGGGAACCCAGAAGGTATAAAATGCTCAGCATCAAGATAGTAGAGATCTGAATAATATTCAACCTGAATCGGATCTCCATCGATAACTTTTATACCCCTTAAAGTATCCATCAATGACTGATAGGTTGTGACCTGGGCCTGATCAAAGAAGTCACTCTCTTCAAAGGCTCTATCAAATTCCATAATATAGAACCAGACAATATCTGCCGCTGTAAATGGACTACCATCATGCCATCTTAAATTTTCCTGGAGTCTTTCAGGATAAATTGTAGTTACAGCCCGACGGGCATTTACACCATCTGGATACTTTTCACCAACAGTTATAAATCTCTGCTCAACAGGATCCCAGTCCGCCCAGGCATCCTCAGGTACTGGTGTCCCACCTTCAACAAATTCTAGCTCAACCCAGTCCAGAGTTTTGGTAACTGGCAGACCTTCTTCGATTACAACTTTAGCAGATTCAAACATATTTGGGTGATGGAGGCCAGTATATGGATCCCACATATAGCCTAATTCACCAGTAGACCGAATAAGCATCATATCAAAGATCCAGTTACTTCCATCTAAAGGATTCCATGGCTCTGGCAAAACTGATGGTAGACCAATATTGACCTGACCACCAACCTCATCAACTTTTCTGATCGTATGGGACCAGAGATAAGATCCAGAAATACCTCCTGCCAGATCAGTTGTTAACTGAACGTCATAACGGTAAGGATTAACAGCAAG
>LFFM01002792.1_pt1 | contig 11320 bp, 11 predicted proteins | sample 643131 | NCBI WGS metagenome assembly LFFM01 (sample SAMN03777445, study PRJNA286221) | soda lake metagenome | biome: soda lake; feature: Kulunda steppe; material: water; isolation source: sample Tc-Br brine of Tanatar trona crystallizer | place: Russia: Kulunda steppe | collected 2011-07
CGCATCTCTTTGAGGTCTTCAAAGACGATGCACGGCTTCTCGAACTGTTGGCTCCACTCCACGATGTGCCGAGACACCTTGTGGAGTCGGTCGCGGACAAACCGTTTTTCACGTCCTTTCAGCGTGTCGTGGATGCTGTCTTTCCCCGCGTTCTGGACGCGCTTTCGCATCGTGAAGTAGCGGTGACGCTCGAATTTGATTTCAGGGAAGTCGATAACCAACGAGTCCTCGACGCCATCCTCAGAGAGCGCGGTGAGAGCCACGTTCCCCTCGTTCACGTCCACGCCGACGACCGTCCGAGAGTCCTGCTTATTTCGAACAGTCTGTTCAGTATTGGTGACGTTAACGTGCAATTCGGGGTTGTCGTTGCGGAATAGGGCTTCTGCCGTCCCAATCTTCCACTCGTCGCTCGTAAGCGCGGTCTTGAGAATGTCGAGGTGGGCGTCGTCGCCTTCGAGAACACCCTTGACGTGGTTGTAGGGTTTCGCGCTGATGCGGAACGCCACATCTCCATTGTCGGTGAGCGACAGGTTGTACCCCTCCTCGTAGTTCGCACGAAGCGGGTACGCGCCGTCCTTGGTGTGACCCGGCTGGCCGAAGTCCTCGTACTCATAGTAGTTCTCCATCGCACTGAGGGCTTTAGCGACGACGCGCTGTGTCGTGTTTTTCACGAGATGGGCATCGTCGGCCACACGGCCGGGAATCGCATCCTAGTCCACGCCTTGCTTAGCGAGTCGGATGGTTTTGTTGTACACCGAGTGTGCTTCGATTGTGGCGTCGTACAGTAGGCTCTCGTTGTCACTCTGGATGTCGAGTTGGATGTCCAGCGTCTTGACGAGAGCCTGTGCGTCAGTCATTCTTGGTCGTTGGGTTGGACGTGACGGTAGTGCAGGAGGAGCGTGCGCGGAGTACACTGTCGAAACTCGTGTGGCCCTTCTCGTCCTTGAGTTCGTCAAGGTCGTCGTACACAGCGTCGGATACCTTGAGTTACTTCGTCACGTCTGTTCTTTGTTCTCCCACTCTTAAATATCAACTGGTGGTCGACTGCGGGTAATCTCAAAGAATACTTTAATTGATTGTTGTCTTGGTAGGTATGGGCGAGAAGCGGTCGAACCACACGGTGTACAACGTCAACTACCACTTCGTGTGGTGTCCGAAGTACCGCCATTCGATTCTCGAACTAATCGAAGAGTCGCTAAAAACGAGTTTATTTGGGAAATAATAAACCGGAATTAACAGACTATATCAAGAATTCAAAACAAGCGGCTCGTACCAGTCTCGATTTTCTCGATACCACCCGATGAACTCACGAACGCCCTCTCGAATGTCCCGACTTGGTTCGTAGCCGATCAGCTCAATGGCTTTCGAAATATCTGCATGGGTGTGTTCGGCATCTCCCTCCCTTGCTTCGGTGTGGACGATATCGAGAGTTGGATCGATCTCGTCACGGACGACTTCTGCCAGCGTCCGGATATCGATATTGTCCGTTGACCCAATGTTCATCGCTTCGCCGTCGGCGCTGTCGTCAGTCAGCAGGCGGTGGTTGGCGTCGACGACATCCGCAATGTAGGTGAAATCACGCGTCTGTTCGCCGTCGCCGTATATTTCCGGGGGGTTGCCGCGCATACAGCGGGAGACGAAGTTGCTGATTGCCATATTCGGTCGCATGCGTGGTCCATAGACGGTGAAATATCGGAGCGAGACGGTTGGCAGCCCGTAGACCTCATTATAAACTCGCATGTAGTGTTCGACGGCGAGTTTCGAAGCCCCGTAGGGTGAGACTGGCTCGTTCGGGTGATCTTCGTCGTATGGGAGATACTGGGGTTTGCCGTAGACGGACGACGAGGAGGCGTTGATGACGCGGTCAATGTCGTGTTTGCGGGCGGCCTCCAGGATCGTCTGGGAGCCGTTGATATTGTACTCGGTGACTTTGGTAGGTTCTTCGACGCTCGCCCGGACGCCAGCCTGGGCGGCCTGGTGGTAGACGATGTCGATGTCCCGCATGAGGGTGTCGACGAACTCAGCGTCGGTAGTCGAGCCTTCGATGAACTCGTAGCTGCCGTTGTGTTGGGCTGCTTTGCGTGCGGCATCGATGTTGTGTTGTTTGAGACCGATGTCGTAGAACGGTTCGAGGATGTCGAGTGTAGTGACATCGTGGCCCGCGTCGACGAAGGATTCAGCGAGATGGCCGCCGATGAAGCCGGCACCGCCGGTGACGAGGATACGCATACGTGGTGTTGAGAGATGTAACAAATAGCAGTTGTGGTCTGTTGTATCGAGCAAGTGGGTGAGTAGTCTTTAGCTCTGGGTAGTGGCTGCGGTCGAAGACAGCAGTGTTATATTTTGTAAGTCAATATGTCCTGCCACTCGAATGTCTACCGATCCCGAAAATATTAGTCGACGAGACAAAATAGCGGCACTCAAACGAGTTGGTCGTTACAACCCTGTGTTTACGTTTGGGCTCATTTGTCTGGGTACTGTCGTTGCCTTTCTTGAGGGAATCGGGTTGAGTTTTATTTATCCAATTATTGAAGTCGCTCAGTCGGATGACCCCAGCCAGGCTAGCGGTCCTGTGATGGAGGCGTTCGTTGGAACCTACGAGTTCTTTGGTATTCCTTTTGCGCTAGGATATTTGATTATCGGTGTTGCTGCAGTGATGACGGTTCGATAGACGTTATCATTTCTTGTGAAGTGGTTGGGTGCGATGCTCGCAAAGCGGTATGAAAAACACCTTCGAACGCTTGCGTTTGATGGCGCGCTTGATGCAGAAGTTGGCTACTATGACGATGCAGGAACGGACGATATTCTGAACGCGATTATTACTGAGACACGGTACTCCGGGAGGACAATTGAAAAGGGCGTAGCAATGAGTGAGACACTGTTTCTTGTGTTGATGTACGTTGCCGTGATGCTCTATATTTCGCCGATGATGACGACGTTTGCTATCCTGTTGTTGGGCGGCATTACTGTTGTTCTCCGCTTCGTAATCGAACCCGCAGTCACCATTGGATCAAAGGTTGCCACAGCCAACGAGCAGGTCCAACAAACAGTGCAAGCAGGTGCGCAGGGTATCCGAGATGTGAAACTATTCAGCCTCCGCGAAGAGATGTTCTCAAACTTTGCAACTTGGATCGAACAGTACGCCTCTTCGGAAATCAATCTCGCTCGGAATGAGGCTGCAATTAAGAATTTCTATGAACTATCGGCAGCAATTACCATTTTTGTGTTAATTTACATCGGGTTCACATTTACTGGTCTCTCACTCGGTGAGCTCGGTATCTTCCTGATTGCGATGTTCCAGCTCGCACCAAAAGTCAGTTCGCTCAACAGCCAAGTGTACAAGGTCGAAAGTTACATTTCTCATCTTGTTCGAACACATGAGTTTCTGGATGAGCTCGACCGGCGAAAAGAATCTAGTGGCGACCGTTCAGTGTCGACGGTCTCCCAAATCGAGTGTAACAGTGTTGAGTTTTCATATACCGACGAGGAGACGGTGCTTCGAGGAATCTCTTTTAGTATCGAACGTGACGAATTCATCGCATTCGTCGGCCAGTCTGGGGCAGGTAAGTCGACGATTGTCTCACTGCTGGTACGGATGTATAATCCGGACCGTGGTGAGATTCGTGCCGATGGCGTCGACATCTCTGAGTACGATATCGAACAGTGGCGGAAACGAATTGCAATCGTTCGACAAGACCCGTACATTTTCAACGACACGCTGGCGAATAACGTGACCATTGGCAACCGCGATGCTACACAGCAAGATATTGAGCGCGTTTGTGAGATTGCGAAAGTAAACGAGTTCATCGACGAGTTGCCAAACGGGTACGACTCGCAGTTAGGTGATGAAGGGGTTCGGCTCTCAGGTGGTCAAAAACAGCGCGTTTCGCTCGCGAGGGCACTGCTGAAAGACGCTGATTTCCTCGTGCTAGACGAAGCGACGAGCAATCTCGATTCGAATCTCGAAAAGGAGGTGCAGGCAGCTATCGAGTCGATGGATCGTGACTACGGAATTATTGCCATCGCACATCGTTTGTCGACAGTGAAGAATGCAGACCGGATTTATACTATCGAACAAGGAGAAATCATTGAAAGTGGTCGGCATACAGAACTCATCGACGAAAATGGCAGGTACGCAGAACTGCACGCAATTCAGTCACGAAAGTAACCCAGATTATAATGTAATATAAGATCCTGTTGCATAATTCGAACTCATGCAAATTGGGAGTATCATACCATGCATCGCCGAGCAGCGTGCCAGTTTCTGTCGTCTCTATGTCCTTTTCGAGGTACTCAATACTCGCTTCTTCTCCGTGCTGTTTGCGCTGGCAAAAGACTGCGTCAGTAGGAAGATCGCTGGCGCAGTCAACCACAGCAACGAGTCCATAGCTGTAGTAGTAATTACTCTCACTGTGTTCATCAAAGGCCGAGACAGCGTCAGGGTCGTCTCTGATGCAAGGAGTGCAGTTGCATCGGTTGTAATGATGTCACTGTAGATATCACACACTTCAAGCAAGTCACCGACGTGCTTGAAGACAAGTGGAATATATTTCCAGACCCGTTTTCAAAATCGACAGACAGTGCTTGTGACAGGCGTCTCTGTGTTAAATCCACAGAGACGCCGTAATGGATAAGTACGTAGAAATCGGGCGATTGTCTCGTAGCTGCATTTGTTCTGGCCGAATGCATAGAGAACGTCCTTTGTCATTGAAGAGCGGGCACACTTTGGATCGTGGCCTTGACTGTATCCATTGCGTTGTCAAAGACTGAGAGTCAAGCATCGGCTGCTGACGATACTTGACTGACCACAACTCACTTGAAAGTTCAGTTCCTTCCAACATAGGGTAAGGGTACAGCTGTTGCCACTGATCATCACCTCACCCAACTATATTGATCTGAGTGACGGATTGTTTACCGGTGTGTTTGAGTAACCGCTAGCAAGCGGAAAGTCAGCTAATTACGCAACTGAGTCAGACCAATAATAATTAGATAAGGGCTATTTTGTCACTGTCTAGCTGAGCACCACCTAACAGGTGTTTGATTATCTAACGCTTGTTTCGTCCGGTCATGATTGTAGTAATGTCAAAACGGTTATAACCAGCGACGGGCGTTAGACTCTCTGACCAAAAGGTGTGAAAGCGGTCGGTTTGAATTGTAACTCTCTGAAACCTCTTTTCAATGGGCTTCCGTTCTCTGTAGTTGAGCGGACCGCTCAGGCCGTGTCGAACGAAGGTAATTAAATGTCGACCGCCATTAATTATAAACTCAGCGTCTGAAACATCACGCTGCTCAGTGAGGGATGTTGGGGTGCGCTCATTCTCCCACATTTCATTATAATTTCCCTCTATCGTTTCTCTGAGCAGACCTGCGAATGTTATGAACACCGCTTGCTACGATCTGCTCGCTTCTCAAAGTCTCTGAACTAGAGAATGCCGCCCAAATTGAGTTTTTATTTAACAGAAATTTTATCATTCATTTCAGTTAGGTGCTTTAGCATATCTCTCCAATATATTCACAATGTTTTCAATATTTGTTTCCGAAGGTATATGTTTAGAATCTTCCCAATTGTTTGATTGGTATCCCCGATACCCTACATCCTCTACGATATGAGTAAATTTCTTTATATTTTCCAAATTTATATCTATTCCGTCTTGGATCTCTTCAAGTGCATATTCAATTTCTAATTTTGTCTCAACATGATACACACCAGGACACCCCCGATACCAGGGGTTTCCAAATATTATGCTTGGCGTTCCGCGTATAACACTTTCCCAGCCAGCAGTACCTGTAACAGTGGCCACTGCCTCTGAGTTGTCAATCAAATCAAACGATTCTGTATTTGAGTTAATCAGCGTAACCGAATCAATATCCAAAAGATCGTGGTAATCGTAAGTAGCACGTCCTCTTTCACCTATGCGCCGAGAGGAGAACTGAATGGGATGTTCTTTTACGTACAGATGCCATCCATCTGGAATAACACTATCAAGGAGATCAGCTATGAGAAATTGTCTATAAAAAACAGAACCTTCCGGCATTGTCGTTCGTTCAGGTTGAAAATGCAACGGAATATAGATGTATGTATTGCTGTACTCTGGCGACGAGGCGAGACTTCGGTATTCACGTTTTAATTGCCATTTATACCAAGTAGCACGGAAATCCGAAATAACATCTTTCCAAATCGGTATTTCAGACTGTTCAATTGTTTTGTCTTTTACCTTATCGTCTGTCTCTTTTTTGTCAAAAAGTTTAGTTATATATTTGGGATAATTGCTTAAATTTTGAATATGATTAAAGTACGGTGATTTTTGGTCCTTATCCATATACCAAGGAGCATTGTATCCTCCTGCAGTCTTTTGAATATACCTGTGTGAAGATTTTGAAATCGAGATATTGGCAAGTTCGCCTAATGATTCGCACCGTTTTGCAATTTCCGAATTTGGTTTTAGAAGATTTTTCCGCGCGAACGAAACTCCCGGAAGAGAGGTGGGCGACAACATAACGGTATCGATTTCGCGTTCCTCACAAATTGCATACACGATATTTTCAGCGACACCGTGTGGTGTTCGAGCAAACACAGCGAGTTCTATCTCGAAGTGGTCAATAATTGTATCCCAGCACCTGAGAGAATCGTGATATAGTCTAACCCGTTCGTCGTAATTAAAATTATTTCCCGAATCCATACGATCCATAAGTCGGAGAATAATATACCGATGGTCACGGTATCGTTCGAGGATCGGTTTATCTAGCGGACTTTTATCAACTGATTGAATAGGTTCAGGGAACCGAGCTCGGTTGGCATCATATTTCGAATGGTGAATAGCTTCTGGAAACGCTGAGGAGACACCTTCTTCTAAATCAGGATGAGAAACCCAATAAACGGGATTCCAGTCATGCTCGTCGTAGAGACGCTCAGCAATCGGAATCCACTCCTCAAAATTTGATGTTTTGTAAAACACATTCATAACTGAAAGGGTAATAAAAATCTAATCTACATCATGTTATCCTTTTCGCTCTTGTAACGGAGATTGGTGGTGAGTTATAGTGGCTAGTTTTCAAATAAGGATGAAGCATGAGACCGTATATTTCGACTGGTTGATGGACAAAACCACCCGCCTCTTCGGTGGTAGTGACCGTTTTGAATTAGATTTTCTGGAGCGAGAGCCGACATCCGAGTCAGCGATGAGGCTCGGTATCCGTCTGCATCTAATTGACTTACCACTCTCGGATACCGTCTCCATTCTCAATACGTTGGGTGTCGACTGATGTCGCTCGACGGTTCATTAGTGCAGAAAGCTGACTTACAGCCATCCGGTGGTGTTGAGCCGGATCATGTTGCCGTCGACGAGAGAATGATGAAATTTAACGACGAACGATATTGGCTGTAAGCTGTAATTGATCCCGTAACAAACCGCTTGCTGCACATTCGGCTCTTATCCAACACGAACGCAAGCACTCACTAAGCTGTTTCTTACGGAGCTCCGTGGTTACAAGCGCCTGTCACCGCCACGGCCTCCGATTCCACCACGAAACGCATGGGAATCGGAATTGCGTCGAACGAGTCTTCCGAGAAATAAAATGACGAACCAACCACTTCTCAGACTGTTTCAGCCACGCCGAACTGAAGCAGACACTACGGGAAATTGGTCTCAAGCGTTCGTTTTCGCATGGAACCTACTTATTTGAACACTACTTGATGAAAATGCTTTGATTTTTGGCCTTATGATATTGTGAGTTTGTGGTCGACTGCATGGACATGAGCCGATCCATCAGAGGTTGTAGACAGTTGTTTTGAGTACTATTTCTTGGAAATCTAAATGGATTCATTAAAGGTTACTGGCGAGATATGACGTAGTAATATATGAAGGATGCAATTTGTGTTATTGGACTGGGTTATGTAGGGTTACCACTTGCAGTGGAATTTGATAAAGAAGGCTTTGACGTTATTGGCTATGATATTGATCCTGACGTAGTATCTCAGCTCAAATCGGGTTTTGATCCTACCAATGAACTTGGTGATCAAGTAATTGGGAATAGTTCAATTACGTTTACAACTAATGAGACAAATATCAAACAGGCGAAGTACGTATTAGTAGCTGTTCCAACACCTGTTGATGATCTTAAAAACCCTAATCTAAAATATGTTGAAAGTGCTGCTGAGACAATTGGAAAGAATATACAGCCAGGAACAATCGTTGTGCTTGAATCAACAGTGTATCCGGGAGCAACCCGAGAGATTTTGGCGCATACAATTGAAAAGGAATCTGGACTGAATGCGGGAACAGACTTCTTCGTTGGTTATTCACCAGAGCGGATGGTTCCCGGTGACGGTCAGCATGGGATACGTGATGTGGTAAAAATCGTTAGTGCTCAAAACGAAACAGTTCGGACAGAATTAGCAGAGCTGTATGGAGAGATTGTAGATGCTGGAGTTCATCAAGCACCGGATATTGAGGTTGCTGAAGCGGCGAAAGCGATTGAGAATATTCAACGGGATGTCAATATAGCACTAATGAATGAACTGGCCATCGCCTGTCACAGTATTGGATTGGACACTCATGACGTGCTCGAGGCAGCAGGTACGAAATGGAACTTCCATGATTATCGGCCTGGTTTAGTTGGTGGCCACTGTATCCCTGTTGATCCCTTTTTTATGATTTATGAGTCCGAGCGTAATGGATATACTCCAAAACTCATTGAGCAGGCTCGAGAAATTAATGAGTATATACCAAACCATATTGGAGATTTGACGTTACGTGGATTGAATGATTGTGGTAAAGTACTACGAGACAGCACAGTTCTTATACTTGGTCTTTCATATAAACCGGGTGTAGCAGATATTCGGACCTCGGTTGTTGGTGATACAATAAAACGACTCAAAGAATACGGTGTGGAAGTAATCGGAACGGATCCTTATGCCGACGAGATTCTCGCCGAAAACCAGTTTGAAATCGAAATCCAGTCTTCTCCCTCTTTCGATGGTGTTGACGCTGTATTGCTTGCCACTCCTCATCAACCATACCGAGAGATAGACTATGTACAGAAGAGCGAAGAGATGGCGATTTCTCCCCTGATAGTGGATGTAGATGGCGTCTTAGATCGAGAAGAAATTGAAGCAGCTGCAATCGAATACCGCCGAGTATAAATAATATGGATACCCTCGGTGTTATTCCTGTTCGGAGTGGATCAAAGCGAGTATCAAAAAAGAACATTCGTGAGCTAGGTGGAAAACCACTCCTCGCTCATACTATCAAACAAGCAGAATTGTCGGCGGCTCTCGACCAGTGCTTTGTTTCAACCGACGATGAGGAAATTGCAGCGGTCTCGCGCGAGTATAATGGTGATGTTCCGTTTATTCGTCCTGATCGTCTCGCAACAGACACTGCATCGAGTGCTGACGTAGTTGCTCACGCACTGGAGTGGGTTCACGAACGCGGTCACGAACCAAGTATCGTTGTTCTTCTCCAAGTGACGACGCCGTTCCGTACAAGCAGAGATATCGATGAGGCAATTGAGAAACTACAACGGTCACCAGAGGCAAAATCACTAATCGCAGTCACGGAGTACCGTACCCCACCGGAGTGGGCATTTGAGATCGAGAACGATGGCCGTCTTCAGTCGCACTTTTCAGAGTATGATATGTGGAATGACAGATCAAATCGAAGCCAAGAGACATCTTCGCTATACTATCCGAACGGGACAGTCTTCGCTGCACGTGTTGACTCGTTCTTGGAAGATCCAGAGTTCTACAAACACCCAACTATTCCCTACGAGATGCCCGCCGAACGGTCGTTGGATATCGACGAGCCCTACGATCTGGAACTCGCTCGGGCACTATACGAATATAGAAACGAAGGCTGATTGAACTGTTATGCAACACTTTTGTGACCTTCCACTCTACACCGATATATGCAAATAGATGAGCACGCGATCGGGATTGACGACCCGTTCATCATCGCTGAGGTGGGGATTAACCACAACGGCGATATGGATATGGCGAAATCGTTGATCGATGCCGCAGTCAACGCCGGTGCTGACGCAGTAAAGTTCCAGTCGTTCATTGTCGAGGAAATTGTCACGGCCTCTGCACCGAAAGCAGAGTATCAGGAGGGATCGGTGGGTGAGAGTCAACGGGAGATGCTCAAGCCGTACGAACTGAATTCTGAACAACATCGGGAACTCCAGAACTACTGCGAAGGGTGTGGAATCACATTTCTTTCGACACCGTTCGACAGCAAGAGTTTGGCTTTACTCAACGATCTAGACATGGCAGCGATCAAGGTCGGATCGGGTGAACTGACGAATACGCCGTTCCTGCGGGAAATTGCGGAACAGGGCCGACCAATGATTGTCAGTACTGGCATGAGCACGATGGACGAAGTTGAGACCGCGGTTGAGGCGATCCGCGACGCTAGCGCGGACGTACCACTGGCCTTGCTACACTGTGTCTCGCTTTACCCCACCGATATTGAACTAGCGAACCTGCAGGCAATGCAGGCGATGGATGCCCGATTCGACGTTCCAATCGGGTTCTCCGATCATACGACGCAGATAGAGACTCCAGGACTCGCTGTGGCAATGGGGGCAACTATAGTGGAGAAGCACCTCACCCTTGATCGCTCGCTCCCAGGGCCGGATCACGAAGCCTCGCTGGAACCCGACGAATTAGATCGATCTATTGACATCATACGCAACGCCGAACGGGCGAAGGGATCTCCGGAGAAACGGCCAGTTGGCGAAGAGGCTGATACGGCTTTCGTCGCTAGGAAGTCGCTACACGCATCCAAAAAAATTGACCGTCACGACCGATTCACGGAGGAGAACATTGAAATCACCCGTCCAGCTGATGGCTTGCCCCCAAAAGAGTACAATAAAGTACTAGAATGCAGTGCTGCCAGTGCCATCGAATCCGGTGATCCCATTACAGCTGACCACGTACATTCCACAGACAATGTCTAAGAGAAATGTTGCTGTCGTTACTGGTACGCGAGCGGAGTTTGGATTATTAAAATCACCGATGGAACATATTAGAAACCATGAGGGTCTTTCTCTTACTACGGTGGCAACCGGAATGCATCTCTCCCCTCAGTACGGGAGCACATACACGGAAATTGAGCGTGCAGGGTTCAATATAGATCAAAAAGTAGAGATGCTGTTCGATTCGGATACGGGTCTCGGGATGGCTAAATCTCTCGGTGTAGGGATTAGTGGAATGGCTGAGGCATTCAGAGATTTCGAACCCGATATTGTGCTTGTTCTTGGTGATCGAGATGAACCGTTTGCTGCAGGCGTCGCGGCTGCACATATGCAGATTCCTGTGGCC
>LFFM01002793.1_pt1 | contig 11319 bp, 11 predicted proteins | sample 643131 | NCBI WGS metagenome assembly LFFM01 (sample SAMN03777445, study PRJNA286221) | soda lake metagenome | biome: soda lake; feature: Kulunda steppe; material: water; isolation source: sample Tc-Br brine of Tanatar trona crystallizer | place: Russia: Kulunda steppe | collected 2011-07
ACGATGACGCAGATGACGACGCCGAGCACGCCGGCGACGGCTGACGCGGCCACGGTCCCGACGACGACGGCGATCCCGCCGCCGTACCGCCGGTTACGGATGGCGGTCGCGTCCGGTTCGTTCCCGCTTTCGTCCGTCTCCCCGCCCTCATCCTCGTCGTCGCCGGAGTACGTTCCGTCCAGCCGCAGCGACCGCCGCGGATCGGCGACGCTTACGACCCCGTAAGCGACGATGGCGGCGAAGACGAACGCGAGAGCCAGCGACTCCACGTCCTCTCGGAGTCGCCGCGGCGACGTAACCCTTACCCACCGTGACCGCCAACCCGGACCATATGACCGAAGAGCGGGACGAACGCACACACGAGTTCTCCTCGGGGCAGGGCGTCGACGCCGACTACGAGGAGTTCACGCTGGACCCGCCGGAGCTTTCCGTCGATCCGACGACGGTCGACCCCGTCGACTCACGGGTCCTCACCGACCTGTTGGATCGCCGGAACGTCGCCTCGGACGCGGTCGACGTCGAGGAGCTGATCGACGTCGGACTCTCGTATATGGGGATCAACCGGTTCGAGGAGGCCACCGAGACGTTCGAGCGCGCCGCGCGGTTCGCCGACGAGGACTCCCTCGAGGCACAGGAGGCGTGGACGAACAAGGGGGTCGCCCACGCGGAGCTGGAGGAGTACGACGAGGCGATCGGCGCCTACAAGGAGGCGCTCCGGATCGACGACGACTCCGAGCACGCCGCGACCGCGGAGACGAACCTCGCGTACGCGCTCTGGGAGTTCGGTCGCCACGAGCAGGCGCTCGAACACGCCGAGCGCGCCGTGGAGATCGACCCCCGGTTCGCACAGGCGTGGTACAATCGCGGGTTCCTCCTCGTCGAGCGCGGGCTCGCCGAGGACGCCGTGAAATGTTTCGACAACGCGATCCGCCTCGGCTTCCGGACCGCCGAGGTCCTGGAGGAGAAGGCGCGCGCACTGGAGGAGGCCGGCGAGCACGAGCAGGCCGAGGAGGTCGCCGAGCGCGCCGAGGAACTCCGTCGCGAGACGGAAACGGAGCTGGTCGAGGAACACGCCGGGGGACCCGGGGGCGGCGATCCGGCGGGCGGTCGCGGTGCCGGCCGCGATCCCCCGTCGGAACGCGAACTGCAGGGCGAAGGGCCCGAGGGCTTTTAAGTCATGCTGCTCCGCGAGCGTGAGACGAAGGAGGGGCTGCTCGTCTCCGTCTGTGACGCCGACTGTCTCGGCGAGACCTACGAGAACGGTCGGGCGACGATCACGGTCTCGGAGTCGTTTTACGGCGGCGAGGACGCCGTCGAGGCGACCCCCGAGGAGGTGATCGACGGGCTTCATCGGGCACAGGTCGCGAACATCGTCGGCACCGAAGCAGTGGGCGTCGCCGTCGAGGCCGGTCTCGTCGACGAGGAGACCGTCCTGGAGTTCGGCGAGACGCGTCACGCCCAGCTGCTCTGGCTGTGAGGCCGGCGTTCGTCGCGACTCCCGAGGACCATCGATCGGGGGCACCACGCGTTGTTTGCCGCGTGCATCACGCAACGTTTTTATACGACGAGGCTGCAGTTTCGACGTGATGAGTGCGTGGACTCGTCGCGTCGCCGCCCTTCTCCGAGAGCGACGAGTCCGGCGAGCGCGACGAGTCGTCCGATCGCCGCGGCGCTTGGTTGCCGCGTCGGCGTTCCGACCGCGACCGGTCTCCGGCGCGGCGCGACGACGGCCCCTCTCGGGCCACTAACACCTCACCCTCGTCGCGTTCGCGCCGTTTCGTTCCTTTGGAGTCGCCACTCCGTCCGCCCGGCGGACGGGTAGCGTGCATGCTGCCTTATTATTGCAAAAACAAAAGCGCTGAATTTAAGTTGTATGGGTGGTTCTACTCCGGTAATGGCGAAAGCAGCACTCGCGTTCAGTGGGGGACTCGACACGACCGTTTGCGTCCCGATCTTAAAAGAGGAGTACGGCTACGACGAGGTCATCGGCGTCAACGTCGACGTCGGGCAGCCGACCGAGGAGTTCGACGAGGCCGAGGAGACCGCGGAGGCGCTCGGGCTCGAGCTCCACGTCGTCGACGCGAAAGCGGAGTTCGCGGACCTCTGTTTCGACGCGGTGAAGGCGAACGCGACGTATCAGGGCTACCCGCTCGGCACCGCCCTGGCGCGTCCCGTCATCGCGGAGGCCATCCTGGAGGTCGCAAAGGAACAGAACTGTGACGCGGTCGCCCACGGCTGCACGGGGAAGGGCAACGACCAGCTCCGGTTCGAGACCGTCTGGCGCGGCTCGGATCTCGAGGTGATCGCCCCCGTGCGCGAGCTCGGACTCACCCGCGAGTGGGAGATCGAGTACGCCGCCGAGAAGGACCTGCCCGTCGAGGCGGGCGCCGGCGGCGTCTGGTCGATCGACGAGAACATCTGGTCGCGCGCGGTCGAGGGCGGGAAGCTCGAGAACCCGAACTACGAGCCGCCGGCGGAGATCTACGAGTGGACCGCGGAGCCGGAGGGCGAGACCACCATCGAGGTGACCTTCGAGGAGGGCGTCCCCGTCGCCGTCGACGGCGAGCAGATGGACCCCGTCCCGCTCATCCAGCACCTCAACGAGTACGCCGGCCAGTACGGCGTCGGCCGCACCGACGTGATGGAGGACCGCATGCTCGGGCTGAAGGTGCGCGAGAACTACGAGCACCCGGCCGCGACGGTGCTTCTCACCGCCCACGGCGCCTTGGAGGACCTCGTGCTCACTAAAAACGAGCGCTCCTTCAAGAAGGGGATCGAACAGGAATGGGCCGAGAAGGGCTACCAGGGGCTCGTCTTCGCGCCGGTCGTTGACGCGCTGAACGCGTTCATCGATGAGACGCAGGACGTGGTGACGGGGACGGCGACCGTGAAGGTCTCCGGCGGTAGCTGCCGCGTCGTCGCCCGCGACTCCGAGTACGCGGTCTACTCCGAGGAGATGGCCTCGTTCAACACCGAGGACGTCGCCGGCATCGCCCAGTCGGACGCCACGGGCGTCGCGAAGTACCACGGCCTCCAGGAGCGTCTCGCCAACACCGTCAAGGCGGGCGTCTCGAAGCCCGAGCTGGCGACCGACGGGAGCGGTGAGGCGTCCGACGGCGGATCGACCGACGAGAGCTGAATCCGATGACCGACGATCCCGACGCGACGGCGACCCCCGAGGACGGGTCCGGGAGCGACACGGCCGTCCGCCGTGACCGCTTCAGCGGGGGCCCCGCCCGCGGGTTCCTCTCGAGCCTCGCCGCCGACGCGGCGATCTTCGAGGCCGACCTCGCGGTCGACCGCGCCCACGTGGTGATGCTCGCCGAGCAGGGAATCGTCGACGGCGACGTCGCCGGCGAGATCCTCGTCGCGCTCGACGAGATCGAGGGGGCGGGGCATTCGGCGCTGCCGGACGGCGAGGACGTCCACGAGGCGATCGAGACGGCGGTCATCGACCGCGTCGGCCCGGACGGCGGCCGGATGCACACGGCCCGCTCGCGCAACGACGAGGTCGCGGCCTGTATTCGCTACCGCCTGCGCGAGGACCTGTTGGCGGCGATCGAGGCGACGCTGACGCTGCGGGAGGCGCTCGCGGACGTCGCCACGGAGCACGTCGAGACGCTCATGCCCGGATACACCCACCTCCAGCCGGCCCAGCCGACGACCGTCGCCCACTACCTCGCCTCGTATGAGGGGGCCGTGGCGCGTGACACCGAACGGCTGCTCGACGCCTACGACCGGGCCAACCGGTCGCCGCTCGGCGCGGCGGCGTTCGCGGGGACCCCCTTCGACGTCGATCGCGATCGGACCGCCGACCTGCTCGGATTCGACGGGACGGTCCGGAACTCGATGGACGCCTCCTCCGCGCGCGACTTCCTCGCGGAGACGTCGAACGCGCTCGCGACGCTCGCGACGACGCTCTCGGGACTCGCCGAGGACCTGATCCTCTTCGCGAACAAGGGGTATCTCGAGCTGTCGGACGACTACTCGTCGACGTCGTCGATCATGCCACAAAAGAAGAACCCCGACACGCTGGAGCTGACGCGGGGGGTCGCAGGCGACGCGATCGGCGAGGCCACGGGAACGATGAGCCTGTTAAAGGGGCTGCCGCGTGCGTACAACCGCGACCTCCAGCGCGCCCATGCGGGCGTGTTCGACGTTGCCGAGGACGTAACGGAGGCGACGACGGTCGCGGCGGGTGCCGTCGCCACCGCCGAGTGGAACAAGCCCACCCTCGCCGAGGCGGCCGGCGAGGGGTTCTCGACGGCGACGGGGGTCGCCGACCTCCTCGCGATGGCCGGGCTTCCGTTCCGGACGGCCCACGAGATCGTCGCGGCGGCGGCGCCGGCGATGACGGACGACGTCGACCCGAAAACTGCGGCTGCAAGCGTTGATGGAGCCGCACGTGACGTGTTGGGGGAGTCCCTCTTCGACTACGTGGACCGTGCGGCCGTCGAACGCGTGCTCGACCCGACCGAGAGCGTCGCGAGCCGCGACTCCGCGGGCGGTCCCGCACCCGACGCCGTCGAGGCGGCGCTCGCGGACGCGGCGGGGACGGCGGAGGCCGACGCGGACGCGCTCGCGGAGCGCCGTGACGGGCTGATGGCGGCGGCCGAAACGCTCGAATCGGAGGTGGCGGATCGTGTCTGAGACGGTCGTCTCCGGGTCGACGCCGTGGCCGGGCGGGAGATGGAGCCGACCGCCGCGACACCGATCCCTCACACGGAGTTAGTAACTGGAATCTGATAACGGATTTCGAAGTAGATGTTTCAGGGCTCAAAAAGCCTCTATAGGGATATCTAGATAGTGTTTGTTTCTATATCTTTTCGATGGGTTTATGTGCGTACGGCGGCGAGTGGGAGGTACAATGACGAGCGACACCGAAACGCTGCTGGCTGAGGACCCCATCACGGGCGAGGAGATCGAGCTGCCGGCCGACGTCGAGGTCGGCGAGATAATCGACAGCCCCGTCACGGGGGCGGAGCTGGAGGTCATCTCGCTCGACCCCGTCGTCCTGGAGGAGGCGCCCGAGCTCGAGGAGGACTGGGGCGAGTAGATGACGGCGACGACGGGATCGGAGTGGTCTGTATGAAGGTCGGGATCCTCTACTCGCGGATCCGGCGCGACGAGAAGCTGCTGCTCTCGGAGCTGCGCGAGCGCGGCCACGAGGTGACGAAGGTCGACGTCCGGAAGGTTCGGTTCGGACTCGACTCGACCACGGCGGACGTCGCGGACCTCGATCTCGTCGTCGACCGCTGTCTGGCGACGAGCCGCTCGCTGTACGCGACCGAGTTCCTCGAGAGCTACGACGTTCCCGTGGTCAACCATCCGGAGACGGCCGGGATCTGTGCGAACAAGGCGAAGAACTCGTTGGCGCTTTCGGAGGCGGGCATTCCGACGCCGAACACCGAGGTCGCGTTCACGACCGATGCTGCCCTCGAGATCATCGAGGAGTTCGGCTATCCGTGCGTGCTCAAGCCGGTCGTCGGGTCGTGGGGGCGACTGATGGCGAAGATCGACTCACGCAACGCCGCCGAGGCGATCTTAGAACACAAGGCGACGCTCGGCCACTACGAGCACAAGGTGTTCTACGTTCAGGAGTTCGTCGACAAGCCCGGCCGCGACGTACGGGTCGTGGCCGTCGACGGCGAGCCGATCGCCGCGATGACGCGGACCTCGGACCACTGGCTGACGAACGCCGCGAAGGGTGGGAAGACGGCCCCCTTCGGGATCGACGAGGAGGTCCGCGATCTGGTCGAACGGGCCTCCGAGGCGGTCGGCGGCGGTCTCCTCGGGATCGACCTGATGGAGGTCGGCGGCGCCGACTCCGGCAGCTACACCGTCCACGAGGTGAACCACACCGTCGAGTTCAAGGCGCTGAACGACGCGGTCGACGTCGACGTCCCGGCCGCGGTGGTCGACTGGCTGGAGACGAAGGCGGCGACCGCCTCGGACGACGACTCGACTGACGACGAAGCCGACGTTGCGGACGTCGAGGGGGCGACACGGACATGAGCAAAGATGAGACCTACACCGCGAGCGTCGTCGGCGGGACCGGTTTCACGGGCGGGGAGTTGCTCCGCCTGCTTGCCGGCCACCCGAACTTCGAGGTCGTGCAGGCGACCTCCCGGTCGAACGCGAACATGACCGTCGGTCGCGCCCATCCGAACCTGCGTGAGTTGGACCTGCGTTTCTCCGAGCCGGACGACCTCGCGTCCGTCGACGTGCTCTTTTCGGCGACGCCCCACGGCGTCTCGATGGAGCAGGTCGACGACTACTTCGAGGCGGCCGACACGGTCGTCGACCTCTCGGCCGACTTCCGGCTTCCCGAGGCGAGCCTCTATGACGAATGGTACGACGGCCACGTCTCGCCGGAGTACCTGGATCGGGCGGCGTACGCGCTTCCCGAACTCGACCGCGAGAGCCTCGCCGGGGCCGACCTGATCGCCGGCGGCGGCTGTAACGCGACCGCGACGATCCTCGGACTGAAGCCGCTGGTCGACGAGGACGTCCTCGGCCCGGAGACGGGCGAGGTCGTCGTCGACGTGAAGGTCGGGTCCTCGGAGGGCGGCGCCGGCGGCGGCGCGGCATCCTCCCATCCCGAACGCTCGGGCGTGGTGCGCCCCTATGCGCCGACGGGCCACCGCCACGAGGCGGAGATCGAGGCCCATCTCGGGCTTTCGGTCTCCTTTACGGTCCACGCGGTCGACATGGTTCGCGGCGCATCCGCGACCTGTCACGTCTTCCCGGACGAACCCGTCTCGAAGCGGGACCTCTGGGGCGCCTACCGCGGCGCCTACGCGGACGAGCCGTTCATGCGGGTCGTCTCCGGCGGCGGGGGCGTCTACCGCTATCCGGAGCCGAAGGCGGTCGCGGGGACGAACCACGGCGAGGTCGGCTTCGAGCTCGATCCCGGCAACCGCCGGGTCGTCGTCTTTTCGGCCATCGACAACATGATGAAGGGATCCGCCGGCCAGGCGGTCCACGCGACCAACGTCGCGCTCGGGCTGCCCGAGACGGCCGGCCTCGAGTTCGGCGGGCTGCACCCGGTGGGATCGCCATGACCGACGAAGCCTCCCGGTTCGACGACCTTTCTGAGACGACCGACACGACCGGACACGCCGAACCGCCCGTCGTCGTGAAGATCGGCGGCGCGAAGGCCGTCGACCCGGCCGGCGCCGTGGGGGACGTCGCCCACCTCGTCGCGAACGGCCGGCGGGTCGTCGTCGTTCACGGCGGCTCGACGGTCGTCGACGAGACGATCGAGCGGCTCGGGTTGGAGCCGGAGTACGTCGAATCGGCCTCCGGCGTTACCGGTCGCTTCACCGACGCGGAGACGATGGAGGCGTTCACGATGGCGATGGCGGGCAAGCTCAACACCGAGTTGACCGCGCTGTTCCGCTCGGAGGGCGTCGACGCGGTCGGCCTCAGCGGAGTCGACGGCGGGCTCCTCTCCGGGCCACGCAAGTCGGCGGTCCGCGTGGTCGAGGGAGGTAAACGGAAGATCCGCCGCGGGGAGCACTCCGGGCGGATCGAGTCGGTAAACGCCGACCTCCTCTCCGACCTGTTGGCCGACGGCTACACGCCCGTCGTCTCCCCGCCGATGGCGGGCGAGGAGACGGACGGCGACGTGACGCCCGTCAACACCGACGCGGATCGTGCCGCCGCGGCGGTCGCGGGCGCGATCGGCGCCGAACTCGTTCTGCTGACGGACGTCGCCGGCGTCTACGCGGATCCGGACGATCCCGAGACGCTGATCGAGTCGGCGGCAACGCCGGCCGAACTCGACGCGCTCGAGGAGGCGGCGGAGGGATTCATGGGAAAAAAAGTGATGGCCGCGACGGAGGCGCTGGAGGGCGGCGCCCGGCGCGTCGTCGTCGCTGACGCCAACGTCCGTGACCCGATCGTCGCCGCGCTCTCGGGCGCGGGAACGACGATCGAACGGTCCGTGCTCGACGAGGACGACGGAGTGACGTCGACTGCGGACGAAGCGGAAACGCCGGACACGGAGGTGGACCAATGAGCGGCTTCGTCTTCTCGGAGAAGCCGATCGAGATCGTCTCCGGCGACGGTGTGTACCTGACCGACGCGAACGGGAACGACTACCTCGATTTCGGCGCGAGCTACGCGTGTACGCCCGTCGGCCACTGCCATCCCGAGGTCGTCGACGCCGCGACGAGCCAACTGGAGGAGCTGATCTACGTGCAGGCGTCGTACCCGCACGCGGCGCGGACGGCGCTGTACGAACGGCTGGCGGAGACCGCTCCCGTCGACGTCGACAACGTCTGGCTCTGTAACTCCGGCACGGAGGCGAACGAGGCGGCGCTGAAGTTCGCGCGAGCGGCGACGGGACGGGAGAAGATCGTCGCCACGACCCAGGGATTTCACGGCCGGACCATGGGTGCGCTCGCGACCACCTGGAAGGACAAATATAAAAAGCCCTTCGAGCCGCTCGCCGGGGGCGTCGAGTTCGTCCCGTACGGCGACGCGGACGCGATGCGTGAGGCCGTCGACGGGGAGACCGCCGCGGTCATCCTCGAACCGTTGCAGGGTGAAGGCGGGATCAACCCGGTTCCCACCGAATACCTACAGGCGGTCCGCGTCGCGACCGCGACGAACGGCGCGGCGATGATCCTCGACGAGATCCAGACGGGGCTCGGCCGTACCGGATCCATGTGGGCAGCCGAGCAACACGACGTCGTGCCCGACGTCCTCACGACCGCGAAGGGGCTCGGGAGCGGGCTCCCGATCGGTGCGACGCTCTGTCGTGACTGGATCGCGGAGAATTCGGGGGATCACGGCTCGACGTTCTCGGGTGGCCCGGTCGTCTCGGCCGCCGCCGGCGCGACCCTCGACGTGATCGAGCGCGAGGGACTCGCCGAGAACGCCGCGGCGGTCGGCGCGTATCTCCGCGAGGAAGCAGAACGGCGACTCGACGACGACGTCCGCGACGTGCGTGGTGCCGGGCTGATGATCGGCCTCGAGGTGAAACGCGGGTCGAACCGGTTGCTGCGGGACCTGGCGCTCGAACACCGGATCCTCGCGCTCCCGGCCGGCAGAACCGTGTTGCGGCTGCTACCGCCGCTGACCGTCACGCGCGACCACGCCGACGAGGTCATCGATGCGATCGAGGAGGTGATCGGATGACGGCGGCGCCGGAGGGAACGGGACGGCAGGATGCCGTCGACGACGCCTCCACGAACGGAGCCGACGCGAAGGGCGCCGACGAGGAGAACGCCGAATCGGCGACGGGAACCGACGTCGTCGCCGGCGGCGGCTATCCCGAAGCCTGCGATACGGCCGGACGCAGGCTGCTGTACGACCTGGTTTCGATTCCCTCGCCCTCCGGGAAGGAGACCGCCGCGGCCGAGCGGCTGGTCGACTTCTTCGAGGCGAACAGCCGGGAGGCGTGGATCGACGAGGCCGGCAACGTCCGTGCGCCGGCAAACGACGCGATGCTTCTCACCTCCCACATCGACACCGTCCCAGGCGACATCCCGGTGGAGGTGCGTCCGGCGCCGCCCGAGGGCGAGGAGCCGGGCGCGTCCGCGGTTCGCGTTGGGGAGCCCGGCGAACCCGTGTTGTGGGGCCGCGGCTCGGTCGACGCGACGGGACCGTTGGTCGCGCTGGCGGTCGCGGCCGTGAAGACCGGCGTCTCGTTTGTCGGCGTCGTCCGCGAGGAGGTGGACTCGGGCGGGGCCCGACACCTCATCGCCGACCGTGACGCGCCGGGGGCCGTGATCAACGGCGAGCCGTCCGGCTGGGACGGGATCACGCTCGGCTATCGCGGACTGCTCGAGGGAACGTACGTGAACACGAGCGAGTCGGGCCACTCCTCGCGGCCGGAGCCGAACGCGATCCAGCACGCGATCGACTGGTGGCACGGCGTCGAGGAGACGTTCACGCCTGCGGACCCCGAAACCGCCGTCTTCGATCAGGTGACGACGAAGCCCATCTCGATCGACGGCGGGTTGAGCGACGACGGGCTCGCCGTGGAAGCGACGATGGACGTCCAGCTCCGCGTCCCCCCGTCGCGTCCGGTCGACGAGATCCACGAGCTCGCGGAGGCCGAGCTGACGACCGGGTCGGTCCACTGGGGCGAGCCGATGCCGCCCGTGATGGAGAGCCCGCGAACGGACCTCGCACGGGCGTTTCGCGTCGCGATCCGAAAGGAGGGTGGCGACGTGCGCCTGTTGCGAAAGACGGGCACGAGCGACATGAACCTCTACGCGGCCGCGTGGGACTGCCCGATGGTCACCTACGGACCCGGCAACTCCGAGCTGGATCACGCGCCAGACGAGCGGCTGCCGCTTTCGGATCTCGACCACGCGATCGCGGTCCTGAACGACGTCTGCCTGGAGCGCCTGGCGGACTGAGCACCCGGACGCTAACCAGACTCACATCCATGCCACTCGAAACCGACGATTTCCTCGACATCGACGACGTGACGCCCGCAGAACTCGACGCGCTACTCGACCACGCCGCCGCGATGAAGGCCGGCGAGGCCGCTCCGCGACTGACCGACCGAACGCTCGGAATGATCTTCGAGAAGCCCTCGACGCGGACGCGCGTCTCCTTCGAGACGGGAATGACCCGGCTCGGTGGACACGCGATGTTCCTCGGGCCCGACGACATCCAGCTCGGTCACGGCGAGCCGCTCAGGGACACCGCACGCGTCCTCGGCCGCTACGTCGACGTCGTAATGGCGCGGCTGTTCGATCACGCCGACGCCGAGACGCTCGCCGAATACGCCGACTGTCCCGTAATAAACGGGCTCACCGACGACGCCCATCCGTGTCAGACGCTCGCCGACCTCCTCACGATCCGCGAGACGGTCGGCGAGGACGCACACGTCGCGTGGATCGGTGACGGCAACAACGTCGGCCAGTCGTTCGTCGTCGGCGCGGCGATGGCCGGGATCGATGTCTCGGTGGCGACGCCAGCCAACTACGGGATGGACCCGGACGTCTTCGAGCGGGCGGCGGCCTGCGGCGCGGAGGTCGAGCCGACGACCGATCCCGAGGCCGCGATCGACGGCGCCGACGTCGTCTACACCGACGTCTGGATCTCGATGGGTCAGGAGGATCAGCGCGCGGAGAAGCTCGCCGCCTTCGAGGGCTTTCAGATCAACGACGACCTGCTCTCGGGGACGGACCTACGGGTGATGCACTGCCTGCCCGCCCACCGTGGCGAGGAGATCACCGACGACGTGATGGAGTCCGACCGCGTGCTCGTGTGGGATCAGGCCGAAAACCGGATGCACGCACAGAACGCGCTGCTCGTCGAGCTGTTGGCGGACGCCTGAGACGTCACGGGCGC
>LFFM01002794.1_pt1 | contig 11313 bp, 11 predicted proteins | sample 643131 | NCBI WGS metagenome assembly LFFM01 (sample SAMN03777445, study PRJNA286221) | soda lake metagenome | biome: soda lake; feature: Kulunda steppe; material: water; isolation source: sample Tc-Br brine of Tanatar trona crystallizer | place: Russia: Kulunda steppe | collected 2011-07
CTATCGACGCCGACGCGCGGTCCTCCCACCTGCGTATATATACTCGCCCTCGCATCCCCGGACCCCGACGCTCGCTTCCGATCGGATCGTCGTCGTGAGCGCGATGGCTGACCGTGCCGAGTTGAAATCCCGTTTATAAGCGACGACGCCAGTCGTTTGCCGGGTTCGAGAACGGGCCCTGCCGGATTTGAACCTCGGTCGCTCCACTTCGTTCCGCTCCCTGGTTCAAACCGGCAGGTAGTCATGAATTCACTCCCCACGTTCGTTCGTCGTAGAACTCATGGGCCCTGCCGGATTTGAACCGGCGATCACTCCGTTATGAGCGGAGGGCTTTAAGCCAGACTAAGCTAAAGGCCCCTCACATCAAGCGATATCGGTTGGTCCCTCTTTAGCGTACCGGGTTCGAATCGACCGGCAGCGAAGGCGGGCGACTTCGTGACGGCCGACCGCCGTGATCGCTCCGGCCTTTTATCTCCCTCTTCGTCGTTGCTGCCGTTCCACGACGTCGGGGTCGTCATCAGCCGCTGCCGGTCCGTGTCGATCGGGTGGAGTCGTCTCCGATCTCGGTCACCGCGACGTGCTCGATCCCCGGCCGGTACGCACTCCGGCGTCCGGGAGCCGGCATCGACTGCGGGACTTGGTCTCCGAGAGATCGTCTTCAGGGTCGTTCGAACAGCCGACGGATCCCCGCCTCATCGAGGCCGGCAGCCAGCCCGAGCGCGAGCCCGACCCGCGCTTTCGCTGCCGGGAGGTCGCCCGCGAAGACGACGCCGTGGCGCTCGAGGGTCACCGCACCGCCGGGCGTTCCGTACACCGGCTCCGTCGGTCCGGCGAACGGCCGTCCCGCGACGACCACCGGAACCGACTCGACGGCGGCTTCGATCGCGTTTCCGATCCCGGCAGTGACGTTTCCGAGACCGGTCCCTTCGACGACGAGCCCGCCGACGCCCGCGCTCAGGGCGCGGTCGATGCCCGCGGATCCGACACCCGTTCCGGAGTGGACGACCGGCACCTCCGGCACCCGATCCGCCGCCGCGTCCGGGGTTCCGGCCGTGGGGGCCGCCGCGTCCAACGGTCCCTCCGGGCCGGCGAGCGGGTCGACGACGCTCCCCCGGCACGGCTCCCTGAGGAGCCGCGACCCGCTACGCGTGAACGTTGCGACCGGTCCCGCGGCCGGGGACGTCATCGTCGAGAGCGCGTTGGAGTGGCCCTTCACGACGTCGCGAGCGGCGTGGAGCTCGTCGTCGAACGCGACGTGGACGCCCGGCACGAACCGCTCGTCGGCGGCCGCCCGAACCGCCAGCGTCAGGTTCGCCGGCACGTCGCTCGACCGCTCGTCTAGCCGCCGCTGTGCGCCGGTCACCACGACCGGCACCGGGAGATCCGTGAGCAGATCGAGCGCGTACGCGGTGTCCGCGAGGGTGTCCGTGCCGTGCGTGACGACGACCCCGTCGGCGACCGTCCCGTCGTCGTCCTCGGCGGCGTCCCGGATCGCGGCCGCTGTCGCGAACACGTCGCGCCAGCGAACGTCGAACCCCGGCTGGGAACAGACCTCCCGGGCGGATACGGTCGCGTAGTGCTCGACGTCCGGTACGGCTGCCACGAGATCGGCACCCGTTTTCGCCGGCGCAGCCCCATCGTCGTCCGGCTCCGACGCGATGGTTCCCCCGCAGGCGACGACACACACGTGTGGATCGGCGGTCCCGGCGCGGCTCTCCCTCCGGGTTCGCTCGTCGATGTCCATACCGAATCGATGGCGCGTCGACGCGTAAATCGCTTCCCACCCGGCCTGCGGCCTCGTCATCGTCCAGCGTCTCGAAGCGCTTACCCGCCGCCCCCTCCGACGATCGATATGAGCGACGGTACCCGCGTCGAGTGGCGCGAGTGGAGCGAGGAGGCGTTCGTCGAGGCCGACGACCGGGACTGTCCGGTGTTGCTCTCGCTGTCGGCGACCTGGTGTGAGGGCTGTCACGAGATGGATGCGACCACCTACGCGGAGCCGCGGGTGGCCGCCAACGTGAACGAGTGGTTCGTCCCGATCCGCGTCGACGTCGACCGTCACCCTCGCGTCCGCGAGCGATACAACATGGGGGGGTTCCCGACCACCGCGTTTCTGGCACCCGACGGAACGCTGCTCACGGGTGCCGGCTACCTCGGCGTCAAGGGAATGCGTCAGGTGCTCGAATCCGTCAGAACGATGTGGGTCGACGACGGCCGCGATGCGGGCCGCATCCCACGCGCGCTGAACGGCGACCGTCCCCCGGCCGGCGAGCTCTCCGAGGCGATCGAGAACCACCTCGCCGGGCAGCTGGAAGCGAAGTACGACGCGGAGCACGCGGGCTGGGGATCGGACGCGAAGTTCCCGCTTCCGCGGACCGTCGAGTTCGCGCTGAAACGCGACCGTGACCGTGCGCTTCGCACCCTCGACGCGGTCCGGGATCACCTCGCCGACGACGTTTCCGGCGGGTTCTTCCGGTTCGCGGGCTCCCGGGACTGGAGCGACATCGCCTACGAGAAGCCGGCGGACGCCAACGCTGCGGTGACCCGAGCGTTCGCGAACGCTTATCTCTACACGGGCGACGAGAGCTATCACGACCCCGCCGCGGATGCCGTCGAGTTCCTCACTGACGACCTCTGGACCGGCTACGGCGTCGGTGGCAGTCTCGGTCCCGGGCTCGGGCGCGCCTACTACGCCGCGCCGGCGGCGGACCGTGCCGAGCTCGACCCGCCGCGACGGGATCTCACGGTGTTTGCCGGTGTGAACGCGCTGGCTGCCGACGCGCTGCTCGCGGTCGCGGCGTACACCGACGACGAGCGCGCCCGCGAGTACGGCGACCGGATCCTCGACGAGCTCGAACGCGACCTGATCGACTCCGAGACCGGCGAGGTGACGCACTACCGCGCCAACGGCGAGGTCGGCGAGACCGACCTTCTCGAGGACGTTTCCCGCGTCGTCGGGGCGTACGTGCGCGGGGCGGGCGTGCTCGGCGAGGGCGCTGCCGTCGCCCGTACGGTCGCGGACCGGGCCATCGAGACGCTCCACGTCGACGGCTCGTTCGTCGACGGTCCTCGATCGGGGCCGGCACTGCTCGATCGACCGTTTCGACCGCTCGACGGCAACGTGGCGCTGGCAACGGCGCTCCTCGATCTGGCAGCACTCACCGGCGAGGATCGGTACCGGGAGGTGGCACACGAGACCGCGGCGTCGTTCGCGGGTGCGACCGACCGACTCGGCGTTCAGGTCGCCGCGTACGGGAGCCTCGTCGGCCGCCTGCTCCGGGGGACGACCACCATCGCGGTCGGGACGGAGCCCGGCAGCGATCTCCACCGCGCGGCTTGGCGGGTCGCCGACCACGAGAAAGTGGTCGCGCCGAACGCCCACAGCCAGGACGCACCGACCCCCCGAACCGTTCCGGAGGGTGCGGCGGTCGTGCTCACCGACCGGATCGTATCCGCGCCCGCAACAACGCCGGACGAGTTGATGACGCGGGTCGCCGAGACGGTCGAGTGATATCCGTTCGCCCCTGTGTTTGATACTGCCGGCCGACTCCCGGTTCGTCGGATCGCTCCACTGGAACTCGGGTAAACGTTCGACGTGTTTATGTCGTATCCGGGAAATCGTTCGGTATGGCATCCCTTCGTGACCTCGGGCTCTCCGAGTACGAGGCCCGAGCGTATCGTGCGCTGTTACGGATCGGTCCGACGACGGCGAAAGACCTCTCACGGGCCAGTGAAGTCCCGATGGGGCGTATCTACGACGTGCTCAACAGCTTAGAGCAACACGACCTCGTTCGAAGCCAGGCCGCCAGTCGACCGAAGAAATACGCCGCGGTCGAACCCGATGCCGCGCTCGACCGTCTACTCGAGGAGAAGGAGCGGGAGCTCGCGGAACGGGCGAATCAGTACGAGACGGTCGTCGACGAGCTGTCGACGGAGCTCGACGCCGGCGAACCGGTCGACGGGCAGTTCTGGACGGCAGCGGTCGGCGGCGAGGACGCGACGGACCTCCTGTTGGAGCGGATCGCGGCGGCCGAACGACGGATGGTGGTCGTCGCCGGCGCGCCCGCGACGGGGTTCGATCTCGGAACGATCGGCGAGCGAGTGACCGCGGAGCTGGAGGCGGCGCTCGACCGCGGCGTCGAGATCCGCGTGTTGTTGTCGCCGGAAACGGTCGACGCGCTCCCACGGAGCGTGGGACGCCGATACTCCGCCGAGCTCGCCGACAACGAGGGGTTCGCGGTGCGGACGACGCCGGGCGTCGACGGGACGTTCAACGTGTTCGACGGCGTCGAGGTGTGTATCGAGGTCCCCCACCCGCTCTCCGGCGACGAGCCGTTCGCGATGATCGACATCAAGGACGCGGAGTTCGCCGCGAGCGTGAAAGAGGAGTTCGAACCTCGGTGGAACGCTGCCGAGCCCCTCACGTTCGAGTAGGCGCGACGGGAACCGACCCGGCCGTCGGGACCTACTCGCCGAGCTCGTCGCGGAGAACTCCCATCGTGACCTCGCGTTCGGCGTGAGCGTTGTGCTGGTGGATCGACTCGTCGTTCGACTGTTTCATCCGGATCACCGCGTCATCGGGGAGGTGGTCGAACGCCTCGATGGTTCCCTCGGCGAGCGCCCGGACACAGTCCTCGACGAACCTCGCGTTCGCGTGGGCCTCGTAGGTCATGTGGTCCTCGTCGGGACGTTTCGCCATGTCGTAGATCCGCGCGCTCATCGAGTCGCGCGCGACGTCGATCATGTCACGGAGATCGACATCCGATCCGTCGTCGGAGCCGTTGTCGGTCGTGATCGTCAGCGTCGCGTGCCCGCGCTGGGAGTGACCCGGCTGTGGCACCGCATCGAGGAACGCCTCGGTCGTCTCGTCGTCGACCCCGAGCTCGTGGAGCTCGTCGCGGGCTCGTGACTCCGACATCCCCTGCGAGCAGGGACAGACAGTCATCCCCGTGACCTCGGCGCCGATCTCCGCGCGTGTTCCCGCGTCGGTCGCGGTTGCGCCGGCAACGACCATCGTCGTCTGCTGGGTCTCCAGGCCCGTGGCCGGCGTCTCCTCGCGCGTGACGAGCTCCGCGGACATCGAGACTTCCGCGGTGGAGGTGTAGTCGTGTTTCTCCAGGAGGCGCTCGGCGGCGTCACCACAGACGTCCTCCACCCGATACGCCTCCTCGCGGGTTATCTCCTCGAGTATCTCGTCGATCGTCGCGAGGTTACGCGACATGTCGATCCCCTTCCGTCCGCTCGGGAGGTCGACGAACGCCTCGAACTCGGCCATCAACACGATCGGCCGATCGTCGCCGCGGGCGAGCTTCACGAGCTTCTCCACGCCGGTGACGCCGACCCGTGACAGCCCGACGCTGACGTCAGGGGCGGACGCCTGAACGTCCGGCAGCTGGTGACTCATTTCGAACACGGTATGCGAGGTGGTGGATTAGTGCTTTCGATGGCGATCCTCGACGTTACGTCCGCTCTCAGTTGCCCGTTCTCTCCTCGCCGCCGTCCGACCCTTCCGCTTTCAGCTGCCGGACCTCGCGTTCCACGTCGAGGTCGTCCAAGTCATCGAGACGGACCGCCATCGCGTCCCCGGCGTCGCTGGATCCCGTCTTTCCGTCCACGTCGGCCGTTCCCGTTTCGTCGTCTCCGGGAGCCCGCCGCCCGTCGTCGGTGGCGGATCCGGTGGACGAAGTGGCCCCGCCGGCGAGTCGTGCGTCGAGCCGACGGATCAGCACGTACGTCGTGGCCGCGGTCCCGGCGGCCACGGCACCGTAGGCGGCCAACAGCGCCTCTGCACCGAATCGCGCCTCCAGAACGGGCCCCGCGAGCCACGCGAACACGCAGACGCCGACGAGAAACCCCGTGGCGACGGGAACGGCTCTACTCATGTGTCTCGTTCGGCGTCACCGGACAAAGCCCTTCGCTCGTCGAGTGCCATCCCGTGAAGTGCCATCATGCCGAACAGGGGGGTGACTCCGGAAATCGGTCGCCGACGGGCGTCGTGGCCCCGTAGACGCGCCCGGCGGGACGTAACGCACCATTTATAACTTCGGCAGCGGAACGGTACTGCAACGACTATGCCGAGTTCCAATGGACCCCAGAAGGCGACCCGAGACAAGCTGTCGAACAAACCGAGGAACCGTGGTACGTCGCCGCCACAGCGCGCGATCCAGGAGTTCGAGGAGGGATCACGAGTCCATCTCAAGATCGATCCGAGCGTTCAGGACGGTCGGTTCCACCCGCGTTTCGACGGTCGAACCGGCACCGTGACCGGCAAGCAGGGCGCGGCGTTCACAGTCGAGATCACGGACGGCGGCAAGACGAAGACCCTGATCGTCCGTGCCGCGCACATGAGCCGTCAGCACTGAGATGACGATATTCAAGGAGAAGATCAGCGAGGAGTACGTCACGACCTCCGAGGCGAAGGCGATCCTCGCCGAGATCGAGGCCGATCGGGCCGACGACGAGGAACGCGAGCTTCGCTACGAACTGGCACGGGCCATCGAGCACGCGAACCGGTTCGCGCATCTCGATGCGGCGGAGTCCCGCGAGCTCGTCGAGGAGCTCGCCGAGCTCGATCGGATCGACGTCCCCACGGCGATCAAGATCACGGACCTCCTCCCCGAGGATCGGACGGAGCTCCGCTCGGTGTTCGCCCAGGAACGCTACTCGCTCGACGGCGAGGAGCTCGACGACGTGTTGGACGTCGTCGCGAAGTACGTCTGAACCCGGCGCTCGATCCTGACACTCCCGTCCATATTCGGCCGTCGTCGTCGGGGACGGCGGTTTTTTACCCATCGGAGCGCTATGCATTACCATGACCAGTGACGACCTCGTCGCGCCGGATGGTAGCGATACGAGCGCCGAGAACGGGGCTGCGTCCGGCGATACGACCGCGGCAGACGACCCGGACGATACCCCGCCGGGGCCGGTCGTCGTCCTCCTCGACGTGCTTCCCAACGGCCGTCCGGACGACGAGCGTCCGGCGTATCGTAAGTCGCCGGCCGCCTACGGTCTCGGCTCGGAGTCGTTCCGACTGTACGAGCTGACGCTCGTGGAGGATGCCGACGTCTCGGTGAGCGATCGGGTCGCGCTCGACGGGGAGCTCGTCTCACGCTATCGGGAGGTCGATCTCGGCGACGTCACGCGGAACGCGGCCGCCGAGGTCGAGTACGCCGTCGAGGCGATCGTCGACGCCGACGAGCGCCGATTCGTCGACTTCTACAACGAGGCCGGGCCGATAACCCTCCGCCTCCACCAGCTCAACCTCCTCCCCGGCGTGGGCAAGAAGCTGCGGAACAACGTCCTCGACGAGCGAAAACGCGGACCGTTCGAGAGCTTCGAGGAGGTATCCGAGCGAGTCACCGGCCTACACCGTCCCCGTGAGGTGCTCGTCGAACGGATCGTCGAGGAGATCCGCGAGGACGACCTGAAGTATCGGCGGTTCGCGGGTCGAGAGGAGTAGACGGCGATCGCGTCGCGTTCGTCCGGATCCGGCACGATGGAACGAGCGGGAGCGCGGATCGTGTCGACCTGCGTTCGAGCGCGTGTACGACGAAACGGGACTTTTACCCCCGACGGCTGCCTACCGCGCTCATGACCGACCGATCGATGGACTCGGGGCGGGCGCACGGGACGCGCGACCCGGACGCGCTCGCGCGTCGAGCCGACGTCCGTGCTGACCCCGACCACGATCAACACTTCCTCGTCGACGACCGCGTTCTCGACCGGTTGCCGGCGTATCTCCCCGCGGAGACCGACACGAGCCACGTCCTCGAGATCGGCGGCGGCGCGGGCGCGCTCACGGACCGCCTCCTGGCGCTCGTCGACGCCGACGGACCCGATCCCGGCCGGCTCTCCGTGATCGAACGCGACCCGGCGTTCGCGACGTTCCTCCGCGAGGAGTTCGTCGACGCGGTGGCTGCCGGTACCCTCGACGTGATCGAGGGCGACGCACTCGAGGTTCCGTTTCCCGCGTTCACCGCCTGTGTGGCGAACCTCCCGTATGGCGTCTCCTCGGAGATCGCCTTCCGGTTACTGCCCGAAAAGAAGCCGCTCGTCCTCACGTTTCAGGCCGAGTTCGCGGATCGGATGGTGGCCTCGGCGGGGGAGTCCGAGTACGGTCGACTCTCGGTCTCCGCACAGCACTACGCGGACGTCGAGATCGTCGAGCGGATCCCGAAGGAGGCGTTCGATCCGCAGCCGGCCGTCGAGAGCGCGGTCGTCCGCTGTACGCCCCGGGACCCGGAGTACGTCGTCGGCGACGAGGCGTTCTTCCTCCGGTTCGTGAAGGCGTTGTTCACCCAACGTCGGAAGACCCTCCGGAACGCGATCCGCAACACCGGCCACATCTCCGGGCTGGCGGAGCCTGACGCCGTCGTCGATGCGGCCGACGAAGACCTTCTGAGTCGCCGACCCGGAACGCTCGACCCGTCCGCGTTCGCCGCACTCGCCGAGCTCGCTCGAGAGCACGGCGCTCCGACGGAGGTCTGAGATGGACGGGATCGGCGTCATGGCGGTCGATTCGCTGTCCGGGATCCGGCGGGTCGTGGCCGATAATCTCGTTCGAATCGCGATCTCGGCCGCGATCGTCGGCGTGATCGTTGGCGTGAGATACGTGACCGGTCGAATCAAGCGGCGGAACGGCGAGCTGACGTCGAAACAACGGCTGACGCTCTCGACGGCGGTCGCGGGGACCACTGCGGTCGGGGTGTTGTCGCTGCTGGTCGTCTGGGAGCGAAGCGGAGCGCTCGTGGAGGCGTATCGGGCTGCCGCGATCGCCGACCACCTCTCGAACATCGTGCTCGCGGTGGTGTTGCTTGCGAGCGCGTACGCGGTGACGGACTTCTTCGGTGGCGTGATCCGCGAGCTCGCCGTCGAGAGCACGGCGATCTCCGAACACCAGGAGGAGATGCTTCGTCGGATCGTCCAGTTGAGCGTTTACACGCTGGTCGCGCTGGTGACGATCGGACTGTTCACCGACAACGTCGGCAGTCTGCTCGTCGGTGCCGGGTTCCTCGGCATCGTCGTCGGGATGGCGGCAAGACAGACGCTCGGTGCGGTACTCGCCGGGTTCGTGCTGATGTTCTCGCGGCCGTTCGAGGTCGGCGATTGGGTCGAGATCGGCGACTACGAGGGGACCGTCACGGAGATATCCATCATCAACACGCGCCTCCGGTCGTTCGACGGCGAGGTCGTAACGGTGCCGAACGATCGGGTTCGGTCGGAGACGGTCGTCGATCGGTCCCGCCGGAACCGGCTCCGTATCGGGATCGAGGTCGGCGTGGACTACGACACCGACGTCGATCGGGCGACCACCGTGATAGAGGACGCCGTCTCCGAGGTGAACGGGATCGCTCGGATGCCCGAACCGAACGTCGTGACGAAGCGGTTCGCCGACTCCGCCGTCGTTCTCGGGGTTCGGTACTGGATCACCAACCCGAGCATGCGAAAGCGCTGGCGCACCCAGACCGCCGTCATGAACGCGATCAAAGCCGATCTGGCGTCCGAGGGAATCACCATTCCCTTCCCGCAACAGACGCTGTCGGCCCGGACGGATGAGCTCGGCGTCCGGATCGATTCGCGGGCCGGACGGGAGATGGATGCCGGCAGTTCCGACGCGTCGGCCACCGGCGGGTCACCGGACTCGGGGGGATCACGGTGATCTCGTCGTCCGCGTCGGTCCTCGGCACGGTTGACGCGCAGCTACCGTGGTACTGGCAGTGGGCCCTTCGGATCCAGCGCTGGATCGACACTACCGGCGGGCAGTATCTGGCGACGCTCGGAACGATCGTAGCGTTCGCGGCGGTCGTCCTCCTCGTGTTCGGGGGTGGTCGGGCCCTTCGGGAGCGGTTCGACGCCGACACGATCCGGGCGGTCCAGTGGTCGTTGCTCACGACCGTCTCGATCGTGTTGAGCGCGTTTCTCGTCGCAGTCTGGCGGCTCACCGGCGAGGTCGAGTCCGCGTTCGAGTTCGTCGCCGTCGGCCCGGAGGTGGCGATACGCGCGCTCGTGACGTTCATCGCGCTCGCAGCCGGGTACTCGGTCACTCGATTGACGAAGCGATCGGTGAAACGTGCGGTCGATCGGGGAGGTATCTCCGAACATCAGCGCGAGATCGTCCATCACGTGACGCAGGTCATCGTGTTCGTTCCGGTCATCGGATTCGTCGTCGCGTTGTGGGGGATTCCCGTTCGAAACCTGTTCCTCGGGGCGGGCGCGCTCGGGGTCGTGATCGGGTTTGCGGCAAGACAGACGCTGTCGGGGGCACTCTCCGGGTTCGTGATCCTCTTCGCGCGTCCGTTCAAAGTCGGCGACTGGGTCCGAATAGGGGGCCGGGAGGGGATCGTGACCGACATCACGCTGTACAACACCCAGCTCCGGACCTTCGATGAGGAGCACGTCCTCGTTCCGAACGACCGGGTGACCGGTGATGAGGTAGTGAACTACACGAACACCGGACGGCTTCGGCTCACGACGGACGTGGGGGTCGATTACGACTGTGACGTGGGACGATCCGCGGACGTCGCGACCCGAACCATGGCGGAGATCGACGCGGTGGCCGACACGCCCGAACCGGACGTGGTTCGACACGCGTTCGGCGACTCCGCGGTCGTTCTCCGGCTCCGATACTGGATCGAGCCGGCGACCATCCAGCGGAAGTGGCGCGCGCAGAACGCGGTGATCGAGGGCGTCAAGGAGGCGTTCGAGCGCGAGGGGATCGACATCCCGTTCCCCCAGCGGGCGATGTCGAACCGGCGGGAAGAGTCCGAGGGGAGCCCCGCGGCCGACCACCCGGACGCCGTCGAACCTACGGACGTCGACGACGGGGCCAACCGATGAACCGGCTCGACCGCGACGGCCCCGACGTGTACCGGCCGGCCGAGGACTCCGGGTTACTGGCCGAGGCGGCCATCGAGGTCGCACACGGTGACGTACTGGAGGTCGGCACCGGCTCCGGCTGGGTTGCCGAGCGAATCGCCGAGGAGCGCGGACTCCACGTCGTCGGCAGCGATCGAAACCCGCACGCGGCCGCCGAGGCACGCGACCGGGGCGTCGAGGGGGTCGTCGCCGACCTGGTCGAGCCGTTCCGCGACGGCGCGTTCGACACGGTGTGTTTCAATCCGCCGTACCTCCCGACGGACCCCGAAAACGAGTGGGACGACTGGATGGAACACGCCCTCTCGGGCGGCGAGTCCGGCCGGGCAGTGATCGAACCGTTCGTCGCCGAAGTCGGGCGTGTACTCGCACCCGGGGGAGTCGTCCTGCTGCTCGTCTCCTCGCTGACGGGGTACGACGCGGTGATCGACCTGATCGAAG
>LFFM01002795.1_pt1 | contig 11313 bp, 2 predicted proteins | sample 643131 | NCBI WGS metagenome assembly LFFM01 (sample SAMN03777445, study PRJNA286221) | soda lake metagenome | biome: soda lake; feature: Kulunda steppe; material: water; isolation source: sample Tc-Br brine of Tanatar trona crystallizer | place: Russia: Kulunda steppe | collected 2011-07
CCGGAGGGGCCATTTTCCTGGGATAAACTCGGCGAGCGGATTGGAATCCCGCAGTTGTCCGACGAGATTACTACCACAGAATATAGTTATATCGCCGAAGGAAGCGCCAACCACTGGAATCTCGAAATTCTCGAGAACCAACGGGGTCACCGCCGGTTTATCGGAACCATGCTGGTGCATTCCGGCGGTGGTTGGGCCGTCGTCCAGTCATTGATTGAACGCGTGGGAACCCTGTGGAACTGGAAGGGACTGACCGCTGCATCCCGCGTCGAGATCACCGAGTGGTTGCAGCAAATCCAACAGGACTATCGCTACCTGCCGAGGTCCACCCGTCGCGTTCTTGAGACCGACGATGGTCGAGTTGGCATCGCAGAACGGTTGGCGCAAGTTGCCCGAGGGCGCGCCAAACTTCGGAATCAAGGACTGGTCGCCGGCACCGCCCAAGAAACACTGGAGAGAGTGCGCCACCGAGACATCTCAATCTCCGATCTCTTCGGTGCTCCCTCGGAGCGGTCCGATGAGGATATTCTGAACGACATTTTCAACTTCACGGGAAGGGAAAACCAGACAGAACTGTCGTCGCCGCAGTGGCAGTGGTTGCAGCCTGCGACTCGAAAGCCCCGCCTCGCAATTTCACTGCCGGAGATGATTCGAAACATCGCGATCGACGACGGTATCGACCGAATCCGGGTTCGGCTCTCCAACGTCGAACAGAACAAATCTCCCATCTACCGGCGCAAACAGGGAGAAGAATTCAAGCACTTTCGCGGCCCGAAATTACTGGCCGTAAACAAAGCGGCCTCGTTTCCGGTTCAACTGGTCGTCGAATATCGCACAGATGAGGAAACCATCGTGGAGTTGCCATGGCACACGGTGGCCTTTCCCGGAGATCCGGTCGGCATGTTCGACCATCAAACCGGTGAGCACATCGACGAAGCTCGGGCACATCGGGAGTTACTCTTCGTGGCCCCGAAAAACGCCCTGCTCGCGGGCTCCGCTCCGCTCGAACGCATCGATTGCATCGGAGTCGAAGCGTGGCGCGCAACGCTGCCCGAAGAGGGGCTGGCCTACGAAGTTCTCCGCCCGGAGGCCGACGAGGTCATCGAAGAACTCGTCAAACCAAAATCAAAGACCTTGCAGCTTCGGGTCGCCGGCAACCGGATCAATGGCCTCAAGTTCGGCAATGCCCCGGCCTACAAAGATTGGCCTGAAATTCTGGTGGGCAGCGATATGACCGATGCCCACTACGAATTGCGCTGCGGCTCCTCTCGGCAAGATACCCAGCGGGGTACCTGCACGGTCCGCGGAGGACGACTGGTTCTACAGGATCTCAAACGACGACCAGGCCGATATACCCTCCACGTCGAGGCCGGCAACCGCAGTTCCAGAGTCCGTTTCGCAGTGCTGCCGCCTGGGACCAAGTTTCATGTCGAGCATAGCACCTCGGGAACGAAGCTGGAGGTACACCATCTGGACGCCGACCTGTCTCACAGCGATGCCGCTGAGACGACGGCACATAATGCGCTACAATTTCCCGAAGATATACGAAAAACCCTGGCAGTATCGGTGGATGCCCATCGGAGGGCACCGAGTCTGCGCAATGGACGCTGGCGCGTCACGGCCGCTCCCTACCGTGCAGAAGTAGTCGGCGAACGCGATGGTGAAGTCATCGCTCAACCCCGCAACCTCAGCATCTTGCGAGGAAATGGCGGTTTGCAGCTTTACGGACCGCCGTCGGCCCCGGTCCGGATTGAAACAGGGACATACCGGTGGTCGCTGCGTCTGGACGGCCGGGGGCGGCGCTTCTTTCCATTCACCAATCTGCCGGAGGCGGCATTCCATATTGAACGACAGCCCTTTGAAGTATCGGTCCGATGGGATGGAGCGGAGACGGCGTTCGGGCCCTTTATCGATCAGCGTTTAATGGAACCGGAAGCCGATGCCTGGCAGCCCCTGGGACAGGAGGTATTCAACGTCCGTTGCGAACTTCTATGGGATGTCGGTGGCGAATTGGAAATGGAATTATTGCCGGCGTGGAGTCCGTGGTCGAAACCAAAGAAGGCGGTCGCTCAACGCGTGGAGGATGAGGCCGAAGGTTGCAGGTACGGTGCCCAATTCCGGGTCGCCCCCGGGCCATACAAGGTGCGTCTAATTCGAGGCGATATACCCATGTGCGGTGTGGCAGACGTGGTATTGCAGACTTCCCAAACCGACCGCATCAAACCGGAGAGTCAACTCGACCCCTATCAGTGGTATCTCTGGCGCGTACACGCCGGGTCCACCCACGCCCATCCCGACCTGGCGCTGGAAGCCTTCGAAGAATGCGAGCCAACGGTCCGAAACCGTCGACGAGCACAACTGCTCCGACAATTCGAACACTGGTCTCCCCGGTGGTTTGCCTCACGCCTACTGTTGCCGGAAATCGCCACCGAGGAAAACCTCCGGGCCAAGCTCAATTTGCCCGTCCCGCACCTGTCGGAAAAGAAAGTACCAGACGCCTTTTCACATATTTCGTCGCTGGCAGTTCGACACATCGACCTGGAGCACGCTCGCGAGCTGGTCAGCCGACGCGCTCCAGATGAACAGGCCGATATCATTCTCCATCTCACCGAGTTGCAGGCCGGTCTGCTCGTGCCCGCCTTCCGAGCCTGGAGAAATGGGCTCTCCGATGCTGTCATGGAGCGAATCGCCCCCGAATTGCGGCCCTGGAAGACCGCCAATAGCGACTCCGTCGATACATTATCCCGCGAAGAATACGATAAATTGCGCGTTCTCGACGAGGCATCGCGCAGAGACAATCACCCGCGGCTTCGTGGATTATGGGAGGCGCGAAATTACGAAGACCAGCTCAGCGAGGATTCGGACATCGACGACGCCGTACGGGCCGTCAAACAGTACATCCGGGAACACGACGTCCAAATGCCCGGGTCCGTCCGCCGTGCCGTGCAAAACGAGACATTCCGTCTCACCGCTGAAATCGAAGCTGCAGTCGCCGCCATCTGTCACGAACTGCACCACTGGCGAGAAGGCAACCATCGCGACCCGATGCCCTGGGACACACTTGAAACCCTGCATCGGTGTGTGCCCCGACTGCTCGACTACTGACTCAACCGTTATGCCCTCGGAATTTCCGTATCTCAGGAGGTGGCCTAATGCCCCAATTTCAATTCGATGCATACCAGGCGTACGAAGACCTGAAGACGCGATACGTCAACTACCTTCTCGAATCATTTGGCATCGCTTCGACGCCTCTCGGCGACCGATTGCGCCACAGTTGGACCGCCGAGTCCGACGACCACTTCCGACTCTTTGCGCCACTACACGTAGAGGGAGCGTTTCCGTTCGAACCGGTCAAGACCGTCGAGGAATTGAAAGCCCCCGGGAATTCCGCTGATACCCGCACCACAGAGCGACCACTTCATCCGAAAACCGTCCGCCTCCTACAAGACGCCGGATTCGACTTCGAACTATACGACCACCAGGTCGAGGCGATCCAAAAGGCCTCCACGGGCAATAGCATCGTGTTGTCCGCCGGGACGGGAAGCGGAAAGACCGAGGCGTTTTTGATTCCCCTCATCGACCAATTGTTCTGGGCCCAACAACAGGGACAGGATGACCTGAGTGAACCCGGCGTTCGCTCCATCATCATCTATCCGCTCAATGCCCTGGTAAACAACCAGATCGAGCGCCTCCGGGAGTTGCTGTCGGGACAGACCGAGATCAACTTCGCCTTCTACACCAGCCGCCTCAAAGAGACACACAGAACGGCAAAGAATGATCTCAATACACGGGGGCGCGAACTGCCCCCGAAGTGTCAAATCGTCGACCGTCAGACCTTGCGGGGGCTCGATGGAGGCAACGAACGCCCCAAGGGCCCGCCCCATATCCTGGTGACCAACTTCTCGATGCTCGAATACATGCTGGTGCGGCCGAAAGATCGCTCCATCTTCCTGAACCAGCATCTGTACTACCAGGGCTCGCCTCGCTTCCAGTCGGTCGTATTGGACGAGGCCCATGTGTACGAAGGGGCGCAGGCCGCCGAAATCCACATGTTGCTTCGGCGCGCGGCGCGAAGATTCGGCACGCAGCTAGAGAAGTTGCAGGGGTTTGCCACCTCGGCGACACTTCGCCAGGGAAACCAATCCGGCAACCCACTCAAGGACTACGCCGGAGACATGTTCGCCAAAGACAACGATGAAATCTCCGCCGTTGAAGGCGAACGACATCTGCCAGCGGCCGCCCGCTCCACGAAGATCAGCAATCAAGGCCTGACACCTCCGTCGGATCTGCCTGAACCCCCTACGGAAAACGAGGACCGCAAGCCCTGGATCGCCGACGAGCTGCGGACCCTCGACTATGACGACCAGGGCCGGGCCACCGACCTCGTCGAAGATGCAGAATTGGCACAACTGGCCAAAGAAGCCTGCATCCGCCTCGGTGTCTCCACCCATGACGATGCGCAACACACCCACGACGCCGCGGGAGACATCCCGGCGAAAATCATCCACGAGCTCTTCGCGGCCAACGAGACACTCAGCGAATTCAGAAGTTGGCTCTTCGACCAAGAGGAGTTGCCCGCACTCGATGACGTCGCGCGAAAGCTCTACGTCACCGACGAGCCGACGGAGCGCATCCGCCGCGCCGCTCATGCCGTGTTGCGGCTCGGCTCGCTGGGACGGTCATCACATGACCAACACCCGTTTTTGCCGAGCCGAATGCATGCCATGGTTCGAGCACCGCTGGGGATCTGGGTCGACCCCAACCCGGACAACGCCGAAGAGAGCACGGAACTGAGCCGAAATGACTGGCCCTGGGGACGCACCTACGCCGTTCCCCCGACCACCACCGACACCGAGGCGCTGCCACTACTGGTCTGCAAGACCTGCGGCAGCCCATTTTTGCTGGCTTGGAATTTTAAAGACGATTTCGGTGAGGATAAATTGTCGGCACATGACGTTCTGGATGCAAATCCTCAGGCGCTATTCCACAACCAGGACTCCTCATTTCGACTTCCCGAAAAGTGGGGCCGCGTTCCCGTCGAAACATTGGCGTTCAAACAAGACGATCCCACCGACGGCGGCCAGCTCGACGGTTGTTGTCCATCCTGCGACAAACAAGACCCTTGGCTGTCACCACTGCGCCGCAGCGCCGCCTCGGCGCTGGGCGCAATTGTGGACGGAATCTACCCCCACCTCGGTGAACACCCGAAAAGCGAAGACGATCCTCACCTCCCCGGCAAAGGCCGGCGGATGATGACGTTCTCCGACAGCCGTCAGGGCGCGGCGAAGGTGGCGTCCAATGTCGAAGCGACCCACGATATCGGGGTGAATCGACAACTTCTATGGAAGCACGTCAAACACGACGAAACGCTTAAAGTCGGTCAACTTATCAGCGATTTGTACAATCCCTACCTTCTACAGCGCGCCCCGGCGAATGAACTCGGCGATCTAAACAACCCCGCCTTTGACGACCTCGCAAGGCTCGCCGTATTTGATGAATTTGCCCGCCCACCAGCCCACGGTCGGACGCTCGAGACCATGGGACTGGTGGAAGTCCTCTATCCCGATCTACCACGACGGCCCGACTCCGTAACCTCGTACTTGTCATCCGAACAGTGGCAGGTGCTTCTGGCGGTAGTTCTCGACGACGCCCGCCGACGAGGCGCCGTCCGCCTCCCTGCTATGTCTGCGGAGGGAACACAGCACCACCTCCACCAGCTAAAACCGCGATTCATCGGCAAGTTGCTCACCTTCTCCAGCGGTATCTACGTCCCTCCCATCGAATTTACAGATGAGGACGAAGATAAAGAGATCCGAACGATTCCGCTGGTCCCGGCCGAGGAACATCATCGCCAGAACAGCCGAATCGTTCAGTACACAGAATCAGTATTGAACGCCCTTGGAGTCGAGGGTTTCAGCAGCGTGCAACTACTGCGTGAAGTCTGGAGTGCACTGCTCGGTTGTGCGAACGACTATCGCTTCCCATGGCTTCGCACCCAAGATGTGGAAGGCGAAGACAAGAAGGGAATCTCCATCGACCTCGAGCGACTCGAACTTCGGCCCCACCGCGAAGGCCCCGACTACATCGAACCCGTCACAGGCAGAGTGCATTTCCGATCCATCAAGGGTATTTCGCCGATGCGGGATGCTCCGGGACCACTACGGGAGATGACACAACAACAGCGTGACGAGTGGAGACACAGCCACTCGGTAAAACGCGTTCGAAATGATGAGCTTCTGGGCCTGTATTCCGTCGAACACACCGCCCAACTGGACGTCGACAAACTGGAAGCGGAGGAAGACGCCTTTCGCAACGGCGAGCGCAATCTGCTGGCCTCATCGACGACGATGGAGCTGGGCGTCGACCTCGGTGGATTGACCTGTGTTATTTTGACCAACGTCCCCCCAGGGCCCGCCAACTACTGGCAACGCGCCGGCCGGGCTGGCCGACGCGCCGACGGCTCCTCGCTGGTGCTAACTCTGGGATTGGATCGCCCCCACGACCAGAAGGTCTTTCGCAGCCCGCTGGAGTTCTTCCACGATGACATCACGCCCCCCAAAGTCCGCCTCGATACACCGCCGTTGATCTCGCGGCACGTCAACTCCTTGTTATTGTCCAAATTCTTTCAGGACGCCGTCGAGCCCGACGAGTCCGGTGGTCCAATGCAATCCTTCGGAACACTGGAGAGTTTCATCTTCGGCTCCGCACAAAATGCCGGGGGAATGCGCGAAGAGTTTCGCACACGACTCGATATTGCAGCCGAGGCTCCTCTCGAGGAGGCTTATTATCGATGGCTCGACATGCTCGACGAGAACCATGAAACGGTGACGCACCTCAAAGAGCTGGTCAGCGAAACGTCGATCAACACCTGGACCATCTCGCAGCTATTGGCAGAAAGCCGCAAGTTACTTGAACAAGCCACCGAACCGGCACGACACGACCACGAGGTCATCGACCGACAGATCGAATACGAAGAAGCCAAGGGGGAGGCCCAACAGGATCAGGGCTATCTCCGGGCGTTAAAATACCAGCGCTCGGCTCTGAGAAACGAACACCTCATCGGTTATCTCGCCCGCACCAATTTCCTGCCTCGGTTTGGGTTCCCACTGGAAGTCGTCAAGCTAAATACTCAGCATCGCCTTCCGAAAAAATATCGAGACAATTCCGGGGCCTCCGATCCCCAGCCGGTTCCCGACCTTCGAATGGAACGACAACTCGAAATTGCCCTTCGGGAGTACGCCCCCGGTTCCGACGTCATCGCCGGCAAACGCGTACACCGCGTCCAGGGCCTGGAGCGCAACTGGTTTCAGGAGGAAGCGGGAACGGCGCGCCGGCGCTTCTACCTTAAATGCCAGAAGTGCGGCAACGTCGAGGACCGCGATGCGGCGCTTCAAACATGTCCTCTCTGCGGCCACTCCGCCGTGCAAAAAGACGATTTCGTCGCTGATATGCAGCAAGGCTCGGAGAACTCAGGGCAAGACTCCGACGCACTTTTCGCCCCCGATGAGTTGGCTGACAGCCTGGTTCGTCCCTATCTAAAACCAAGTGGGTTTTCCGTAAAAGTCGGAAACACTCCCAAACGAGCCGAGCGGGTACACCGCGTCGAGAAAATGCCTCCGGCAGAAGTCACCTTTTCGGCACCGGAAGTCAACGCCCACGGTTCGGGCGTGGAGGGCTCATCGCGGATTGTCGATTCACTGCACAACCGCCTGGAGATCAAATACACATCGGACGCCACCGTCTTTATCCGCGCCGAAGGCAATCCCAGTCCCGGGGGACACAGCTACGGGTTCGCCATCTGCCAGGCCTGTGGATTTACCGAACCCGAAGAAAGCTGGGGGGGGCCACTGCCCAAACGATACGTCAACCACCAGAAGTTACGGGGGCGAAAAGAATGTGGCGGCTCATCGAGCGTCTGGCGCAACGCCGTACTGGGAACAACTCAGGATGTCGATGCCGTCGAGTTTCGCCTCAACGGTGATCTGTATCCAAACCTTCAACCGGAACAGCAGCGAGCCTTCTTCGCGACTCTGGCATCATGCCTCAAACAGGTTGCAGCACAGCGACTTCAGGTCGACGCCCGCACCCTGAGCGCACTGGTCGGAACCTACTCCGGCGACAGCGACGACTACCGACTGGCAGCAGTGGTCTACGAGGAGAGCGGCTCCGGGCTACTCGAGCATCTTTGCAACGACGCACTGCAACTTCTGGTCGACGTCGCCGACATGCTCCAAAATCACGAAGATAATGCGGCCTTCATCCAGTTCGACTCCCAATTTTTGGCAAAATACGGGCGATTCCGCGTCGATCTGCTGCGACGGCATTTCGTCGAAGAGGGCCGCATAAAATTGTTGGGCCGCGACGAGGATTTTGACCACGACCGGATGCGCCTGCTCCAGGGCGCCAGCCCCCGGATGGCCGCACTTCGATTACTGGAGTCGGGACGCTCCGTGGCGCTTCAGGCCCCGCAACTGGCTGATGATGCGTTCACCAAAGAAGGATTGATGCGTGCCGTCCACCAGCGCGTGTTGGACACGAAACGAGTCTCCACACGACTGTTGCTGGCCCAACTTCCGGACCCGGCCGCCGATGGCGTCGAACAAGTCGACCTGGCGCGAAAGCTGCGCGCAGCCATCGACGATGGCCTCGATGTTCGCGTCGTTGATAATAACGTTCGTCCTGAGTTGGAGAACCAACCCTGGGAGATTCTGGACCTTCGCGACGGCTATCGCCGTGCCATCGGGGGACTTTCGGTCTCCGATAACGATTCCAACACCGACGACCAGCCCAACGGTGCCTTCGGCGGCAACTGGCTATCTACGCGACAGGCCATCGAAGCTGCCGGCCCCGAAGTCGACGACGCCTGCCAGATGCACGAGCTGCTCTGGGAGTCTGCGCGCTCCGTCGACATCGACGAATTGGTGCCTGAGGATGATCAGAATCTGACCTTTGTCGACATCGCCGCCGGTACCCGATTCGACGACCACGACGCGGCGATAGACGAACTTCTCTGCCAGCGCGCAGAACTGGGTGATCTGAGCGCGCTCGGCGAGGTGGAGGCCATCGCCTATGCCGACAAATACGTCGTCCGCCGCATCACCAGCATGTGGATGCTCAATGAATTGCTCGAAAGTTTCGACTACGCCCCGGACGCCCAGGGATTCGTGGTCTCCCTTTCGGCCCCGAAAGAACGCAGCTACAACGCATCGAAGGTTCAGAAACTCTTGAGCGCGAATAAACCGAAGCAGCAATTATCGCGGAAAGAAGCCCAAAATATGGAGCGAAGTGTCCGCACGAAACTGCGCAATCAGGGCCTACTGTTGAGCTTCGAGAAACCCAACCGCTGGCTTCCCCACCCCCGCAAATTGATGGTCCGCTTCAGCGACGCCGCCGAACTGGACACCCTGCGGATTCGTTTCGAGAAGGGACTCGACTTCCTGTCGCCCACCTCGGGCACCAAGTCCTGGAACCAGCGTGAACAGGCCGCCGCCGAGACCTACATCCTCGTGGAGCGCAATCCCGAGTTCACCGCGCGAGAGTTGGAGCAGCTTGGACTAGCCGAGAAGGGCCAGATCTTTCTCTAACGTTCGAGCAGTATCGGATAGCCGGAAGCAATGGCTTTTCGCAACCATAGTTTGGGCTTCAGCCTTGTCCGACAGTAGTCAACCGGCAGACAGAAGAAGCACAGTGAATCGATAGAAGGTCACACATTCTCATGCTGGTAGTAAACAAGGTGAACTGAAATGAGCGACAGCGAACAAAATACGGCCGCACCGGTAATACGCCCTGCTTCTCGTCAATCCTCAAAACCATGCTTGGTGATGGTGAGAGGAGAGAATGTCGGAAAAAAATTTCCTGTAACAGACGCTCTTTCGATTGGTCGAAATCAGCAGGTTGATCTTCGTATCGACAATGATCCGAGTGTCTCCCGACAGCACGCGGTGCTCGAACGGACCGATGACAGCTATTTTCTTCGGGATTGTGATTCCAGCTACGGAACGTACACCAATGGCAAGGAAATCTCAGAGCAACAATTGAGCCACGGGGACATGATTCGAATCGGAGACACATTGCTTAGATTTCTGTGTAATGGGGATACAGAGGCGGCATACCAAGATGAAATCTACGCTCTGACAATCTCGGATCCATTAACGGGAATCCATAACCAGCAGCACTTTCTCTAGGAAGTCGCACAAGAATTCTGCCCGGGGACTCACCACGCCAGCGACTGCTGCCTCTTGTTCTTTCGGCTCAACGACATCGTAGAAGTCAACGAAATCCACGGTAACGTCGGTGGTGATGCCGTACTGCGCCAGGTTGCTCGCACGGCATCTCGGTTTTGGGATGACGAAGTTGTCGCCCGTATTGGCGGACCGAAGTTCGCTGTTATCATTCGTAGACTTCGACCAGAAGAAGCTCGGCGCCGGATTGAGAACTTCCTTCAGATTCTCTCCTCCACAATATACCAGCTTCCAGACGACTCGGGAGTACAGATCTCGCCCACCGCCGGGATGGTCAATCTCTCTCAGATTATCGATGTTCCGAACCAGCTTTCGGAGGAGAGAGTAACAGAATTCACTGAAGAATTTTGTCGAGCTGCCGATGATGCATTGTATGCTTCAAAGCGGCGCGGAGGAGAACTCGTCGTTTACGACCCAGACCTGCAAGGGGCCGATCCAAAGCCCAAGTCCGGTGTCTGGCGTCGTCCCGTCCCAAAGTCCCAACTGATCGATACCGTTCAGTTCAATGCCGGTGATTTCGAATCCATCGTCGCCTGCGAATTGGTTCGACAAAAAACGATTATCGATAAACATGGAATCTCCACCTGGGAGGACTGGAACCGAGAGTTCGTCAACATCGTCAGTTCAAACCTCAGTGGCGACGATATATTTACGATCTGGAACGACACCTGCGTTATCGCCGCAATCCGCAAGCCCGCCCAACGAGACGCCAGAACACTCGAAGCCGAGATCCGCAACGCATGGAACCCGGCCGCGACATCAGCCCCCTCGACGGCACGCGACCTGCGCGAATCGTGCTTCGCTTCGCTGACAGGCAACGAACTCGAAGATTTCTCCGAAGAGTCAATGGCCACCCTGATCGGCAGGCTCGACAACGCTGACGGCATCCGCGCTCTGCTCGACGAGCTGCCCTATCCCATCAGTATTCTGTACACCATTCCGCCGACGCGCCGGAATTCGCTGGGCCGCGCCCGGGCGATGATCGACGTACTCGACGTGGGATGCCGATTCCTCACGGCCATCGCCGTTAGCCTCTTATTTAACCTCGGTGACGACGAACAACTCAAAGAGA
>LFFM01002796.1_pt1 | contig 11312 bp, 11 predicted proteins | sample 643131 | NCBI WGS metagenome assembly LFFM01 (sample SAMN03777445, study PRJNA286221) | soda lake metagenome | biome: soda lake; feature: Kulunda steppe; material: water; isolation source: sample Tc-Br brine of Tanatar trona crystallizer | place: Russia: Kulunda steppe | collected 2011-07
AAACTGACGCCGTATCTCAGAGCGTTTCAGCTTCGTCGTCGCGTCTATCGAAAACCAGGAGAAGAAGCTCTAAAAACTATCGTTGAAGCAGTACTATGATTCACCAACAATCTACGCCACAAGAGCGTATATGGAAAAATGAGGGTCCGGTAAAGTCAGATCGAATCTTTAATTTATTGGCAATCTGATTCACCACCATGGAGATCAGTATCGTAGGAGGTGGGGGACATGTCGGCCTCCCACTCGGGATTGTGCTTGCGGATTCTGGCTTTTCAGTCACACTGATTGATACGGACGAAGAACGCCTTGCTACTATCGAGCAGGGAGAACTCCCGTTTAATGAACCGGGCGGCCGCCAACTGTTGAGATCATCTCTCAAACAAAACCGGTTGTCGACATCGACAGACATCAGTGCAGTGTGTGACACAGATGTTATTATTGTGGTTATAGGTACCCCCATCGATGAACATCATAATCCACAGATGGAGGGACTTCTAGAGATTGTTAATCAAATTATCGACAATATAAGCGATGACCAGCTCATAATCTTTAGATCGACAGTCTATCCGGGTACAACAAAAATCATCTGTGATCAGCTCGAAGGTCGCGGGCATACTGTTGGTGAAGACGTTTACGTCTCATTCGCACCAGAGCGAATCGCCCAGCACAACGCATTTGAGGAAATAGTCCACCTCCCACAGTTGATTGGAGCCCCAGACGACGAAAGTTATGAGCGAACGCAGGCCGTGTTTGATCAATTTTTGGAGGCTGATTGTCCACGACTTAATCCTACTGAAGCGGAACTGGGCAAGCTCTTCACAAATATGTGGCGATATCTTACGTTTGCCGCTGCTAACGAATTTTATTTGATATCCGACTCTTTCGCTAGACATCACGATGTGAACATTCACAGGATTCTAGATCAAACTGGGAAGGACTATCCACGGTTTGACGTCCCTTCTCCTGGCGCAAACGTCGGTGGGCCGTGCCTCACGAAGGATGGTTGGTTCCTCGTGGACAACATTCCCTACAACGAACTCGTCTCAGCCTCTTACCAAATAAATGAAGGGATGCCAGCTCAGATCATCGACAGAATGTCAGAACTCTCGCCAGACCCTGACAAGATTGCTATACTTGGAATGACGTTCAAATCGAACTCTGACGATACGCGGAACTCCGTTTCATTCAAATTGAAAAAACAACTCCGGATTAAAGGGTATTCAAATATTGTAGAAATCGAACCGAACCTCGATGAGTTTAGTAATCTGGAAGCCGTTGCTGACAGTGATTGGGTAATACTGATGACACCTCACGAAGAATTTGAGCAATTTGATATTGTCCGGAAACATGTGGATAATCCAGAGGGCCTATACTGTGACATTTGGGGACTGTGGGAATCCAAACGGTATCAATCCAACAACTGCTACTTCTTTGCCGAAGAGACTTCTACCAAAAATAAGATGACTTCGGATGAGGTGGTCCTATGAAGATACTCGTCACCGGTAGCGAAGGGTCGCTAATGCAATGGACAATCAAACACCTCTTGGAAGGGGGACACGAAGTCGTTGGTGCTGATAACCACGCTCGATACGAAGATTATGACCACAACCGGGTGGTTGATCCGAGTGAATACGAGTTCGTGAAAGCAGATTTGACGTGTTTCGAAGACGCTGTAGAATTAACCGAGCAGGTAGATGGCATCATTAACGCAGCTGCATTGATTTATGGGGTAAAAGGATTTCACGAGTATCCTGCAGACATACTCTCGAACGACGTGACAATTCACCGAAACATACTGGAAGCGTCCAAGATTAACGACGTTGACCGCGTCGCATACATATCATCTTCGATGGTTTACGAGCAAGACGAGCCACCACACTACGAAGAAAACGTATGGGAAAGTCGAATCCCATCGACCGATTACGGCCTGTCTAAGATTGTCGGAGAACGGTTGAGTATGGCTTTTGCCGAACAGTACGATATTAAGTACACGATCTGGCGGCCATTCAATATTATCACTCCCTATGAAAAAGGAGAGGACGAACCAGGAATGAGCCACGTGTTCGCCGACTTCATGCGAAAAATTCTGATTGAAAAACAGAATCCAATGGAGATTTTCGGAGATGGAGAACAAGTCCGATGTTTCACCTGGATTGATGAAGTTGCTGAAACGGTTGCAGCCCAATCATTCGCTCAAGAAACAACCAACGAAGCCTACAATCTTGCCAATCCGGAGCCGGTGACGATGAAAGAATTAGCCCGACAAATCTACAGTAAGGGGCAGGAACGAGGAATGGTAAAAGGAGATGGGCTCGAGTTCGATCACGTGACGATTTATGACGATGATGTTCAAAAGCGGCTCCCTTCTGTGGAAAAGGCCAAACGAGATTTCGGGTGGGATCCAGCTATGAAGTTGGATGATTCACTTGAACATTGTATTGACAATATTTCGGAACTATATGAGTAATATTCGGAACAATTATAGTCAAAGCTATTAATAAATTACTAGCCAAGTGCTTCCATGATTGATTTGCTGATAAGATTTGTGGGAAAATTTATTTCGAAATACCAAAAAGAAGGATTTAACGCTGTAATAGAAGGCGGTATGCGGTTCATATCTTATCATAGCTTTTGGACGTTCGCGAAGCGTCGTATGAGATTGTTGAGGCAGAATTTGAAATATCCGGGTAGTTCCCCAGACACTTATAAAATAATACATGTGGATCCAAAGGACATTAATTACGTGCAAGCACCATGGTTTCATGGATATTTGAGGGATAATTGGGGGACTTGGATTCAAGATGGAGATTGGGATACGGTTTGTTATGATGAAGAAGTAACTGCTATAACTACGCGCCATTTTGGCCGAAGCCCAGCACTCGTGAAAATGACGAATTATATATTTTTAATTTCAGTGGTTAGGCATTTTAGAGAAGGTGTGTCCAGGGGGGGGAGACAAAGTTGTTTAAGAAAATTGTACATGAGAGAGAATGGGACGACCAAAGATACATGGATAATGGCCAAATAACAAAAAAAACGGCATTAGACCGTTTTGATGAAATAGACCAAATTTACAATTCAATTGATAAAAATGGATATCTTACCCAAAATGAGTTGGAAAATAGTTTTCTTATTCCAGAACATCATGAAGTGACTATAAACGTTGGTCGTGATGGAAAATACATCTTCGAACATGGCAAACACAGGTTTGCTATCGCTAGAGCACTTGGCTTACCCTCTATACCCGTTAGGGTATTGGTCCGACATAAACATTGGCAAGACATTCGTGTTGAAATGAATAAGGCTGAATCTAAAAAAGAACTTAGTGAGGAAGCCAAACTGTATTTAGATCATCCTGACATGAAAGATGTGATTAATTTTGAATAAGCTATCTGTTTTCGGAGGAGAGTCTTGCTCTAATATGAGTACAATCTATGTGCTGATTTTTTCCATCTCTGACGACATCTATAATTTCATATCCCATAGACGCAATTACTGATTCGACCTCATCATGATTATTGTGGGTCTCCACAAGTAAGATGTCGGGTCTTGAATTCATATGGGTAAGGATTTCTACTTCTGCTCCCTCACAATCCATTTCATATAAATCCGCATCAGGGAGATCTTCCGGAGATATCATCTGCTCTGTTGGTGGGCGATAGTGGTCAAAATTCGATCCCGAAATTTTTCCAACCACACCGCAGATCAGTTTGATTTGGTCGCCATAACCATTCTTATTAACTGTTTTTTTCAAAATTTTGAAGGTGTTTTTTGATTGCTCAAATACAGTGACGGGCCCTTCAGTTTCTTTGGCGGCTACGACTGCGGTGACTCCCAACCCTCCCCCGATAATAACAGCGCTATTGCAGTCGTCCGAATACTTTCGGATAGCATCCACCTCTATGTGTTCGTAATAAGGGTCATTACTAGTTGGATACGGTTCATCATAATATGGAATATACGGAACGATTCTTGATTCACGAACAGGCACTATAACATCATTAAGATGGATGTTATTTTCCTTAGTGAACCTTTCACTGATTACCAATCTTACAAAGCGGCCCCATACAGATTTTGCCCTATATTGTATGAATGTATAAATACTATATACTAACTTTTTTATTCCTTTTTCTGAATAAATCTCAACGGCTCTTTCTATATTGTTCCTCATTGGCACTATATTATTGATGTATTTTGATTCGTTTTATTCATCTGAATAATTCTTATGATTGATAATTCTCTATACCATGTAGTAACTGTTATCGTATAGTCATCATATAAACTTTAGTAATCTCACCACACATTGGTTGTAATTTTGATAGGTGGTTATTGGTTTGGAGACCTGACTAGGCATTTAAATCGATTAATACAAAAGGGTAACCTTTCGGCTATACGATTTGGTAATAGAGGTCCACAATCCGTGATGCTATAGTTTCGGGTGAATAGGATTCAAGGACATCGCAGGGGTTGCAGGTACAATCTTGAAGGATCTTTTTTTGTCCTCGCTGAATTGCCTCGGCTAACGAATCGGGATCCGCTGGCTCACAGACCAGTTGCTTGTCAGGAACGATTTCAGGTGGTGCACCAATATTTGTACAGACGACGGGTAGACCAGCCTGCATGGCCTCGAGAATCGTCCGTCCAAACGGCTCTGGCCAGACGCCCGGATGGACAAATAGGTCAGCGTTCGCGTACTCCTGTTTGACCTGATCGTACGGAACTTTTCCGCAGATTTCGGTCCGATCACCCACACCGTATTCGTCTGCTAACGATTCCAGGGTGGTGGCTTGGTCGCCAGGTCCGACAATCCGAAGCTCAAAGTCGGACGGGAGGTTGGCCATCGCGCGAACCAGGTAGGCCACTCCTTTATTTGGTGCGAGTGATCCGACGTACAGTAATCGAAATCTATTTGTATGGGTCGTACGCTCTGGTGTCTCAAACGACGGATCGAACATGTTCGGAATGATTTCTATTTTGTTTTCGGGGAAGCCGTGGTCTTCGTAGATGTCCGCAACCGCACGACTCAATGCAATGAACTGGTCGTTTTGCTTTACATATCTCAGGAGTATCCGCCCGGTTGTAGGGTATCCAAGCAGTTCGTATAGCCGTTCGAGATGACCAGGCTGAGTGTTGGTCACTGACTTTGGGAGGAAGTGATAGGAATTCAGGGTCGCCACGGAAGTGATTTGATCCTTCCCAGCGAGGTACCCCACAACAGGATGTAATTCCATGTTGTATGCGTGGACGATATCGAACTGTGGTAACTGAGAGCGAAGTTTCGGGAACGCGACTAGATTTTGATACTCGGTCACTACTGGAGAAATTGATCCGAGTCGGTTCACCGCAACGCCATTAATACATGAGTGACCGACACCATCAAAACTGTAAACGACGATAGAATCGATCCGGTCAGTTTGAACCAACTTACTTGCGAGGAGTTCTGCACTCTTTTCACCACCACCTGCGAACGTTGGCGGATATCGTGGGGTGACAATGGCAATATGCATATTTATGAACTAAAGAGGTGAGTCCATTTGTACTTATGTTAGTTGGAATTTCGTGCAACCAGGCCAGCAAAGACAGGTGCCTTTCGCCTCAAACAATTGTTGTTCGAACCAGTTTTGTTGTAATACGCTATAGATCCAACCAGTATTGATGAGGTGTTGTGGCTACTCCAGAAGCATGCTAGACAGTTCATATGCTGTCTGCCATTTCGAGTTTGTTTGGGGTAGACGGGCCATCTCTTGAAAGAGGCCAAAGAGAACAATCTCTGGTGTCCACTCCTGTGATCCCCAGGCGATGGGACCAATCGTATGAGCATACTTTTGTCCAATGTGACCCCCCCTTCCATAAGAATAGAATAGCTCTTTGAATATTCTTCTCTTTCGATTATCGTTGTCCCATAATAAAAACGGGGTGAAAAAGTCACGAATAACGAACACTTCCTTGGTATGTTCCCAATCGAGGAGATATACTGACCCGTCACTGACAAGCAAATTTTGACCGTGGAGATCCCCGTGAGTCAAGCTTCGTAAAAACGCATCCGGCAACGGACCCGCTGCGAGTTGCTCGAGTCCCCTCTGGATTACATGGTCGTCAGTGGAATTTTCAAACGATGCAAACAACTGCTCTACCGCTTCAGTACTTTCCACCCAACTCTGCGCCTCTGCTTCATACAAGGTGCGGAGCTGAGTGAGTGCGTCGAGAACGAACTCCCAGTCTCTAACTGGATCCTGAATCGTTCTGCCCTGCACAAATTCGCTAATAAAATAGGGGAATTCCGTATTAACTTCTAGCAATTTTGGAATGTTAATTTCATCCGGAAGTGATTGGCGCGTTGTAATTTCTTTCAATACACGTGTATCGCCGTCCAAACCGAGGGTCTCTATTTTTTTTGCACTTGGTGACAATAGCGTTATTTGACGTGACGAAGTTCGTGTGGCCTCAATTGCCAGAGAGAATGTGTTCGTTCCTGGCACTGAAATTTGTGTTTTTTTTATGTCAGGTAAGATGGAAAGTGTACTCGGGGCGTACTTTCCCACACGGACGACGTTGGAAATCAGCTGTTGGCTCCATCGCGGCCCGTCAATTCGATCGGCGAGTAACGACGTCCCAGTTATACACGGAGAAAATAGATACTTATACGAGTTATTAGGGTTCACTTGGAGAAAACTCTGTTCGGAGCAGTCGAGTCCTCGGCTTTCATAGTAGGACTCTATGTCCGTCTGTAGAGAATCCATTATCGAGATATATAACTATTCGTTCTTGTATGTGTCGATTTACCGCACGTGTTTGCCCTCAGAACGATTTTGTCAGTCTCTCGTAAGTTACTCCTGATCCCACAGTAGGGCAATGAAGACGAGGGAATGTTGTCCAAGAGACGGTCTCTTCGCGGTCGTTCGTTAGTCTCGTAAAGGTTGAGTTACCCATGCAGGTCATCTGCTCGCTGGTTGCTGTTTTTTCGGCGAGTTCAGCGAGTGAATCGGATGGATCAACTCGCTTGAAGATACCGATCTCGAGATAATTGTCGAAATTATGGGTTGTGCTGTGGATGCAGATCCGAAACTCATCGGCAATAGACTCGCTATCGACTGCGGCGAGCAGCGAGTAAAATGCCTCTGCAACAGTTTGGACAGGATTGATATCGCTGGCGTTCGTTCCCTTTACTGACCGCCTCTCACTGACACCAGAATTGACAGACATCAGAGGCGGTCACTACTGGGTTCTCTCTAGTTATAAGTACTCGAAACAGGACAGGTGAATATATGTGATTGTAAGTATGAATTAGTAGATAAACATCCTCCTCTGGAATATTGAATAATGAAAAATGATCTAACTATTTCCCTCGCCCACTGGCACAGCCAATCCTGGGGCGGTGCGGAATACCTCGTCACGAAACTCGCCGAAGTCCTCGAACTCGACACCGTCTACACCATTGGCCAGCCCGACCCAGACACACCCAACCCCTACGGCGACATAGAGTGGGTCGACGTGACCAACGGACCAATCGACGCGGCTCGGAAAAAATTCGGCCGCGCTGGCGAGTATGCTCTCTGGGAGGACGTCGACTGGCGAATGTACGGCGATCCCGATATATTACTCACCTCGGGTTCGACGACGCGCGCAGTCATCACGCCGGACGATACACTCCACATCAACTACTGTCACTCCCCACCGCGCTGGCTGTATGATCTCTACCACGACCGGAAAACATCTCTCCTCGGAAAACTCGCCCGCCCCGCAGTACGTTACTTCCGACTGCGCGATCAGGCTATCGATTCGAGAGTCGACGCCTATCTCGCAAACAGCCCGGTCATCCAGCGTCGACTCTGGAAGTACTACAAACGCGAGTCGTCGGTGCTGTACCCGCCGCTTGATCTGGAATCGTATTACCACGAACCACATGAGGACTTCTATCTGCATCTCGGCCGACTGGACAAAGAAAAGGGAGTAACAGAGATAGTCGACGCATTCGAATCCCGTGACGAACACCTCCTGTTTGCTGGCGGGCGAGGCGATGTCGACGATAGTATCGTCGAACGGATCTCTCGCGCACTGAACATGGAATATTTGGGATTCGTCGACGAAAATGAAAAATACGAACTGCTCGCAACCTGCCGCGCTGTCGTATTCAATGGTGTCAACGAGGACTTCGGAATCGTTCCGATCGAAGCCAATGCAAGCGGGAAACCGTGTCTAGTCAGAAACGATGGATTCCCGGGCATATTCGTCGACAACGGCCACAATGGACTCATCCACGACGGGACGGCAGCAGACATCGGTCGAACGCTCGATCGAATGGTCGAACTCGACACGGGTGACGTTGATTTCAAGGAGTTGGTCGAACCCTTCTCTTTGCAGGTATTTGAACGACAACTTCGAGCAATCCTTGATGAACAGTATACGGCGATGCAGCGTCGGTTCAAACCCCCCGACTATGGCGCGTATAGTTCGACTGGCTCCAAACGGAACTCCGAGTGACGGCCAAGCCGGCGTCACTGGTGGGATTCTTGCAGCAGGTCGGATTCGGATCGGGACTGATAGTAGTTGACTGTTCGTTTAAGTCCGTCCGCAAACTCCATTACAGGTTCGTACCCGAGCAATTCTCTGGCCTTCGAAATGTCGGCCAGTGAGTGCCGGACATCTCCAGGCCGAGGGTCATCATAGATTGGATCTCGCTCCGTTCTCAGGAGGTCATTAAGTTGGTCGACCAGTTGGTTAATCGTTACCCTGTCGCCACAACCGACATTGAACGCCTCACCAGTAACGTCGGTTTCAGCAGCCAAAATATTCGCCTGCACAGCATTATCGATATACGTGAAATCACGCGACTGTTCGCCGTCACCGTAAATGACCGGCCGATCGCCCTCACACATCAACTGTATGAACTTCGGAATCACAGCTGCGTACTCTCCGTTCGGATCCTGTTTTGGTCCAAAAATGTTGAAATATCGTAGTGCCACCGTATTGATATCGTACAGTTCACTGAACTGGATGGCAAGCTTCTCCGTATAATACTTTGAGAGCGCGTACGGAGATTCTGGCTGTTCAGTCATCGTTTCGACTTTCGGAAGCGTTTCACTTGATCCGTATATTGACGACGAAGAGGCAACAACAACGGTATCGACAGCTGCTTTCCGGGCTTGGTCCAGCACCGTTGCGGTCCCAGTACAGTTCACATCTGTCGACGTGACCGGATCCTCAACGCTCCGCGGAACCGAAGGGACAGCCGCTTGGTGAAAGACGTAGTCGACGCCGTCGATGACATCTGCAATCCCACTTGCGTCGCGAATATCTATTTCATGAAACGAAAATGCGGTACTGTCAGAAAGTGACTCAACAGGGTGCTTTCGACCCGTACAGAAGTTGTCGACTCCACGAACGGTGTATCCACGATTCAACAGTGTCTCTGCGAGACTTGAGCCAATAAATCCGGCAACGCCCGTAATAAGTGCAGTCGGCATAGTTGATATGTATAGTCGCAGATATTGAGTGTGTCGTGTTGAATATATCAGTTAACCGAATATTCACAACTGGATGAGGTGGTCAGCATCGAAACCAGCAGTTGCGTTTCTGGTATCGAACACGAGTGAGGCGTGGCCGACGATCTCGTTGATATCGAAGTCGGAATGATCGGTCACGATGAGCACACAGTCGGCATCAGACAGCCTCTGTGGCGTCAATTCGACCGATTCGTAGCGTCCGTCCGGTACGGCCAGCTCCGGAACGTAGGGGTCATGATAACTGACCGAGGCCTCCCAGTCGGTCAGATACTCAATGATGTCGATTGCTGGTGACTCACGCGTATCCGAGACATCCGGCTTGTAGGCAACACCGAGCACCAGTATCTCCGCATTTGAGAGTGCCAGACCGCGGTCGTTCAACAGTTTCACCACCCGCTGGACGACATGGTCCGGCATCTCCCGGTTGATCTGGTCGGCCAGATCGATAAACCGGGTTTCTATCCCCTGCTGGTTGGCTTGCCACGAGAGCAACATCGGGTCGACCGGGATACAGTGGCCACCGAGTCCTGGACCGGGATAAAAGGGCATGTAGCCGAACGGTTTGGTTGCTGCAGCATCAATTGCGGTCCAGATATTGACATCCAGACGGTTTGCGATCTGTGCCAGCTCGTTGATCAGTCCGATGTTGACCGCCCGGAAGGTGTTTTCGAGCAACTTTACCAGTTCGGCTTCAGTCGCCGAGTCGACGCGGACAATCTCGTCGAACACCGGACCATACAGTGCTTCGGCGTGATCGCCACAGGCAGCCGTCACCCCACCGAGTATCTTCGGAATGTCGGTTGGCCCGTACTGTTCGTTGCCCGGATCGATCCGTTCGGGCGAGAAGGCGACAAAGATGTTTTCGCCGACCGTCAGGCCGTTTTCGGTCAGTGTTTCCGCAACGAACTCTTCGGTTGCCCCGGGGTAGACCGTGCTTTCGAGGATGGCAGTACAGCCCTCCGGTACGACATCCGCGAGTGCTTCGACCGCATTGGCGACATACGACAGGTTCGGGGTCCCGGATTTTCGCATCGGCGTCGGTACACAGATTGAGACGGCGTCGACAGCTTCCAGGGCCGCGTACTCTGTCGTTGGCTCGAATCTCTTTTTCAGTGCCTCCGACAGCGTCTCGTCGCTGACATCGTTCACATACGACTCTCCCCGCGTGAGAGCCTCGACTCGATCCGAGTCGATGTCGACGCCGACAACATCGTAGCCCGCATCTGTCATCGCAAGCGCTAGCGGTAATCCGACGTAGCCCAGCCCCACCACACCGACCCGGTTGGTTGTCGTCCCGGTCATTAGATACAAGAGACAGATCAACAGTATTTGTCAGTCTGTCGGTTTAGTATTGTATACCAGTCAATTCAAAAACAGTAGCTATCGCCATTTGATGAGCCCGTACAGATAGCCAACACCAACAAGCCCTGTAAGCAACAGTAGCGTCATGAACTGTGTGAGTTTCGTAACTGACGGAGCAGTCACCAGCCCCTTGACTCGTCCAGGGATAAACGCAAACAGGAGCTGGCTGAGAAACTCGGACTCTTCATTATTGTTGGTCTCCGGAACCAGAACTTCGAGCGCGCGCTTGGAGTAGCCCTGCCAAAAAGCACGTTTCGCCAACCATCGTTTCTCCGTTCGGAAGCCAAACACTTTGTGTGCGACAATCGCATCGTGATTATAAATCACCCCCTGTCCGTACTCTCGTTGCATCCGCGCACAGAACTCGGTCTCGTGGGCCTGTAGCTTGTTGTCTCCCTGTCGACCGACGGCGGGTTCGAACCCGCCGAGTTCCTCCAGCACAGATCG
>LFFM01002797.1_pt1 | contig 11311 bp, 7 predicted proteins | sample 643131 | NCBI WGS metagenome assembly LFFM01 (sample SAMN03777445, study PRJNA286221) | soda lake metagenome | biome: soda lake; feature: Kulunda steppe; material: water; isolation source: sample Tc-Br brine of Tanatar trona crystallizer | place: Russia: Kulunda steppe | collected 2011-07
CGAGCAACCTCGCTGCGCAACGAAATTAAGCGATCCTTCCGCGAAAGCGTTGAAAACCTCCTATCCTGGGCACTCAACAGCCCAAACCGTAGCACCGACGAGCTAATGCACCAGATCGAAGGCATGTCCGTCTAACGTGCGAAGTCAAGTAACTAAACACAACCAATCCGGAAGTACAGGCAACTCGCGTCTGTGAAGCGCAATCCCGCGTTCCGCTGGCTGAGACAAACGACCAGAAGCAGCCTCCCGTTGCTGTTTGAGCATTAAGTGTGACACACATCCCATACGAAGTTTATATTCAGAATACGAGAATGCGTTATATTACTAAGTACTTATCCAAGGAAAGTGGATACGAGCACTGCACCAGTACCGGGTTTCACTCCGAAAGCAGGGAAGTGCAAAAGTTATAACGCTTCATATATGAATAGACGCGCACTACTCACGAAATGTGGTATCACAGCTACAACACTCTTAGCAGGCTGCCTCACTTCCACTAACGGTGAGTCGGAGCAAATGTCGGCGGGGCATCCAGAAGAGATAGAGGATCTATTAGAATGGGACGTATTTGATGGTTCAGTATCGGCTGACACCATCGAAGGGAGGCAGGCAGCACGGCTCGAAATCACTGATGAGGAGGCTCGCGTCCGCATTTCGAACGAGTTCGATAAACCAATTGATCTTCGCGGATTAACTCCTCGTGCAGCGTTCCGGGCGGACAGTAATGCGTATCCGTGGATTCAAATCTTTGATACAGATGGAGACAGAATTGATTTCCGGACTGCTGTCCGGGGGAGCCTCGATTTTCAGATGTTTGATTTCGGGATTGATAATATCGAGGGTAACCCCGACGTCTCTTCTGTTGCCGAGATTAGAATCACGAACCACGTCGGAGAAGGGCGGAATCAGACGATTTGGTGTGAGAACTTTGGGTTTTCGGAACGATCGAAACCAGGAACAGTTTTGATCCTATTTGATGATGCAAATGTGACGGACTATACGAGAGCTTTACCGCTTCTCGAGGAACATGATCTCGTTGCTGGAACCTTCATTAATCCAGGATGGATCGATAACGAAGATTACGAGGAGCGACTCTCTCTGGATCAGGTCCACGAACTCCAGAACGCAGGATGGGATGTCTGTAGTCATAGCTATGACCACCCGCACATGGCAGAACTGGATCGGAATGAACAGGAAACTCAGATTCGCAGTTCCAAAGAATGGTTAATTGAGCATGGGTTTGAGCGCGGGGCAGAGTACTTTGCTTATCCCCATCACAGTTACACCCAAACAACGCTCAATCTCGTGGATCAGTATCATGAACTTGGATTCGCGGGAGGCTACCCGGCGCTGAGCAATATTCAAAACAACCTTCTTATCCACCGGATCGGTGGGGATCCGTCCGCAGATACTGCGCGTCACAAAATCGATCTAACAGCTGAGTTCGGCGGTGTAACGCCTATTTTCTACCATAGATTGGATGATGATTTTTATCCTGAGTTCGAAGAGACAATCGAGTACCTGCACGAACAAGAATCGGACGGCGCTATTGACGTTCTATCTGTCCGAGAGTTTGATGAAAACGGTATCGTTTAGCGTCTCATAGTTGGAAATCGGGTTACCAACCGCAAGATGGCGTACGGCTGTTTTGAAAACATCTATCAACTGGAAGGGCGTGATGAATCGCCATACAGCGTTGGTTTTGTCTGACTCACAGCATGTTTGGTGTTGCAAGCGGTACACATCAGAGTAGTCCACGAAATTCTCAATACCAACTTCGCGTACGACGGAGCCACCAAGCGTACGCTTGATCAAGGAGAAGAGGGTTTCATATCACGCTTTCCGGCCGTAGAAAGTTCATCGAACCGCACATTGTGCGCGTAATCAATGAGACTGAACTTACAATGCTTGATTAGCGGCCTCACACTTTCTTCCCTCCGCTTATCGCGCAATTGCTGTCAATCATAGCCTCTGTCGCCAGCCGAGTTAGGTGTCGTGAAGTTTTATTAATTAGAAAATAGAATTTATTTTATAAATGAATATAATTTTTGCTGGACAGTATTTTCTATACTGGTATCGAACACTGACACTCGCCCTGTTATAACTACTTCAATTGATCATACTCACTCAAAAGACAGTCCAGTTCCCCTGAATAGGTATGGTTGAAATACCCACTGGTGATCGTGACCAGTCGAAAGGTGAAGAGAACAAACGACTGCTCGGCCGACGATCGTATCTCAGAGCGACAGGAGCGGCGGTCGGAACGGCGGCGATGAGCGGTTTCGTCGCTGCAACGGGAACGGAGGAACGACACGACATTCAGTTTGAGACCGTCGTCAACATGGTCGAAGATGGCGGTGCAGACCCAACGGGGTCCGAATCGGTCGTCGACGCAATCGAACGCGAGGCAGCTGACTCAACGCTACTCGTGTTCCCTCCTGGAGAGTACCTCGTCGATCGATCCTTGTCATTGAACGGACTCGATTCGTTCGGAATGGTCGGCAGCGGTGACCGAGGCGACACGGTATTCGTCGTGCCCGAATTGCTGGGTACCAACACGAGCAGTCGGGTTCGGGCAGTTGACCTCCGAAACATGGACAATGGCCCGCTGCTCGAAAATATTGATTTCGACCAGACTGGAACACCGAAGGCGAAAGCAAACCTTCGTGTCCAGTCGTCCGACCGCTTGCGGATCATCGATGTCGAGATTCACGGTTACGTCGAACCCGAAACGCGGGGTTCTAATCACAACGTCACTGGACAACTATATCCGGCAATCACGAGTTCGGGCGGCGAAGGACGTATCGAACGGTTCGTAGCTCGCGGCGGGACGCGACTTGGCGTCTACAAAGACTCCGAAACAGGGACGTACCTCGGCGGGTCACACAGGGGCACGCTTCTGTTCAAAGACTGCGAGTACGAAGGGTGGTCGGACAACGGAATCTACGCCTCGAGAACTGCTGGCGCAGTGCAGATCGAGGGCGGATTCTTCAAAAATAATGATATTGCGAACGTTCGAATCTCGAACGATCGCTCCTACGTTGACGGCGCAACGATCGTTATCGACGAAACTGACCTCCACGGCCCGAATGAACCGGGTGACTGGAAAGGAACCCGTGCAGTATGGATGGAGTCCGGATCGAGTGAGCGTGGGAGTCCGTACGGGGCAACGATCCGAAACTGCGATATTATTGTTCCACAGTTGAACAGGTCGCAGGGACTCATCACCAACTCCGGACGCCTCGGCGGCGAATTCTTTGTCGAAAACTGTCGTGTTCGGGTCGATGCAGACGGCATTCCGGTTGTCAGCGGCACCTCACTTCGTGATCCTGCTGCCAGCGGCCCACATCGCGCAGTCATTGACGGACTTCACGTCACCGGTGAGGCTGGGGGCGGCAGCGTGATCTCTCTCGGTAATCGAGACAGGACGGAAATAACCGATTCGTGTATCCGGCAAACTGGATCGAACCGTGACGGAATCGTACTGAGGAACGCTGATGGGTGTGTTGTTTCGGACACCGTTATCGACGTCACCGGCGATGCTGAAGTCTTCGAGAACTCGTCCGTCGAAACGAGTGGGGTGTCCCAGAACGGAAGTTGCACGGTTCCCCGGTATGACTCCGAAGATGAGGATCGCGACGGGTCTGCAGATGACGGACCAGCCGATTCCGATAACGGAGACGGAGACGACTCCGACGACGAAACACAGGAGGAGTTACCACGAACACTGGTCCTCGACGGAGCCGACGGTGACAGTCGAACCGAATACCGGTTCGTCGTTGACGGTGACATTGAGCAAAGCGAAGAGCTCAGTGAGTATGGCACAGGTGGCGAATTCGAGAGTGATGAGGACATCGTTGTCGAGGGATTTGTCCGGAGTGGACAGGACGGGTTCCGATTCGACGGCACGATCACAGCATTCGAAGCGGAAACTGACGATCTGATCGTTTATCTCGATGGCGAGGAAATCGCTATCGATGCGATCGGGTCTTCCGACGAGGACTCGGAGGAAGGGAACTCAGGCGGAGACGAAGCGGACGATCAGGTGCTGCCGAACGCCGTCGTGTTCGACGGCCGTGAAATAGAGGCAGCCAGCGAGTATGAGTTCACCGTCGACGGAGCAGTCGAGCCGAGCACTGATTCTGACGCAACGGTCGACGATTCGGTGTCGGTCAATGGGTATCAGGTTAGCGGCGTCGTCGATTCGCTAGACGCGTGGCGATTCTCGGGCGAAATAGTGGATCTTACTGTCGATGATGGTGTCATCGTTCGCGTCAATGGGGCTGAAGTTGATCCCAACGAAATCTGGGGTGACGATGAACAGCACGAGTCAGAAGACAACTCCGAATCGAGCGATGAAGACCGAGCACAAACTACTCTGGAACACACGCTCGTATTAAATGGCCAGGACCGAGATACGGTCGCCGACTACACGTTCGTCGTCGATGGGGACGTTGAGCGAAGCGAGGAACTGAGCGAGTACGGAACTGGTGGCGAAATTACTGAGAGAGACGGATATCTCGTCGTCGATGGCTTCGTTCGGAGCGGACAGGACGGGTTTCGATTCACCGGGACCCTGACTTCATTCTCGCTCAATGGAACGGCGACAGTAACACTTGAAAGCAGCGAGAACTGACCAACACACTGGGTATTCGGTTACCCCGTTCGCCCCAGCGCGCCTCTGATTTGGGCGATTTCGAGAAAGCCCGTGGTGAGCGAGAGTACGAACCAAACGATCACCCCGAATAAAACGGCTGCCATGAGCGTCACCAGACCGGAAATCAGTGGACTCACGATCGCAACAGCTACCGACATTACTGCCGTGATGCCCAGTATGACAGTCGTCTGTCGGACCAGATAACCAACCCGGAGTGTGAACTCATCGTGGATAATATAAATATTCGCACCCGCATACAGTGAATACGCAACGACGGTTGCGATCGCGGCACCGGTGACGCCAATTATCGGGATCAGTATCACATTAAGGAGCGCGTTCAGCACCGCAGACACACCCTTGACTATCGCTCGCGATTTTGCGCGGCCAACGAAATCGAGCGCATCACTCGTAATTTGTGTAATCCCCTGCAGAACGACGAAGAGCGAAAATACCTGTAACACGACTACTGCTCCGGCGTACTCACTACCAAAGATGTTCTGGACGAGCGGGTCGGCGACGAGTAAGAGCCCAGCGCCAGCGGGGACGTACAACAGCATCGTGTGGACGAACGTCGTCTCATATATGTCGCCGGCTCTATCGGTCTCGCCCGTTGATTTGTGTGTCCCGTAGACTGGTGACATGGTAAATCCGAGAGCGGTCGCCGGAGCCTCGATGAACTCGACAATCTGTTTGCTGATCGTATAGTAGCCGACAGCAACCGGTGTAAGAAAGTACCCGATCAATAGAACATCGATTCGCTTCTGGAGCACGTTTGCGCTCTTGGTTAATGAAATTGGGACGTTGTACGCCAGAATTCGACGGCCGAGTCCAGGTTCCGGTTCGGAGGCGGAGGGGTTGTCTGAACGGAGTCGAAGCAGGTAGACAGTGCCGAGACAGACCACTACGACAGCACTGATCGTGTACCCAACCAGTGCACCGATTCCACCGAATCCCAACAGCACGAGTGCGGTGACGAATGCCAATCGTGTTATACCGTTCACCGCGTTCAGCAGTGCACTCGTCCGAATTTGTTGTACTCCCTGGAACATGTACCGAAAATATTGTTGTGCACCGCTCACAAAGACGAATACTGTAGCGATCGCGAGATACGGTTCGAGCGACGGTTCGCCGATCGCCGCCGCAATTTGTGTGCGAAATGCGAAGAGACCGGCAGAGACGACACTCAAAAGTATCCCCTGATACGTTGCTGTAAGTCTGAGGACGTGCCGAATTTGACCGCGATCTGTCTCGGAGAACTCACTCAGATACCGTGCACCGGATTTCGCGATTCCAAGTTCACCGAGCAGTCTCGTTACCTGTGCAACCGTGATAGCAAGAAACAACAGACCGTAGCCACCAGGATCGAGAAAAGATGCTAGAAAAATATAGAGAATCGCAGATGAAAGAATAGCTACGCCGCGGGCCCCCAACTCTGCTTTGAATCGTGATTTAATTGTCTGGTAAAAATCAGTCATCTGGTGACCCCTCCAGTTCGGGACCGAGTTCCAACCAAACTGATAATAAATAGCCATCAGGAGATCGAACCACATCACTAAATTCTCTCGGCCAGGACATTCTTCCTGTACTTGTGACAGAACATCTGTTGTTATTGATGGTCTAATATATTGAATATTTTACAAATGTGGTCAGGAAGAACAGGTGGTGAGAGAGGTCGGAAACGCGAACTTGAGAGAGTAATACTGATCGGCGCAGATGGAGCCGGCTTTCGAGCAACGAGATAGCCACTGTCGGTGCGTCCCAACCGGTCTAAGAGCTGAAGCCGAAGCGCCGAAAGCGGGGCACCACGCGTTCCACATGCTACCCAAACTCGATCGGAATTGTTCTCTTCGGACACGGTTCGCTCTTTTTTATTATATCAGTTCCTTTGCCCACCACTCCTGTTCGTATAAAAGAACGCTCTGGTTATACTGTGGCAGACGCCGAATAACAAGGCCGGAACGGGGAGTCTGATCAAAAGAACTGTCACAACGACCGATACGAACTGAATACAACCGTCAAAACCTCACGTACCAGACGGCAAATATACTGACGAATCTATTGAATAATAACGGGGCGTGAACCAGATCCGCATGAACGGTGATTCGACCTCTACAGAGTCCAGGCGGTGTAATGAGACCACGACTGATGTCACCAGATACAACAACTGAATCCGAAACGAGCCACGCAGTGTGTCCACGGTGTTTTACACACGCTGTTGATAGATCAAACAAGTGTCGTGCCTGCGCTCTTCGAGTTCCGACACGGGACGGCATTCCATCGCTCACGGATCGAGTCCGGCAGTCGCCGCTGCTCGATCGAGAGACCACCGATTCGTTCGTTACCGTTGCGCAAAACGAGTCATTCGATCGTGCCGTCCGTGAGGTGATTGCCCCGATCGATCACGATGGGTCAATCCGTGCCGCCCTGTTCGATCCCGGAGCCCACGATTGGCGACTCCTCGTCTCTGAGCACCTCTCTGGAACGTGTCTTGATTTGCACGCAGGATCCGGACTAAGATCGCTGTTGCTGGCTGAACAGGTCGACCGAGTCTACGCTGTCGATCCCTCGATCGATGCACTTCGGTTTCTGGACGCGCGAACGGATTACGCCAGTGTCGATCACGTTCATCCAATCCACGCCGATTTCGAGTCGATCGCTTGGTCAGACGAACTCTTTGATACGATCGTCGTTGGAGCCTCCCTGTTTGACTCACTCTCTCCTACGTCGATGACAACAGCGTTCGATCAATTACGTAAGGCGCTTACCGAGGACGGTTCGTTGCTCGTGATCGCTGACGGGTGGCTTCGACGGTCGGGACTGAGCGACATACTGGGACTCGAGCGGGTTACACCACCCCACAGCGAACGGTGTCATGATCTCGGACAGGCGCTGCAAGCAACTCCGTCTCAGTATCGGTCGCTGTTCGAAACAGTCGGGTTTGATACTGTAGACATGTACTCGCTGCTTCCGAACCGAGATCTCTCGAAGTACACGTTCGAGACCGGGACCGACAGGGCGGTTGAGTGGATTCTGGATTCCGAACTTTCGTCCAACTCGACAAGACACGCGCTCGCACGATCATTCGCGTCTGTCGGGGCTAAACTCGGTGTAATCGAACAGACTACACCCAGTTTTCTATTCGTCTGTACTGACTCGGAACGGGGTGTAGAACGAACTGCTCGCGAGGATTCCTCAGCACTGACTCCACGTTCGGAGTCCCTTCTCGTACGCGGACGGTGCCGATCAGTGCGACTCGAGTTCGAGAACGATGAACTCGTCCGCGTCGTGAAACTCCCGAACCGGACAGCCCACGACACCTTCGTCACGCGGGAGCATGATGTATTGTCGACACTAAATTCGATCGATGCACCGATTACCGAGACACTGCCGTCGGGACGATGTGAACAGACGGCATGTGGGCCCGCGTATATCGAACAGGCAGTGAGTGGCACTGCTGCCACCTTCGACCCCGACTCGATCGATCAGTTCCGGACCCTGCTCGGTACGGTGTTTGAGTGGCTCGTTCGCTTCCAGCGGACGTACGCTGGCGAATCGGTGACGCGGTCGCCGTCTGAAATTCGGGATGATCTCACCGTGGATGGGTTCGACCTTCGACCGCCGTCGGTCTCCGACCCCGTGACCATGGTTTCAACGCCTTCTCATGGCGACTTCTGCCCGGGAAACTTGCTTTTCGAGGAAGGTGCCATCAGCATGGTTATCGACTGGGAGTTCGCTACGTTAACCGGGTATCCGGTCACCGATCCAGCCTATTTCGTTCTGCAAATGAGTAAGGCTATCGCGGGTGATCTCGAAACGGGACTTGAAGAGGTGCTTGCCGGGACGGGACCGTACGCGTCGATTCTCCAGGCGACGATTCGGGACTATTGTGCTGCCGTTGGGATCGCTCCCCGTGCGTTCTGTCTGTATCTCGCCTATCCACGCGTCCGACGATTGCGATGGTACGCACACAAAAGTCCGGCACTGAGGTACACGAAACGTCCCGAGGAACGCGCAGTCATTATCTCGCTCATCTGGGAGTACTACGAGGCTATCCGACATCGACTCTGTGAGAACGACTCGACCGCCGAGTCGGCGATTCCAGCGGCCGATAGGCAGTTGTAAATCAATCAACCGACTGAATGAAATGGGTTCAGAACCGTCTGAACCGGTTTCGGATCTGGAAAGAACAGGCTAACAATACGATCGAACAGCAGATCACACAGTCATAACCAGACCTATGAATGGATTGCTTCAAAAGGCGGAAACGATCGGCTCGAACCCGGAAACCGCACTCGGAATGGCAAAACGGCGAACAGTCGAGTTCCTCTATCTCGTTCGCAAGCGCCGTTTCGGAACGGCGGGAAGTTTCATATGCAAGGGCGTGACTGGCTGGAGTCCAGCCAATCAGTATCTTCAGTACTGCAAGCGGAGCTCCGGGCGAACGGTCCAAACGAGTGTGACTGATACCGAGATAATCATCGACTTGGACGACAACGGAATCTCCCGTGATCTGTTCCTCTACGGAACACGAGAACAGTTTGCGCTGGAAACGTTTACACGAGAGTTACGCGAAATTCGAAACGAAGTAGACGACCCAGTAACCGTTCTCGAAGTTGGCGCGAATATCGGTTATTTCACACTCAACGAAGCAAAGGTACTTGAAAAAGAAGATGAGATCGTTGCGTTCGAGCCTGATGAACGAAACTATCGACTGCTAACCGAGAACGTCAGACACAGCGACATCGAACCGATGGTAACGACAGAGAAGGCCGCAATTGGTACTCAGACTGGGACAGGGACACTACAACTGTCCGATCACTCGAACCTGAACAAACTCGAATCGTCGACAACCGACGTCGATCGTCGAGACACCGAGACGACGACGGTCGACGTCTGGTCGATTGACGATTACATTGGCGAACACGATCTCGACGTGGGATCGATTCGTGCAATTCGAATGGACATCGAAGGGTTCGAGGCTGAACTCATCCCGCCGATGCTGTCGCTACTCGAAGCGACGGCACCACTAGTTATCTTTTTTGAAATACACCCCAATATTCTTACAGATGCGATGTTTACTCGACTCTTCGATCGGTTGCAGAAACACGGTTTTGAGGTGGTTGCAGCGTTTCCAGAAAAAATAACAATACACCCGGCTATCAATACGGTGTACGAGGGAAGTCTCGAGGACGTTCCGGATTTTGAAGTACCGTTCAATATGATCGTTAAAAAGCCCGCATGAGGCTTATTCATAGGTCGAAATGACCGCAGTCAGTTACTTACACTCGCTGTCGGTTCCTGTGTCAATTGTGGTCGTCGATCGCCGCATTTGCTAATCGGCCGTCGCTGAGGAAACGCCGGCTGCTGTGTTTGCATCAGCTCCACGATAGACTTCTAACAATTCTTCGACGATCGCATCCCACGCGTATCGATCGCAGATCTCGGCACGGTTTCGCTTGCTCATCTCTCGAACCCGATCGGGTGAGTCGACCAGTGTCGCGATCGCGGCCTGGAGTTCGTCGACGTTGCCTGGCGAAACCAACACGCCGTTCTCGTCGCTGATCACTTCCGGAATACTCCCGACAGTCGTGGATACGATCGCATTGCCACCGGCCATCCCCTCAAGCATCGCTATCGGGAGTCCTTCTGCATGCGTGGGGAGAATGTAAATCGACCCGTTGTTCAGTAACGATCGTTTCCGCTCCTCGGAGACGTAGCCATGGTACGTTACATCCTCGTATCTGTCGGCGAGCGCCTCGACGCGATCGGAGAGTGGACCGTCTCCCGCAACGCTAACCCGGAAATCACGATCACCGTCCTGTTTGAGCCGATCGATCGCTGCAACGAGCTCAGGGACTCCCTTCCGCTCGATCAGGTTGGAGACGAAGACGATGTGTGGCGTCTCATGGTCAACAACCGGATCGTAGTTGTCCGGTTCGACGGCGTTCGGAAGGACGACGATCCGATCTCTATCGACACGTTGTGCGACGGCGTCTGCCCAGTACGGTGAAAGGACGACGACCCGATTGCTCGCGTCGAATACGAACGCCTGATACCAGGCGAGGAGTCGCGAATCGGTGTCGAGAAACTCGTCGAACGAAGAGCCGTGAACGTGCAATATGACTGGTCGTCTCCAGACGTATCTGGCAAAGAGTACGTAAAACGATGAACGGTAAAACGAGAATCGATACGACGTGTGAACGTGGATGATCCCCGGGACGGTCCTGAACGGAAACTTGAGCGCTGCCCAGAGTCCCATCACGACTGCTGTCAGAAACCATCGGACACCGTTTCCACCCGGAGGCATTGCCATATCGTAACTTTCGACGGGAAGCCGGTCGCGTAACCGTCGATGCTGTTCCTCGACGTATTGATGGACACCACCGCCACCGTAGGTCCCTACAATCAGCACTCGAGACCGATCTGTTGTCATCGTACGACTAGCCGGACTTACACCGGGTTTGTTATGTCGCTGCTGACCGGCATGTCGTGGATTCAAAAGTATGTTCGAGAACGGAATGCGGAGACTATACCGCTGAGCTGGTTTTCACACCGATCCCCGTTCCGCAGTTCTCACTGTGTTCGTTCCAAACCGCGCTGACTCCGACCCACATTCGCCTCGGCAATCGGATCTAAATATCAATGGCTACTATAGAG
>LFFM01002798.1_pt1 | contig 11310 bp, 13 predicted proteins | sample 643131 | NCBI WGS metagenome assembly LFFM01 (sample SAMN03777445, study PRJNA286221) | soda lake metagenome | biome: soda lake; feature: Kulunda steppe; material: water; isolation source: sample Tc-Br brine of Tanatar trona crystallizer | place: Russia: Kulunda steppe | collected 2011-07
TGTTGCCCCAGCCGATGAGGAAGAACGGCGGCGTCGACTCGATGTCGCCATCGAGGAGGATTCCGGCCAGTTCGCCGAAGTCGCGCAGGTTGATCTCACAGCTGACGTTGTCGAGGTCGTCGATGTAGCCGACGCAGGCCTGTGCGATCTCGTCGCTCTGGAGGTAGCGACCGGCCGGGACGTCGAGCTGGATCTCCGCGCCCGCAAATCCGCTCTCCTCGACGAGCTCTTCGGCCCGCTCGGGGTCGTACGGATACGGCTCGAGGTCCGGGTTGTGCCCGAAGTAGCCTTCGAGGGTCGGCTGGGCGGTCGCGTCGCCGAACCCGGAGAGGACGTTGTCGATGATCGACTGGAAGTCGATCGCGTAGTTCATCGCCTGCCGGAACTCCTGGCTCGTGAACGGTTCCACGTCGTACCGCATCGGCAGCATGAGGATCCGGGTGCTCGGCGCGTCCGCGATGTACGTGTCGTCGTCACCCTCGATGGATCCCGCGTCGGCGGGCGGCACGGCGGTTGCGATGTCGATCTCGCCCGCCCGAAGGCTGTTGATCCGCGTGCTCGACTCCTCGGAGGCGTCGATGCGGAGGCTCTCGATCTCCGCTTCGCCCTGCCAGTAGTCGGGGAAGCTGGTGAAGTCCGTGTGTTCGCCGTCGACGAACTCCTCGAGCTGGTAGGGGCCGGTGCCGTTCATCTCCTCGGCTACCTCCTCCGGCTCGCGGCTCATGATCCAGTCCTCCTGGACGACGGGGCAGTACGAGCCGAGGTTCGCGAACGTCATCGGGTTCGGCCCGTCGGTGTGGATGAGCACGGCGTTCTCGCCGTCGACCTCCGCGGACTCGACGCCCGCAAGCTGGTCGCGCTGGGGACTCTCGAGGTTCCCGACCGAGGCGTCGACGACGCGGTTCATGCTGAACGCGGAGTCGGAGGGCTCGAGCTCGTCGCCGTTGTGGAAGCTCACGCCGTCGCGGATCTCGATCCGATATCTGTCCTCCTCGACGACCTCCCAGTCGGTGACGAGCCCGTCGGTCAGGTTGCCGTCGAGGTCACGTTCGAAGTGGAACTCGTACGCCTGCAGGATGACGTTGTCCGTCGTCGTCTCCCGGTGGTCGTGCGGGTCGAGCGTCGTCGGGTTCTGCGTCTGTGAGATGTGGAGGTGGTTTTCCTCGTCATCGTCGTGGTCGTCGCCCGCACCCACGTCGTCGTCCTCGTCGAGGTCGTCCACGTCCTCCCCGGCGCAGCCGGCGACCCCCACGGCGGCCGCCGCGCCCGCGAATCGAAGGTAGCTTCGTCGGCTGATCCGATCTTCGGTATCCTCTGGCATAGTGGTCAGGTGGAGAGCGTTACATAAATACTCACCGGGAACACGAGCCGCCTTGACGAACGGGTGAAGCGTTCAAACCTCGAGAGGAGGGCGGGACGCCGCGACACGTGGGTCACATCGCGACGTTCGTGGACGTCGATCGTGCTACAGTGCTCGAAGCCCTCGTTGCCCGTGGGGACGCGTTTATCCCCGTTCCCGTCGGAGCCGTTTGCATGGATGCCACGGATTCGGCGCTGCTGGGCGTCGCCGGGGTGGTCGCCGCGACCGTCGTCGTCGCGGTCTTCGTCGCCGGGGCGCTGTTCGGCTTCGATGAATCGGTGGTCCGCCCGTTCGCGCTGCTCGCCGCGGAGCCCTTCGCGTGGATCGTCGTCGCGGCCCTCATCGTCGCCGTATTCGGACACGCCTATCTCGATTGATCTTCCGGTTCCTGCGTCTCGACGCCTCGGATCGCCGTGATCAGCTCGTCCAGGGCCCGATCCACGCTGCCGGATTTAACCGCCGACCGGTCGCCCTCGATGACGTACCGGGCGCTTCGCGTGAACGACTCGTTCGATCCCCACGGCGCCGCGTACGCGACCCCCACGTAGACCAATCCGACGGGTTTGTCCCGCCGTCCCCCGCCCGGGCCGGCGATCCCCGTCGCCGAGACGCCCCACGTGACGTCCGCCCGGTCGCGAGCGCCAGCGGCCATCTGCCGAGCGACCGGGGCGCTGACCGCGCCGTGCGCGTCGAGCGACTCACGGCTCACGCCGAGCTCGGTCCGCTTCGCGTCGTAGGCGTACGTCACGAACCCCCGGTCGAAGTAGTCGCTGGCGCCCGGAACGTCGGTCACCCGCGATCCGATCAACCCGCCGGTCAGCGACTCGGCGGTCGCGAGCGTCTCGCCGCGGGCCGCGAGGCGCTCGCCGAGAACGACCTCCGGCGGACGCTCGTCGTTTGGCCGGGGGTCGTCGCTCGGCCGGGGGTCGTCGCTCGGTCGATGCTCGCTGCTGGGCCGGGGGTCGTCGCGTTCCATCCCTCGCTCCGTCCCGTCATCGGCAGCGTCGGTCATATCCGTCCCTGTCGCCGTCGAGGCTTGAAACCCCCGCCGGACGGCCGGGACGCCGACCGCGTCGACGACGTCGTCGGTGGGTTCATGCCCGGCGAGGGTCAATCGTTCCCATGGTCGATTGGGACGAGCGTTTCGCGACCGGCGAGTATCCCCGTGAACCGGATCCCTCCCCCGTCCTCCGTGCGTACGAATCCGTCATTCCCGACGGACGGGCGCTCGACGTCGCCGCGGGAACCGGACGCAACGCCGTCCATCTCGCGGACGTCGGCTACGAGGTCGACGCGGTCGACCGTTCGGCGGAGGGGCTCCGGATCACCCGGGACCGAGCGTCCGAGCGCGGGCCCGACGTCGCCGAACGGCTCAACCCGATCCAGGCGGACCTGACGAGTCACGGCTTCCCGCGGGAGGCCTATGAGCTGATCACGATCAGCTTCTACCGCGCGGTCGACCGGTTCCCCGACCTCGTCGACGCGCTGGTTCCGGGCGGCTACCTGTTCGTCGAACACCACCTCCGTTCGACCGACTCGACGCCGTCGGGGCCGACGAGCGACAGGTATCGATTCGCGGCGAACGAGCTGTTGCACGCCGGACTCGGGCTCACCGTGATCCGCTACGACGAGGGGACCGAGGAACGCTCCGGCGACCGATGCCGCGCCACCGCGAGGCTCCTGGCTCGACGGTCACACGGGCCGAGACAGTCGTATCCCCGCCGACCCGACGGCCGATGACGACCGACGCCGGGGTGACGACGCTGGTCGAGCTCGTCGAGACCGCGACGGGCCGGTCGGTGCCGCGAACGGCTGCCGGGACGGCCCTCGTCGCTCGGGAAACGGACGCGACGGCGCCCCGCGACCTACTCGCCTCGGTGATCGCCGACGCGACGTCCGTGGTCGGCGTCGTTCCCCGGATCGAGCCGTCGATCCTCGAACGGCTGGTCGACGGGGACGGACGAACCGGACGAGTCACGTTCGACTCCGGAGAGGAGTCACGTTCCTTCGATGCCCGGATCGTGCTCGTGGGTGAGGCCCGTGATCACGTGCGGGGCGTGACGGAAGCCGCGATCCGACCGCTGATCGATGACGCACCCGTCGAGGCGTTCGTCGCCTCCGGCGACTCCCCGATCGGCGTCCTCCTCGTCGACGATCGGGCGGTCGTCGGCCGGTTCGGCGAGCGTGGGCTCGTGGCGCTGCTCGTCACCGACGACGACGTCATCCGCGAGTGGGCGGCGGCGACGGCTCGACGGTATCTCGAGGTCGCGGAGCGCTTTCCAGCCACCGACGCATAGAAGTCCATACCCCAACTATCGGGAGCCATGGAGGTCGAGTGCCGGTTCTTCGGTCCGTTTCGGGAGGACGTCGGTCGCGAGCGAGTAACCCTCGACGTCGACGACGGCGAGACGTATGGCGACCTGCTCGCGCGACTCGAGGAGCGATACGCCACGCTCGAGGGGCGGCTGGTCGACGCAGAGGACACGACGTTGGCCGGAAGCACGGTCGTCACGCGAAACAAAACCGACCTCAGACACCTCGACGGCTTGGAGACGACGGTCGAGGACGGCGACGTCATTCGGGCCATCCCGTCCGTCTACGGCGGCTGACCCCCTTTCCCCGGAGCGTCGTTTCCGACCGAACGCGCCGACGGGCCCCGAACGGTTTTGGGATCTGCCGTCGAAGCCGGAGGCATGAAACGACACCTGCTCCTCGCGGTCGGCCTGATCGGGCTCGTCGAGACCATCGCCCCGAAGACCGTGGTTCGGGCGTTCACGAAGGTCGCGTACCGAAACGCGGCCGACGCCGAGCCACGCGACTGGTTCCACGTCGTCGCTCGCGCCGAGGGTGCCGCTCTCGTGTTCGTCGCGCTCGTCGGTCTGTATCGTACATCCAAACGGGAGCCGGAGGCCGACGCCGACCGACACGACGACGCGAGTTCCGACTGAGTCCGGTTCCGGCTGACGCGAGTATCGGTCGACGAGGACGACGCCGACCCGCTCCCGATGCCGACGGACGTCCCGTTTTGAGCCCGACGTGTGTCCTATTCCGATTCCGCCGTCCCGACCGAGGAGGACGCCCGCTGTGCGGAATCGTCGTCGTCCGAGTGATCGCCAGCCCCGCCGTCGCTACGCTCGCCGGTCCGGAGGACGTGACAGTTCCGGCAGCGCGCCTCGTAGGATTCCTCGGCGCCGACGAGGATCGTCGGATCGTCGACGTGGGCGGGCTCACCCTCGATCAGGCGCTGGTTCCGAGTCGCGGGCTCGCCACACCGTGAACAGATGGCCCGTAGCTTGTCCACGTATTCGGCGACCGCCATGAGCCGAGGAACCGGTTCGAACGGCTCCCCGCGAAACGTCAGGTCGGTCCCGGAGACGATGACCCGCGCTCCGCGGTCCGCCAGCGCGTTACAGACCTCGACGAGCGTCTCGGAGAAGAAGTTCGCCTCGTCGATCGCGACCACCTCCGCGTCGCCGGCGTCGTCAAGGATCTCCAACGGCCCGTCCCCCTCGTTGTCGACGACGGTCGCCTCCCACTGTCGACCGGCGTGTGAGCCGATGGTCGTCTCCCCGTACCGGTCGTCCACCGCGGGCTTATACACGACGACGGAGTCGTCGGCGATCTCGGACCGGCGAAGCCGACGGAGCAGCTCCTCCGTCTTGCCGGAGAACATCGATCCGGAGATGACCTCGATCCACCCCGAGCGGGTGATGGCGTGCATGTGTCGATCCCCGGCCGACCACGACTAAACGATTTCTCTCCGGCGGCGCCGCTCGTCCGATGCGACGGCTGGTCCGGCCTGATCGACGCCCGCCGATCGGAACCGCACGCACGGAGATCACAAGCCGGGGATGAGCCGCGAGAAGCCGCTTATTCCCTTCGCGACCGCCGTCAGCACGACGAGATAGGCGACGTTTCCGAGCGTTACGAACGCGAGGAATCGGCTTCGCGGGTAGCTGCTCAGGCCGGCCGGGACCGCCATCAGACAGCGGATCCCGGGAACGACGTTCGTGACGAGGATTCCGAGCCCGCCAAAGCGATCGAACAGCCGTCCGACCGTGTCCATCCGACCGTCACCGATCCGTGCTTTCACGACGAACGGCACCCGATCGACGTACGGAAGCGTCCGACGGAGGCCGATGAACTCGGGACTCTCCTCGTTGAACCCGCGATAGATGGTGAACTGGCCGAGCGTGGAGGCGATCACGCACGCGGCGGCGATGGCGTACAGCACCGTGCCGGCGGGCGACCACAGCGCCACGTACGCGACGTACAGCGCCGCGGGCGGCGCGAACTTGCCGACGATCGCGCCGTCGAGATAGAACAACACCAGAATTACGGGGACGCCCAGCGCCCGCAGGACGGTGATGATCTCCACGGGTTCCGGGACCATACCGGACGGACGTGCCTTGGCTTCTTAAAACGAGGTTAGGCGCCCCCTCCCACGATGAGTAGCACGGGGAGCGCGACCGTGAGATAGACGGCCGCACAGACGGCCCAGTCGCGTCGAACCCGGCGAAGCCGTTGACGGGCCAGTCCCGTCCGTGGAAGCGGCACGAGCGCGAAGAACCCGACCATGCACGCGAACATGACGGCCGCGACGCCGACAGCCACCGGTACGGCTCCGAACCCGCCGCCGATCGCGACGGCGCCCGCGAGCATCGCCGCGGTCAACACGCCGGATCCGACGCCGGCGACGTAGTGAACCGTCGAAGCGAGCCGTCCGGGAGCGGCGTCGACGTCGGTTCCGGCGAGCACGCTCGCGGCCACCTTCGGCGGCGTCGATCCCTCAGGGAGCCGTTTCATGGCGACGTCCATCGCCAGCGTGGCGAGGCCGCCCGCCACGAGCCCGGCCACGAGCCCGCCGAGAAACGTGGGGTCGAACATTCGTCGGAGATGATACGGTCCCGATCGGTTTGACGCTATCGTCGCCCCCGCGGCGAGCGCCGGTTGCGGATGATCGCCAGTTGAGGGTGCTCATCCGTCGAGGACGACCCGCGTCACGTCGGCGTGGCCGGCGCGCCGAACGATCGCCCGAACGAGATCCCTGGACCCCGCGAGGTTGTCCGAGTCGCCGTCGAGCACCAACACGCGTGCGTCGGCGCCCTCCTCGACGACCCCCCGGTTCAGACCGGCGATCTCGGCGCCGTTGACGGTCGCCATCCGAAGGACCTCCCGGGCGGGAAGGTCGGCGAGCTTCGCGGCGAACTCCATCTCCCGGAACATCGAGGGCGAGTCGAGCATCACGTTATCAGTCCCGAGCGCGACGGTCGTCCGCTCCGTGAGCTCGCGGATCGGCGGCACGCCGACCTTCGTGACGAGGTTCGAGCGCGGACAGACCACCACCGGCGTGTCCCGATCCGCAAGCCGGTCGAGGTGGAGCGGTTCGGCGTGAACCATGTGGACGAGAAAGTCCGGATCGAGGTCCATCGCGGCGTTGATGTCGTCGGCGTCGCGCTCGCCCGCGTGGATCCCGAACAGCTTGTCGGCCGCCCGCGTCGCGACCCGGACCGAATCGAACTCCCCGTCGCGGGCGCCGGACGCCCCGTAGCCGTCTGCCACGTCGAGCACGTCGGGATCGTCCCGGCCGAGGACGACCGCGTCGACGTCGCGGGCGTCGTACTCGACCCCGTCACCCGCGAGCGCGTCGCGGAGCGCCTCGACGCCCGGAACGCCGCCCTCGCGGAACTCGATGAACGTTCCCGTCCCGGTCGATTCCATGTATCGGAGGGTGCGGGTCATCGCCGCCACCTTCTCCTCGTGGCTCGCCGCCCGGAGCAGGCGGTGTTTCAACCCGTCCGGCGGGGCCACCAGCTCGTCGAGCGAGAGCCCCTCGCCGGCCTCCTTCGCGATGGAGTCACCGATGTGGGTGTGTGCGTTGACGAACGCCGGGAGGATGACGTCGTCCGAATCGACGGGACGCTCCTCGATCCGGACGATCTCGCCGTCCGCGAGGACGACCCGACCCTCCACGGGCTCGAACTCGCGGCCGACGAGCACGGTTCCCTCCAGATGCATACGCAATCCTCGCCGGGCGGGGGGTTAAAAGCTCACGACCCGGAACGGTCGCGGCCGGGGGCACGGCCGGCGTTCGGGGGCGGATCACTCGAACTCGTCGAGCGTCGTCGACATCGCGCCGCGTACCTGGCTCACGAGACCGTCCGGATCGAGTTCGAGCACCTCGGCCGCGGCCCGTCCGACCCGATCCGTGTCGGCGGCGGGAGTGTAGACGCCGAGCCGCCACTGGTTCCGCTGGACGGTTCGCAGCGCGTTGACGAGCGGCGACTGCCTGCCGAGCCGTCTGACCTCGCCGTTGACGGTGACTCGCGCCGTGGATTCGCGCATCGAGGGTTCCGGGGGGACGTCGAGGATCACGCGATCGTCGTCGACGCCCGCCTCCTCGGCGATGACGCGCTCCATCTCGAACACCTCGTCGTGATCCGCTTCGTGAACGCGCTCGGGAACGTCGTCGTATTCGGCCCAGACCGACAGTTTGTACAGGTCACGCTCGTCGTATCGACGGGCCATCTCCGCCGTTTCACGGTGATCTCGGATCGCGACGAGAAAGTCGTGGTCGTCCATGCGACGCAGTTCGGCCGCGGTGACGGCCGTCGCGTCGAGGAGGTCGGTCGCGGCGCGACGTAGCATCGCCTTCGAGACCCGGGCGACGTGGTGGGTGTACACCACCGGATTCATCAGTGCGCGTGCGAGAAGCAGGCTCTCGGCGGTCTGAACGTTCCCCTCGTCCAACACGAGCACGGGGCTCCCGTCCTCGTCGTCGGCGAACGTCAACTCGCGGACGAACCGCTCGGTGTCGATGGTGCCGTAGGGGACTCCCGTGTGGTAGGCGTCACGAACGAGGTAGTCCATCCGGTCCACGTCGAGTTCGCCGGAGACGAGCCCCGCATAGGGACCCTCGCCGGCGACGATCCCCGCCACGCGCTCCGGATCGAGGTCGTGATCGCGGAGGACGTCGCCGACCGCCCCCTCCGCCAGTAGTTCCTCAACGTCGTCGTGGTACTTTCCGGTCCGCCGATGGGTCAACGACTCGAGGTTGTGGCTGAACGGTCCGTGGCCGACGTCGTGAAGGATCGCCGCGGCCTCGATCCGGTCGGCGTTGCGGCCGTCGACGCCGAGGTGGTCGAGCGCCCGTCTCGCCAGATGGGAGACCCCCAAGCTGTGCTCGAACCGCGTGTGGTTCGCCGAGGGGTACACGAGTCCCACCGTGCCGAGCTGTTTGACGTGCCTGAGCCGCTGGACCGCAGGCGTGTCGATCAGGTCGGCGGCGACACCGTCGATCTCGATGTGATCGTGAACGGTGTCCTTGATCGTGATCATGGAGGCGATTCGTCGGGATCCGTTAAAAACCACGGGAGGATATTGGGTCGGTTAAAAACCGCGGGAGGGGGATATCGGGTCGGTTAAAAACCGCGAGAGGGGGATTCCGGATCGCTTAAAAAAACCCGCGGGGAGTCGACGGGTCGCGTGGCACAGCCAGGAAACGGAGACCGGATCCGGATACGAACGGGAGATCTCGCTACTCGTCCGCGGAGACCGCAGCCGCGGCGGCTCCGGCGTTCGCCTCGGGTTTCGAACCGGCGGCGGGTTCGTAGACCGATCGGCGTGCGTCGGTTGGACAGAAGCCCTCCTCCACCAGCTCGGCGTCGGACAGTTTCTGGATCGCGAATCGGACCGTTCTGGCGGACAGACGAGTCTCCGCTGCGAGTCCCGTCTGGTCGAGCCGTCCCTCGTGTTCGAGCACGTAATAAACCAGCTTCGCGCTCGGCGGAAGCGACGTCAGTGACCCACGTGCCTGCTCGTCCATGTCAACGATTGGGCGGCTCCGAAATTAACGGTGGCTCGCCCGTGCGCGGCCGACGCACGACCGGGTCGATCGTCGCGGTCGCCGGCTCCCCGGACCGAGAACGTATGCTTCCGCAGCCCCGATCCACGCTCGATGCCCTTCACTCCGACCCGGATCGCCCTCGCCGTGACGCTCGTCCTGCTTCTCGGATTCGCGTGGCGCGTCACCGATCGGGCGGCGTGGCGCGTGAGACTCGGCGAACGATTCATCGCCGGCATCCCGTGGGGAACGGTGGTCACCGTGGTGATCGTCGTCGGCTTCTATCTCACCGCACAGAGCGGCCTGACGCATCCGGAATCGCCCGTCGTCTACGCGTTCGTCTCGTGGTCGTACCTGTACCCGACCGGAATCGTGACCGCGGGGATCGCCCACGGCGGGCCCGCACACATCGTCTCGAACGTGACCGGAACGCTGGTCCTCGCGCCGATCGCCGAGTACGTCTGGAGCCACTATCCCGGCGGCGCTCGACCGAGCGATACGGCCCGCGACTCGAGCGGTTACTCGAGGGGTGATGCCCCCCGTCGGGTCGCCACCGACGGCGGAGCGGGAGCGACCGAAGCCGCGGCCGACTCCCGAAGTCGACGCCTCCTCGACCGCCCGTGGTTCCGTGCGGTCGTCGTCTTTCCGGCGGTTCTGCTTTCGATCGCGTTCCTCACCGCGGCGTTCTCGCTCGGGCCGGGACTCGGATTCTCCGGCGCGCTGTACGCGATCGTCGGCTTCGCGGTCGTCACCCGGCCGCTGTCGACCGTCGTCGGCGTCGTCGCGACCTCCGCGGTCGGAACCGCGTTCACCGCGTTCACGACGCCAGTCGTCAGGGAGACGATCGAGGCGGCTCCGCCCGCGCCGCCGGGCTGGGCAGGCGTCGGGTTTCAGGCACACCTGCTCGGATTCCTCCTTGGCGTGCTCCTCGCCGTCGCGTTGCTCTCCGCCCGCGGATCACGTCCGCGGACCGACCGCGTTCTGGCGGGGACGCTGCTGGTCGGGATCGTCCAGTCGGTCTGGCTCGTGACGGGCGGCGGCGCCGACGAGTTCGTCCTCTACCGGGGCGCGGGGATGGCGTTCCTGTTCGTGCTGGTCGTCGGCGTCTCGACCGCGGTCGCCGGAAGCTCCCGACCGCTGGTCGAGGGCGTCCCGCTCCCGGGGAGGGTATCCTCCGCGCTGACCCGCCCCGGCTCACGAGGCCGGATCGCGACCGCCTGGCCGGTCGTCGTCGTGTTCGGCTGTGCGCTGGGCGCCGGTGTGTCGATACGGCTCGGCGGACCCGTGGCCGTGAGCGTCGGCGGCGCGGCGATCCTCGCGCTTGTGCTCTCGTTGCCCGCCCTCCCCGCCGCGTTACCGCGGCGTATTTACGCCGGGCCGCTTTCCCGACGCGGCGGGGCGGTCGTCGCGTTGCTTGCGCTCGCGGTCCTGATCTCGTTGCCGATGGCGGTCTTCGGGCTGCTCGTCGTCGACCAACCGTCCATCGAGGGCTCCGAGACGATGGAGATCCGCGACTACACGGTCGCCTACGTGGCCGACGAGCCCGCCCCGCGCTCGACCGTCGTGGACCTCGGGGAGGGATTCACCGGCGGTACGACCGACGGGGTGGTGGTTGCGAGCGACGCCCGCGAGATCTGGACGACCGCGGAACGGCCGACGGTCCTCGCTCACGAGGGGAACGCCAGCGTGGTCGTCGGCGGGATCGGCTGGCGCGAGGAGGTCACCGTCGAACGCGTCGCGTGGGACGTCGTCGGCAACGAAACGGCCTACGCGGTCGATCTCGAACGCGACGACGAGTCGGTTCGGTCGTACGTCGGCGATGCGGTCCGGAGCGAGTCACGGCTCGGCGGCCATCGGATCGCCGTCGCCCCGACGGAGTCCGGATTCGAGGTCCGCGCGTCCGCGGGCGACGAGACGCGCTCGGCGTCGGTTCCGGACCCCGGCGAGGAGGCTCCGCTCGGCGAGTTCCGGGTTCGCACGGAGGCCGTCGAATCGAACGGAGTCGACGACGTCGCCGCGCGCCTCGTGATCGAGGGGGACGACGCGTCGGTCGTGATCGCCGAGCAACCGGCGTGATCGCCGGGAAACCGGCACGATCGCCGAGCAA
>LFFM01002799.1_pt1 | contig 11308 bp, 11 predicted proteins | sample 643131 | NCBI WGS metagenome assembly LFFM01 (sample SAMN03777445, study PRJNA286221) | soda lake metagenome | biome: soda lake; feature: Kulunda steppe; material: water; isolation source: sample Tc-Br brine of Tanatar trona crystallizer | place: Russia: Kulunda steppe | collected 2011-07
CGGCGACGCCGTCGGCGGTCCGGTCGGCCCGGAGGGTGCCCGCCTGCGTGTCGATCATCACGCCGTCGGTGTCGGTTCGATCCATCGCCCACTCGGCGGCACAGCGTGCGCCGTTGCCACACATCGGGGCCGGCCGGCCGTCGGGCTGGACGAGGGTCATCACGACCCGCGGCGGGGAGAAATCGGGCTCTAGATTCAGAAAGAGGACGCCGTCGGCGCCGACGCCCGTCCCGCGGTCACACTCGCGTCTGGCGAGTTCGCCGCGGTCGGGGACGCGTTCGGCCGCGTCGATAATCAGGAAGTCGTTACCAGTTCCGTGGTACTTTTCAAAGGATACGTTCATCGAATGTCTCCGGTGGGGTTCCGTTAACGGTCTCTAGTCGTGGTAGGTTTTATCCCCCACGGTTTCCCGCGGTCCGTTCGGGACGGGTGACGTCGGCAATCGCCTCCCGGGATCGGGTGAGGCGAACCTCGCCGCCCTCGAGGGCGACCGAGGCGGGCCGTGGCCGGGAGTTGTACTGGCTGGCCATCTCGTAGCCGTATGCGCCGGCGTTCCCGATCGCCAGCAGGTCCCCACGGTCGCTTTCGGGAAGTTCCCGACCCTCACAGAAGACGTCCGAGCTCTCACAGATCGGGCCCGTGATCGTCTGTGGCCGTCGTTCGCGCTCGCCCGCGTCGGCCGAGACGTTTCGAACCGGGTGGTAGGCGTCGTACATCGCCGGCCGGAGGAGTGTGGTCATGCCGGCGTCGACGCCGACGACCGTCGCCTCCGGGGCTTCTTTGACCGTGTTCACCCGCGTCAGGAGGACGCCCGCGTCGGCGAGGAAATACCGCCCCGGCTCGATCGTGAGCCGGGCACCGACCTCGCCGACCGCCTCACGGGTGGCTTCGGCGACGGCCGCGACGTCCAGTGGCCCCTCCTCGGCGCGATAGGGGACGCCGAAGCCCCCACCGACGTCGAGGAACTCGAGGTCGCCGACCTCGCTTTCGACCTCGCGGGCGAGTTCGCCCATGCGCGCGACGAACTCGCGGTGGTCCTCGAGTGCGTCGGCCGAGACGCCCGAGCCGACGTGGGCGTGGATGCCGACCACGTCGAACCCGCGCTCTGCGGCGTCGGCGAGGGTCTCGACCGCACGATCGGAGGGGACGCCGAACTTGGCGTCCGAACCAGTCCGCACTTTCTCGTGGTGGCCCGCGCCGATGCCGGGATTTACGCGAAGGCCGAGTCGGCCGTCGTATCCGCGGTCCTCCAGGCGGTCGATCGTGTCCTGTGCGCCGGCGATGATGGTGAGGTCGGGATACTCCTCGGCCCGGGAGACGGCCAGATCGAGGTCCCGTCCGGGCGGATTCACGGCCGTGTAGTGGACTTCCGAGCCCGAGGCTCCCGCGGCGAGTGCACGCTCGAGTTCGCCCGCGGAGGCACACTCGATGCCGACACCCGCTGAAAGAAGCGTCTCCAAGACCGCCCCGAGGGCGTTCGCCTTCGCCGCATAGAGGATCTCGGCGTCGGGGAAGGCCGATTCGAGTCGCCGGGCGTTCTCCCGGACCCGGTCTATGTCGAGGACGTAAAGCGGCGTGTCGTACTCCTCGACCAGCCCACGGAGGGACGGGGCGTCCCAGGCCTCGAGTCGACGAACCGGCGGGTTTCCGGGGTCGTTCGCTGGCGATACCTCCTCGCTGTCGGCCATTACTCGCGCAGCACCTCCTCGCGTTCGGTCGCTTCCAGGGTCTCCGCCTCGAGGTCGGTGGCGACGACGGCGGGCTTGTACGCGCCGCCGGAAAAGAGGTCGTGGTCGCCGATCGAGGAGTCGACGAAGCGGGTAAAGGCACGGCGGTCTGCGGGCAGTTCGCCGTAGATGATCTCCTCCTCGACGAGGTCGTAGACCGGGATGCGCGGGGTCAGGAGGGTGTTCTCGCCGACGACGCTGTTCTCGCCGACGACGAACCCGCTCGTGACGCGACAGCCTGCGCCGAGCGAGACGTTGTCCTCGACGACGACGGGTGCGTTCTCGACCGGTTCGAGGACGCCGCCGATCAGCGTGTTCGCGCCGAGTTTGACGTTCTCGCCGATCTGGGCACAGGAGCCGACGGTGTCACACGAGTCGACGAGCGTGCCGTCGCCGACGTAGGCACCGATGTTGACGAACGCGGGGCTCATCAGGATACAGTCGCTCCCGATGTGTGCGCCCTGGCGGACGGCGGTGCCATCGGGGGTGTTGCGCGTGCCCCGGTCGGCGTACGTCGAGGTGTCCGCAAGCGGCAGAACGTCGTGGTAGGTGACGTCGCCGTACTCACGGGCCTGGGTGTGACGCAGGCCGAAGTTGAGCAGGATGCCCTGTTTGACCCACTCCTCAGCCTCCCACCCGCCGTCGCGTTTCTCGGCGGCGCGAACCTCGCCTTCCTCGAGGGCGTTGAGGAAGGCGTCGAGGGTCGCGATGTCCTCCTCGCGTGCGGAGTCGGCGTCGATTTCGTCGTCCTGGTAGCGCTGCCACAGATCGGTGATTTCGCTTTCGAGACTCATTGGTCGATGACGTCCGCAAAGTCGTACCAGCCGCTCTTCCGTCCTGCGATCCATTCCGCGGCGTCGACCGCACCCGAGGCGAAGACGCCGCGGTCTTCCGCACGGTGAGTAAGTCGAAGTTCCTCGTGGTCGTCGGCGAGGACGATCTCGTGTTCGCCACGGATCCCGCCGGCCCGGAGGACGTGAACACCGATCTCGTCGTCCTCGCGGGGCTGTTCACCCTCGCGACCGTGCGTGCGCCCGGAGAACTCGCCGTGTGCCTCGATTTCGTCGAGTAAGCGGTTCGCCGTCCCGCTCGGGGCATCGCGCTTGCGGTTGTGGTGGGTCTCGACGAGTTCGACGTCGGAGCCCGGCAGCCCCTCGACGGCTTCGCTGACGAGGTTCAGCAGAACCTGGACGCCCCGGGAGAAGTTCGGCGCGTGCAAGACCGGAATCTCCTCGCTCGCCGCCTGCAGGGACTCGAGGTCGTCCTCGGCGAAGCCGGTCGTGCCGGTGACGAAGGCGACGCCCGCTTTCGCGCAGGCGTCGGCGTACTCTATGGCCGACTCCGGGCCGGTGAAGTCGATCACGACGTCGACGCCGGAAACGAGCGCGTCGAACTCCGCCGCCGGATCGATCTCGACGCCCTCGACCGGCTCGTCGAGTTCGCTGCGGTTCGTGGCGAAGGCGACCTCGCAGTTCTCCCGGCCGGTGACGGCGGAAAGTACCTCACGGCCCATCCGGCCTGCCGCGCCGGTGACGCCGACCCGGACCGTCATCGATCACCCTCCGCGTCGGCGACCTCGAGGTCCCCGCCCTCGAGTTCCGCGAGCAGGTCCGCGAGGTCCTCGCGGTGGACCTCCGAGAGGCGGGTCAGCGGGGACCGGAGCCGGCCGTGGCCGTGGCCGCGGATCTTCATCGCCTCCTTGACCGGGATCGGGTTGGTCTCGACGAACAGTTCGCGCATGAGCGGGCCGAGTTCGTGGTGGAGCCCCCGGGCGAACTCGTAGTCGCCCTCGAGTGCGGCCCCGACCATCGCACAGGTGCGTTCGGGTTCGACGTTCGCGACGACGCTGATGGTGCCGGTGCCGCCGACCGACAGCAGCGGGAGGGTGACGGCGTCGTCACCGGAGAGGACCGAAAACTCCTCCTCACGGGTGCGCTCGACGATCTCGCCGATCGCCCAGAGGTCGCCTTCGGCGGCCTTGTAACCCGTGATGTTTGGATGGGAAGCCAGTTCGACGACGGTGTCGGGTTCGATCGTCCGGCCCGTCCGGGAGGGGACGTTGTAGACGATCTGTGGGAGGTCGACCGCGTCGGCGATCGTCCGGTAGTGGTCGATCAGGCCACGCTGTTCGGGCTTGTTGTAGTACGGCGAGATGAGCAACAGGCCGTCTGCGCCGGCCTCCGTGGCGCGTTCGGAGAGTTCGAGTGCTTCTCGAGTGTTGTTCGAGCCGGTGCCCGCGACGACGGGGACGTCCTCGACCGCGTCGACGACCTCCTCGACGACGCGGACGTGTTCTTCGTGGGTCAGGGTGGCGGACTCGCCGGTCGAACCCATCGGAACGAGGCCGTCGACGCCCGCCGCCTCGAGTCGTTGGGCGTCGGCGCGGAGCGTTTCGTAGTCGATTCGTTCGTCCTCGTCGAAGGGCGTACACATCGCCGGGAAGACGCCGGTGAAGTCGATATCGTGTGTCATGGTTGGATCGGGTTGGTTCGCTACTCTCTTGAGTCGGGTGGTTTCTCCACGGTGCGGTCACCGGAACGCGCCCGGGACGAGTGTGCCACGCTCGCCTCGAGCACTCCTCACGCACGTTTTTTCGGTTTCGAAAAGCGTCGGCCGGCGTCGCTCTCGACGGACCGAACCGGACGGGAAGCGACGCGGCGCATACTCGAGACGGTGATCTCGAGTGACTTATCGGTTGTGGTATCGTTCGCTCCCTGTGTCTCTCTCACGCGGGAACCGCCCGCTCTCCCCGTCCGCGAGTAACTCGACGCCGACGTCGGCGAGCCACCACAACAGTGACGCCGTCGCCGCGGGCGAGTGGAGCCACGCCGAGGCGGCCGACTCCCGGCGCTCGCCGACCAGGACGCCGAGCCCCCCGGGTTCGACGGTCCGGAACGCCGACTCGTCGGTGACGTCGTCCCCGGCGTAGACCACGAACGGGTCGCCGGGGTGGCCCTCTGTGAGGGCGGCGACGGCCTCGCCTTTCCCCCAGTCGATCGCCGGGGAGACCTCGATCACACACCGGCCCGCCGAGACCTCGAGGTCGCCCTCGCCGAACAGGGAGACGGCGTCGTCGACGGTCCGTCGGACGAGCGGACGGACCGACTCCGGAACGGACCGGACGTGGACCGTTCCCGTCAGGCGCTTGTTCTCGACCCGGCTCCCGGGAACCGACTCGAGGGCGATCTCGAGGAACCCACAGACCGCACCAATCAGGGCCGCCCGCTCGCGGGCGACGGGGTGGACCGCAACCGATCCCTCGCCGGCGATCTCGAGGCCGTGGTTCCCGGCGTAGACGTCGGGGGCGTCGACGCGCTCTCGCACGTCCGCGAGTCCGCGGCCGCTGACGACCGCCGTCCTCACCCGTTCGTCGCTCCCGAGGGCCTCGAGGGCGGCCACGTTCGTCGGGGTGATCGTCGCCGCCGCTGGCTCCTCGACGATCGGTGCGAGTGTCCCGTCGAAGTCGAGACAGACGAGCAGGTGGGAAGCGTCCCGGAGACCGCGTCGGAGGTGGGGGAGACGCTCCTCGATGGGACGGGGTGTCTCCGCCATCGATCAGACGGACCCCGAGGGGTCGCCGGGGGACCGTCCCCGGGAGGGAGCTGTGACCCTCCGGACCCGGTCGATCTCCCCGAACTGGGCGTCCATCCACCACTCGAGGTCGTGTTCGAACACGCGATGGCGGAGGCCGGCCATCCGCCGCCGGCGCTCGCCGTCATCGGCAGTGAGTGCGCGTTCGATCGTGGCGGCGAACTCCCCGTCCCAGCGGGGATCGATCGAGTACGCGAACGTCCCGAGGAGGTCGTGACAGCCCGCCCGTTCGCTCAACAGCAGCGCCCCGTCGCCGTCGACGCTCGCGGCGACGTACTCGCTCGCGACGAGGTTCATCCCGTCGTAGAGGGGGCTGACGAGCATCGTGTCGGCCCGGCGATAGAGGGCACTGAGGGTCTCCTCGGGGAGGTACGCCTCGGTGTAGACGATCGGCTGCCAGTCCGCTGTCGCGAACCGGTCGTTGATCCGCTCGACCTCGCTTCTGACGAACTCGCCGTGGCGCTCGTAAGCCGGGATCTCCGTCCGGCTCGGGGTCGCCTTCTGGACGAACGTGAACTCGCCGTGAAAGCCGGGGGCCGACTCGAGGAAGCGTTCGACGCCAGCGAGGCGTTCTGGGATGCCCTTCGAGTAGTCGAGTCGATCGACGCCGAGGGCGATCGCGTTTCCGGGGGAGATACCGTACTCCTCGCAGAACGCGGCCCACTCCCCGTCGGCCTCCCTGGCCCGCTCGTCGTAGGCCGCGGCGTCGACGCCCATCGGGGTCGCGACGACGTGGGTTTCCCGGCCCTCATAGCGGACGATACCCAGCCGGCTGTCGACGACCGCGCCGGGGACGAACCGTTCGATGCACTCGAGGAAGGCCGTACAGTACGCGTCGACGTGAAAGCCGAGGAGGTCGTTGCCGAGCAGGCCGGCGAGGAGTTCACGGCCGCCCGGACAGTGACGGAACGCCTCCGGCGTGGGCCACGGAACGTGCCAGAACTGGGCGATCGTCGTCTCCTGCGGGGCGGCCTCGCGGATCATCCCGGCCGTGAGCGCGAGGTGGTAATCCTGGAGCCAGACGACCGACTCGCCTGTCACGTGATCGACAGCGGCGTCGGCGAATCGGCCGTTTACCTCGCGGTACCACTCGAGGAACTCGGGGCGAAACTCGAGGAAGTCGACGAACTCGTGACACAGCGGCCAGAGGACCTGGTTGCTAAACCCGTAGTAGTAGCCCTCGAGTGCCTCCTCTGTGAGCCAGACGCGTCTGAGCGTGTACGATTCGTCCTCGGGTGGGACGCCGATGCAGTCGCGCCCGTCGGTGACCGCCCGATCGGCGTCGCCGTCACCCCAAGCGATCCAGGTGCCGCCGGCGTCCTCGAGGACGGGGTCGAGCCCCGCGGTCAACCCGCAGGCCGGCCGGTCGACCGTAACCTCTCGGTCGCCACCCGCCGTGTCGATTGGTGGTTCCCTGGCAGTGGCGCCGTCGAACTCGTGGCGGTACGGCTGGCGGTTCGAGACCACGATCAGCGAGTCGACCCCGTTCAGGGGGTGTTCGGTCCGGTTTGCTCCGCTACCGGTCGACGATCGACCGTCAGTGTGTCGCATTGGCCCCGAACGAACACCCCCGACGGATTCGTTTCCCCCCCTGAAGCCGCATGGTCGTCTAGTAGGGGGGGGATACCGTTCAGGGATGTCGACGGATCCCTCGACTGATACGGATCGTTACAGGAACAACAGGAGAATGCCCACGACTTTAGTCGTGCGGATGAATCCGTCACTGCTGAAGACAACCACGACACTGTTGCCCGACCGCAATCCCAACGTTCACACTACTAGAAACCTATATTTTAGATGTGAGCGACCGACCACAACGCACGAACGAGTACACTGCCGAACCCACCAGTGACCGGTATCGGCAGTGTCTGTTCGAATGGTTGGCCGCCCACGGCCCCTTGTGGAACCAGATCAACTACCGACGCCGGCAACAATATTTCAACGAGGATGGCGACGTCTGGGACGCCGAGTACACTGACCTCTACGACAACTACGCACCCATCCTCGGGAAAGCCACTTGTCAGCAGGTCGCCCGCAAAAACAGCGAAGCGTGGCGAAGCCACTTCCGCCTCCTCGACAAATACCACTCCAACGATCCCTCGGTGACCGAAAAACCGTCCCCGCCGGGGTATTGGGGCAACCGTGACGACGGCTACGAACTTCACGGCCTCATCCGCAACGACCTCTACACCCTTGACTGGGACGAGAAACGGAGTACGTTGGAGTTCGGCGTCGGTGATGTACTCGAGGAGAAATACGATTTCGAGTATCAAGAACGAGTCACGCTCGAAGTGCGCGGGAATCCACAGTGGGACGGTGACGATAGCAGGGTAGAACTCGTCTACGACGAAGCGGCAGACAAACTTCGTGTCAAGCATCCGGTTCGCATACGGCCAGACAGATTGCAACAACAGCGACTGGATGCCTTCACTCACACACTCCACCCAGAGAACGCGACGCACGCTGCTGCGATCGACGTCGGCGCGAACAACACCCTCGCGATCGTCACCACCACCGGGGAAACTGCCGTCTATCACGCTCGTCCGGAATTCGAGCAGTTCCGTGCGTTGTCCACACGGATTGCCGAATTGCAGTCACAACTCCCCGACGATCGGTACACGAGTCGGCGCATTCAGCGCATATACGATGAACGTGGTGAAAAACGCGATCATAGCCGTGATGCGGCGGTGAAACACGCCGCAGAGTGGCTCCTTTCGCGCAATGTGGATACAGTGTACGTCGGCAATCTCACCGACGTACTGGACACACACTGGAAGGCGAGTGTGAACGAGAAGACGCACGCGTTCTGGTCACACCGCCGGTTAGCTGACCGGATTGACCTCACATTCGGAGATGTTGGCATCGGCGTTAAAGTGGTGAGCGAACGCGATTCGAGTAGCGAGTGTCCTGAGTGTGGTAGCGACGACGTTGTTCGGGATGGCGACGAGTTTCGGTGTCACGACTGTGGACTGGACGCGCATAGTGACGTGACGGGGGCGTGGAATCTACTCCAATCAGAAGTGGGGCCGATGGCACGGCCCGCCGCCCTATCCGCTGGACGCGATAGGGACGCACCCCTCGACAGTGAGGGAGCGTACTGGGAGTGGGATGGACACGACTGGACACCCGCTGGTTTTGGGGAACAGTCGAGTCCGGTTGACCAAACCAGCATCGGCGAACCCGCAAGTTCACAGCCGGGGTAATCTGCTGGCCGGATTGCCCACGGAGGAATCCCACGACTTCAGTCGTGTGGAGGATGTCAACCGCCGTACGTCGGGGGGACGTTTTCGCACGGTTCCAACGGCCTCCCGGCGGGAGGTACGTGCTCGTTAACTATACCGACAATCACGGTATCTGGCGGAACGAACGATCGATGACGTTCACCCGCCACGTGCGTCGCCTGTTCGCTGCCGGCGAGTCCGGGAGCACCTACGAGTGTGGGAACTGCGGCCGTGAGTTCGACCTCGACAGGCAGGTGTGTCCCCGCTGTGGCTCCTATCGGATCCAACGCTCGAGTTACGAGGACCTCGTCTCCGATTAGTCGGCTGGTCCACAGATCTCGAGGAGTTTGCAGTAATCGGCGTCGGGATCGAAACAGTCCGGACACTGCTCTGGACGGTCGATGATCGTGTCCAGACGCTGTGCGACTGTGTCGTCGATGACGCTCTCTAGGGCGCGGGCTTCCTCCCGGAACTCCTCGACCTCGAGGACGTTCGCGAGAAACCGCTCGATGATACAGTACGTCTGGAGCGCCTGGTGGGCACGTTCTATCCCCTCGTCGGTCAGTCTGGCTCCTTTGTACTTCTCGTGATCGAGGAGGCCGCGATCCTCGAGTTTGCCGATCATCTCGTTTACGCTCGCGGGGCTGACCTCGAGCATGTCCGCGAGGGTGCCCGTCGATGCGGGCCCGTCCTCGATCCGCTGTGCGAGATACACCGCCTTGAGATACTGGTCTGCCGTATTCATTCTCGACGCTCCATGACTTCGGTCACTTCCTGTGCTCCCTCGCGTTCTTCCGCACGAATCGATCGAAGCGTCCCGAGGACCCGGCCGCGGTCGACCGAGAAGTCGGCCTCGGAGGCATCGATCGCCTCGATCAGGTCGTCGTAGAACTTGTAGGCGGTCTCCTCGTTACAGAGTTGATCGTAGAGGATGCCGTCCGTATCTTCGGGCGGCCCATAGCGATCGCTCACCAGCCTGTTTATCTCCTCGTAGGGGACCGTCTCGGCGTCCAGTTCGTCGATCAACGTCTCGAGGCGTTCGCGGTGTTGTGCGGACTCCTCGGTCGCCTCTTCGAGTAGCTCCCGCACCTCCTCGTCGATCTCTTCCCGTTCGGAGTCGGGAAGCGACTCGAGGTGGTGGTCGGCGCGTGACTCGACGACTTCCTCGAGGACGACCCCGATCTGGAGGAGGCGGGTGAGCTGGTGGTCGCTCGAGACGCGCTGTCCCAGGCTCATACCGGGTATTCGGGAGCCACGATACTTAACACTCCCTACTCCTCTGTTATTATCTCCTGTGGGCGTCGCAGGCTGTCGTTTCCACGTGACTCGCCCTCGAAAGCCGTGGTGAAACCGGTTTCGCCACCGCGTCGTGCCCGGTCTCTCGTCTGGCGTCGCCGAACAGTGTTGCCGAGCCCGTTCGCGAGGATCGGCGTCTCGAGGTCCCCGGCGCGGTAGACGGGCGAACCGACGGTCTCGAGGCCACGAGGAGGGTGGCGTGTCGACACACGGACGGTACCGAGAACGGCCGATCGCTGTACTGGCGCTACGCCGGCTGGTACTGGCGGCCGTGTCCGGGTCGCTCGTGGGTCCGCGTTCTCGCGGCACTCGCTTCGGTGTCGGTCGGTAGCCTTTTGAGCGCGGATGGCAACGTGTCGGATATGTTCGGAGGAGGAGGCGGCGGCCTCAACCCACGCAAGATGGAACAGATGATGAAACAGATGGGCATCGACGTCGAGGACATCGACGCCGAGGAAGTCGTCATCCGCACGGACGAACACGACCTCGTGTTCACCGACGCCGAGGTGACCAAGATGGACGCCCGCGGCCAGGAGACCTACCAGATCATCGGCTCGCCCGAAGAGCGCGAGGCCGGCGACGCGGACGCCGAGGACTCCGGCGACGCGATCCCCGACGACGACGTCGAGATCGTCGCCATGCGAACCGGCGCGAGCGAAGAGGAGGCCCGGGCGGCCTTAGAGGCCAACGACGGCGACCTCGCGGCCGCGGTCGGGGACCTCGAGTGACGGCCAGGAAGGTCCTGCTCGTCCGCGGGGACCGCGAGTACCTCGTCTCGCCCGGCGAGGAACTCGGCACCGACCTGGGCGTCCTCGAGGTGCCCGAAGACCCACAGCCGGGGCAGACCATCGAGACCCATCTGGGCGACGAATTCCGCGTCCGAAAGCTCCGCGGGCCGGACCTGTTTCACCACTTCGAGCGCACGGGCGCGCCGATGGTCCCCCGCGACGTCGGCCTCGTGATCGGCGAGACCGGCGTCAGTACGGGCGATCGGGTCCTCGACGCGGGCACCGGAACGGGCGTCCTCGCCGCGTCGATGGCCCGTGCCGGCGCCGCGGTGACCACCTACGAACGCGACCCCGAGTTCGCCGGGGTCGCCCGCGAGAACATGGACCTCGCCGGCGTGGTCGACAGCGTCGAGGTCCGGACGGGCGACGTCACCGAGGACCTCGAGACCGTCCTCGGAGGCGACCCCTTCGACGTGCTCACCCTCGATACGGGCGACGCACCCGATGTCGTGGCTCGAGGCCCGGACCTGCTCGTCGACGGCGGCTTCCTGGCGGTGTACAGCCCGTTCGTCGAGGACAGCCGCGAGGTCGTCGAAACCGCCCGGGCGGCCGGCCTCGTCGACGTCCGGACCCGCGAGACCATCCAGCGGGAGTTCGACTTCGACGATCGGGGCTCGCGCCCGTCGACGGCACCCGTCGGTCACACCGGTTATCTGACACTCGCTCGCAGTCCTGGCGGCGAGAA
>LFFM01002800.1_pt1 | contig 11307 bp, 4 predicted proteins | sample 643131 | NCBI WGS metagenome assembly LFFM01 (sample SAMN03777445, study PRJNA286221) | soda lake metagenome | biome: soda lake; feature: Kulunda steppe; material: water; isolation source: sample Tc-Br brine of Tanatar trona crystallizer | place: Russia: Kulunda steppe | collected 2011-07
GAAAGAGTAGGTGGAGAAAAAACCATTACAACCGATGCTCGTGTAATCGCTGCATCGAACAAGAGCCTAAAAGAAAAAATTAAAGATGGCAGTTTTCGCGAAGACCTCTATTACCGGTTGAATATTGTACATCTGAATATTCCACCGTTACGGGATCGAAAAGAAGATATTGAACCACTTGTTGAGTTCTTTTTAAAAAAGTATGCCCCGGGCAAAAAGATTATTATTTCAAAAAAAGCACTGGAATTTCTCAAATCATACCATTGGCCGGGCAATGTTCGGGAGCTTGAAAATATCATCCAACGGGCAACAGTTTTAATGCGAGGGAAATTATTATCTGTGAGCGACCTTTCAATCACACTTAACAAAGAGCTTTCAGACGTATACTACTCCCCAAAAAAGCAGGGAAAATTTAATTTCCACGAAGTGGTACAATCTGTTGAAAAAGAACTTATAACACGCGCCCTTGAACGATCCAAATGGAACAAAACTGATGCGGCAAAATTGCTCGATATTAATCGCCGGCTACTTTATTCAAAAATAGAACAGTATAATATTAAGCAAGATTAATATGAGCCCCCTCCCCGTTTATGTACCAGTTATAAGTAGCAACATTTAAAATGCGCAACTTTCTAAGAGAGCTACAAAAAAAACGCCGATCGCTATAAAGAAGTTTTTAACCTTGCGAAAAAACTTAGTTTTTGGCGATTCTCTTTCCTTACGTATTTCAGAGAGTTTTCTCGTTTCTTTTTTTTTCATGCCCCTATTAACTGTTTCTTGACTTAGAAGAGCCTTATTCTAATTATTTAAAAATAGCTGTCATTTTAAAATATCACTATCGGTCTGTTCCCATGTAATGTACATTTGAGAAATATTTTTTTAAAAATGGTATCTCATCCTTATGAACATTTACTACCGTATTCCTTACAGTTATTACAATACCGGCTCACACATTAATTTGGCAAACTTAATTTACCCTCCTCCAATAATATCTTGTCTTCCTCTATTAATTCATGCACATACTTAGCAATATTGTCATATATATTTTGAGTTACTCTGCTAAATCCCAAGTTATTCCCCACCTCTTTTATTATCGGTTCATATTCTCCTCCATAAGTCAATTCAACTGTCTTTAAAATTGCTAATTTCACTTCCTCTCCTGCTATACGGTATATGTCTCGTAGGTCACTACTTGCATTACTTCTGTCTCTCGGGGTTAACTGATTTTTTTTATTGTAGAAGAATGCTCCATTCTGATGGATAATATCTCTTTTAATCAAATTTTCGATTCGCCTATCTAACCTGTTTCTAATCCTATTTCCAACTCTTCCATACCCCAATTCATCTGATACCTTTTTTACTAACACTTCATAATGTATAGGCCCTTCAACATCAACAATCTTAAAAATCATCGCTTCATCTCTTGAACCCTGACCAAATTTATTTTTAAACTCAGTTGTCACTAAACTATAGCTTACTATTCCTACTTCTTCGTATTTTGGAAAATGTTGATCTTCAACAATTGATTTCTGCAGAGGTTCTCTTTTGTAACTCGAGGATTTAATGTCTTCTTTTTCGGTGGTGCTTTTGTACCCATTCTTCGAGTGGAATTTTATTTCCTCTACTAATTTATTGATCTCTTTTTCTCTATTGTTAAACCAGTCTGTGCTCCATATCCGGTGTATATTCCACCCTATTCTTTCAAGCACTAACTGTCGAGTTCTATCCCGGTCTCTTGCCGATCTGGAACTATGATACGAAGCCCCATCACACTCTATCCCTAATATAAAATCGTTATTAGATTCAGGAGCTTTAACCCCTAAATCAACAAAAAATCCAGCCGATCCAACTTGATTTACCACATCATACCCGCGTTGACGTAATTCATGAGCAACATCTTCTTCAAAAAATGAATCAGCCTCCCTTCCAGTTTCTTCAGGTATGTCCAACACACCCGTTTTCGCATATTTTAAATACCGTTTTAATGCCACCATTCCTCTCTTTTGTGTACGGCTTAGGTCTATATCTCCCGGCATTAGGTTTGTATAAACCTCACATCGTTTTCTAGCTCTGGTAACCAATACATTTAACCTTCTTTCTCCACCATCCTGATTTAATGGTCCAAAGTTCATTGACACATAGCCATCTTCGTTTTTACCGTAACCAACGCTGATAAAAATCACATCTCTTTCATCACCTTGTACATTTTCTAAATTCTTTACAAAAAACGGCTCCTCCGGGTGTGAATTAAAAAATGATTCAAACTTGGATTCTTTTCTCCTGATTTTTTCTAATTCATCAATTATGACCTTCATTTGCGATTGACTAAAAGCAGCGACTCCAAGTGTCAATTCTGGGTTATTTTCGGCATGATCCATAACAGCTTTTGCAACTTCTTTTGCTTCCCCACGATTAAAACTCCTGCCTCGCCCTCTTTCATAGTATGTGCTTGGCAGATAATTGTATCTTACACCTAAATCCACCTTATCAATATCAGGACTTGGAAATAAAACTAATTCATTGTCATAAAACTCATAATTTGACACAGCAATCAGTGATTCATGTTCACTCCTATAGTGCCATTTGAGCATTTTAGAAGGAGCGCCTTTTACTTCAAATAATCCAAGGATACTTTCCATATCTCCTGCCTCAGACTGTTCTTCAACATCCTCTAATTCCAACTCTGTCTCAAAAAAACTGGTAGGTGGCAATTGTTTACTATCACCTACTACTACTGCTTGCTTTGCTCTAATTAAAGGACTGAAAGCGTCTACTGGTTTTACTTGACTCGCCTCATCAAACACTACCAAATCAAATTCGACGCTGTTTGGTGGCAAATAAGTAGAAACAGAGAGAGGACTCATCATAAACACAGGTTTTATATCCTGAATAACATCACCACAAGATTCCATTAATTTTCTTATCGGTTTATGCCTCCTTTTTCTCTTGAACTCTTTTCTTAGAGTACCTACTGAGCCACCAGCACTATGATTTGGTAAATTTTTCCAGTGTTTGTAAGCAATTTCTGCCCGATTTTGTATTAACAACTCTTCATCTAAATTGCAGAACTTTTTGACAATTTCATTATGAACTTCTGCACTAAACCCTGATAATGAGTTACGTTCACGGACGGTTTTTTCCAGATGAGCTTGTAACCACCTCAATTCAAATACTTTGTCAAGATATTCTTTTGCCGGCTTCCAATGAGTAGCAATATCTATTATAAAAGCTGCTTCTATCTTTTTGAGTTTTTGGAAACTTCGATTTAGAGATACAATTTCACTTATTCTATCTATATTCTCTATCTGTTCATTAAGATTCTGAATTTGTTCATCAAAGTTTTTATCACTGTACCCTTCATTACCATATAGCTCTTTCGCATTTATCTTAGCACACTCATAAAATGAATCATGCGCATGTTTAAATCTTTCAAGTTTATCTTCGGATTCTTGGTAAAGAACTTTTAGTTCACTTTTATCAATACCAGCTTTGACATAGTCATAAATACCTTCTCCTGCTCCAATTTCACTGTGCAAGCTTTTAAATTTTGAGATCCACTGGTTAAACCTGACTAAATTTTTCCAATCACTTTTTTCGCCATTATAATTAGATGCAAAAAGGTCTTTTAATATTTTTTGACCCTCATATAACTTAGGCTTTAGTCTCTTGTACTCTAAAATTGCATCCGTAATTTCAATTAGCTCATCAACACTTCGTGGTAGTGGTTCTTTTGAAACACCTAATAATGCTTTTTTGGCTTTATAAAATTCTGGAGAAAATATCCGCCACCATTTTTCACCTTTAGTATTGAATATTTTCCGAACCCATAAAACATCTTCATTCCAAGCTTCTGGCAATAATTGAGCTTCATGTTTAGCCTTCAACACACTCATTCTCAAACCTACATCAAGTACATCTGAAATTGTATTCTGCTGACTTACCCACTTATCACTTTTATAATCAACGTCTTTTTTTACCTCAGGCTTGTTCAGTAGTAGCTTAAAAAGTTTTTGTAACTCATAGTATTGACTCAAATTTTGTTCAAATTCAACACCAATAGTTTCTGATAAAGAAATAAATAAAGACTGAAGGTTTTCGGTTTCTACAAGGCAATTTTGCAAACTTTCTTCAATCTTATCTTTATTTGATGCAACATTAACCTTCAGTTGACTCCCCCAGAAAGGATGGTCTATCGGTCTCCCAATTTTTTTTAATTGTACCTGAACCTTCTGTGCCAAGTCCAACTTTTCCTCAAAATCACTTTTACTTAATTCAAGTAATTTGCTTTGATCAATTTCAGGAACTTCTAGATCACCTAATGTCTTTTGTAACCCCAATATCTTTCCATAGGCCTGAAATGGAGTGGTATGGCTCTCACCCATGGTTGAATTTACAGCCTCGGCATACCTGTTTAGTTCATCTCTATTCTTTTTTAACGTTCTTGCATCAAAATCACCATTTTTAAAATGTGGCTTTCCTAATTTTAATGTTTTTTCTAACTCATTCAGAAATGATTTTTTGTTGGTCTTGTGGCTATGCAATTCAAGGCACGTTATTCCAAGATCAATATCATCCATCCTTCTTTTGACCACTTCCAGGGCAGCCATTTTTTCTGATACGAAAAGTACTTTCTTCCCAAGGGCAATAGACTCAGAAATTATATTAGTAATAGTTTGTGACTTTCCTGTACCCGGAGGACCTTGAACAACCAGATCATGACCTTCATTAATTTCAAGTATTGCTTCTGTTTGAGAGCTGTCTGCATTTACAACTTGATTAATATCTTTTGGATCTAAGTAATCATCGATACTTTCTTCTTTACTTAAAACCGTACCGTAATCTCTAAATCCATCTCCTAATAAGGATATAATTATATCCTTTTCATACGGCTTTTTTCCTTCTGGCCAATTATCAGAATCCAAATCTTTGTACATCAAAAATTTACTGAAAGAAAAAAAGCTTAAACATTGCTCATTCGGCTCAACACTCCATCGGCCTTTAGCCTTAATTGCTCTTTTTACTTCCTTGTAGTATTTATCCAAATTTATATCATCTTCTTCCGGCATCGGAAGTTCAATAGCAAAATCCATTTGCAATTTAGCCTGTAGTGATAAGTTACCACCAATCTCATCACCTGTATATGAAAGCTTGAATTTACTTTGAGCACTGCTTCTTTCGATTTTGACGGGTATCAAAATCAACGGAGATTTTCTTATTTTCTCTGACGATTCACTTTCATACCAATGAAGCATTCCTAACGCCAGATATAGAACATTTACACCCGTCTCTTGAATATGTGTATTTGCTGCGTAATATGTATTGAGGAGTCTTTTGGTAAGATTTTTACGTTCGTGAGTTGTCTGTAAATGATTCTTTTTTTTCGTTTTACTTTGATCTTCAAATTCTGGTGACTCAATAAACTCAAAAAGATCATTCGCCCCCTCATCTTCTTCACTTAAGTTTTCGGGTAGTGGGTCAAAGTACATCTTAGTTCCCTTTTCAAATATCTTGTCATACAGCTCTTCAGACTCTTCATCTTTAAGCTTCACTCCTTTTGACTTTAGTAGCCTGTGGTTGATTAATTTATTACGAAAACCAAGATCAAGCAGTTCTTTGCGAGCTAATTCGAGGTTTTGTGCAACAAGATTATTGGAATTTACTTCCTCCGCTGTACCCTCTTCATTTACATCTTTACTAGGTGAATTAATTAAACTCCATTCATAATTATCATTAACTTGAAAAATAACCCCTTCATATTGATATAAAGTGCGATTAATATCATTCTTCTCAAGTTTTAAATCTCTTGAAATAACTCTTGCACTGCGAGGTGAAGAATTGCTCTCTAAATATTTTATTAGTTCCTCTTTTAGTGCCATAACATATACTTTATCTGAATTTTTTCTTCATTCAATAAGCCTATAAACTCTTTCAATCCATTCTGATCAAATCAATTTTAGATACTTATCAACTGCACTACTGAACTTTTTAAACCTGAATTTCTAGTGATTTTATTTACCTACCCACTTACCAATTTTTTATAACCATCTCTCACAACTTCAGCCATCATTTTTCTGCGCTTCTCGATGAACTGCTCATAATCCATACTCTCCCATCCTTCTGGTAATGCATGCCAGTAGTACATTTTCTTAAGTTCTTGATCATCAAAACGTTCCAAATATCTTGGGAGGTAATCAGCAGGATTTTGATCTGAGATACTATTATTGTCATCCCACTCAACCAATGCAAAATTAGCAATCTGATTCGTCTGCTTAAAATCAGTAATGCCTTGTTGATGCAAATAGTTTTTAGGAAATAAGTGGTGCCGCTCCATTGCTGATCGGCTTCCCTGTACAGCTGGGTCAAGCAAATCAGAAATACGACTGTTTGAAAAGAGAACCTTGGCATCTAAAAGACATTGGGCAGCATGATAAGCAAACAGAGAGGGACTCCTGGAAGATGACGTTGCCAGATCATTCGGTAATGTAATATTCCAAAAATCTTCAGTTAAGGTCTCATCGCTTATTCTTTGTAGTTCATTAATTAAATCATCAGGACTATCTAAATCTTGAATCCAGTTCAAATCTTTTTCCATCGCTGATGCGGGTGAACCGGTGTACCGACCGGTTATATTACTCATAAAGAACCACTGAGACACCACCTCTTTAAGTTCATATCTATCGATTTTAAAATCTCTCAAACCGATTAAAAACAGGATATAAGCAAACAAGAGATTGTTATCTGACGTAATCATCTTACCACTTTTAAAACCAGCTCTCATGATCGTTTTTAGAAAATCATGCCAGTTCTGCAAATTTAAAACATCTTCCTGAGCCTTCTTTAAAACAGAAAACTGTTTTATCCTCCTCTCTTCACTGACCTTACCTGTCTCTAAATCTTTCCCTCTCAATATCTGATATACATATCTCATTCGAGCTCTTTTAAATCCATACCCTACATTAACTCTCAACAGGTCTTTAGGCTCCGGATCTATAAAGTAATTAAAAGGCGTTTGACGTTTTTTGTCAGGTTGCCGTGAATCCCTGCAGAAATCTTCAATCTGAGCACGTCCATCATCCCAAAAAACTGACATAAGGGTGAGTATAAAATCAGATTGATTTAACTTTTTGCCTTCATAATTAATCCGTACAAATATTTCAGATACTTGTTCTTCGTCTACATCTGCAACAAGCTCTAAAGCTGTGAACGGATATTTTTTTAGATTATGAAGTTGACTAATGTTTTGTCTTATTAATTTTTTCTCCTGAGTTGTCACCTCTTTCTTTTCTTCCAGCTTATCAAAAAATCCATCAGTTACTTCAAAAATGTCGCTATCATCTGCCCACATTGTAGATATATTAGGAATATACTCTGGATCACGACTAACTGCAGCATCTGTTACTTCAAATTTTCCATCTCTGGGTCGGAAAGCTATTTTTATTATTTCTTCCTCATAGTTTTCTCTAATAACTGGTATCCCCTTAATAACAGCATATAAAGAGGTAAGCCTCTGTTGACCATCCACAATTAACAGGTTTGGAATATTTTGTTTATCACTGCTACCTACTTGTCTTTGGCCATTTTTACCCAATGCATTTTGCCAAAACAATAGGTATCCAATAGGAAAGCCTCTATACATCGAATCAAATAAATTACGGACCTTATTATTCTTCCAAACAAATGGCCTCTGTATATCTGGCAGACCAATATCCCCAGTATCAATATTATTAATGAGCGTTTCCAGATTATAACTGACCTCTTTGAATAGCGTCTGTCCCATAATTGCAATGAAATTTTACTTGTAAACTAAAAATTGTCACACTTACTCGTTGTGCAATTACCCCTTTTAAACTTAATGCCCACATAGCCTATCAAGGTATCGCCTTGTTTTTGGTGCCATGAATATTCCGAAATTATAGATGAAATTCCACTAACGTGATACCATACTAACTGGACTTAATTAATTTGCAAGCGGCCACTTCTTTATATCTTTGGAACTTCACTAAATCCATCAATCTGTAAGAATTTATCATAAAAAATTTCAGCTACTAAAGATATGGGGCATTCAAAGTTGCGATGAAACTTTTTGACATTCCAATTCTCTTTGATTGCCCTATCACCAAAGGATTGCATACACTTCAGAAGATAATTGGGAGCATTTGCACGTGGCGCTCTGGTTCTTCTAAGCCAACCAGCAGTATTATTCATCTGAGACCATATCACACAACAAATTTCTGCGACTGAAAAGTCTTTCAACAGGTGATTTATTATATGGGTAGCCTTTTCCTTCGGTTCATAACTGATTCCATGCTCACTCAAAATAAATGACAAATATTCCAATCCTTCATAAAGTGCTATTTTTTTCCATATTTCTTCAGACTCAACAAGCCAATGCTCAGGCCATTTATAATCTTCAACTTTTTCCATAAGCTCATATAATACATATCCCACCGACTTTCCATTGCTGGCGAATAAAGGTCTCCAGTGGACATTTATAGGATAAAACCTATACCCACTTTCGGTAATATCGATATATCTTAAATCAGTACGCGGATCAATCCCAATGTATCCGTAATCGTTTAAATGCACGACTACTTCACGATCGAAATATCTATTTGGTGTTAACGGGTTCTCAAATCTACTGACCGGCATTATTGACACCAATTCTTCGTTAGCACCACCTCGCATTAATGCTAGCAAATACAAAGCATCTTCCAGAGGTATATCATCAAAATCAATTGATCTAATTGGGTCATGACTTAATATTTTATTTACTTTTTTACGCTTTTCAGCTGCTTTTCGCTCTTGAATTCTTATCCGTTCGGCTTTGAGCATTGATGTGCAATCAGCACATATATACGGCCTCTTTTTTTTCGGCATTTTAAAACCACGACCAATGTAGCCTTTAAGATCAGTTCTTGTACTAATTATTAATGGCTCTGAACACTCTGAACATTTCGTGTTTGATGTTGTTACCCAAGATCCTTTTGAGATTTTCAGAATCTCATGTCGTTTCATCCCCCACTGCTTTTGTAGATCTTTTACTTTAAAAATAAACTCCCCCTCTTCATTCAACGCCCAGTAATCCTTAATCAAATCACGATAGCGTACAAACCCTTCGTCAATATTTACCTGGAACTGATTATTAACATCCATCATAGAAACTATTCTTTTTCATGTAACCTATGATAAATTTGTGGGAAAAGGTACTGTTACGATCCCGTCAAAACCCTTGGTATATGACGAGTTACCGACAATTAAAGTGCCTACAGGAAAATAAACTAAAAAAGATTTTGATAATTCTTTTTTTACAGTAACCTTTTACTGCAATAAAGTGAAGGGTTACTATGGCTTCTATCGATTACTATCTGAAAAAGAGGAAAAACAAAGAAAAGCACCCGATATACCTACGGGTTACTCATAGACGTGAAACCAATCTGGTTCCTGTCAATATTAAGGTGCAGGTAAAGCATTGGAATAAGAGTGGCCAAGAGGTGCGTAAAAGCCACCCAAGGCACGATCAGATAAATAAATTTCTGACTCGATATCGGATCGAAATAGAAAGTGAAGTTTTCTATTGGGAGAAAAAGAATCCGCTATTGCGCTCCTCTGATATCAAACAACGAATTTTGCGGTATAACAAAACAGGAGGTAGTGACTCCGTACCGGAAATTGACTTCTTTGAGTTTGCAGAGGATCTGATTGACGGCTTTAAAAAATCCGGAAAATACAGAAGAGAGAAAAACTACAGGGCAGTCATCAAAAAGGTAAAAGACTTTTGGAAGAGAAAGAAGCTGCATTTCTATGAGGTGGATGTAACGTTTTTAAGAAAGTTTGAACTCTTTCTGCAGAATAAGTACGAGAACAACCCCAACACCATCAAAAACAACATGAAGAAGATTCGGAAAATCTTTAATGATGCCATAAGGGAGAGGGTGGCCAAAAAAGATCAGTACCCATTTGATAATTACCGAATGCCCAGTAAAAAAGTATATAAAACTAAACTCACAGAAGAAGAGATAGAAAAATTCAAATCTGTACGGACTAAAAAAGGAACCAGGCAATTTGATGCCCAACAACTTTTTCTCTTTGCATTTTATTGCTGGGGAATGCGATTCCGTGATGCCATCCAACTAAAATGGCAAAACGTTAGTAGCAATCGCCTCACATATATCACTTCCAAAAGCTCTAAACATATATCTCTTGTTTTACCAAGGGCCGCACGACTCATTTTAAATCATTACAAGCCGAAAGGCACCCCAAATCAAGACAGCTTTATCTTTCCTCTGTTAGAGGACCATTTAGATTATTCGGACCCAAAATTCTTTGAACGACAGGTAAGCTCTAAAAACTCTCTCATCAATCAGCGGCTGTTGGAGCTTCAGAATAAAGCAAAAATCGAAAAGAGAATCTCTTTCCATATTGCTCGCCATTCCTTTGCCCAAGCCGCCCGACGGAAAGGAGTTATTAGCGATGATCTTAAAGAGCTTCTGGGACACTCAGACCTTAAAACCACAGAAGGCTACATCGAATCCCTTGGAGAAGAACATCTTGACGAAGTAGCTGCCGGAATTTTCGACTAACCATTCAACCTAAATCAACCACCATGAGCAAATCACACACAATTACCGACCAACATATTAGAAGTGCATTCAGCGGATATTATGACTTATACCCTCCCCAAACCGATAATGAATACTACATAGCGTTTGAGAACACTTGGAATGAATTAGCGCATGATATTCAAATGTGTCAACTCAACAATAGACAGCTTATTACCGGTGAATTACTAAATGCCGAAAGGCAAAAGAAGCACCTATTTAAACAGATGGTGGATTTTTATCGCAATCTTTCCAACAGGTTAGAAATGCTGAAAAAACTTATTAATAAGTCGGCTGACAAACATAAAGAGCATAGTGTGAAACTGAAAGAAGCCGAAATAATGATAGATCTCTCTATGAACCTGCAGTGTTCAGGTGTATTTGTGAAGAAAGCGTTTGATATAATTAGAAATCATGAACCCGAATCGGATACAGACTCCTTACAAATTATCAGCCAAGAACTTGACAGCATAGAAAAAATGATCAAACATATAGCCCTTACCCATGCCAATTACACAGCATTAGAAAGAGCTATATCTCACCATGATGAACATCATCAACTACCCTATTATGGTGATCCGGTAATAGACGAGCCTGAACCAAATGCCTTTTCACATTCAAACCTTACCAACTGCACAGTCAAAGACCTGTTTAACATTGGTCACTCACTACGGACAGCAATTTGTATACGTTTTCTAAGCTTAAATAA
>LFFM01002802.1_pt1 | contig 11297 bp, 11 predicted proteins | sample 643131 | NCBI WGS metagenome assembly LFFM01 (sample SAMN03777445, study PRJNA286221) | soda lake metagenome | biome: soda lake; feature: Kulunda steppe; material: water; isolation source: sample Tc-Br brine of Tanatar trona crystallizer | place: Russia: Kulunda steppe | collected 2011-07
ACGCGTTCGCTGACGAGCCAGCCGTTCTCGTTGCCGACGGCGAGCGCGCCGACGGTCCCCGAGCCGGCGATCGTCGTCGGGACCGCCGGCACCTCCAGCTCCGACTCGAAATCGGACAGTAGCGACTCGTCGATATCGGGGCGAACGAGCAGACAATCGTCTGTTGCGCGCCCGAAGACGCCGACGTAGGCGGATCCGGAGAGTGCCGCGCGGAGCACGTTATGCGGTCTCTGCCTCGACGACGGCCTCGCCGGCTTCCTCGAAGCGGGCGGCCCGAACGCGGAGTTTCCGCGGCGGGTTGGATCGGCCGCGCGCCCAAACTTCCTCGTTAATCGAGGGGTCCATTCGGACGGCGTCCTCGTCGACGTTGAAGTGCTGGGCGAGGTGCGAGCGGACGAGACTCATCGCTTTGTCCGCGCGGTCGGTTTCCGTGTTGGCGAGAACGTCCCGCAACGGGACGGTCATGACGCGCTCGTCGAATTCGGCGCTCATTCGTCCGTGTCACTCCGGCGCCAGTTACGGCGTTTGTGGTTGCGTAGCGTGTCCCGATCGGTCTTCATGATGACCCACGCGGGAACGCGACTGTTCTGTCGCTCCAACTTCGCGAGACGCTTTTTCTTGGCCTTCGACTTTTTGCCCATAGTGGAGGTGATTTTCGTCGCTGTGTTTAAATTCTTGTTCCTTTGGGGGCGGGGGCACGAGCGCGAGCGAGTGCCCCGGAAAAGCGAGCGGGGAACGGAGGTGAGCCGTGAGAGCGGGGCGCGGGCGGCCTGGAAATCCGAATAGAGAACGGATCAAGAGCCTCCTAGGTGTCTACAGAGGCCTACTGCTCTTATATACAGTACCATCAAACAAAGGAATAGACACCACGTACCGACGAGAATCAAATGAAAATATCAATATTCGAAGACAGACTCGAAATCGACGAATCGGCTATCACCGAACCGTGCGAGGAGATCCGAAAGCAGGTGCGCGAGTACGAAGCCGGCGAGCGCGAACTATTCGACTTGGACGTACGGATGGCGGACGGAATTCTCGGGGACGCAATGGCCGCGATGGCCGAGATCCCATACGGGAAAACGCGCACCTACGGGGAGGTCGCCGCGGAGATCGACACTGCACCGATCGTCGTGGGACAGGCCTGCGGACGGAATCCCGTTCCGCTCGTCGTTCCCTGCCACCGCGTCGTCGGCAGCGACGGCGACCTCAAGGGATACTCCGGAGGCGACGGCATCGCCACAAAGCGCCGGTTGCTCGACCTCGAGAGTTCACGTAGCGGAGCGGGATCGGTGCAAACTCGGTTATCAACGGAATGAAGATCAACTCGGACAGATGGGTTCCACAGCCGCGAAGGCGACTGGAAGGCATCCGCGTCGAACGAGTATAATCACATGACAAACAGCACGAGGCGAAACGCACGATCGCTCGCCGAGACCGCTTTTTTGTTACGGGAGTTTCTGGCTCCGATCACCACCCGCTTCCGCCCACATTTCACGGTCGACACCCGATCGCTCGCCGCACTCCGGATCGCGTTGGGGACGATCGTCGTCGTCGATCTCTGGCACCGGGCGAGGAGTCTCGAGATGTTTTATACTGAAGGCGGCGTCTATCCGCTCTCGATCCACAAGGCCGCCTACGGCCAGCACGGGGTCTTCTCGATATATTCGATTACCGATGCGCTGTGGTTTCAGAGCGCCCTGTTCGTGATCGCGGGACTGTTCGCGCTCGCCTTCGTCGCCGGATATCGAACCCGGCTCGTCGGCGCGATATCTCTGGTCCTCTTGGTATCGCTGCATATCCGGAATCCAGCCGTCCTCAACGGCGGTGATCGCCTGCTCCGTGTTCTGCTCTTCGTGGCGCTCTTGACGCCGCTCGGAGAACGCTGGTCGATCGATTCGCTTCGCCGTGGGTCGGCCCGCCGAAGCGTCGTCAGCGTCGGCACCGCTGCGCTTCTCGCCCAACCGCTCGTCGTCTTTACCGTGAACGCGGTCGAAAAGCGGCGCGGCGAGCACTGGTACACCGGCGAGGCGCTCGAACTCGCGCTGTACGACGGCACGATGGCGACTCCCCTCGGAGCCGCGCTCCTCGAGTTCCCGACGCTTCTGACGTGGCTCACCTACGGCTGGATAGCGCTTTTGGCCGGTGCGATACCGCTGTTGTTGATCACGACGGGACGGGCGCGAGCGCTGGCAGCGACCGCTTACGTGCTCGCGTTCGTCGGGATGGGGCTGACACTCTCCGTCGGACTCTTTCCGCTCGTGCTAGCAGCGTCTGTAGTACCGTTTTTTACGGAGCCGTTCTGGAACTGGTCGGTCCGACGCGTTCCCGGACGGATCTCAGAGCGGATTTCGGCGATGACTGCTCCGCGAGTGCTGGAGTCGGAACGGGTCGAACGGCGAATGTATAACCGGCTAAAGACGCGTGGCTACGTGCCGCCGGTCGCTCGAATAGCGTCCTTTCGGCGGGTGACCTGGACGATCGTTGCGACGGTGGTACTCCTCTGGATACTCGTCTTCGCCGCAGTCGATGCCACCGGGAGCGAACCGCCAGCACCGTTGGACTCCGACCATCTCGATCAGCAGGACTGGGGACTGTACGCGCCCGATCCCGCACCGTCGACTCACTGGCACGTCGTCGAAGCGGAACTCGAAGATGGCTCGACGGTCGACGCACGGCGAGGCGGCCCCGTGAGATACGATCGACCACCGAATGCCGATACGGCGTACGAGAGTTTCCGCCACCGGAGTTTCCTTCAGACCGTCTCTGCGTCCGAAAACAGGAACGGTCCGATCACGGATCACTACGCCGACTGGGCCTGCGAGCGTGCTTCCGAGATATCCGATGCCGACGCCGAAAGAGTCACGGTCTATCGACGCCACCAACCGAAGCCGGTCGACGGGGGATCCCATCCCCCGGAAACCGCGGTGATCGCCGAACGAAGCTGTCGATAAATACATCGCCGACCCGTGGATTCTTTGTCGTGCTCCGACCAAAGGACCGTATGTCGATCGATATAGACGTGCTCGTCCTGCCCGCGTTCGACGATTTAGCAGGGTTACCGGGGGAAGCAGCCCCGTGGCGGGAGGCGTACGATCTCGAACGGACGATCCGGATAGAGGGCGTTTCGAACCCGCTTCGCTACACCGAAGACGGGCTCGCTGTCGTTCCGACTGGCGTCGGAAAGATGGCGGCCGCGACGACGACAACTGCGCTGCTCACGAGCGACGAACTCGAACTCGATGACGCGCTCGTCCTCTCGGTCGGCGCGGCGGGTGGACCGCCCGGGTTGCCGATCGGAACGGTCGTCGTCGCGGACAGCATCGTCGACTGGGACGACAAATGTCGACTCGATCCGACCGACGACGGACGGTTTCCACTCCGTCCGAACCCCTACACCGAAGGACAGGGCGCGTTCGAACTCGATTCCGAGTTGGTCGAAACGGCCCGATCGCTGGGGCGCGATGTCGAACTCGCGAGCAGGGGCGGCGAACCCGACAGCGAGGACACGACCACCGAACCGGAGGTGCTCGGCGGGACGAATCTCTGTGGCGACGAGTTCTGGCACGGGAAGGTACTCGCCGAACAGGCCTCTTGGCTCGTCGAAGAACACGGAATGGAACCGTATCGCGCGACTGAGATGGAGGATTCGGGGACGGCGGCCGCACTGGAACGGTTCGGGCGACTCGACCGATACCTCTCGATCCGTGGAATCACGAACTACGATCGGCCGACCGGGGATGAATCACCGGACGAATACCTGTTCGATCAACCGTTCGAATCCGGGTTCGGCGTGGGGATCGAGAACGCCGTCGCGGTCGCTCGGGCGGTCGCCGACGAAGAGCTACGGTAAGTTCAGCGAATCCCGCGGTACGTCGGGAGGATCGGTACTAACAGTACAGTTCCCGATTCAACCCCGCCCACGGTGGGGCGGGGAATCCGCCTTGATCGTTGTTCGAATCGAAGTGATAGAAGCCAAAACGCGAAAGTGGACCGTACTTTTTCGACGGATACGTCGGCTCGTTTATAACAATAGGTACGAACAGCGTGTTGATTATCGTAATGGCAAACCAGAGCCAGCAGTCTCAGACAGGTCACGGTTCATACAGGCGCGATCTCATGAAAATCGTCGGTGCCGGAGCGGCTGTGAGCGCGTTCGGTGGAGTCGCAACGGCGGACGAACACGGTGAGATCGACCCCGATGATGAAGAGGGCGAGTACACGGAGGGAGAAGACGTAGAGCTACCCGAGGGGAATTCGGTTCACGTCGTACGGACCCTCATCAGGGAATCGACGAACCCCGAACGCCCGGCGGATTTCTTTTATCAGCCGACCGGGCTTCACATCGAACCGGGAGACGTGGTACGATTCGTCTTCGAGACACCGGACCATACGATAACGTCGTATCATCCGGCGTTCGGAATGCAGCGTCGGATCCCGACGGGTGTTCAGCCCATCTCCTCCCCGATACTGGGATGGGATCCGAACTCGCTCCCGGACGACGCCGTCATGCCCCCAGCAGAGAGCGGTGAGGGAGCCGAGAACGAAAACGGTCTCCAACCGAGTACATGGCTGTACTCGTTCGACACGCCCGGCGTCTACGATTTGGAGTGTGCACCACACGAAGTGTTCGGGATGGCGATGCGGATCGTGGTCGGAGACGAAACGGAGACGGCCTTCGAAACGTCGAATCCGAGCGAACTGCCGCCACCTCGGATCGGTCCGGTCGGTCTGTCCCGACAAGTGCTGACAGATCCAAACCTGGAACCGGAGGGTATCGTAGAAGAGGGTACTGTCGAATGGATGGATCTCGAAACGAATCAAACGCCCGAGAACGGGGACGAGGAGAACGGAGCGGAAGGCGAAAACGAGAGCGGGGCCGGGGACGGAAACGAAAATTGAAGACGGGCAGGTAGAAGAGTAGTCCCCGGTTTTATTCGTCCGAAAGCGGTTCGAAGATCGCTATCAGTAGTCCGTACTCCCAGCGCGCCATCCGACGCGAAGTCAATCCGGAAAATCCGTGCAGATACCGAATGATTTTCACGACCGACACGAGGAGATCCGATAGACAGACTGATGACGGATACGTCGGCGAGCGGACGAACGGGGAGCCGTCGGAAATACCGGATGCTCGGGCTGCTCGCGGTCGCCGAGCTGTTGGCGATGACGCTTTGGTTCAGCGCTTCGGCGGTCGGGCCCGAACTCGCCGCCGCCTGGGATCTCTCGCCGGCCGAAACGGCGTGGCTCACCAACGCGGTACAACTCGGATTCGTCGTCGGTGCGCTACTTTCGGCCGTGTTCACCGTCTCGGACGTGATCAAACCGCGCTATCTGTTCGCGGGATCGGCCATCGTCGGTGCGGCAGCGACCGTCGTCCTCGCGACGAGCGTCAGTTCGTTCCTGCCGGCGGTTATCCTGCGATTCGTGACCGGGATGGCGCTTGCGGGGGTGTACCCACCGGGGATGAAGATCATGGCGGGGTGGTTCCGAGCCGGACGCGGCTTCGCGATCGGTGTACTGGTCGGTGCGCTGACAGTGGGCTCAGCGATGCCGCATCTTCTTCGGGTGATCGGCGGTGTCGGCAGACCGATGCCGGTGTTGCTCGGCGCTGCTGGGCTCGCAGTGGTCGGTGGCGTTCTCGTTTTGTTCGTCGAGTCCGGACCCTACCAGGCGCCGGCCGCGCCGTTCGATCCCGGAGCTGTCCGTCAAATTGTCGGTGAACGCGGGACGTTCCTCGCCAATATGGGCTATTTCGGCCACATGTGGGAGCTGTATGCGGTCTGGGCGTGGATTCCGGTATACCTCACACACAGTTTCGCAGCAAGCGGCGGCCAGAGCGAATCGTTCGCCGCGCTCGTGGCGTTCGGAACGATCGCGATCGGCGGTGCCGGGGCGATCATCGCGGGGATCAGCGCCGATCGAATCGGTCGGACGACGGTAACGAGCGCGAGTATGATCGTCAGCGGCGGTGCCTGTGTAGCTGCGGGGTTCGTCTTCGGCGCTTCGCCGATCGTGGTCGTTCCGTTCGTTCTCGTGTGGGGATTCGTCATCGTCGCCGACTCAGCGCAGTTTTCGACGGCCGTCTCGGAGCTCGCCGACGATTCCTACGTCGGCAGCGCGCTGACGTTTCAGACGGCGATCGGGTTCCTTTTGACGCTCGGATCGATCCAGTTGACACCGATAGTTGCGGAACAAGTGGGGTGGCGGTGGGCGTTCGTTCCGCTCGCGGTCGGTCCGCTAGTCGGCACGATCGCGATGCTCACGCTACGTCGGCTCCCGGAAGCCGACGCGCTCGCTGGCGGGCGAAAGTAAGTTTGAGCTTCTGCAGACGTTCGAGGATGTCACATTCGCGACGGAGCGGTACGATAATCGTACTACCGGGAGCGCCGAACGTATCGACGGCCGAAGGACCTCAATCGCCAAACGGGAACCGCGAGCCAACAGGTCCGATCTCGAGGTCGGGAGATCAGTCTCGACCACCGATGAAATCACAGCGGAAGGCCGAACCGGCTAGAAGTTCTCGTCCCACCGCTCATAACACGGCACGTTAAAACGGTCCGGATCGTATTCAAGCAGATCGTCCGCACACTCCGCGTCACGCCAGTCCGCGACATCAAGCGTTTGTGCACACCAGTTTGCGTTCTCGAAGTAACAGTGTGCGATATCGTTGTGGTTGTAGCTGATAACGGCCAGTATCTTCTCATCGTCTTCGGTGTCGGCAGCCTCATCCTCTTCGGTACCGGGAGCCTCATCTTCTTCGGTACCGGGAGCCTCATCCTCTTCGGTACCGGGAGCCTCATCCTCTTCGGTACCGGGAGCCTCATCCTCACCGACACGAAACTGGATAATCAGCGCGTCTTCGTACTGCCGGGGGGGCATCGTAGATTCCTCAGTATCGGGACCAGTCGGCTCCTCCGTATCGGGACCAGTCGGCTCCTCCGTATCGGGACCGGTCGGTTCTTCGGTACCAGGGACCGTCGTCGTCGATTCTTCGGTGACTTCGATCGATCGACATTCGACCTCGCCTTCTGCGGTCTCAACCACAGCCGTGACCGAAAGCGGCTCCTCCCGACCGTACTTTTCGTAATTCAAGTCCTCCTCATCGACGATTATCCAGGCTTCCGAACAGTCCCGGAAATTCACGTCGAGCCGTTCCCACGCGGCAGCCGTCCCGGCGAACGCGCCGATGCCGGCGAACGCGGCACCACTGGCCCCGATCGCCGAAAGCACGCGTCGTCTATCGAATAACGGGGATCCCGAGGCATCGTTCGAATCTGTTTCATGACCGGAGTCATCTTCGGTTTCGGATGCGTTGTCTCGCATACGAGTTCGATGAAGCCTCTCATAGTTTGTTATGGATCGCAGTAGGATCGGAAAGCCCGATGTACCACGGGAGCACCGTTCGAAGCGAGAGAGACGATGGCGGTAATCAATGCGAACCGTTCGCTTTCTGTGGAAGCTTCACCAGTCGGCCCATGCACGAGATCGTCCACCCGAAAACCGAAGCCCGGTGTATTTTACTCGGTACGGGGCAGGTAGTGTGTATGGGGTATCTCGAGAGATTACCGGGCGTCGACGACGGAAACACGACGCGTCGGAACGCGACGGTGTCCGCGGCGTACATACTGGCCGGCCTCGCGGCGGTCGACGTGGTCACGGACGATACGGAGAGCGACGCTCCCGAACCGCAAGAGTCGGCCGAGTTACAGACGATTTCTCGACACACCAAGTGGTTACAAAACAGCGCCAGCTTCGACGGGAGCGGTCAGACAGTTACCGACACGTTCGACGCAGTCCGCTTTACCACATTCGTCTATGAGTACGATGGGCCGAGCGGTTTCCAGATCGAACTCGTCGACGCCGAAACCGAAGAGACGGAGACGGGAGTACTCGAAGAAGATGGTCCGGTTTCGGGGGCGGTCGGGATCGGCCTTCCGAACGGACGGTACGCCCTCGATATCGACGCCGACGGCGACTGGCAGATCGAGGCCGGCGAACCGGCCGCACCGGAGGACGGCAGAAACAGGCCACCAGCGACGATAGAGGGGGATGGATCGAACGTCTTTGGGAAAGTGATCGTCAGCGACGCGGTGACAGTTCGCGGTCAGCACACGGGTGAATCCGATTTCGTCGTGAACGCATGGGACGAAGCAAACACCGAAGGGACGCCGAACGAGCGTCTCTTTGCGGAAGTTGGCGAGTTCGAAGGCGAAACGACGCTGGACAGCTCCGGACTCTATTACATCACGGTCGAAGCTGACGGCGCGTATCAAATCGAGATCGAGTGACGGGCGAGTCAACGGCCACGGGAACGAGTTCCGAGGTATCCGCCTCGGAATTTGATGAAAACCACGGAGCCCCCGGATACCGTTCCTCGGGTAATGGTTCGTATTCACACAGATCTGTGAACGATCGAGTCTCCCGAACTATCCGTTGTGCTTCGCTGCCGCCGAATTTTCGAGATTCGGGCGGAACTGCGTTCGTATCTGTGCCATTCAAGTAGGTGGGGTCAGAATTCGGACGAACGGTCGATGAAGAAACGAGCTATCGTCGCGCTGGGAATCGCTCTGTCGCTGCTCGTCCTGTTTGTCGCCGCAGTCGGGTGGGAGGAGGTGATCGAAGCGGTTCGACGGGCCTACATCCGAACCTATCTGCTAGCGTTCGTCGCGACGCTTGGCTGTCTTCTGTGTCGAAGCCTGGTGTGGCATCGGTTGCTGTCCGTTGTCGATCGGCCACGCCCGTACTGGCTCGTCAGTGGTCTGTTTCTGACCGCGATGTTCGCGAAGTACGTGACGCCGTACGGGCAAGTGACCTCCGGCGTCGGTGTCGCTGCGATCGTCAGCCGATACTACGATTCAGCCTACGAGGAGGCACTCGCCGCAGTCGTGAGCGCTGACTTTCTCAACTATCTCCCCTATTACACGTTCGGCTCGCTCGGGTTGGGATACGTACTCCTCGTGTATTCGCCGCCGATCGACGTTGGCCAGTATGCTCCGACGGTTGCCGCTTTTATCGTGGTCGTCGCACTCTTCGTCAGCATCGTGTGGGTACGTCGGGAACTGGTTCGCGGTGCGATCTTGCGGCTTTCGGCCGGTCTACGGGTCGTCGTCGAACGCGTCGCGCCCGGAAAAGCCAGCTATCTTCGCCGCGAGAACATCACCCAGCGATTCAAAGGGTTTTATACGACGCTCGATCTCGTCTCCCAGGATCGGCGCGCGATGGGGATCGCACTCGCGTATGCACACGTCGGATGGCTCGCTTTTGCGGCGGTTCTCTACGTCTCTGCCGACGCGGTTGGAACCCCGGTTCCGTTCGGTGTCGCGATGCTTGCCGTCGCGCTCAGTAAAGTCGGGTTCATCGTTCCTACCCCGGGCGGGCTGGGAGGCGTCGAAGCCGCCCTGGCTGGCGCTTTGTTAGTACTCACCCCGATGAGCAGTGCCGTCGCGGTCGCGGTCGCACTCCTATACCGCTTTGCGACCTACTGGTTTACGATCCTCGTCGGTGGCGTCGCCTCCATCCTTCTAACAATAAAAGATCCACTCCCCCCCGAAGCGGACTGACCGCTTGTGTGAAGAAATCGCCCAGTCACAATACGTGGCGATTTATCAGATCTCCCCGAGTAGTATTCAGATGGACTGTTGTCGTCTTTTCGCGGTCATCGCCCCACCGAATCGGCGCGTACACCGACCGTATCAGTCGTCACGTCGCATCACATCGGTGTCGATCGTACGGCCGCTGAAGGGGAGCCGTGACTGAAGTTGTCTGACGACTGACCAGTCTTCGAACGCGATGGCAATCGACGGGAGCACTAACACCGCGACGGTGAGAACGGCATATCCGACCACCTCGGCGAAAAGGACGATGGGGCGAAACGCTCCATCGGGGACAGAGACACCGAGCCACATCGAGATGAAGCGAAGGATTGCGATACCGGCGATGACGAGTACCCCCAAAACGAGGACTGCGGCACCGCTTCGAGTGGTCGGCCGTCCTTCGACGTAGTGCCAGCCGATCAGACCACCGATCGAGGCACCGAGCGTCAACGTCAAGAACACGCTGGAACCGAGCAGGGCCGCCGCACCGGCGATGACGACGGCGAGTGCGAACAGCGGCTTGGGTTCGAATAACTTCTCGTCGCGTGACCACACCCCGATCCCGACCAAAGCGAGGCCGAGAAGCGTCCCGACTACCACGTCCCCGAGATAGTGAACGCCGATCACAACCCGCGAAACCGCGACGATCGCGATCACGCTTCCGGCCAGTAGATAGCGTCGCCTCCGGGTTCCCCACTCCATGGTCACCGCCAAAGCGCCGTAAAATGCAGCGCTGCCCATCGCGTGTGCGCTCGGGAACGAGTAGCCGGGATAGCCCGCCGGTGTGAACGCCAGCTCCGGACGGGACAACTGTATGACCCCTTTCATTCCAGCAGACAGCGATAGTGCCGCGATTCCGACAGCGATCACGAACACTCGGTTCCGACGGCTCTCCGGAGCACCGAACCAGTAAATAAGAACCCCCAAAACGAGCAACAGTGCTCCGTCCCCGAGGTGGGTCAGCCACCCGAAAACCCATACGAACGGCCCGACGAACTCGCGAATCAACTCGTTCATCGACGAGTCCCAAAAGACAGCGATCGACGAGTCCCAAAAGACAGCGATCGACGAGTCCCAAAAGACGGCGGATTCGTTCACAGCAACTCCACAAAAAGAGCCATCGGCAAAAAAGCATGTCGTCTGCCGGACAATGAACCTGCTCGCCCCCGGCCACAGAGCCGCTGTTTCTTCAAATTCGGTCAGATCGCTCCGCTCTCCCGACAGAGTTACCGGAACAATGCCGAGAGCGTACGTTCGCTATCAGAACGGCGTAGGCGTTGATCCATATCGTTCGGACCCCTCCGTATGCGGCCTTGGCTCTTTTCGCCAAAACCGAACGCTCGCCGAGGAGCTCGGCCCAACGACGATACGATCGTCTCCCAGCCAGTCACGGTTCCCATCCTGAGAACACACAAAATCGAGGGCGGTCTTTCACCGCCGTCCACGACATCTGCGACGGCGTGGGCGTCGCTCTCAGCTTTACGACAGCCACTCGAGCAGACCCGAGGTCTTTGTCTCGACTTCTCTCGTGATTTCGTTGATTCGGACGGCATTCGAGAACGCTAGCAGCGTCGGTGGCCACAGACCGATGAACAGTCCGTGCTCTTTGTTCCCGCGGACGTAGTACTGAAACCACGCCAACAGAACCGACGCAGCGGCGGCTATGACGATTGGGTCACGACCTGTTCGCTTCCCGACTTCCTTGGC
>LFFM01002804.1_pt1 | contig 11296 bp, 11 predicted proteins | sample 643131 | NCBI WGS metagenome assembly LFFM01 (sample SAMN03777445, study PRJNA286221) | soda lake metagenome | biome: soda lake; feature: Kulunda steppe; material: water; isolation source: sample Tc-Br brine of Tanatar trona crystallizer | place: Russia: Kulunda steppe | collected 2011-07
TCACTCGTCCGGTTTGCACAGGCGAGAAACTGGTCTTTCGTCTGATGGAGAGCCTCAGCGTCATCACTCGACACATCGAGTTTGATGATGACGGTGCGGCGTGGCGGGTTCTCCATCGGTACTTCACGTTACTCAGGTTTGTCTTATACATGTACCTGAACGTGCAGCGCTCATGTCGGCTTCCTCCACGGGGTCAAGCCCCGTGGCATCCGCCTTGTATTTCTGTGAAACGGGACGAGAGGCCCCACACCTCGACGGTCGCGGTCTTTTGTGTCTCCGCTCCGCATGTAGGGTGATGTCCTTGGAACACGGACCGACCTATCGCGACCTCTCACACCCGATCGAGACGGGAATGACGACGTTTCCGGGGGATCCGGAGGTAGCCGTATCCCCGGCGGCGACCGTCGAGGCGGACGGCTTCGCCGTCCACGAGGTGTGTTGTGGTACCCACACCGGAACCCACGTCGACGCCCCGAGCCATACCGAGCCGGACGGGGGCGACGTCGACGATCGCGAGGTCGGCGACTACGTCTTCGAGGCTCGCCTCGTCGACGTCGCCCCGTGTGCCCCGCGGGAGGCGATCGGTCCGGACCGGCTTCCCGACCGACTCGGCGACGCGATCGATCTCGTCGTGATCCGGACGGGGTGGGACGCGACGTGGAACACGGATGGGTACGTGAACCACCCCTATCTGACCGCCGGCGCGGCGCGACGGCTCCGCGACGCCGGCTGCGGCGTCGGCGTCGACGCATTGAATCCGGACCCGACGCCGACCGAGGCGCCGGGCCACGACACGGACGACGAGCCGGACGGTTTCCCGGTCCATCGCGTCCTTCTCGGCGCCGACCTGCCGATCATCGAAAACCTGACGCGTCTCGACGGACTGCCGGAGCGGTTCACGCTCTACGCCTTCCCGCTGCCCGTCGTCGGCGGCGACGGAGCACCGGTTCGTGCGGTCGCCGCGGTCGGCGCCGATCCCTAGGTTGGGCCCTCATGGAAGCACGACGTCACTCGCCGACACCAGCGACCCGCGGTCTCGCACGCCGGCAAGCGTCTCCCAGTCGACCGCGATCCCGCGTTCCACGCAGCACGCGATCAGGCACTCCGCCGCGCCGACGCCGGTCATCGAGGCGAACGCCCAGCTCGACGTCCCCCACGGAAACGGCCCGGGCTCGCGTGGGCGTCGAACGTCGATGGCGCCGCCGAGCCGATCGCGCGTCCGCACCGCCAGCTCACGACCCTCGTCGTGTCGGGCGATCGGATACTCCAGATAATCCGCGACCAACAGCCCGCGCTCGCCCGCGAGCGCGGCGTCGACGTCAGTCCGCCCGGCCCCGATGAGCACCGACGCCACGTCGAAGGTCGCCCGCTCGTTGCCGATCGCGTCCGTGTACCGGAGCACCGCCCCGCCGTGGTCCGCGGCTTCGGGGTCGTCATACGGAACCGCGTCCGGCTCCGTGTGATACTCCACGACGCCAAGCGCCTCCAGGTCCGCGTCGATCCCCGCGGCGAGCAGGACGCCGTTAACCGTGACGCTGGAGGCGGCGGCAACCCGGAGGACGCCGGCTTCCCCTCCGCCTTCGTTGAGATCGGACCCGCCGTCGGCCGTCTCGACGCCCTCGACGGTCTCGACGGAGACGCCGATCGGACCGAGCGACGAGCGGTCGAGGTCCTCGATCACCGCCGCGAGCGCGTCACGGTCGGCTCGGGGGACGTCCACGGTACCGACGACGACGTTTCCGCGGTCCGTCTCCGGATCGTAGTCGACGCGGCTCGTGAGCTCGGCAAGCCGTTCGTTCACGTGATCGCTGCGTCCCCACACGCCGCCGCGATCCAACTCGGAACGGCCCGCGTCGGTGAGCCGTCGTCCCTTCCCGCCGACCTTCTCCGTGAATCCGCGGTCATCGAGGTCCGCGAGGGTGAGCCGTACCGTCCGCTCGGTGACGGAGTAGCCACGCTCGCGGAGCCGTTCGGTGAGTTTGACGCTGCCGACGGGCTCGTGCGTCCGCAACAGTCGGAGGACGTCGTAGGTACGTCGCTCGGGGAGGTCGGGGCTCATCGCCTACTCAAGGTCCCCGTGCCCCTGCCAGTTTCGTTGCCACGGTTGCGAACGCGTCGACGTGGGTGTCGACGTCCTCGCGATCGTGCTGGACGCTGATCGTCCACTGCTGGGAGGCGTCGTGCGGATGGGGGATCACACCCTCGTTCACCATGCCGATCCAGTAGGCCTCGTGAAGCGTCTCGTCGACGTGGACCCAGTCACGGAAGGTGGTGATCTCCTCGCCGGTGAGATAGACCATCCCCTGGGAGCCCGCGGTGACGACGTGAGCATCGAGTCCCTCGTCGTCGATGACGTCGCGATAGCCGGCCGCAAGCCGGTCGGCGAGTGCCGTCACGTGGTCGTACGCCTCGGGCGTGAGGATCTCCGTGAGCGTCGTCGCGACCGCACGCAACGCGAGGGGATTTCCGTTGTAGGTACCGTAGTGGGCCGCCCCCGTCGCGACGCCCTCGTCGAGATCCGCCGCGATCAGCTCCATCACCTCCCGGCGACCGCCGAACGCGCCGACGGGAAATCCGCCGCCGATCGCCTTCGCGAGCGCGACGATATCGGGCTGGACGCCGTAGTACTCGGCGCCGCCGCCGGGCGCAAGCTTGGCGCCCGTCTTCACCTCGTCGAACACGAGCAGGACGTTGTAGGCGTCCGCGAGCTCGCGGAGCCGTTCGAGGAAGCCGTCGTGCGGCTCCACGAGCCCGAGGTTGAGACACGCCGGTTCGACGAGGATCGCGGCGACCTCGCTGCCGTGCTCTCGAAGGAGTCGCTCGACGCTCTCGGCGTCGTTGTAGCTCGCGAGCAGGACGTCGTCGGGGACGGACTCGGGCACGCCCTGTGACTCCCGAACCGGCCGCGGATCGTCGGGCGGACCCGCCCGCTCGATCGGCGGCATCTTGCTGACGAGCGCCGGGTCGTGCGCGCCGTGGTAGGCGCCCTCCATCCGTATCACCTTGTCACGGCCGGTGTACGCCCTTGCAAGCCGGGTCGCGTGCATCACCGATTCGGTGCCGCTGTTCGTGAACCGCACCCGCTCGATCGCGTCCCAGCGATCGATGAGCGGCTCGGCGGCCGCGGCGATCAGCTTGCTCGGTCGCGTGTACAGCGTCCCCCGCTCAAGCTGGTCGCTACCCGCCTCGACGAGCGCCGGATGCGCGTGGCCCACGAGCTGGGTCCCGTTGTTCATCGCGAAATCGAGAAACTCGGTGCCGTCGACGTCGACGAGCGTCGCGCCGGACGCACGGTCGACATGGATCGGGTGCGGATCGTACGCTCGATAGGTGCTGCAGACGCCCGCCGGCACGACCTCTCGAAGGTCCCGCGCCATGGCCGCCGAACCGGCTGTCCGTTCGCGATACGTCGACCGTTCCCGGGCGAGCAGGGCTTCCGTGGGTGTGTGTTCACTCGACATGGTTGTACCGGAAGTACATTTCCGGTTTTATGCCTCACTGTGAGGCGAGCGTTATTAGTCGTTTCGCCGATGATCGAGTGTTTCGGCCCGAAAGGCCCAACACACACGAGGCTCTCGCTGCTACTATAAGATCCGAGAGCTGTTCGGGGCCATATTGTACGGAAATACACTTCCGCTATTGAGCGTTAGTGACGTTCGAACGGGAAACGTCGGACGCCGATCGTGGGACGGGGTCATCGACCGACTGCGGCGTTTCATCCCGTCACGGAGACGAGCACCGCCCCGACGATGACGACGACGGCCGCCGCGGCCAGCGGCCAAGTCACCCGTTCGAGCGACCGCGGGAGGAACGCCGCGGACGCGGCGATGACGAGCAGCGGCGAGAGCTGAATGATCGGAACCACGACGACGACCGGTGCCGCCTCCAGCGCGGCGAAGTACGCCGTCAGCCCGAACGTGCTCGCGAGTCCCGCAACGACGTACCATCGGCGAGCCTTGCTGGAAGAAGGCAGGCGAATGACGTCGCCACGAAGCCGGCGGTAGAGGAGGTACCCGACCAACGCCGTCGACGTCATGACGGCCAGTCCGACGAGAACCGGTGTTCCCGCGTCCAGCCCGAACCGGACGAAGATCGGCTCCACGCCGATGAAGAGGGCCGCACCGAGCGGCAGGGCCAGCGCGATTCCGACCTCCCGAAACGACGGGGTTTCGTCGCCATCGGTCGCCATCAGCCACGAGATGGCCGCGATGCCGCCGACGATGAGGAGGATCCCGACCCCGCGGGCGGGCGTCACGATCTCATCGAGGAACCAGACCGCGAGGACCGCGGAGACCAGCGTCGACGCCGCGACCACGGGGGTCGTCCGGCTCGCGCCGATCGCGCGGATCCCCCGGAACAGACAGATCCGCCCGAGCAGCAGGCCGGCCACGCCTGCCGTCGCGAATGCTCCCGCGGAGAACGGCGAGAGCCCGTAATCCGGGTAATGGACGACGGCCGCCGCGGGCGCAAGCACGACGACGTTCGTCACCATGACGACCGTGATCGCGTCCGTGACGCCGCCGTCGGCCGTTGCGATCCGGACCGCGAGGTTGTGGACGGCCCAGAGGACGGCCGCGAGCGCGGAGAGCAGGATCCCGACGAGGTAGATGAGTTCCACGACGGGTCGTTCCGCCAGCGAGACCATAAACCGAGTGAACTCGCACGAGGCCGCCGCGTTCGACTCGCCCGCGTTCGGTTCAGTCGCCCGCGTTCGACTCGCCCGCGTTCGGCTCAGTCGCCAACGTTCGACTCGATCACTCGCGTTCCTCCCGCTCCCACCGCACTCTATCCGCATGCAACGTCTCGTCGATCCCCGCCAGCAGTCGATCCACGACCGACTCGTCCGTGAACGGGTTCAAAAGCACCGTTCGAAGCCACCGCTCCCCGCGATACGTCGGGAGCGACACGAAGACGTCGTGATCACGGAGGAGTCGCCGCTGCAATCGATCGTTCAGATCGTCCCGGGTCTCCGGCGGACGCCACTCGGGTGCCGCCCTGAAACAGACGACGTTGGTCTCGGGCTCGGTCGCTGCCTCGAGGGCCGATCGCTCGGTCACGCCCTCGTATAACCGGTGCGCCAGTCGATGACTCCCGTCGATGAGCGACTCCAGCCCGCGACGACCGAGCTGCCGTATGGTCAACCAAAGCTTGATCGCGTCAGCATGGCGGGTCCCCTGGATGCTCACCTCACCGCGGTTTCGGACGCCGTCGTCGCGCATGTACGGCGCGCCGATACGGAACGACTCGTCGAGAACGCTCTCGTCCGCGAACAACGCCATCGCACAGGTCTTGGCGACGTACCACCACTTCTGTGGATTGAACGTCACGGAGTCGGCACGCTCGATCCCCGCGAGTCGATCTCGGTGGCGGTCCGAGAGGACGAGCGCGCCGCCGTAGGCCGCGTCGACGTGACACCAGAGGTCGCCGTCGGCGGCGACGTCGGCGATCGCGTCGATCGGATCGACGTTTCCGGTGGTCGTCGTGCCGGCGGTCGCGACGACGCAGAACGGTGCCGCGTCCTCCTCGCGAAGTCGATCGATCGTCCGGGCCAGCGCGTCCGGCCGGAGCCGGTCGTTTGCGTCGGTCTCGACGGGGACCACTGCATCGGTGCCGAGACCCAGCAGCATCGCCGCCTTCCGTATCGAGGTGTGAGCGACCTCGGAGACGAGGACGACCGGGCGTGCGTCCACGCCGACGAGGCCCTCTCGTTTCACGTCGACGTCGCTTTCGCCGCTGTTGCCCGCATCGACGTCGAACGCTCGATTCCGCGCGACCGCCAGCGCCTGAAGGTTCGCGAGGCTACCGCCGCTCGTCAACACGCCCCCGGCCTCCGGACCGAGCCCGAACGCGTCGGCGACCGTCTCGATGAGGCCGGCCTCCAGCGCCGAGCAGACGGGTGACAGTTCGACGCTCAGCATGTTGTTGTTGATCGCGGCGGCGACCGCGTCGCCGACCACGGATGCGGTCGCCGGGACCGTGTCCATGTGGCCGACGTATCCCGGATGGGCCGGGTTCATCGATCCCTCGATCAGCGTCTCGAGGTCGTCGATGAGCGCCCTCGGAGGGCGTCCGGTCTCGGGAATCTCGGCGCTCGGGACCGCCGGGTCCGCCGGGAGCGGTGAGCGATCGCCGGCCGACGCACACGCCGTGAGCAGCGCGTCGACCGCCGACTCCACGAACTCCCTGGGTGGCCCCTCATCCGCACCGACCGGATCGGTGAACGCCGACGGCGGAACCTCACTCCGATCCACGGATCCCTCCATCCTCTCGGTTATCGTCGTCGTCCCCGTTCGATCGTGAACGGTCCTCGAATCCCGCCCCGACGGAGCCTGCGTTGCGCGTCATGGTCGTGGGATCGTCCCCAACTACTTAAAAAGAATTGCGGGTCCACGTCACCCACCACCCGGCTCCGTCTCGTCGACGAGTCGGCACCATATTTAAATATATTCGCATCTGGTGCGAAATTATAAGACGGGGTCCAACGTGTATCGATCCGAATGTGTCGCGAGACGAAGCGCGAACCGGCATGGGTGTCGGCGATCCGGCTCGCGCTGCTGGAGGGGACCGTCACCGTGGAGGGCGTCGTCGAGGAGGCGAACCTCATCGAGGGGCGCGAACGGACCGTTCGGGACGTGCTCGAAACGATGCGTGAGCGTGACCTGCTCACCAGCCCGGACGGGGGCGATACCTATCTCCCCGGACCGGTGCTTTTGAACTCCGACCGGTTCGATCTGGACTTCGATCGCGCCTCCGACGGAGGCGCACATCGCTGGAACTCCGCGGTTTGATCAGGCGACGTCGACTAGGCTTGGCGAACTCGAACTACGGCATCACATAGCGTAAGCTATGTGTGGCCGAAGCGCCTCCGTTCACACGATGGGTAACCTGACGGACACGAAGATCTCCGAAAAGAACCTCACGACGGTGCCGAAGCCGGTCCGAAACTTCCTCGGCGTCGGCGCGGGCGATCGCGTCGAGTGGCACGTCGAGGACGGCGACATCGTCGTCAGAAAGCGGGTCGAACTCGAGGAGTAGATCACGTTCTCTGGCCGCTACGAAAAAGACGAGCAGGGGCGGTTCAGGCTCCGTCGGCCGGAAGGTCGCTCGGCTCGTCGACGTCGCGCCGCACTCCCGGATCCTCGACCGGGACGAGCGCCGCTCCCGCTGCGCTCCGAATGATCTCCCGCCCGCCGACGTCGCCCTCGACGCCGACGAGCCGATCGAAGTATCGTCGATCGAAGAGCACGGGGTTTCCCCGTCGTCCGTCATGAGCGGGCGCGAGCACGTCGCCGATGCCTGCAGCGTACGCCTCACACAGTGCGTCGACGCTTTCGGGATCGACGAACGGCATGTCGCCGAGCGCGATCACGACGGCGTCGGGCCGGAGGGGGCCTGTGACCGCCACGCCGTTCCGGACTGCCTCGATGCCGGTTCGGACCGACGTCGACTGCCCCTCGTCATAGGCGGGGTTGTGGACGGTGTGGACCGGGAGATCCGAGAGCGTCTCGCGGACGCGGTCACGGTCGTGGCCGAGAACGACGACGACCGATCGAAGGTCGGCGTCGAGCAAGGTCCGTGCGGCATGCCGTACCACCGGTTCGCCGTCGACCCGGGCGAGTAGCTTGTTTTGCTCGCCGAAGCGGCTGCTCGAGCCGGCGGCGAGGAGGACGCCGTCGACGATCGGCGCCGATTCCGCGTCCGTCATCGCTCCCCCGTCCGTCATCGCCACTGCGCCAGTCATCGCCACCGCGTCCGTCATCGTTCCACGACCGGGTAGGGAACGACCGCGACCGACTCGTCGGCGACGAGCGCCGACTCGGTCAACACGAACCCGTCGGCTCGCGTGGCCCGCGTGCTGGAGGAGAGGACGCTCGGATCGAAGGTCTCGTCGTAGACGCGAAGCGGCGAGGAGGCGTGTCCGAGGGGGAACGCCTCCTCGCCGTCGAGCGTTACGGGGATCGCGTAGGTGAACCCCGCGACCGAGAGTTCCACGGATCGAGCCATCCTCGCCTGGACGGTCGGCAGGTCGATCTCCCCGGTGAACAAGGGTCTGGCGACGAGCGACGTCACCGCGTGGGCGCCGACCGGCTTGCCGGGGATCGCGACCGCGACCGCATCGTGGTCGTCGAGGGTCGCGACCGCGATCGGCTTGCCCGGCCGGAGCCGCACCCGATGAAAGAGTACCTCCCCGAGGCCGTGGAGGGCGTCCACCACGTGGTCCTTGTCGCCGACGCTGGTCCCGCCGGTCGTCATGACGACGTCGTATGCGGCCGCGAGCTCGTCGATCCGATCCCGGACCGTCGCGCGGTCGTCGGGAACGGTTCCCGCGTAGGTCGCCTCGTGACCCCACGCCCGGACCAATCCGGCGAGCATCGGCGAGTCGAGGTCGCGGTGTTTCCCCTCGTGGATCTCCGTCCCGGTGGCGAGCAGCGCCACGGAGAGCGGCTCGTACGCCTCGACCTCGTCGATCCCGAGATCGCCGAGCAGCAGCGCGTCCTTCGGTCCCAGCCGCTCGCCGCGGGCGAACAGCTTCTCACCCTGGCGGACGTTGTTGCCGCGCTCGTAGACGTAAGTTCCCTCCTCGATGGGCGTCCCCGTGAGTCGACCGTCCTCGACGGTCGCCTCCTCCTGTTTCAGGACCGCGTTCGCCGACGGCGGGATCGGCGCGCCCGTGAACACCCGAGCGGCCTGTCCCGCCTCGAGAGTGACCGGCTCGTCCTCCGGAAACGTCTCCCGGTCGATCAGCTCGTAGGGATAGCCTTCGGTCGCATCGAAGGCGTAGCCGTCCATCGTCGCTTTGCTCCGCGGTGGCACGTCGGCGGACGCGTGGATCGGTTCGGCGAGCGTTCGTCCCGCGATGCGATCGAGGGGCACCGATTCGGTTCGTCGCCGATCAAGCCGGTCGGTACGGAGTCGCCGGAGACGTTCGGCCGCCGCCCGCCAGTCGAGCAGGTCGGCGTGTCCGTGTTCTCCGTTATCATTCAGGTGACGCCCGTCGGTTTCCTCGTGTTTCCGGTCCCCGTTCATTCGCCTTCGACCCCGTCGCCACCGCGGCACTCGTTCATCGTGGATCCATCACGGTCAATAACACTTAATACGCTGGTGTGGCATAGCATGGCTCGTAGTAATAGTGTAGTCATAGTAGAGGAGTATAAAAATGCTCCCCGAACCGGTGCACCGAGAGACACGAGCGGTAGGAGGGACACGACATAATGGAATTCGACGGATCATTCGAACTGGAGGGCGTATCGCCGGACAAAGCGTGGGTCGTGCTGTCCGATCCCATCGCAGTCCGTAACTCGTTGAAGGGATGTCAGTACATCACCCCGATGGACGACGACTTCGACTGGGACACCTACGAGCCGGAGGAGGACGTGGAGACGCTGCCGGATGCGGATCCCGAGGTCGTCGCGGGCCGGGCGTTCAAGGCCGGCCAGAAGTACGCGGCGCTGATGCAGGTGGGCGTCGGCAGCGTGAAGCCGAAATTCGAGACCACGGTCACGATCGAGGACCGCGACGACGAAACCTACGAGATGACCGCAACGGGCTCCGGGTCGGCCAGCGGCAGCAGCTTCAGCATGGAGTCGGGCATGCGGATCCACGAGCTCGAGGACGGCGACGGCTCGCGGATCGAGTGGTGGACCGAGGCCGACATCTCCGGCCGGATCGCCCAACTGGGTGGCCGCGTGATCAACCCCATCGCCGACAAGATCGTGAACGACTTCTTCACCAGCATCGAGTCGGAGATGACCGACGTCGAGGAGACCGACTCGGGCGTCACCGATAAGATTCGAGGGATGTTCGGATGAAGGCTGCACCGTTTGAACATCACGAGCCGACCACCGTCGAGGAGGCGGTCAGCCTGCTCGAGAGCCTCGACGACCCGACGATCCTCTCCGGCGGGCAGAGCCTCGTTCCCATGTTGCGGTTTCGGCTGGCGAACCCCGACGTCGTCGTCGACATCAACGGGATCGACTCGCTGGATTACCTGGAAGAGGAGGACGGCCATTTAAAGATCGGCGCGCTCGCACGACACGCCGACGTCGAGCATGACCCGGCCATCGCCGATCGGTACGGAAGCTTCGCGGACGCGGCGCCGCTCGTCGCGGACCCGCAGATCCGCAATCGGGGGACCCTCGCCGGATCGGTCGCGCAGGCGGACCCGAAGGGCGACTGGGGAAGCGTCCTGCTCGCTCACGAGGGCGACGTCATCGCACACGGTCCCGACGGCGAACGCGTCGTTCCCGCGAACGAGTTCTTCCTGCTCCCGTACGACACGACGCTCGGCGAGGACGAGCTGATCACGGAGCTACGCGTGCCGACGCCGAAGCCACGTGAGGGGAGCGCGTACCACAAGCTGAAGCGGAAGACCGGCGATTACGCGATGGCCGGCGTGGCAACGCGGCTGATATTCGACGACGACGGTCGGATCGAGACGGCCGGAGTCGGGCTGACCGCGGTCGACATCACGAACGCGCGGGCAACGAGCGCGGAGGAGCACCTCGAGGGCGAGCGCCCGAGTCCGAGCCTCTTCGAGGAGGCGGGCGAGCTCGCCGCGGAGGACTCGCATCCGGAGTCGGACGAACACGGCGACGCCCGATATAAGGAGCGGATGGTCGACGTGCTCACGCAACGCGCGCTGGGTGATGCGGCCGAACGTGCCGGCGTCGTGAAACAACGGAGGGTTACACAGTGACGAACGAACGCGAAATCACGCTGACGGTGAACGGTATCGAACACACGATCGAGGTCGAGCCACGGCGGCTGTTGGTCCACGCGATCCGCGAGGACCTCGACCTGACCGGCACGCACATCGGCTGTGACACCGGCAACTGCGGCGCCTGCACGGTGTTACAGGACGGCGAGCCGGTGAAGTCCTGTCTGCAGTTCGCGGTGCAAGCCGACGGGGCGGAGATCCTCACCGTGGAGGGAATGGAGGACCTTCCCGAGTCGGACGGGGAGCTTCACCCCCTTCAGGAGGGATTCAAGGAGGAACACGGCCTCCAGTGCGGCTACTGCACGCCGGGCATGATCATGTCCGGAAAGGCCCTGCTCGATGCGGATCCCGACCCCGGAGAGGAGGCGATCCGGGAGGCGATAAGCGGGAACCTCTGCCGATGCACCGGTTACCAGAACATCGTGAGGTCGATCGAGTACGCCGCGAACGAGCTGTCCGACCGAGCTCCCGCCGCGGACGGCGGAACGGTTGCGGCCGACGCCGCGGACGGTGAGTCGATGGCGGCCGACGCCGCGGACGGTGAGTCGATGGCGGCCGACGCCGCGGACGGTGAGTCGA
>LFFM01002805.1_pt1 | contig 11292 bp, 12 predicted proteins | sample 643131 | NCBI WGS metagenome assembly LFFM01 (sample SAMN03777445, study PRJNA286221) | soda lake metagenome | biome: soda lake; feature: Kulunda steppe; material: water; isolation source: sample Tc-Br brine of Tanatar trona crystallizer | place: Russia: Kulunda steppe | collected 2011-07
ATGATTTTTCGGCCGACGTTGTCGGCGTGTTTTCGGAGCTGTTCGTTCGCGCCTGCACGGTAGGTATCACCATTAGCCAACACAGAGCTGTAGCCGCGCTTGCCAAGATACTCCGAAAGCTTGGCGATACTCGTCGTCTTGCCCACGCCGTTGACACCGGTGAAAACGATAACGACCGGCTTGTCGGCCTCCTGTAGTCGCTGTTCGAAGTCGAACTGGCCGACGCTGATAACCTCAACCAGTGCGTCGTGCAGTGCGAGTTCAACGAGTTCGCCAGTTGTTTCGACCTGCTTTCGCGTTTCGCCGATCATCTTTTCACGAACCGTTTCGAGAATTGCTTCGGCGACGCTCATCTCGACATCGCTCTGGAGCAGCGCCATTTCGAGCTCCCAGAGTGGATCTTCGAGATCCTCCTCCTCGATGATGATCTTCCCGGTCGCAAAGGCCGCCGCGCGTTTGAGCGCACTCGGCCCCGAGCGCTCGGTTTCGGCCTCGGTATCGGAGTCACTGTCGGCTGCTGAGTCGGGTTGGCCGTCGGCTGCGGCCGATTCGACACTGTCTGTCGTCGATGCTGAATCGACGGTCTCGGTCGACTCGGCTTCTACCGACGATTCTTGGGCCGATGCTGTTTCTGCCGGCGTCTGCGGCGACGTTGTCTGGGCGTTTTCATCGTCGACAGTGTCGCCACCGGCGCGATCAGACGACGACTGGTCGGCATCCGCCGCTGTTTCGACTTCGTCGGTTTCGGTAGCCTCGTCAGCTTCCGCAGCTTCGTCAGCTTCTTCGGCCGCTTCTGCCTTTTCGTCGGCGGTTTCTTCGACATCGCGGCGGAACTTACTCAGTTTGTCTTTTAATCCATCAAACACGGCTAATCATCAAAATTTCGCGGGTAGGTTGTCGGGTGTTACTCGTCGTCGCCTTGCTGCTGCATCTGGGCCATCTGCTGTTGTTGCTGTTGCTGCATCCGCTGTTGCATGGCCTGGGCCTGTTTTTCGATGTCGCTGCTTTCGTCTTCGAGTTCGTCGATCTCGGCTTCGAGTTCGCTGATCTCTTCGCCGAGCGTGTCCTGTTTGTGTCGGAGCGCGTCAACGGCGCTTGGCTGGTCTTGTTCGGCCGCGTAGCCGCCGCCGAGGCTGACGATGACTTCGTCGATATCCTGAATCTCTGCGCGGAGGTAGGCGTCTCCACCGAGTGGGACCTGCACCATCGACCCGCTGTCGAGGGTTTCGAGCGCTTCGACTGCCTTGTCGATGTCGTTGCTCTCGGTCGAGAGCTCGTCAATCTCGGCTTCGAGTTCTTCGATTTCGGCGTCAATCGCTTGCAACTGCTGGGAAAGCTGCTGCAGCTGCTGGCCGCCGCCACCCATCATTGTTCGGACACGTCCTGAATTGAAACCTGCGTCCGTTTGAGACCGTGTTCGCTTCCGAACTGCGAGAGAATGTGCTCGCGGGCGACGTTCTCGTTGACTGCTTCGATTTCTTTGGTGAAGGATCGTGGCCCTTCTCGGCCGTCGAACTGTCCACTAATCGTAAACTGACTCATACCCAAACGGTCCGGCAGCGACGCGGAAGTATCTTCCTACTCATCGCGGCCATGTGAGCCGTCCCCGCAACCAGCGAAACGGTGAGCACGTAAGCTAGTCTCGGCTGGTAAAACAGTCCACTACTCTGGGTTACTCGAGATAGCCAAGCGTGTCTTCGATCCGGCCCAGTTCGGGGCCGGTCGTCTCTTCGCCGACGACATAGCTGTCGTCGTTGGCGACGAGCCCGGAGCCGAGCAACGGTGTTCCGTAGTTGATCGTTCCGAGATCAGCATAGACATCGAGGTGTTCTTCGAGGGCCTCCAGTTCGGATTCTCTGGCTTTCGGATGACAGAGGACGCCGGCATTCGTTGCTACTGCAGCGGTGCCGACGGTTTTGACGTCTCCGAGATCGCCGCGGAGCACGGGGACGTCGAGCGCTTCTTTGACGGCTCCGACGGCCTTACGGCTCAGATCCGGATGGACATATGCGCCGTAATCATTCGCAAGCACAACGTTGCCAGCGGCATTGATCCGACCGGGGAGTTCGACGACTGGGCCGTCGATTACTGCCTCGATTGCTTCGGTTTCTCGTTCGGTAATGCGGTTCGAAACGAGCATCCCGTTTTCGTTGCCGACGGCGAGTGCACCGACGGTTCCTGAGCCACCGACGGTCGTCGCAACGCTTTCGACACCGAGTTCGGTCGCCATCGACTCGATTATTTCATCGTCGAGATCCCGGCGGATGAGTAGACACTCATTGGTTGTTCGCGCGAAAACTCCGACATACGACGATCCCGCAACAGAAGTGCGAAGCACGATCTATTAGGCGACTTCCGCTTCAACGATCGATTCGCCATCCTCGACGAACCGGGCCGCACGAATGCGGAGCTTCGATGGCGGGTTCTGTCGGCCGCGTTCCCAGACTGTCTCGTTGACCGAGGGGTCAAGCCGGACATCGCCTTCTTCGACCTTGAAATGTTTCGCGAGGTGTTTGCGGATGATCGACATTGCTTCATCGGCGCGTTTCTGGATGGCCACGTTCTGGACACCGCGGAGTGGAACCGTTACAACACGCTCTTCGAAATCACTCGTGCTCATTGATTACTCGTCAGTATTGCTCCGCCGCCAGTTGCGACGTTTTGGATTGCGCGAGACCTGCATATCGGTTTTCATCATGACCCACAGCGGGACACGAGTGTTCTGGCGCTCGAGTTTGGCCAGACGCTTCTTTTGAGCCTTCGATTTCTTTCCCATAGTAGCATATCCTCTTACCGCACCGTTTAAAATCCTGTCCATCCCGTACGGCAGTCATCTATGCTGGCCGTCCAATGAGTGGCGCTCGAATATTCAGAACTTCTCCAACAATGACTCGTAAAACGCCCCATCAGCTGCCTCTTCGGCTAACTTTTCGACAATCAACTCCGGTGTCGACCTCGCCAGATGATTTTTGACCGGCGATCGGTCGACCTCGAGTTCACCAGCAACGAGGCCAACGGCCTGAATACCATCGACGGCGACCGAAACAGCGCTCGCCTCTCGAATTTCATCGGCAAGGTGTGAGACGAAAACGGCGGTCGCTCCCTGTTCGTCGAGGGCTTCGAGAATTCCGGCGATAATCTTCGCGCTTGCACCCGGCTCAGTAATACTCTCTAGTTCGTCAACAAGCACAAGTCGTCCTTCGGCTCCCGAAACGAGTTCGCCGAAATCGCGAAGCGTGCTTTCGAAGGCACCTGCATCGAGTGTGCCCTGGGATTTCGCATAATAATGCAGTTCGGTAAACCGCTGGAGATGGACGTCTTCGGCTGGGACTGGCAATCCCATCTGTGCCAGAATCACGATCTGCCCGACGAGATCCAAGAGTGACGTTTTCCCACCCGAGTTGACTCCCGAGAGCAGCGTCACACCGTCGACACCGTAATCGACCGGTTCGACGTCCTCGAAGTCGACATCAAGCAGTGGCGACCGGCCACCTTCGATCCGAAAGCCGGTTCCGGGCTCGCCGAACGTCGGCTGGACGCAGTCGAAATCGTGGGCAAACCGACAGATCGCCAGTTCGACATCGAGTTCGAGCGCGTTTCGAACCAGTGTCTCGGCCGGGTCGCCGAGCGCTGCGAGATCGGCGGCCAGCTCGGTTTTGAGTGTCGCCGCGCGCCGATCGCGGGTCGCGGTCAACTCGGTTTTGAGCCGCGAGACAGCATCTTCGCGCCGGGAGACGGGGAAGGTTGGCTCGCCAGCAAAAATATGCGCCGCCAATTCGGCCTCTTCGGGCGCTAATGACAGGCTTTCACGGAGCTGTGTTTGTGCCTGTTCGATGGCAGTCTCGAAGTCCGCATCAAGCTCTCGGGCGAGCAGTGAGTCGACCCGAGCACCCTGTTCGACGAGCGACAGAAAGTCTTGGCCCTCGATCGTCACGTCGCGTTCTTTGATTGCGGCTCGCAGCGAGTCGTTGGCCACTGATTCGGCGGTGCCGACTGCCGCATCGAGATCGTCGACGGCGACTGTTAGCCGTTCGAGTTCATCGTCACCAACGATCGTGCCGTCCGAATCGACCCGGCTGAGTCCGTCAGTAAGACGGTCGAGATCACACGGTGGGTTGAGTCCGGCGGTTCTGTGGACCCTCGCGGCCGCCTGTAACCGCTCGCGATTCGTCGCAAAAAACGACAGTAGTCGCTCGGGAACAACCGTTTCAGGTTTCTCGAATGCGTCGGGAATGACCCTGACGTCACCGGTGACATCGATTCCTGCAAACGCCTCGTCGAGAACGATTACGGTTGGATACGACCGGGCCAGCTCATCGATATCACGGGCGTCTTCGATGATTTCAGCCGAGAGCTCCGGAATCTCACTGCGGGCTTCGGCATACCGCTCAGCATCAGCGGTTGCCAGACACCGTTCGCGAACCCGCAGTCCAGTTGGCGACCGAAGGGGGCCGACAGATCTGAGTGCATCGGTTACCGCGAGCTCGGGGTCGTGACCGAGAGCAGTCTCAACAAACGTTCGAACCTCGGTGATCCGTGATTCTTTCGTGCTTGGATACAGGGTTTCGAGCCGTTTTTTCCCGTATTGTGTGACCGCTCTTTGCTGTAGTAAGCCCAAAATATCCGCATAGAGTGTGCGTGCGCGGTCAGTCGCAAGCACCCCACCGGTATCGTCATGGCGTCGCTGAATAGCCCCACGGGCGATCGCCGCCGCCCGGCCATCGGTCACTCCTGGTGCGGAGGCGAGTGTCAGCACGTCGCCGGCCTGTAATGCGGTTTCTGCGTTATCCAGCTCTGCAAGCGCCGCGGCCGTTTTTTCGCCGACGCCGGGAATCGACTCGAACTCCATTCGCCTGGCAGTCTCGCCGGTGGCGACAAAAGGTTGCGGGTCGCCACAGGCTGGTGCTGGTGTGAAACGGTTGGTGCCTGTCTGCGGTCTATATCGGCTGAAAACAGCCGCTTCCACTGTGTGTGCGAGATAAACAAAAAGTATCATGACTGAGAATTTGGTCAATGCGCCTTTACCTCCGGAAACGGTGAACAACATATGCAGGAGCTTGACGGTTCTATTACAGAAGCGACAGCCGACTCAAATACACTCGCCACTGTTGAAGCAGACCTCGGTGAGTCGCTTCACGAACTACAGCGAGCGTCCGAAGAGATTGCTGGTCGAACCGATGAAATCACACAGATGGCTGCCGAACAGAGTGAGGGAATGAGCCAAGTGCGGAGTGAAGTCTCGAATCTCAGTGCCACTGTCGAGCAGGTTGCCTCCTCCTCAGAGGAGGTTGCCGCCGAGAGTCAAGAGGTGTACAGCCGTGCGAAAGCAGGCCGGAAAGCCGCTCGAAGGGTCAGCAGTGCGATGGATTCGATCGAGAACTCATCAGAGACGGTCAGTAGCCGAGTTCGCAGCATTGACGACCGCGTCACCGAAATCGACTCGCTTGTCGAAGTAATCAACGAAATTGCCAACCAGACGAATCTGCTCGCGCTCAACGCATCGATTGAGGCCGCACGGGCGGGCGAGGCCGGCGCGGGCTTTTCGGTCGTTGCCGAAGAGATCAAGACGCTCGCCGAGCAGTCCCAACGGCAGGCCGGCGAAATCGAGGAAATGGTCGACAGCATCCAGGCAGAGACGGCCGATGCAGTCGACGCGCTCGATGAGAGTGACGAAAACATCGACCACGGAGCCGAGGAGGTCGAAACAGCGATGGATAATCTCGAAGCGATCACCAACTCGGTCGAGGAACTTGATGCGGGTGTCAACGAGGTGGCAACCGCAACCGACGAACAGGCGGCGAGCACCGAAGAGATCGCCGCGATGGTCGATCAGACCGCGGTAAATGCTGACGAAATTACTCACGAAACACAGGATATCAGTGCGGCTGTCCAACAACAGACGATGATGATCAACGATATTGCTGAAAGCGCCGAATCATTGTTCGGAACCGACGATATCGTAACAAATTGATTAACTGACTAACGGACTAATTAACGAGCCAATTACCTGACTATTTGGCTTGGTCGATATCAAGCGACGCCTGACAGTGTGCGGTCTCGTTTTCGATTTGTATTGAAATGTCTTCGGTTGCGGGGTCGATCCGCAGCTCATTGATTGCGCAGTTGCCCTGTTCTTGCTCCATGATCGTACTGATAATATCGTACGCTTTGAGCCAGCCCAACACCAGATACAGCGGGCCGCCGTGCGTCACAACGACGACCGTCTCGTCGCGTTCGAGGCTGTCAATGAGATCCGAGAGTGCATCAAGAACACGTTCACGCTGGTCGATGAGGCTTTCACCGGCCTCTGGTCGTGCGGTCGCGGCGCTGTAGCCGACTTCAGTGAGGGTAAATTCGGGATAGCCCAAAAATAGCTCGCGATATCCAAGCCCCTGTAAGACGCCGAAATTTCGTTCGCGCCACCGACGGTCGGTGACGGGTTCACAGCCAACGGCTCGGCCAATTGGGCGTGCAGTCTCGAGGGTCCGGCGGAGATCCGAACTGACCACTCGGTCGACACTGTAGCGATCCCGAAGCGTCGATGCAAGCGTGTTCGCTTGGCTGTGGCCCGTCTCTGAAAGGCCGACGGCTGCCCAGCCTTGGACTCGCCTGTTGCGGTTCCACATCGTCTCGCCGTGTCTGACCAATACGATTGTCGCCATACTAGCCTCTCTCACCTGTGAGTCGTAACGCTTGCCCCCTGTGAGGCCCAACCGACCTGTATGGGGCTTCCTGTGGATATCACGATCTACACACGAGAGAACTGCCATCTCTGTGCAGAGGCAACACAGACAATCGAACGCGTAAGCGACGAAACCGGTGTTGCTGTCGAGATCACTGAAATCGATGTCGATACCGACGAGACACTTCGCGCTGAATACGGCGAGCGGGTTCCGTATATTTTCGTCGACGGCTGGCCTGCGTTCAAATACCGCGTTGATGAATCGAAACTCCGGACACAATTAACAGCAACCCACTAACCGACCACCTCCAGCAGAAGGTGGTAGCCGAACGCTCTCATAATCGAGAATTTGACGCCCACCGTTATACCATCCGGGCTGATAGATTGCTGCATGATTGAGAACGTTCGGAAGAAGTACACCTTCCGAATGGCGGCCGCCTTGGCCAGTGCAGTCGGGCTCACGCTTGTTTTTGGTGTCGTTTTTGCCGCACAGGCAGCGACAGTCCCAGGAACCGGTGTCTCCGTGGTTGTCGGGCTTATGCTCGTTACCGTTCTCCATGTCGGCATTGTCGGTATCGTAACCGGTGGCAACATGGGAGTTGAGCTGACAGCGCTGATCGCGGCGACACGAGCCGTCGAACAGGGCGAGTATGACACAGAGATCACAGTCACCCGAGCCGACGAGGTCGGACAGTTGGCAGGTGCGTTCAATACGATGCTCGAAACGTTACAGACGGCGTTTGCCGACGAACAGGATGCACAGGACCGACGCCGAAACGAAGAAGCACGAAACGAGACCTTACTCTCGCATGCAGACGTCATTTCCGGTGCAATGCAGTCAGTTGCCAGCGGTGATTTCACCGCACACGCGCCAACGGAGACGGAGATACAGGCTATCGACGAAATCGGGACCACCTACGAGGAGATGGCGACCGAGCTCTCGGTGACCATTGCTGAGCTTCGCTCGTTCGCAGAGACTGTCGAAACAACGAGTGATTCGATTGTTGAGGACGCCGCCCGTGTCGAAACCGACCACCGTGAGTTCGCGACTGCCGTCCGCTCGCAGGCCGAGCAGATCACTGCGCAGACCGACGAGCTCTTGACGGTCTCACGGGAAGCCGGCAATCTGACCGCAACAATCGAAGAAATCGCTGCAACAGCTGATGATGTCGCCGGCCAGTCGACCGAGGCGGCCTCACTGAGTGCGCGTGGCTCTGATCAGTCGGCCGAAGCGATCGACGCGATGGACACTATTGCAGACAGCATCGACGAACTGACACAGCTTATTGGCGCACTCGATGATCGAATGGAGACAGTCGAACAGAGTACGGGACTGATAGACGATATCGCCGACCAGACGAACATCCTTGCGTTGAATGCGAACATCGAGGCAGCCAGAGCCGGTGCCGACGGGGCTGGATTCGGCGTGGTTGCCGGCGAAGTCAAATCGTTGGCTGAACAGACACAGAACCAATCTCAGCACATCAGCCACTCAATTGCGGAGACACGGGCTGATGTCGATCAGGTAATCGACGAAATGGATACTGCCCAGCAACAGATTACCTCGGGTGTCGGAACGATTGAGGCAGCCGGCGAGCTATTTGAGTCACTTTCCGAGACCGTTTCTGCAGTCGACATTTCTGTTGGCGAGGTCGCCCATGCGACTGATGATGCGGCAGCGACAACTGAGGAAGTAACCGCAACCGTCGAGGAGGTCGCCACGGCGGCTCAACAGATGGTGAGCACAATCGAAACACTGGCGAGAAATGCCGAAGAGAGCGCTGCGGTCGCCGCAACAATCCATGAGAAGATGCAACAGCTCCACGGTCAGACGCAGTCGTTGCAGACGAAGCTCGCACACTTTTCGATCCGTACCGAGGGCCACGCCGACGAGCCGGCGTCACAGATTATGGGAGCACCATCCCCGGCCGGCACGTCCTCACCGGCCAAGCCTGCGGTCACCGATGGGGGCGACCGATGATCCCTGGAACGACTGTTTCGCTCATTGCAGGCGCGCTGTATGTACTCTGCGGGCTTGGATTCGCAGTCTGGTTTCAACGCACGACAGGACGTGCACGAACCTACTGTGCCGCAGCGATGGTGTTCATCGGACTCGGTGCGGTCTCACACCTGTTGAGTGGGCTTGAAATTGGGACCCTCTCGGTTGCAGGTGGCCTTATTGACCTCCCAAGTCTTACTGAAGATCTGATTACCTACACAGGAGTGTTTGTTCTCGTTGGATTGCTCGCTGGGGCGTCAAAACAGCTTTTGGCTGCTCTGGGCGGGACAATGCTATTTGTCCGGCTGGTCTTCGAACTCCCGAATAGCGGTCTTGTCGATGGGACAGGAGCCCTTCTCAGCGCAGGAATCGTTATTGCCGGCTATCTCGTCATCGTTATGCTCTTTTTGCGACCCATCTGGGCGGCCGCCCAACAGGTTGCACCTCGACAACGACTACTGCACTGGAAGTGTCGCAATCTGGTCCTCTTCCTGTTTGGTGTCCTACTGGTCTATGCGATACTCGCGGTGACTGGCCTGTTTGATCCGTTCGTCCTTGCCGTACTCAATGCCCACATTGATTTCTTAATCCGTGTCGGAATAGCTGCACTGCTCTTTGCCAACATGGACGAACTTCATGAGACGGACATCGATCGTACAAACCCCGTGTCGCCTGCGGCTGGCGGTGCCGAGTCACACGTTCAGTGACTGGCGAGCGGGTGGCTGTTAGTTGCCGGTCCACCGCAAGAGCGCAAGCGTTCCTTCGAAGAGGGCAATCATGGTGAGTGTCACGATAATGGGGGCCATTCCGGTTGGATCCGGACTGAAGACGAATGCCACGCCGAGGAATACCCCCCAGAAGATGAGCCGTTTTGCTTCGAGCCACTGGCGGGTGACAAGTCCCATCATGATTGCCAGCATAATAAAGAGTGGAATCTGGAAAATAATTGCCATCCAGCCCATCATAATCAAAATCAGGTTAAACGTCTCTTGGAGGCCGAATGCAATGACTGCGGCCTCGGCTGTGTAGGTCGTAAAGTACGCGAAAATAAAGGGCAGGACAAGGAAGTGCGCAAACAAGACGCCGGCAATCCCGAGTATAAGACTCGTCGGGACCGCCGCGAGATAGTAGCGCCGCTCGTTGGCGTAGAGTCCGGGTTTCATGAACCGGTAGGTCTGGTAGACGAACATCGGCAGTCCGAGCAACAGCCCAGCGAGCCCAGCTACTTTGAGTTTTGTTAGGATGAACTCCAGGGGTCCGTACAGCCGGGGGCGGTTGAAGTCCGCATCAGGAATGTGTGTCGACCACAGATAGTTGATGAGGTCGGCTGCAAACGGATAGGTGACTACCATCGCAATGCCGGCGATGAGGAAGACCGCCCCAAGCCGCCGCATCATCTCTTCGATGTGGTCCGCAAGCGGCATCTCCTGATCGGATTCTGGCCCCTCACCAAAGACGCCATCATCGACTGATGACTCGGCGGGAGGAGTTGATCCCGAGCCCGTTGTCGTCTCCGCAGCAAGCGCGTTTTCTTCAGCCGCAATCCGCGCCTCTTCGGCAGCCATCTCGGCCTCTTCAGCTGGGAGTCCCGTCTGCGTGCCGCCATCGGAGGCGGCCGTTTCCGAGGCTGGCTCGTCGGCTTCGGCTGGCGCTTCGTTCTCAGTTCCTCTGGAGGTTGACGGATCGGCCGCTGAATCCGTCTCATCGATATCCGGAGGATCCGATCTCTCAGCCATTCAGTTACAGTAGGCCACCGCGTTGTTATAGGCCTTTTCTGATTCATCGCACGATGAACGCCAATACCGTTGTCGGCGTGCTACCATGACTCATATATCGGTTGCCGACGAGAGAAAAAGTTGATAACGCCGACCCGAGTTTTCTTGTACATGTCTAGTGCGCTCGATTCCGACACCAGGCGAGCGCTTGGTGAGACGACCGATACCGCTCGAGCGATGCTTCGGTCAGCGCAAAAAGACCTACAGAAGGTCTTTATTGTCTTTCTGATCGGTTTCTTGGGAACGTTCTATGCGTTGCGGCTCTACATTTGGGATTTTCTTCGGGCGGTTACCGAATCCCAGATGCGCGAAGAAGTCGGCGACAGCTTCGAGGTAATCGCACAGACGCCATTCGACGTCATTCTTCTTCAGGCGAAAATTGGGCTGATTATCGGGGTTTTGATATCGATTCCAGTCTTTTTGTATTTCTCCCGGGAGGCGCTCCGTGAGCGTGGCATCTGGCCGCAGACTCCGGTGCCACGGTGGAAGCTTGCGGTGATCGGTGGCTTTGCTGCCCTGCTCTTTGCGGGTGGTGCAGCCTACGGCTATGCGGTCTTTTTCCCGTTCATGTTCGGCTTCCTCGCTGGCTTCGGCTTCGATGCCGGCTTCAACCCGAGCTACTCGATCGTCATGTGGACCGAGTTTATTGCGCTGTTGACAATTTCATTTGGCCTTGCCGCACAGATGCCACTGCTCATTACCGGGCTCTCGTATGCAGAGATTGTCAAATACGAGACGTTCCGCGACAAGTGGCGGCATGCGGTTGTTGGCATTTTCGTCTTCGGGGCCTTCTTTTCGCCACCAGATCCCTTTACGCAGATTATGTGGGCGGTCCC
>LFFM01002806.1_pt1 | contig 11289 bp, 9 predicted proteins | sample 643131 | NCBI WGS metagenome assembly LFFM01 (sample SAMN03777445, study PRJNA286221) | soda lake metagenome | biome: soda lake; feature: Kulunda steppe; material: water; isolation source: sample Tc-Br brine of Tanatar trona crystallizer | place: Russia: Kulunda steppe | collected 2011-07
AAGCAGTGGCTAAAGCAATACCAGCTGAAGGGCCATCTTTTGGGGTAGCACCTTGTGGAATATGGACATGGATATCATAATTTTTATAAAATTCTTGTTCAAAACTAAACTCATCTGATTTATTGCGGGCATAGCTTAAAGCAGTTTGAGCAGATTCTTTCATTACATCTCCTAACTTACCGGTTAAGATTAACTCACCTTCTCCTGGAACTACAGAAACTTCAATATTTAAAATATCTCCACCAACTCTAGTCCAAGCTAAACCTGTTACTACACCAATTCTATCTTCATTTTCAATTTCACCATACTTATAGGTAGGTATTCCTAAATATTTATCTAGATTCCTAATATCTATTCTAGTTGTTCCTTCTTTACCTTCTACTACATTTTTAGCTGCTTTTCTACAAATAGTACCTATCTCTCTTTCTAAATTCCTTACTCCTGCTTCTCTAGTATATTTACGAATTAACTTTTTAATAGCATTTTCTGATATCTGTAACTGTTCTTTTTCTAAGCCATGATTTTTTATCTCATTAGGCAATAAATAATTCTGAGCTATTTTTGTCTTTTCTTCTTCAGTATAGCCTGAAATCTTTATCATTTCCATTCTATCTAATAAAGGTGCAGGTATAGTATCTGTTACATTAGCTGTAGTTATGAACATAACATCAGATAAATCAAAAGGCAATTCAAGGTAATGATCACTAAACTCATCATTTTGTTCTGGATCTAAAACCTCTAATAAAGCTGCTGCTGGATCGCCTCTGAAGTCACTTTTTATTTTATCAACTTCATCTAATAAAAATACTGGATTTTTAGTTTTAGCATCTTTAATCCCATTTAAAATTCTACCAGCTCTAGCACCTACATAAGTTCTTCGATGCCCCTTAATCTCAGCTTCATCACGTAAGCCACCTAATGATAATCTAACAAACTCACGTCCGATAGCATTAGCAATAGATTTAGCTAAAGATGATTTACCAACTCCAGGTGCACCCACTAAACATAATATAGGTGTCCTCATTTTATCACTTAATTTTCTGACTGCTAAATATTCAACTATTCTTTCTTTAACATCATCAAGACCATAATGTCTTTCATTAAGTTTAGCTTCAACCTTATCAATCACTAACTGATCTTCACTATAATTATCCCATGGTAAATCAAGAATATAATCTAGATAATTTCTAGTAACTACCGCTTCATTAGAAGTACGAGGCATCTTTTGTAGTTTATCTACCTCTTCTTTAGCCTTCTCTTCTACATTTTCAGGCAGCTCAGCTGCTGCAATTTTTTCTCTATATTCATCACCTTCATTATCCCATTGATTATCCTCGCCTAATTCCTTTTTAATAGCTTTCATTTGTTCTTTTAAATAGTATTCTTTCTGTCTTTTTTCAACCTGTTTTTTTACTTCATCATTAATTTCATTTTTCACTTCTAAAATCTCTAGTTCTTCATCTAAGAAGGAATAGAGTCTTTCTAACCTTTCTCTAAAGTCAATCGTTTCTAATACTTCTTGTTCTTGTGCTACTTTTAAAGACATATGTGATACGATTATATCGACTAATCTTCCTGGATTATCAATATTAGATACAGAAATCATAGTTTCAGGCGGTATCTTTTTACTTAATTTAATATAATCTTCAAACTTATTAATAACAGTCCTCATCAAAGCCTCTATTTCTATATTTATCTCTGTTTGATAAATAACTTCTTTTAAATTCACTTCAAAATATGGCTCTTCTTTGATAAAATCTTCAATTTTAGCTCTCTCTAAACCTTCTACTAAAATTTTAATTGTACCATCAGGTAATTTCATTAACTGTTTTATTTCAGCAACAGTTCCTAATTTATATATATCAGAAGATTTTGGTTCTTCTAATTCTTCATCCTTTTGTGCTGTTAAAAAAATCTTTTTATCATTTACCATTGCTTCTTCTAATGCTTTTACTGATTTATCACGTCCAACTAATAAAGGTATCATCATGCTTGGAAAAACAACCAACCCTCTTAAAGCTAGAAGTGGCATTTTATCATTAATTTCAATATTTTCAGTCTCATCTATAACTTCTACCATTTTTATCCCCCCCGGATTGCATTATCTATATTAAATAATCAACTTAACTCTCTGATTATCTCTTTAATTATATCATTAATCAAATAATAAAACATCCTTAATTATATCGACTTCAATCTTAAATCACTAGCATTAAAGTCTAAGTTATTATTTAAAACTGCTTCTTTTAAAGCTTGAACTAAATTGCTAACAGGAATTATTTCTAAGTCATCAAATTCACCATCAGAAAATATATTCTGCTGATTTTTTTCCGGAATCAATACTTTATCAACACCAGCATTTAAAGCAGCCCTTAGTTTGGGATTAATTCCTCCAACTGGCATTACATTTCCATTAATTGATATCTTACCAGTCATAGCAACTTTATTATCAAGTTTATTAGCTGTTAAGGCAGAAAATAATGCTACAGCCATAGTCAAACCTGCTGAAGGACCATCTACTACTGCATCACTAGTAAAATCAATATGAATATCATAGCTACTTAAATCTTTTTGTTTCATCTTTTTAAGCAGAGTGATTACATTTTGTGCTGACTCTTTAACCATACTTTTACGCTTTATCTTTCTAAACTTTCCATTTTGCTCTTCTTCATCTACAACACCCGTTATTTTTAGCTCCCCTTTTCTTTTCTTAGTAGGAACTACCGAAACTTCAATTCTATTTACTGTCCCAAGGTTAGCCCCAACTACAGCCAATCCATTAGCAATACCAACTTTGGACTCTTTAGGAAGCTCATCTTCAGGGCGTGGATTATATTCTCCATTAGCTAAAACTAATTGAATATCTTCTTTCTCTATTCGCTCTCTTTTTTCTGTTAAAGCAATACCTCCAGCACTTTGAATCATATTTACCGCTTGTCTACCATTTTGAGCATACTTTTTTATTAACTCAATTACTTTAAAGTCAACTTTAAAATCAATCTTTTCTATGGCAGAATAGACAATCTTTTCTATCTCTTCAGCTAATAGAGGTCGAAAAAAGATTTCTAAGCAACGTGATCTAATAGCTGGTGGAATATCACTTGGTTGCTTAGTCGTTGCTCCTACCAATCTAAAATCAGCTGGCAGACCATCTTGAAAAATACTATGAATATGGTTGGGTATATTATTATTTTCCTCATGGTAGTAGGAACTTTCTAAAAAAACTTTTCTATCTTCTAGAACTTTTAATAATTTATTCATCTGTATATGGTGTAATTCACCAATCTCATCAATAAATAAAATACCCCCATGTGCTTTAGTAACTGCACCAGGCTTAGGCTGAGGTATACCAGCATTACCCATAGCTCCAGCTCCCTGATAAATTGGATCATGGACAGAACCAATTAAAGGGTCAGCAATGCCACGTTCATCAAAACGGGCTGTAGTTGCATCAAGTTCAACAAAATCTGCATCAGTAGCAAAAGGCGATACTTCATTTTTTTGAGCCTCTGCTAAAACTAATCTTGCAGCAGCAGTTTTTCCTACTCCCGGTGGGCCATAAATTATTACATGCTGTGGGTTTGGCCCGCAAATAGCAGCCTCTAATGCCTTTAAACCATCTTTTTGACCAACAATCTCATCAAAATCTCCTGGCCTTATCTTTTCTGATAATGGTTTAGTTAAACCCTTTTTTCGCATTTTATAAAGTTTTTTCATCTCTTTTTTAGATTCATGCTTAACAGCTGATTTATTACGATACTGTTTTTTAAGCAAATTCCAAAAATACATCCCAATTATAATAGCAAAAAATAATTGTAACACACCTAAAATACTAATTGCATAGCTCATCTAATCATTCCTTTACAAGATTATTGTATTTTTATTATATCCTGCAAAGGAGATTTTTATCCGTTAAATAAAGAAGAAACTGCTTACTTAAGCAGTTTCTTCTTTAGGATCATCTAATCTTATTAACCTAGGCGTTCCTCCATCATTTATAACCTCTTCAGTAATAATACATTTTGTAATATCATTTGCTGAAGGGATATCATACATGATATCAATAATCGCATCCTCTACCACTGAACGTAACCCTCGAGCTCCCGTATCATGCTCTAAAGTCTTTTTAGCAATTGCATTTAATGCTTTTTTGGTAAACTCAAGTTCCACATTATCTAATTCAAAGAACTTAGTATACTGTTTGACTAAAGCATTACGTGGTTCAGTTAAAATCTCTACTAAAGCACTTTCATCTAACTTACCAAGTGTTACTAAGACTGGAATTCGACCTACAAATTCTGGAATCAATCCATATTTTAATAAGTCTTGTGAACGGACATGCTTTAATATTTCTCCAATCTTCTTCTCCTCTTCACTTTGAATATCGGCACCAAAACCAAGCACTTTATTACTCATTCTTGATTTTATCACATCATCTAACCCAGAGAAAGCTCCACCACAAATAAATAATATATTAGTAGTATCAATCTGGATAAACTCTTGATGTGGATGCTTCCTACCTCCTTGTGGTGGTACGCTTGCTTCTGTTCCTTCAATGATTTTTAATAAAGCCTGCTGAACTCCTTCACCAGATACATCTCTAGTAATAGAAGGATTTTCTGATTTGCGAGCTACTTTGTCTATCTCATCAATATAAATAATTCCTTGCTCAGCTTTTTCTATATCATAATCAGCAGCTTGAATTAATTTTAATAGTATATTTTCTACATCTTCACCTACATAACCAGCTTCAGTTAAAGATGTAGCATCAGCCATAGCAAAAGGAACATCAAGTATTCTAGCCAACGTTCGAGCAAGTAATGTCTTACCAGATCCAGTAGGGCCAATCATACAGATATTACTCTTCTCTAACTCAACATCTTCAACCTTCATACCACTATTTACCCTTTTATAATGATTATAAACAGCTACAGAAAGAGTCTTTTTAGCTCTTTCTTGACCAATTACATAATCACATAAAATATCATTTATCTCTTGTGGGGTTGGTACATTATCTAAACTAAAATCAACTTCTTCATTTAGCTCTTCTTCAATAATCTCATTACACAATTCAATACATTCATCACAAATATAGACTCCAGGGCCAGCAACCAATTTCCTTACTTGGTCCTGAACCTTACCACAAAAGGAACATTTCAATTGCCCCTCTTCTTCTCCAAACTTAAACATTTTATCACCTCTTTAAATGATCTAGGATTCTAGTTCTTCTTGGCGTTTGATTACCTCATCAATAATGCCATATTCTTCAGCTTGATTAGAAGACATAAAGTAATCTCTTTCTACATCATCTTCAATTTTACTAATTGGCTGTCCTGTGTGATCAGATAAAATCTTATTTATATTTTCTTTAAGCTCTAAAATTTCTTGAGCCTGAATCTCAATATCTGTTGCCTGACCTTGAGCTCCACCCATTGGTTGATGAATCATAATTCTTGAATAAGGTAAGCTATATCTTTTACCTTCAGCTCCACTTGCTAACAATAAAGCAGCTGCACTAGCAGCTAACCCCATGCACATAGTAGAAACATCAGGCTTAATATATTGTATAGTATCATAAATTCCTAAAGCGGCAGTTACAGAGCCACCAGGACTATTTATATATAAGTGAATATCTTTATCAGGATTTTCAGCTTCTAAAAATAATAATTGTGCAATTACAGAATTAGCAACTTGATCATTAATTCCTTGACCAATAAAAACAATTCTATCCTTTAATAAGCGAGAATAAATATCGTAGGCTCGCTCTCCCCGATCTGTTCTTTCAACAACTGTTGGTACTAAGTTCATCTTTAATCCCCTCCTTATTTTTATCTATGCCCAGTTTAATTTCTTTTACACATTAAATTTAATTAATTATTTTCTGCAAGAAATTCAATTACTTTTTGACTTTGTAAACTTGTTTTTAACTGATCAAGTTGTCCTTGCATTTGTAAAAATGACTTAATCATTTCTTTATCTTGATCTTGCTGTTCAGCAATCTCTTCTACTTGTTCATCAATTTCCTCTTCAGATACTTCAATATCTTCAAGCTCAGCAATAGCTTCTAAAGCAAGGCTAGCCTTAACACTATCTTCGGCTTGTTCACGATAGTTCTCTTTTAAATCTGCCTCAGACATACCAGATGCTTCTAAGTACTGCTCAACATCCATACCTTGCTGGCTGATCTGCGTTTTAAACTGCTGAATCATATTATCAATCTCATCTTCAATCATTTCCTCAGGTATATTAACTTCCATACCTTCTACTACTTTTTCTATTACTTCATTTTCAAAGTTTCTTTTCGTCTCTTCTTCCTTTTCTTCATGTAAGTCATTTTTAATACTTTCTTTTGCATCAGCTAATGAATCAAAACCTAAGTCCTTAGCAAACTCATCATCTAAATCAGGCATATCTTTAGTCTTAATATCCTTCACTAAAACTGTAAATACTACATCTTTACCTGCTAAATCATCGGCTTGATAATCTTCAGGGAAAGTAAGTTCAAGCTCTGTTTCTGCACCTTTTTCTACTCCAATTAATTTATCTTCAAATCCAGGAATAAAGCTACCTGAACCAATCTCTAAATTATAATCTTCAGCACTTCCACCTGGGAATACTTCACCATCCATTTCCCCTTCAAAGTCAATTACTACATAATCTCCATCTTCTACTTTATCTCTATCTGCAACTACTAATTGTGCATGCTCTTCTTGTTTAGCTTCAAGCTCTTGCTCAGTCTGTTCTTCTGTAATTTCTACCTCTGGCTTTTCAACATCTAATCCTGTATACTCCCCTAATACTACTTCAGGTTTCACTTTAACCTCTGCAGTAAAAGTTGCCGGCTTATCACTCTCAATAAACACATCAGTAACATCAGGCTGAGCTACTGGCTCTATAGCTTCTTCTTCAATAGCCTCATGATAAGCCTGAGGGATTAAAATATCTAATGCATCTTTATGTAATACTTCTTCTCCATACTTCTTCTCTAAAACTTTTCTAGGCACTTTCCCTTTTCTAAATCCAGGAATTTCTACATCTTTAACTATCTTCTGATAAGCCTTTTGTAATGCATCAGCAACCTTTTCTTTTTCAATCTCTACCTCTAAAGTTACAGTATTTTCTTCTCGCTTTTTTTCTATGTCCATTTTTTTCTTCCTCCTTATAATAGTATACCACTACAACTTAAATTTTATTAAGTGTATTCTTAAAAGTCAATATTTTATTCTGGAAATTTTAAGCAATTACAGCTCTCAACATTAATAACATAACAAAATACTCCTGCCAAGCAATAAATCTATCCTGTTTGTACCTATTATATGACTTGAAAAGTGATTTTGCAATAAAAAGAATGCTTTAAAGCATAAAAATATAATCAAAGTCTAAAAATATAATCTCATCAGCAGTAAACACGGACTTTTTGAATAATATCATATCTTTTTTAAAATATCAAATTAAGCTGCTGTTACTTAGTTTAAATTCTTTTATGTTTATATGTAATTTCATTATCTTTAATCTCTATAATACCATAGCTGGGAGGTTTGTTATCTCTTGGTAAAGCTATACTTCCTGGATTAAAAAATAGCTGTTCTGCTTCTCTTTTAACATAGCGTACATGTGTATGACCAAATAAAATTATATCAGCTCCAATTTCTTGGCTGCGATAATATAATTTATTTTTACTCCATTTTACTGAATATCTATGTCCATGGGTTAAAAATACTTTCTTTCCTCGAACTATAACAGTTCCTTCTTCAGGATCTTCTTTAGAAAAATCACAATTGCCTTTGACATAAACTATATTTAAATCAGTATTAAAATCTGGTTTAGCATCTTGTAAATCAGCTACTTGATCTCCTAGATAAAATAAATAATCACTATCTAGATGTTTGTTTACTACTTTAGTAATTCTTTCTGCCCTGCCATGAGCATCACTAATTACAATTATTTTCACTATTACCACCAGCCCTTTGAAATATTAACCTATAGACTATTATACCTGACTTAGTTCAAGTTGACTTCTCTCTTTTCCAACTACTCCAGCTAATAGATAAAGGTCAGTTTTAGTATCATATTTTAGCCCATCTAAACTAAAGCTATTAATTTGAGCAGTGCTTTTAACATGTATTCTTGGGCCATTACAAAGATAAATCACATCACCAAATTTAATATGTTCTTCATCATAAGGCTTAACTACTAAGCCTTGCTCAATCAACTGATGAACTCGGTTTTCTACTTCTTTTATCTTAACTTTCGGCTTTTCTTCAAATTGTAACACAAAGCCACTTTTAATATCACTATGATAATAGGGTTCTGGACGTTTAATATCCATAGTTTCCAATATATAAGTTGTTAAGTCTTCTGCAGTATGAGCCATCAAGCGATCTAATAAAGACTTAAAAACAATATTCTTAATTCCAGCAACTTCCGGGCCAAACACCCCAGGTCTTGTAATCATTACTTCTTCGCCAACACCAATTAACAAATCAGCTCGTAAATCAAGTTGCTCAGCTAAAAGATCAAAATGCTCAATCACAACCCTTTTATCATGCTTAATAGCTATCTTAATTGCTTTAGCTATTTCCCATGGCTGCTTAAAAGCCGTTTCAAACCTAGCATCAATATGATAAGTATGACTATTAAAGTTCTTATTCTGAGCTTGATCCAAAATTGGTAATGGTCTAATATTAATCCCATTATCATCATTAGTCAAAGCAAGACCTGGAAACATTCCCCGAATTAATAATGACTTTCCTGCCCCAGAATCTCCAATTAAGCCAATCAGGTTATCTGTTGGGCTTAGATACTTTTGCGAAATCTGACTCCCTAATTCCATTAATCTTTGTTTGCCACGCGGAGCAAAATAAATTGCTTGAGCAAAGCTTGAATTCATGATCACTCATTCCTATCATATAAATTATTTCCATTACTATCAACAGCAACAATCAATGGCAACTCTTCTACTTCAAGCCTTCTAACTGCTTCTGTTCCTAAATCATCATAGGCAATTACTTCAGCATTTTTTATCTGCTGTGAGATCAAAGCCGCTGCTCCCCCAATGGCTGCTAAGTATACAGCACCATGCTCTTTCATAGTATCAATTACTGCTTGATTTCTATCACCTTTTCCAATCATTGCTCGCAGTCCTTGCTCTATTAACTGTGGAGCAAAGGGATCCATCCGATAACTTGTCGTTGGCCCGGCTGAGCCAATAACCTCTCCCGGTTTAGCTGGAGCAGGGCCAACATAATAAATAGCACTTCCTTCAATTTCAAACGGTAACTTATCTCCTTTATCTAAAGCAGTTACTAATCTTTTATGTGCAGCATCACGAGCTGTATAAACAACTCCCGATAATAATACATTATCTCCCGCCTCTAAATCCCGAACTTTTTCTTCAGTTAATGGAGTTTCAAGTTTAATTTCTGCCATCTTATCTCTCCTCTGACTTTTTTATTATAGATATTAAGTTGCACTTTGCAACTTAATATAGGAATTAGGAATTAGTAAATTCAAAACATTAACTTCAAAACCTTATAGCTCTTGACATTAGTCTTGTTTTTTTGTTCTATGGTTTTAACTAGTTCCTAATTCCTAATACCTAATTCCTAGAAATATTGTGAAACAATATTTCTATATCACAACACTTTTATGCCTAGCAACATGGCAATTAATATTAACAACTACTGGTAAACCTGCTATATGAGTTGGAAAAGTCTCTAAATTAACATCTAAAGCTGTAGTTATTCCACCAAGACCTTGTGGGCCAATATCAGTCTCATTTATTTCAGATAATAATTCAGCCTCAATTCTAGCTAGTTTGTCATCAGAATTAGCCTGACCAATTGGTCTCAATAACGACTTTTTAGCTAATAAAGCTGCCTTTTCAATAGTACCTCCTACACCAACCCCAACTACAATCGGTGGACAAGGATTAGGGCCAGCCTCCTTTACTACCTGTAACACAAAGTCTTTTACTCCTTTTTTTCCTTCAGTAGGCTTTAATAGCTTCATCTGACTCATATTCTCGCTCCCAAATCCTTTAGGCGCTACTGTTATTTTAAGTTCATCTCCTGGCACAATCTCAGTATGAATAACGGCCGGGGTATTATCTCCAGTATTTTTTCGTTCTAAGAAAGGATCATCAACAACAGACTTACGTAAATAACCTTCTTTATAGCCTCTGCTTACACCTTGATTAATTGCTGCTTCTAATTCTCCCCCTACTATTTTTAGCTCTTGACCTAATTCTAAAAAAACTACAGTCATTCCAGTATCTTGACAGATGGGAACTTGATTCTTTTCAGCAATTTCAGCATTTTCAATTAATCTAGCTAAAATCTCTTTAGCTACAGGATTATCCTCCTGTTGATAAGCCTGTTGATAAGCTCTTTGTACATCTTCACCCAAATTATAATTTGCTTCTTTACATAGTTTTGCTATTTGATTACTTATTTTTTCTACATCAACTTCTCTCATAATAACCTCCCACAATCTTAGTTGAAAGTTGATGATTGATAGTTGATAGTTAAAATCGAAATCTTTACAAGAAAAAAACAATTGAAAGCACTAATCATCTAGAATTAATATGAATAAAAATCTGTTAAAAATTTTTAAGCTTTTAATTTTTATCTAAAATGTCTCAAGAAAACTCCATCTAAATCTTCTGTTTGATTTAGGTGGAGTAGTTGACTTATTGTTCTTGAACTTAACTATCAACTATACACTATCAACTATTATACACTGCATTAAATTATATCATATTTCTAATTCAATATCTAATAAGGGAGCATGCTGCTGGGCACCATAAACATCTCTATCTCCTATAGCACCTGCTGAAAGCGGACGAACAATAGTGAATTTAACTGCCTTAGCAGGATCATAATAAATCAAAGAGATAATATCTTTAGCCTTAATATTATATAACTCAACAATCAATTCGCGATTAATTGCCTGCTTTGCTTTAACTTTTTCATATACTTCAAACTCTTTAAATATTATATCAAAGGTCAACTGATAAGGGCCAGCATTTTTACTTCTAATTACTTTGACTAACTCTTTTATATTTTTCTTTTTAACCATGACTTTCACCTCCGAATTAATTAAAAATTGACGCTTTAGAAAATAAAATATATAGATATATAGTTGACAGTTTACAGTTGACAGTTTACAGTTAAAATCAAACCCATTACAAGCAAAGTCAAGATCTTGCTCGTTAACCAGGTTCTTAAGCTTTTGATCTTAAATGTTCTTGAACTTAACTGTAAACTATAAACTGTAAACTGTCAACTA
>LFFM01002808.1_pt1 | contig 11286 bp, 11 predicted proteins | sample 643131 | NCBI WGS metagenome assembly LFFM01 (sample SAMN03777445, study PRJNA286221) | soda lake metagenome | biome: soda lake; feature: Kulunda steppe; material: water; isolation source: sample Tc-Br brine of Tanatar trona crystallizer | place: Russia: Kulunda steppe | collected 2011-07
AGACCCACCACTACTTGTGCTTGTTGTCAAACACCAATCGTCTACTCCATCATCCCCTGGAGTATCGAGAGGGTTTGCGCTAACTGTTCCTGCCCCCGCTGTAAAGGCGATTAAAATCACCGCAACTAATAGGGCGGTTGTTATTGTTTTGGTTTGTAATGAACTGTCAGGCAGCATATATACTCTTATAATCGAATTCTCTTGCGAAGGTTAAATATGTTTGCGGATAGGGTGAACCGTAGATAATTCAATAACAGACAAGTAGTCTATTCAGTTATCAACAGAGAAATTCCCAACAGCACGACTATTCTCATCAAATAAAACAACATTATATGGCCCATTATCTAAGTCATCGCCTACAGGGTTTGGAATATTACCCATTGTTTGTTGTGTTGTACCATCATTATAAATCGCAATATATATTGCAGTCTCGGATGGGAATGATTCAGTCAGTTCTACTTCATATACAACATCATCAGCATCAACAATTAGTACAGATGACCCTGATGCTAATTCTTCTCCGCCATTCACAATAGTAATAGCATTAATATTAGGGCTAATCCGTGCTTCGATATTTGTTGAACTGTCTTGTGCGTCAGATAACCATGAAGTATCGATATTCGACTCTAATATGGTTTCATAAGTAAGCGAATGTTCGCCCATACTTACATCGATACTTGTGATAATTCCTGATTGTTCCACAGTTAATTCTCCCGAGACTGAATCAAAATCCGATGTTCTGTTTTTAAAGACTGTTTGTAATTCTTCTCTATTATCTACACCTGTAATTGTGTATACTAATTCAGTATCGCTTTGAGTCTCTAATTCAACAGTAATGCCGTTAAGGATATATCGGAGCATTCGTCGTTGGATGACTTCAACCTCTCTAATCTGTGAGTCTGGTGTAAAGGAATACGATACATTTGAATCTGGTGTATACCGAGTATATACAGCCTCATCTTGAGAGACTAACTGCTCGATTAGTGTATCTCCTCGATATGCTGAAATAGACCGAGTTTCTCCTTCTTTCTGCCCTTGGATAATCTCGGGTTCTTCATCTGGGAATTCTCGGGTTAACTCAACAGTGAATGTGTTTTCACTAGTTAACTGGTTTATATGATTAGTTACTGCTGACTCCGCAATATCACCGTCTTCTTCAAATCCATCTGGGAATTCATCTTCGGACGGTTCTGGTGTTGTATCGTCATCATCAGGGTCTGTATCTGAACACCCTGCTAATGCCGTTGTTAAACCGACACTAGATAGAATAAATACTCGTCGTTTCATTACTTATATAATACATATATCTCTATTAAAAATCTTCGGTCGTCTGTATTCTAGAAAAATCTTTATATACTCAGTTTTTAAAGTATAGTATAATGGTATTAGATGACGATGTTATAATTCAGAAAATTGTGAATTATCCCCTTCCTGTTGTTCAATCTACACCGCCACGGTTCTCTTGTGATTCAGCAACACACGATGGAAACGATATACGAGAGGGTCAGGATGTATTTGCTATTTTCTCTGAAGAGTCAGACTCTGGCGAGATTGAGTTAGAAAAACTTTGCTGTACCTCGTGTTCCTTTCAAGATGCTTACGAATCAACTCGTAAAGATAGAAATCTGTATGTGATTGAAGCTGAGATTAAAACACAAGCATCAATGACGGGATGCCTAACAAAAGTGTATGTTTGGGATGTATATGAAGCGCCGACAAAAACTGAATGCCCATAATTCAAAACATTTATTGTTCTGTGAGTAGTACCAAAGTGTATGTTAGTGACTTTTGAAGGAAGTGAAGGGTCTGGGAAATCTAGTATTATTAATAGACTGCAAGAAGATTTTGGTGATACAGGAGAGTTCGTTTTCTCACTTGAACCGAATACAAACTATATCTCTGGAGAGATTATCCGAGAAAAACTAGCACAGGATGATGTTAATCCTGCGTCGTTATTTTATTTGTTTATGTCAAATCACATTATCCATGTAGAGGATACAGTCCGACCATCTTTGGAGGAGGGTAAAACCGTATTCTGTGATAGGTTTTACGATTCGTGTTTTGTGTATCAGTCTATTGAATTGGAACAATACTTGGACGAGTATCCGTTTGGAAACTCAACTCCATTAATGGAACAAATGGACGCAATTCAGAATATCGGTGGGTTTCAGACGGTTCCAGATATTACAATACTCCTTGAAGTGTCTCCTGAAACTTCACTAGAACGAATTTCGACACGAGGGTTTGATGAACGGTTTGACAAGAAACAGACATTAGAGAAAATTGCTGAAAGATATGATGAACGGGCGTCGAATCATCCAGACCGATTTGTGCGTGTTGATGCTGAACAAGATTTAGATTCTGTGTATGAAGATTGTGTTGAGATACTGGTTGAAAATGGTGTGTTAAACGGTTAGAATAGTCGGCTATAATGGAAATGGTATGGTTTTGTTTTGTTCCTGTCTATTGCGTCCTTAATTTTCTCTACTTGGTCTTGAGATAGCTCCTGAGTATCTGAATCGATATCTACGAAATCTTCAGCCTGTTCAGGATATACACAGACAACAACTGAATCATTCGGGTCATAGTCTGGGTATTCGTCAGCAAGAGTAATCTCATTCAGATTAAAGTCATAATCGATTGCTTGTTCTGAGGCTTTTGTTCCTGACTTATGCTCAATTGCGATGACTGTATTACGACCACCATCTCCTGTGTAATCAACGAATTTACCTGATACGGACATGCCTGTATAATAGCGTTAGATGGTTTTAAATGTTGTTATTTTCGGCTAATGCGTCGTCTATAAGGGTAAGCCATCGGAAGAATATTCGTTCAAATGATATTTCAGGAAGTGCTGTTGTTCGGACATAATCTTGTGTTTCTTGAATGTCTTCACTATACTCTCTGAGTCCTTTTGATTCTAGTAACATTCTATCTCGTTCTAATTCATAGAATAACCAAGGTTTTGGGTCTTCTTGTTTCGACGGTAATGCGTTTAGTTTTGTGAGAAAGATTATTCGCCAGATGTGTTTACATTTTTCACCATCTGTATAATCACAACGATACAAGAAGTCACTACAGGTGCAACTTGGGACATTCAGATTTATTGTGTATTCATCAACTTTATCATCTTTATGCGATTTAATTGTGTAGATTGTATCAGAAACGGGAATAATAGAACTCTTAAGAGAAAGAGAGTTTTCAATTCGATTGGTTTGATGTTCGGAAAGAGAAGAAGTGAGAAATTCTATATTAAGCCGATTTCGGAGGTAGTCTTCTTTCCCTCCATAACAGACAGTCTCAAGGAGGTGTTTACGAGTTTGAAGATTCATCTGTTAGTACTGTTAGAGGAGTTCCAATAAAAAGGTTTTGTATTGTCGTACAAAAAACTCCGAATAGCGGAGTGAAACTTTAGTTTTGTCGGCGTGCGATTACCAGAGCGGTTCCAAGAACTGCGAGGAGTGCGATTACTGCTCCGAATCCTGGCTGTCCTGGCGCTCGCTCATCTTCGTCTTCTCCGTCGTCTGGTTGTACTGGTTCAGTGTCATCTGTCTCTGGTTCCTCTTCCTCTTCCTCTTCATCGCTGAATTCGAATTCAATTCGAAGACTGCTCTCGGAGACATTTCCTGATTGTTCAACAGGGTCGTCGTATCCTTCAGCAGTTCCGATGAGGGTGTATTCGTCGTAATCTAACTGAATCACTCGTTCACCGTCTTCGATTGTGTATGTTTCACCGTTAACATCTAATTCACCGTTTAGTCGTTCACCGTCTTCGTTGGTGAAGATGATTTGGACATCGGCAACTTCTTCATCTTCGACTTCTTCCTCTTCTTCCTCTTCTTCCTCTTCTTCAATCAGCGTGATAGTTCGTGAAACATCGAATCCATCGATAGTGATTGTATCAGAGACGGATTCATATCCTTCTTCTTCCACGGTGATTGTGTAGTCACCATCATCGAGGAATTCATATAGGACAGTCCCGTCTTCATCAGTCATTTGTGACTCTTCATCGCTAAGGTTGACTGTGATGTCTTCCATTGGTTCGGAGTCTTCATCTTGAACGACTACTTCAAGGGAACTTGCGTCAGGGTCTTCGCCTTGTTTGATGATGTCTGCTTCTTGGAGTACAAGACCTTGTGTATCTCCATATCCGTGTGCGTGGAGCATGATATCCACAGCGTCATCGTATGTGGATACTTCTTCACCCTCCCAGATTGGGAATTCGGATTCTTGTGTCTCAATAAGTCCTTCTGTATCGAAGAAGGCTTCGAATTGACCATCCTCAATTGTTACAGTCTCTGACTGTACGAATGGTGTGAATGTACTCTCGCTGAATGCTCGGATTTCGATTTCACTGCCATCTGGGATGTTGGTCTCTCCAAGTACTTGTTCTTCGTTTCCATCGTCAAGAAGGACATATTCTTCTCCATCATCTCCGTATTCGTATTTGTCGAAGTCAACGAATACTTCTTCATGGGTGAATCCTACTTCTTGTTCAAGTTCAGCATCTTCATCGATGAATTCGCTTTCTTCTTCATCTAATGTGAGTACTGCTGTGTATTCTCCATCTTCTTGGATATTTGGCATATCGTTAGAGTCAATAGTGAAGATTACACGGTTATTCTCACTATCGTATTCGTATGAGAGTTGGGATACATCAAGGTCTTGTGGTGACTGATTTGTCCCTGGGTTCTCATGTTCGATTGTGAGTTGGATACCCTCAGATTCCAAGCTAGCTCCTTCTGCGAAGTCACCAGCGGTGAGTGTCTCGTCTTGAAGAACACTTTGTAATCCAGCGACTTCAAAGACCAGGAAGCCCGGACCTCCGTCAGTTAAGACATCACCTTCTTGGATTCCATCCTGAACAACCTCTTCTGGGACTTCAAAGACATCTTGGTTTGGAACATTAAACGGAATCGGTTGGAAGCTCGCATCATTCACGCCCACTTGTTGATGCCGTAATGTAGCCAAGTCAGCTAATTGGTCATCAGAGTCTCGAATTTCTAAGAGGTATCGTGACTGGACAAGTCTGAATCCGTCTGGGATTGTTGTTTCTTCTTGAACAGTTACGGTGATATCCTCTTCATCATCTTCGTGTGGGCTGAGTACATCCGCTGAATCCGCTGTCGCTAATCCAGCAATAGATGTGTCGAATTCAATTGTGTATACATTACTTGAACCAGGATTTTCTCGTTCAAGGTCTGCGATAATCTCATATCCGGTTTCGTCTTCATCTCCGATTTTGAGTTGGGCTGTATCTGCCCCAGAGGTGAATTCAACATCAATCTCTGCTGTGTCACCACGGGCTGAATCGAAGAACATTTCTGCGAAGCTAATTTCACCCTCTTCAAATGCTTCAACAGTAATATCTAAACTATCTGAAGCAACAGTATCTCGGACATGGAACTCGAATTCATAAGTCCCTGGTTCAATTCCCTCGAACTCAAATTCAGGGTTATCGAAGCTCATTACATTTTCGATGACAACAATGTCTTCACCGTCATCATCTTGCTGTACAGTTGCTCCATCGATTCTGTCAGCAAGGTCATTTGCTGTGAGTTCATCTCCTTCGTCTTCTCCGTCTCCGTGAATCTGTTCGACAACTACATCGTAGGTTGCTCGGTTACTTGAGTAGTCAAGTACGATGGAGGTATTGGCACCTTCATCCCGAATAACTCGGGAGTCTTCTTCATCGTCATTATCTTCTTCGTCAAAGTCTCGTTCAACAGTAAACTGTTGCTCACGGACATTGAATAGTACTGACTGTTCAGTTCCGTCTGGAGCAAATCCTTCAACTTCATATTCACCTGCTGAGTATAGTTCTGAGAAGATGAGAACAGTTCCATCTTCTAACGGTTCAAGTTCACTCTCGAATGTTTCATCGATATTTAAGTCAACAGTTCCGTCAAATTCAACTGGTGTTACCAGAATCTGACCTAACCAGTAATTACCACCAGATTGGACAATTTCATCAGCATCAACATCTTCTGGGTCTTCGATGAAGAATGGTTCATAGGTTTCAACAGACGCACTATCAGAGGCTTCTGTTACGGGTTCTGTTACCTCGAACTCATATGTTGTGTCTGGGTGAAGTCCTTCGAAGTCAGCTTCGATTTGTTCTTCCCCGTTTGTAACTGTAACTTCAAAGACTCCATCTTCAATCTCTGAAACTGGGACATCAAATATATCGCTTAATTCTTCATCCGTAAGTGCTTCTTCTCGTTCACCATCATCAGGGTCTGTTGGTTCATCGAAGATTTCAGTTAGTTCAACAGTAAATGTCGAAGACCGATTGCTTTCAATTGTGAATACAGTATCTGTATCCTCTCCTTCAATATCAAGAATAGACACTTCTGAATCTTCAGCACTAAATGTCAGTGACTGTTCATCAATTGTAAATGTTCTAAGAACAGTTCCCTGTTCATCCGTCACTGTATATTCACCAGTCCCTGCTGCTGTATCAGCGACTTCAGAGGCTTCAAATTCAATAAACGCACCATCCTCAGATGCGATTAATTCTGCGATTTCACCATCTTCATGAGTGAAAGTGATTGTCTCTTCAGGGTCAATCTCTTCTTCATCCGCAATTACTAACAGTTGACCAAGCCAGTAAGTGTTCCCTTCTGAGACTTCAGTTCCATCCGTATCAATGTATGTGAGTGTGAACTCTTCGGATGTATCTTCTCCGAGTTCAATTTCAACATCTCGCTCTTCAGATATATGGTTATCTGCTGAGACTCGAACTGTATATTCTCCATTTGTTAGTGTGAAAACAATCTCATCTGAGAAGGTTCCGTCTTCAACAACATTATCTTCTTCATCAAAGACTGTAGCCTCAAAGTCACCCTCGAAACTTTCCTCATCTGAGTCAGCAGTAATTGTTAAATCATTTTCACTAGAAAGTTCCTGTAACTCGACCTGTTGAGTTGTTGTCTCGCCTCCAAGAATACTTAGAGTCCCAGTTTCTGGAACATAACCATCTGCGTCAACTTCCCAATCATAGTCCCCTTCTTCTGCGTCAATTTCGACAGTATCTCCATGATTTCCTGTTGCTGTGTATTCAAGTTCTGGAGCATCTTGATTCTGGAGAGTAATATCCATATCTACTGTCTCATCTTCATCTTCTAATTCAAGGATAAATGACGCATTCCCACTTGGCCCTGTATCAGTAGCAATCTGCTCTGATGAACCATTTGATAAGAATTCAACAGATTCAACAGTAAAGTCATACTGTTCTGGAGCTTCATTCCTCCAATCAGTCATATCAACAGTAACTGTTGTGTCTCCTGTGTTAGGGGCAATAGCAAAAGTCTCACCTCCTGATGTGTATTGTTGTAAATCATCGGATGCGTCCGCAAATTCACCATTATCGATTCCATCTACATCAATAAGCGGACTCCAGTCATCTGGTTCATTACTTTCTATTTCGATTACAACCGAATCTTCATCCTGGTTAAATTGAACAACATTTGGTGAAACATTAACTTCCTCAATTATGTGTTCTTCTAAATTAATGTCATCTGTGATAAGAGTCTCTTTATCACCATTTTCGTCTAATAACCATGCTTCAACCCCAGTTTGTTCAGGGGTGGTTGGGTTCCCTTCTTCGTCTTCAGGGCGAAGTTCAGCAGAATCAATCGTAACTGTACCATCACCCGAGGCATCTTCTTGAGCAGTTGCTGTTGCTAAGTCTCCAAATTCAGGACTTTCGAACAATACTTCATCTCCTTCACTTAATGAGTTATCGGTGACAATAACATCCTCACCATAATATACAGATGTTTGCTGTGCTGCTACAATCCCTGAGGCACCAATAACAGAGAGTAGAACAGCAAACACTACCAGTATACTAAGACTGACAGTAATTTTTTCTCGATTCATAGTAGTCTTTATAAAGTTTTCTATCATGTGCTATTTAATACTTTGCCCTCCTAATATTCTAATTCAGAGAATCGGTTCTTCTTCCTCTAACTCTTTCTCCTTCTCTTTCAACTCTTTTAAACGGTCTTGGAGGCTTTTATCACTTGCTCGAATCTCTTCAAGGCGCTCATTTAGTGTGTCAATAAACTCTTGAGAGTCCTTCTTTTCAAGTAATATCCCGATTCGATGAATCCGAGTTACATTCTGACTGCTAGTTCGGTCAGTATCCTCGATAATCTTCAAATCATGATGTTCTTCACCCACCCAATTCTTTACCGTCTCAGGGTGACATCCAAAACAATCCGCAATATCAGTATAATGCCAGCAGTTCTTATTCTGATGGAGGAATTCTACAATTCCCTTTTCTTCCCACGGTTTATCGTTTTCAATAGGTGGCTGTTCTGTGTGTTCACATTCACATTCACCTTTAATGTGTAATGGGAGAAGTTTTGGGTCAATATCCATCTCTTCTGCGATATCCATATAGGAACTGCTGCTATGTCGAAGCCGTCTAATTTCAACACAAAGTTTTTCTGAAATCTGTTCTTCTCGTGAGATTCCGTAATCGCTGTCATCAGATTCTTTGTCTGGAATGACAACGGGGAAATCAATATCTGAAATCACAATATTTTGATATGTCTAGTACTTATATATATTTCTATTGGAAAAGATTTAAATAGGGGGGACTAATTCTCTTCTAAATCGTCCATTTCACCCACCCCAATCTCTCGTTTACTGAAGGTGTAAAAGATAGTCCAGATGATGATTGATATTAGCAATATATTCGCTAAAAATGCTGAGAGGATGATTTCTAGTTCCCCTGATTGTTGTGCTTCAAGGAAATTAAGAATATGAGGAGGAATATTCAATAACACAGCACCACCGACAGAGATGAGTAACATTAATCTGTTTCGGATTATATCTGATTCAATTTGATAACTTTGAAGGAACCAGAACATACTCAACCCAGACAGTCCGATAACAACAGTTAGTAACAAGATTATCATCGTTGGTGAGGTGTAACTCTCGATTTGGAAATACGCAACAATACTGCCGATTGTAAGTAATAGATATGAGACAGCAACCCCAATTGCGATTGAGTGTTCTTTATCAAACTTAGATTCTATTGCATCTAACATACTTCGTTGTTAGACCAAACTAAATGGAGATATAAATAAGTATCCACAAAGAGAACAGTGAAAAAATAAAGCAGGGTATGGTTTATAGGACCATCGACTCGTGTGTAACATCCTCCACTTCTTTGATATCGAGGATTGTTACATTCTCGTTTCGGTCACTGGTAATTTCATCGTATGCTTTCTTTCGGATGTCATCTGTTGTTATTGATTCTGGGACAGCCATGAAGTGCTTGTAGATACCTTGCTGTGAATCATATACAACCTTTACTTGTTTTGAATCACTCATTATATGTAAGATATATTTAACCCTTTATAAATGTTTTGGATAAAATGGGTGTAAATCGGCTTTTTAGACGGTGATATGTTCATTGCAGTTCCAATATACATAAATGGACAATTATTTATACACGGACTTCAACTACACACATAGACGCCGATTTGTCAACCGTGATATACCATGTGGATTGAACTACCAGACCATATCCGAGCGTATATATACGATAATGAGTTACCATTACAGGTATTAGACTCTCGGATTGCTGCGTATTCTCGGGACTGTACAACTAGCGTTGCGGTTGTCGTTGAAGATGAGTCAACAGGCGACTTCCTGTTTATTAACAACGCAAAGCCTGGTCGAAACTGGGAACTACCTGGCGGGTGTGCTGATAATGAAGAGATTGAGGATGCCGCTATCCGAGAGTTATCTGAAGAAGTAGGTCTTGAGGTAACAGCAGATGAGTTAACGCCATTCCTTGCGTTATTATGGCGGTGGGAGGATGATTATACTGTTCAGATACTATTCTATTATAGTCTTGATTCTGCCACGGATGTTCAAATCGTGACAGGAGATGAAGTTGATGAGTATAATTGGAGTTCCAAGATTCCTGAGAATATTACACTAGGTGAACATGGGAAAGAGACACATCATCAAATTCTCAAATACAGAGAAAGTTATTCACAGTCTGCGATGTCTAAACTCCAGTCCCGAGTTTCAGATATTATTAAGCGAAGGCATATTGTGTCTGTTGGGCTTATTGTTTCAGGGGCGATTGCTGTTCAAGTTCGGAAATTAAAGGACAAAAATAAAGAGAATGACGGTGAGGACGAGTCCGATAACACTTAGTTTGATTGAAAGTATGGCTGCTGTTTTTGCGAATGTAACTAACGCATAACAGTGAAAAACGAACTGTATCCCAATAATTACGGGAGTGAAAAGTAATGCAACAAGTAGTCTCCCAATATCTCTCCAACTCATTACTCTGTACTATGTGTTGAGTATATATAAATATGTCGATTTAGGTTGTTTCTCAACTGTATACGAAAATAGATGTATTACAGTGTGACATAATAGCAAATACTTTATAAGGTTCGGACGCATTGGTCTGTATATGGTTAGAAATACGAATCCTCTTCGTGATTCTATTGCCCGACGACAAGAATATGAAGATGGTGAGCTTGTTATTGTAGATACAGGATTTATTGGAACAGAATTATACGCTGAAGTAGATAAATCCGATAACTCTGTATTCATCTATACTCCTGAGGGGCTTGACGATATTAATCTCAATCTTCCGCAAGAGTTTATGGATTTCGAAACAGAGACAGAGATTAATAACGGGATTGTGACAGTTCGGGCGGATTATTCAAAGCCTGTATCGGATTCGCCTGTGGAAGAGGATTCTGTAGAAGAAGTAGAGATTGATGAAACAGAATCTGAGGGTGAAGAAGCTACTGAGGATTAATATAGCCTCCTATTTTTCACGGATATTATTGTCATAGGTAGTGAGAAATCGAAGTATTCATAAGGGTGGAGATTCTACTATTGTTTACGAGTTTATAGAGAATCTATGACTGAAGATACAAACACATCTGACCCTATTCCGGGGGGTGAACGACCGGTTGACGCAATTGAACAAACGATTGAAGCAGCGAAGGTACTGCAAGTCGATGTAGACCAAGAGATGGAGCAATCGTATATTGACTATGCGATGAGTGTTATCGCTGGTCGGGCACTTCCGGATGTTCGGGATGGACTCAAGCCAGTCCATCGACGCATCCTGTACTCGATGCACGAAGAGAATATTACAAGTAACAAGAGCCATCGGAAGTCCTCCAGTGTCGTCGGAGAGACGATGGGTAACTATCACCCGCACGGTGACTCTTCCATCTATGATGCCTTAGTTCGAATGGCACAGAACTTCTCGATGCGAGCAACACTTGTTGATGG
>LFFM01002810.1_pt1 | contig 11278 bp, 10 predicted proteins | sample 643131 | NCBI WGS metagenome assembly LFFM01 (sample SAMN03777445, study PRJNA286221) | soda lake metagenome | biome: soda lake; feature: Kulunda steppe; material: water; isolation source: sample Tc-Br brine of Tanatar trona crystallizer | place: Russia: Kulunda steppe | collected 2011-07
ATCTCGATCGCCTTCGTGTCTATTTCGCGGAGCCGTTCGACCTGGTAGTCGAACGTCGTTCGTAGCTCTTCACGGGTCGCCGCGGCGACTGTGGGGTCGATCGCCGACTCTTTGTCACCCCGAAGAGACTGCTTCCCAGCCGAATTGACGAATCGGGGGGATCCGTCCGTGGTCTCGGCGGGTCGGTCTCCGGATCCACCAGACTGCTCCCCTCGGTCGGTCATACGTCAGCTGTTTCCGAAGCATCGCCGTAAGGCTACCGGCGAGGAATGGGTCCGGTTCCGGTGGGAGGCCCGCGTTCCCGAGTCGTTTTATTCTCCTGTTGTGATGACTCTCTATGAGTCAATCGCCCCCTGATCCGGAGCCGTTTCGGTACGACAGCGAGGTGGAGCCGGGAGAGAAGCGACACATCCGGTACGAAATCGGCGAGACGTACCTCGGCGATCCGATCGAGATGCCCGTGACGATCATAAACGGCGAGGGCGGCGGACCGACTCTGTTTTTGAGCGCGGGGATCCACGGCGACGAGCTCAACGGCGTCAAGGTCGTTCAGGAGGCCGCCGCGAGCTACGAACCCGCCGATCTCCACGGCACACTCGTTTGTTTACACGTCTGTAACGTGCCGGCCTACGAGGCACAACGCCGCGACACGCCGATCTACGACCAGGATCTGAACCGATCGTTTCCGGGGAAAGAGCGCTCGAACACCACCGAGCGGATGGCGAACCGGATCTATCAGCGATTCATCTCGCAGTGTGATCTCGGATTGGATTTCCACACGTCGACGCGGAATCGAACGACCATCTACCACGCCCGTGCCGACCTCGACAACCCGGCTGTCCAGCGACTCGCGCGCGCGTTCGCAACGAACGTCGTGCTGTACGGCGGCGGCGATACGGGCTCGCTCCGATCGACGGCGACGGCGGACGGGATTCCGACGGTGACCGTCGAGATGGGGCGCGCACACCGGTTCCAACCCGTGCTCGTCGAGAAGGCGCTAGAGGGGATCGAAAGCGTCCTCGCCGAGTACGAACTCCTTCCCGGCGAGGCGGTCCACTGGCCGGGATGGTATCAGACGACCTCCGCCGACAGCACGAAACGGTGGCTACGGGCCGACACCGGCGGGCTCGTCGAGATGGAGTGGGGTCCGTATCCGCTCGTTTACGAAGACGAGACGATCTGCACGATCACGAACCACTTCAAAACGGAGGAGCACGCGGTCGAATCCCCCTTCGACGGGTTGATTGTCGGCTCGCTGGAGAATCCGGTCGCCGCGCCCGGACATCCCCTCTGTCACATCGTTCGACTGGACGGTGAGACCCGACGAGAGATCGAACGAGAGATCGAGATCGGCGAGTTCGACGGCTATCGCGCTCACGGCGACGCGTGGGCTGACGACTGAAAGCGATCCCCGCCGCCCGACGGCTCGTCGTCCGTTCTCGCCGCTGATAGCCACGGGGGTGAGTTTAACCCGACCGCCGGCAGACCGCGAACCATGATCGAGGTGGCGGGGTTACGGAAGACGTACGGCGACTTCGCTGCCGTCGTCGACAGCAGCTTCTCCGTCGACGAGGGGGAGGTGTTCGGCATCGTCGGACCGAACGGAGCGGGGAAGACGACGACCCTGAAAGTGCTCGCCGGGCTCGTCGACCCGACCGAGGGAACCGTGGAGGTCGCCGGCTTCGCCTCCGACGACCCCGAAATGCGCCGGCAGCTGGGATTCCTCCCCGAGGAGTCGCCGCTCTACGAGGAGATGACGCCGCGGTCCTATCTCCGGTTTTTCGCAGACCTGTACGACGTGCCCGGTGACGTCGCGGACGAGCGGATCGCGGCCGCGCTCGACCGGCTCGAGCTCGACCATCGAGAGCGCCGGCTCGGGGACATGTCGAAAGGGATGAAACGGAAGGTCGCCATCGCGCGCTCGCTCGTCAACGACCCGGACGTCCTCGTGTACGACGAGCCCGCGTCGGGGCTCGACCCGGTGACGACGAACGCCGTATTGGAGTTCACCCGTGAGCTCCGGGCGACCGGGAAGACCGTCGTCTTCTCCGCACACAACCTGTACCACGTCGAATCCGTCTGTGACCGCGTCGTCGTAATGAACGACGGCCGGATCGTCGCTCGCGGGAGCGTCGACGGGATCCGTGAGCGACACGGCGAGACGAGCTACCACGTCTTCACCGACGTCCCCCCCGCTCGAACCGGCTTGTTGGGCGCCCTCGACGTCGCGACCGAAGAGATCGGTGACCGCTTTCGGACCGTCGTCCCGGATATGGACGCGGTCGACGCGGTCCGGGAAGCGGTGACCAGCATCGGCGGCGAGGTCGTCGACATCCGCACGCGAGAGCCGAGCCTCGAAGACGTGTTCCTCGATATCGTCGGGCGGCCGATGCCAAGGAGAGCCACCGGAGACGCGGCCGCGTCGAACAGTGGGGCGGAGCGGGGATCGAAAGACGGGCCGGAGGGAGCCGAGTGATCGACCGCCTCCGGAGGGTCCTCCGGGTCGCCCGGTGGGAGACGGTCCGGGCGGGCGGTGGGGTCGACAGACGGACGCTGCTCGCGGTGCTCGCGCTGCTTTCGGTTGCCGGAGTGGTCCTCGGTGGAGGCCTGGCGGCCGGCGTCGTCGGGATCGACGTCGACCGCGACGTGTATCGCGTCGGCGTCGACACCGAGTCCCCGTACGCGGACGCAGTCGAGGCGCGGCCGTCTCTCACGCCAGTGTCTGCCGATCGGGCATCGCTCGGCGAGACGGTCGATATCCTCGTCCTCGACGACGGCGTCGTCGTCGCCAGCGACACACCGAAGAGCGAGGCGGCTGCGGCCGAGTTCCGCGAGGCCGTCGAGGCCCACAACGAGCGACTGATGGCCGCCGAGGAGAACGCGACGGCGGCGTTCCCACTCACAGTCAGCCTGCAGTACGTGAGCCGAACGAGCGGGCTCGGCGTGGAAGAGACGCTGGGCGGATCGGCTGACGATGACGGTGGCGCCGGAGAGAGCGGTGCCACGGACGACGAGGGAGACGATACTGCCACGGGGGAGGCTGACGAGGACTCCGACGTATCGACCGATTCCGACGGCGATGACGCTGAGGATAGCGATGACAGCGGGCTCGCAGTCCCGTCAGTCGGCGGCGGCGCGTTCGGTGCCGACACGGTGGGCGCTCCGGGAGCGATCACGCCCCCGTTCCCGTTCGTCTCGCTTCTGCTCGCGTTCGTCTTTCTCGTGCCGATGAATTTCTTGATTCAGGCGTACGGCTCCTCCGTGCTCGATGGACGGACGAACCGTCGCGGCGAACCACTGCTCGTGACGCCGCTCGCACCCGCCGACATCGTCGCCGGAAAGACGCTCCCGTACGTCGCAGTTGCGGTCCTCATCACGACGCTTATCGCGGTCGCGGTCGGCGGCGGAGTGCTCTCCGTGCTCGCCGTGTTACCGATCGCCGCGACGTTTCTCGCGGCCACCTTCGTCGGTGCGATGTTCGCGCGCTCTTTTAAAGAGCTCACCTTCGTGACGGTCGGCGTGAGCGTGCTGCTCACGACGTACGCATTCGTTCCCGCGATCTTCACGAACGTCACTCCCGTGGCGCTCGTGTCGCCGCTCACGCTCGTCGTGTACGACCTGCAAGGCGAGGCCGTCTCCACCGGTGAGTTCCTCTTCTCGACGACACCGATGGCGGTCGGCGCGCTGCTGCTGTTCGGGCTCGGGCTCGGCGTCTACCGCGAGGAGGACATGTTCACGCAGAAGCCGGTGTCACGGAAGTTCCTCGACGCGCTCGCGGTGCGGCTCGCCGAGGTCGGAGCAGCGGGTATCGGAGTGTCTCCCCGCCACCGACTCCGCGCACTCGGCTCCGTGGCGTTCCTCACGGCCTGTACGATCCCGTTCGTCTTCGTCGCGGAGCTGCTCGCGGTCGCGCTGTTGTTCGCGCTCCCGATCACGGTGTCGATCCCCGTCCTGCTCGTGACGATCGCGTTCATCGAGGAGGTCGCAAAGAGCGTCCACCTGTACGCGGGGTTCGAGCGCGGCGTCTTCGCCCGGACCGACCGAGTCGCCGTCGCGGTCGGACTCGCATCCGCGGTCGGCTTCTTTCTCGCCGAAAAGGCAACCGCGGTCGTCCAGGCGGTCGGGCTCACCGAGCTGTACGTCGGACGGGCCGCGTTCGGAAGCGTCGCCGGCGTGGCGGGGCTCTCGCCACCGGTCCTCGTCGCGCTGTTTCTCGCACCGCTCGCGCTTCACGGGTTCGCGACGACGCTCGCCGCGGTCGGCGCGAGCCGAAACCGGACGTACTACGCGCTGACGCTGGCGCTGGCGACGCTGATTCACGCCGCGTACAACTTCGGGGTGGTGAGTCTTCATGGGTAGCCGACTGACGATCGCCGGCCGGGAGCTCGCGGGGTTGCGCGCCGAGAAAACGATCCTGTTAGCGATCGGGATCCAGCTGTTCATCGCCGCGTTCTCGTCGTTCCTCGTCGTCGGTCTCGTCTCGATGTACGACCCGGGTGGGCTCAGCGGCGCGGAGATCGAGGTCGCGGGCGCGGGAGATGCGGTGGCTGACCTCGAACGCGCGTCCGACGACGTCCCCGGTGCCTCGGTCACGCGCTACGAGAGCGCAGGCGCGGCGCGGCTCGCCTTCGAGCGCAACGCCGCCGACGCGGTGGTGGTGACGAATCGTGCCGAGGACGGCGGTATCGACGTCGTAGCGACGGCGCCGGACGCGACCGTCGAGACGACCGTGATCGTCGTCCAGCTGCGCGAACTGCTCCGGACGCACGAGCTGAACGAACGCGAGTCGCGGGCGGCGTTTCTCGCTGAATCACCGCTCCCGCTGCCCGATCAGAGCGGCTCCAGCCCGTACTTCACGTTCACGTACACCGTGTTGATTCCCGTCTTGGTGTTTCTCCCCGTGTTCATCTCGGGATCGCTCGTCGTCGACTCGATCACCGAAGAGATCGATCGGGGGACGCTCGAACTGCTTCGAGTCGCGCCGGTGACGCTCCCTGAGATCGTCGACGGAAAAGCCATCGCTGCTATCGCGATCGCCCCCGGACAGGCCCTCCTGTGGCTGGTACTGCTCCGCGCGAACGGGACGCCCGTCGCCAACGTCCCGTCGATACTCGCGTTGATGACCGCACTGACGACCCTCGTCGTCGCGCTCGCTGTCGCCATCTCGGCGCTCGCGCCCGACCGCCGGGCCGCGCAGTTCCTCTACTCGATCGGGGTGTTGGTCCTGTTCGGCGGGGCGACGGCCATGGCCGGTGGCCCCGCGAACGCGGTCGCGCGCCTCGCGATCGACAGCGCCGACGCGACGACCGGCGCACTCGTCGTCGCCTACGCGGTGATCGCTGCGGTCGCGTACGCCGGTGTTCGGCGGCTCGTCGCCGTCAACGGATTCGAGGGGGGATAGTGACTTTCGGAGCTCGCCTCACCACCGATCCCTGAGCCGCCCGCCGAGCAGTCGAAGCCGCTGCACGCTTGGGAGGCTCCAACCAAGCGCGGCCGCGACGAGCCGGGTTCCGACGGTCGTCGCCGCACACGCCGCGGCAGCGAATCCGGGTGAGGCGCCGGCGAGACCGACCAGCCAGTACGCGCCTCCGCCCAACACCGCACAGCTCGCGTAGAAGTCCTCGAAGAGAATGAACGGGGCGCGGTCGAGGAGAATATCCGCGACCGCGCCGCCGCCGGCAGCGTTGATCGTCGCGACGGCGACGACGCCGAACGCCGACACCCCGGCGTCGGTCGCGACGATGGCGCCGGTCGTGGCGAACGCGGCAAGCCCGATCGCGTCCGCGACGAGCGTGATCGGGTGGGTGTCAGGCGAGGCGAGCGCGGTGCTCAACGCAATTGCGAGCGCCACTCCGATCAGCCCGAGCGCGATCTCGGTCGGCGACTGCAGCGCCAGCGGCACGCGGTTCACCAAGAGGTCTCGTGTCACGCCGCCCGCGAACGCCATCGCCAGCCCCACGACGGCGACGCCGAACAGGTCGAACTCCTCGCGGATCGCCTTCGTGGCCCCGACGAGCGCGAACGCGACGAGCCCGATCGTGTTCATGACGGCGAACGGGTCGCCGAACAACACCCCGAGAAGGTCCTGTGTCACTGCGTGTCAGTAGTCGAACGCACCTCTTGAGCGCTCCGTCTCGGCCGCGAAGACGCAGACACCAGACAGCCGAGCGTCGCGCTCCGACGCTACCCGCCGAACGCGCCCAAACTCGACTGTAGCTCGCGCTCAGGGACCTCGTCCGTCAGCTCGTAGCCGACCAGCTCCCGCGCGTCGACCGCGTACGTCGAGCCATCGCGGTCAAGCACGAGCACGCGCCCTTTCCACCCCCGTACCGTCCCGGCGGCCATCGTCTCCGCGACGGGTCGCTCGTCGAGGGCGAGCCCGTCGTCGAAGTCGAATCGCTCGATCGGGTCGAAGCGATCGAGCAGCGACTCCCACGCCGCCTCGTCGACCGCGCGACCGAACCCCTCCAGCTTGGTCGGTACCCGGACCCGGTCGACGAGGTCGTCGCCGCTCGCCAACTCGGCCTCGACCTCGCGGGCGATCCGTCCGTCCGGGAAGGTACGGACGTGTGCCGCTCGATCAGCCCCCTGCTCGTGGAGCCGGGTCTCCAGCCGCCAGAGACGGGTGACGCCAACCTTCAGCACGTCGGGAGCGAAGGCGGCGAGGTACATCGCGTGCTCCTCGTGACAGTCCATCTCGTCTTTCAGACACGTCCCCGTACACCGGGCGCACACCCAGACGCCGCCGTGGACGTCACAGTACGGCGCGTCGGAGGCGTCGCAGGCGACGTGGTCGCTGTCGTGAACCGTGCCCGCACACCGTCTGTCACCCAGTCCGTACGCGAGCTCCGTGCCGGGGGCCGCCTCGACGAAGTCGACCGCACCGCCGCTGGCGACGTAGAACCCCTCGCCCGTCTCGTAGCCGACGACCTGCACGCGTTCCCGTAGGCGGACCGCCGACTTAGGCGCATCGTCGCAGGGATTTAATCGGGAGCGGAAGCTATCGACGGCCATGCTCACCGCGTCGCTCTCCGCGACTCCCCACGACGACGAGGTCGCGCTCGCGCTGACCGTCTCCAACGACGGCGACGAGCCCGTGACGCTCCGGTTCCGAACCGGGCAGCGAGCCGATTTCGCGGCCTACGCGGTCGAAAAAACCGGTGAGGCAGACGCGTCCGGTCCGCCCGATCCCGTGTGGCAACACGGCGCCGGGAGGATGTTCACGCAGGTTCTCGGCAGCGAGACGCTCGCCGCCGACGAGTCGGTCACGTACGAGGCGGCGTGGTCGGGCCCGTGCGCCGGAACCTATCGGATCGTCGGGATGCTGACCGCCGAGGATTCAGACGTCGAGGCGGTCGCGATCATCGATATCGACTGAACGCGGGCCCGCGGCTAGCGCTCTATCAACGGCTCGTCGGTCAGCTCAACGCCGAAGATCCGCCCACCGCGCAGGTAGTCGACGCCGATAAACGCGAGGCCGACACCACCCATCGCGGCCCCGAGCGCTGCCGTGATCTCCGCCGTCTCTGCGGGAATTCCGCCGCTGAACGTGTTGATCGCGTTCAACAGGATCGCACCGGCGAGCGCCAGATTGCCGGCGCCGACGACTCGAATCGGTGCGAGTCCGGCGACGCTTCGGTCGCGGCCCGCGGCGAGAAACGCGCCTGCCGCGAGGAGAAACAAAATCCCCTGCAGCGCCCGGAGCGGCGTTCCCCAGACGCCGCCGAAGAGGGCGGTGAGCCCAAGCACCCCGAGGAGCAGCGCGCTTCCGAGCATGGTGAACCACGCGCGTTTCACGCGGCGTCACCTCCGGAGTCGCTGCCGACGGGCGAGTCGCCACCGCCGTCGGAACCGACGCTGTCACCGTCGCCGGAATCGGCGCCGGAACCGTGGACCGCGCGCTCCACGACGGCTTCGAGACGCTCGCGCTCGCGATGGCTCGTCTCGGCGTCGGTCCGCACCTCGATCAGGTGTGAGCCGTCGGCGTCGCGGGCCTGTTTATAAACGGTGGCGAGCTCGGCAGCGATCGCATCCGGTCCTCCGGCCGCGTCGACCGCTCCCGGTCGGGCATCGATCCGGGTGTACGCCAGCCCGTGGAGTTCGGCCATCGGTTCGAACGCGATCCCGTGCGGCGTTTTGAACGACTCCGTGAACTCCGGCTCGAACTCCTCGATCGGCAGGGCGTGGAAGATCCCGCCGCCGTCGTTGTTTATCAGGACGATCGTCACGTCGACCTCACAGCGGTCGATCGCGAGGAGCCCGTTCGTATCGTGATAGAGGGCCAGATCGCCGACGACGAGCGTGAGGTCGTCGGTCGTTGCGGAGCCCGCGCCGAGCGCGCTGGAAACGATTCCGTCGATTCCCGAGACCCCGCGGTTGCCGAGGGCGGTGACGCTCGTCGTCGACGAGGAGACAAATCTATCAAGGTCCCGTACAGGCATCGAGTTGGAGACGAACAGCGTCGCCGGGTCGGGGAGCGCGTCGGCGACGACGCGAAGAATGTCACCCTCGTGGAAGGCAGACGTCGGGCGAGCGGCGTCCGGTCGCTCCCCGTCCCGCCGGTGGATCTCTCCTGCGGTCCGGTCGGCGGCCTCCCATCGTTCGCGCCAGTCCGTATTTCCACCGCCGCTCGGGACGAGCCGAGAGAGCCGAGCGCAGAGTCGGCTCGGCTCGGCGACGACGAGGTCGGTCGCGGCGAACTCCGCCTCGCGCCACCGACCGGCCGGATCGACCTGATACTGGTCGGCGCCAGTGCCGGCGAGGTACTTCCGCAGGCGCTTGGAGGTCGGCGAGGCGCCGAGTCTGAGGACGACCTCGGGGTCGTCCCAGCCGCCGGCAGTATCGCTGTCATCGCCGGCGAGGTCGCCGGAGAGATACGCGTCGTAAGCACCGATCACGGGTGCGACGCGGGTGTGGCCCCCGAACCGGACACCAGAGAGCGGATCTGCGAGAACGGGGAACCCGGTCGCGTGCGACAGCGCCGTTACCGCCTCCGCGTCGAGTCCAGGCGGGTCCGCGGGCCCGGCAACGATCAGCCCACGGTCCGCGCTCGAAAGCTCGTTCGCGAGCAGTCGGAGTTCGTCGTCGCCGGGCTCCGGCGACCCCGGCGTCACGTCGACGTACGGACCGTCGCGGCCGACCGCCGCGCTCAGATCAAGGTCGCTTGGGACGTCGCCGGCAACGTGGGTCGGCTCCAAGGGTTTTTTAAACGGAACGTTGAGATGGACCGGACCGGGGTCGCCGCCCTCGGCGGTCGCGACGGCGCGGGCGACGGTGGTCCGCAGCGATCGGAGCGCGCGGTCGTTCGGCGCGGGCTCGGGGAGGTCCTTATAAAATCGGACGGCGTCGCCGTACAGCTTCTCCTGATCGGCGGTCTGGTTCGCGCCGGAGTCGCGGAGCTCCGGCGGGCGATCCGCGGTGAGCGCCAACAGTGGGACGCGGGCGTTGCTCGCTTCCATCACGGCCGGAGAGTAGTTGGCAGCGGCGGTGCCCGAGGTACAGATCAGCGGCGTCACGGCTCCCGTCCGTCGAGCGCGGCCGAGCGCGAAGTAGGCGGCGGAGCGCTCGTCGAGCTGTGAGAAGACGCGACAGTCGTCGTGGCGCGCGGCGGCCATCGTGAGCGGCGTCGAGCGGCTGCCCGGCGAGACGACGACGGTGTCGACGCCCGCCGCGACGAGCTCGTCGACGAGCGCGGTCGCCCACAGCGTGTTCCGGTTCGGCGCAGTCATTACCGCCGATTGGGCGCCGCGATTTAAATACTCCCACGAGTCGTCGCCGATCCCACTCGGCCCGGTGCCTGCCGGACACTCACACCCGATCCAGCCGCGAGAGACCGTGCCACACCGCGTCGACGAGCCGACTCTCGCCCTGACCGTCGGCCTCCTCCCACCCTCGAGCCAGCGCGTCCTCCAAGACGGAGACCGGGTGGTTCTCGAAGTTGTTCATCCCGCGGAACGTCTCGAGCGCGTCGCGGTCGGCCTCACCGAACGCGTCGTCGTTCTGGATCGACTCGTCCGGCGGTCCGTTATAAAAGCCGAGGTCGGCGAGTGCGGCGCTCACCTCCGCCGCCGCGCTGCCGGTCAGCTCCCGCGTCTCTTCGGGCGCCTCGCGTTCGAGGAGGGTAACGTCGTACAGCTTGAACACGCGCTCGAGTTCGTCGATCGGGCGTTCGTGGTCGTCGACGCGAACGTCGATCCAACGGTCGTTGCGGCCGTCGTATCCGCCCTCGGGTTTCGCGACGTACAGCGCGGCGGACTGCTCGCCGCGTTTGTCCCCGCCCGCCTCGTTGCCGGCGTGGAGCGCCGCGATGAGTCGCTCTGGAAGTCCGCCTTCGGCGCTCTCGAACGTCTCTGCCATTGCATCGAGCGTCTCTGCGTTCTCTAAGATGTTTCCTTGAACCGTGTAGTTCTCTCCCTGGCGGTCGCCGGCGTAGTCGTGACACTCGTCGCCGGTGAACGCGGCAGTCGAGCCGTCCACGCCGACGACGCCGACCTGTCGGGAAGGGGACTCGTCGTCGTCTTCGATCAGGGTTTCGACGACCTCGCTCGCGTCGTTGCCCGCTCGGAGGCGGTCAAGTCCGTCCGGGCCGTACGCGACGTTCGCGAAGCTCTGTGTCGCGACCGCGCCGGCGTCAGCGCTCACGAACGGAACGACGGCACCGACGCTGATGAACTTCGACTGGACCGCGACGCCGACGGCGTCGGTTTCCGGATCACGGGCAGCTATCGAGAACGTCGAGGGACGAGCCTGCATATCGGGTGGAGGGATGATCGGCGGTCACATAAATCCGGGTGACCCCTCGCGAGGCGTCCGACCCGTCGTCAATGTCCGACTCGCGACTCAGTTCTGCAACGCTTATGCACGCTGACCGACTTCGATCGAGCATGAGCGACGACGACGCCGTCGACGTCGAGGTCGAGTCCCCAGACGACGCCGGGGCCGACGCGTCCGCGGACGACGCACCAGAGACGCGCTCCGCCGGCACGAGCGACGCGTCGGGGGCCAGCGACGCAGCGAGAAGCAACGGTGCCGTAGAGGCGGCGACCGCGGCGACAGCCGATGGTGACACGCTCTCCGAGGCGGTCGCTGAACACGACGAGGCGCTCGCACAGGAGGTCGCGGCGCTAGAAGACGAGTTCGCTGAGACGCAAGAAGCGCTGTTCGACGCCGAAGCGGAGGTCGAGGAGCTGACGAGCAAACTCGCCCGCGTCCGCGCCGACTTCAGTAACTACAAGCAGCGGGCGAAACGCAAGCAGGAGGAGATCCGCGAGCGCGCCTC
>LFFM01002812.1_pt1 | contig 11265 bp, 10 predicted proteins | sample 643131 | NCBI WGS metagenome assembly LFFM01 (sample SAMN03777445, study PRJNA286221) | soda lake metagenome | biome: soda lake; feature: Kulunda steppe; material: water; isolation source: sample Tc-Br brine of Tanatar trona crystallizer | place: Russia: Kulunda steppe | collected 2011-07
GACGTCGACGATGGTGATCACAGTGACGTCGACGATGGTGATCACAGCGACGATGTCGTTGTGGGATTTCTCGCGTTCGATGCAGGCTCGGAGGTCGTCCACGTCACCGACTTCGGGGGAGCGGAGGAGGCGGTTCAGCGGCTGTTCGAAGAGCCCTGTCGATTCGCCGAACGGGAACGGATGGACGTCGACGTCGTTGTTCCGGACGACGACGAGGACCGGATCCGAATGGTTGAATCCGCCGGGTTCGAACCCGACGGAAACGGGCCACGGTTCGACGGCCGAGACACGACCCGGTTTCGGCTGGGTATCGAGCAGTAGCGTGGGTCAAGCAGGCGAAAAACGTGCGGCGTGGGAGGTGAGAGACGACGGGGAAGAGCCGTTCAGACGAACCGCTGTTGGACGATCTCCAGCGCTCGTTCGCGGTCCTCCCAGTCGACGAACACGGCGACGGAAGTCGCGCTGGTGATCAGGTCGATGATGTTGATCCCGGAGTCCGCGAGCGGGCTGATAATGTCTTGGATAACGCCGGACTGATTCGGGAGCTCACCGCCTGTCACTCGTATCACCGCGATCGGGTCCGCAACGGTGACCGATGAGAGTGCCTCGTCGGCGACGACACCCTCGTGGAGGAGGGCCTCTGCGCGTTCAGCGATGTCGACATCGACGTAGAACGTGACGGAGTCCATGCCGGACGCGACTGCGTCGATGTTGATCCCCTCGTTTCGAAGCGGATCGGCGAGTTCGGAGAGGATTCCGGGACGGTTCCGGATCGCACGGCCCGCCACGGTGAGACAGGCGAGTGGCGTCTCGCGCATATCGATGAGACTCTCGAACTGGCCTTCGATCCGCGTACCGCCTCGCAACAGGTCCCCGTGTTGGTAATGAACCACCCGAACCGCGAGCGTATCGTCCTTGTACGAGAGCGCCGAAGGGGCGACGACTTCCGCCCCACGGAAAGACAGGTTCCGGAGCTCGTCGACCGTGATTCGCCCGACGTTCCGTGCCCCCTCGACGACACGGGGGTCGCCCGTCATCACGCCTTCGACATCAGTGACGATGACGACCTCGTCCGCGTTCATGTAGTTGCCCAGCATGACGGCAGTCGTGTCCGACCCGCCCCGCCCGAGCGTCGTGACGTTACCGTCGTGATCCTCCGCAAGGAACCCGGTGATGATCGGAACGACACCGTCGAGTCGCTCGGCGAGTGCCTCCGCACGGCGGCGAGTCTCCTTGACGTCGACTTCACCGAGTTCGTTAGTGATGACTGGCCAATCCGGATGACCAGGTTCGAGGAACACCGCGTCGATGTCACGAACGGCGAGTGCGGCTTTCAACATCCGGACGCTCGTCCGCTCTCCCATCGAGACGATCTCCGCACGGTCCTCGTCGTTCGTCTCGAAGGTGATGTCATCGAGGAGGTCGTCTGTCGTCGAACCCATCGCGCTGGCGACGACAGCGATCTCGTGACCGGCGTCAACCGCGTTGGCGACCGATTCGGCTGCCCGTTCGATCCGATCGCCGCTTCCGAGACTCGTCCCACCGAACTTCGCGACTACGCGCATATCGCCCCCGGGGCGAGTCGGTCGACGGTCAATGCGGACGGGCCACGAACCGCTATCAGACGGGCGAGAGACGTGCGATCTGCGCTGAGAAGGGCCCGAAATCTGTGGGCCGAAATCGTTCGATGACCACTGAGCATGGGATTCCGTAGTTGAGGGTGGCGGATAACTGTGTTCACTTCGACAAGGGTCGCCATCCACGTCACGCCCCGGCCATCAAGACGAAAGAAGACGAATTCCCCTCGAGATGCGAACAGTAGTACCCGTCTTACTCGTCCGAGACGCCCCAGGCATCCGGCATCTCGATAACGTACCTCCCGTCCTCTTGCAGCGAGATGATGTACTCTTGGCGGTCGTACAGTTCCATGAGATTGAGTTCGTACTGCCCCGGGCTGACGATCCGGATACTCTCGAACTGTTCGTTGAGTTCGTGTCGGAGTTCGTCGACATCGGGACGAGGACCCCTATCGGTATCCACGTTGGAGGGGTCGGAACCCGCAGTGTTCTGGCTTGCTCGATCGAGCTCGTCCGGAGTCACGACATCCGAACGTGCGCTTGCCTGTGCGGTGTCCTCCGTTCCATCGTCTCTGAGCTGCTCGGCGTCGGTGGCGGTGTCGCTAGGATCCGAGTCGTTCTGTTTCTCTCTTGACTCGGTCGGTTCCCGGCTTGACTCGGTCGGTTCCCGGCTTGACTCGGTCGGTTCCCGGCTTGACTCGGTCGGTTCCCGGCTTGACTCGGTCGGTTCCCTCCCTGATTCGGTCGAATTTCGATCGGCAGTCTGAGAGGACGATGCAGTCACAGGAGATCCGGAGTCTTGGTCGTCAACCGTCGGCCGTTCACTGTTCGGGTCCGGGCCGCTGTCATCTCTGCCGATCCCGTTCGAGTCAGGTTCGTTCCCGTTTGCCGGCGTTAGTCCCTCTGTATGTGCTGTTTCAGCCGGTCCGGCTCCGGACGCGGATCCTGTCTCGGGTTGTTTCGTCTCCGCCTTGTTCTCGTCTGTCGCTTTGCTGCGAGGCTGAAACTGGAACTTGTTTCCACCACAGTCCGGACATCCCGAAAGCATCTCCTTGGAGCCGTCGGGAAACGTTCGGCCGCACTCGATACACTGGTGTGGCATTTGTGTGTTACTTCCGGGAGACGAGCGTGCTGATGAGGTTCTCGTCTTTATGAAGGGTTTCGATCCGGTTGGCAGGGCCGATGACCGTGAGCTTCTGTGTGGACTCACGTCCCATCAACTTGTCCAGAAAGCTCTGACTGTTCGCGTCGGGTTTCGGGTATGTTTCGATCTCGATCCCGGTGAAATCGTCGGGGCTGATCTCAGTCATCGTGACCTCGATGAGCTTCGACTCCTCGTCGGGCGAGAGCCCCTCCTCGAGAATAACGATGTTGCCGTCGCGAACGCCGTCGAGGATGAGCCGGATCTTTTCCATGCTCGTAAGCCCCTCCATCCGGGCCCCACTTATCATATCGATACGGACACCGTTGTCTACGGGCTCACCGTTCTCATCAACGTCTGGGGTCGCACCCGGCATTATCCGAAGTACTCCGCGATCTTCGTGTACACTTCGTCCATGTTTTCGCCTTCGAGTGCAGACAGTGGTATAGTCTCGTGTTGTGGGAAGGCGTTCGCGATCTGTTGGACGTCCGATTCCGGGAGATCCGTCTTGTTCGCGAGGATGAGCGCCGGGAGGTCCTGTGACTCGATGATCCCGATGAGCATGGTGTTCACCTGTGTGAACGGGTCGGTCGTCGAGTCGAGGACGTAGATGACGCCATCGACGTCTTCGCGAAGCCAGTGCATCGCTTCGGCAACGCCTTCAGTGGCTTCGCGGGAGCGACGAACCGCATCCTCTTTTTCCATGTCGTGATCGAGGAACTCCTTGTAGTCGACTTTCGTGGTGACGCCCGGCGTGTCCACGATGTCGATCGTTACTTTTCGGCCGTTCCGCTCGATCTCGACGTTCTCCTTGCGGCGAGCTCGCCTCGTTTCGTGTGGAATGTGGCTCTCGGGCCCGACGGCGTCACCGGTCCAATCGCGTGCGATACGGTTCGCGAGGGTCGTCTTTCCGGCGTTCGGCGGTCCATAGATCCCGATCCGTTTCGGTTCGGACTCCGTGAACAGGCCGTCAGTGACCCGTGATATGCTGTCTCTGAGGTTCGTTAACAGTCCCATCCTGACCTCCACTAGTGTGGTGTGTTCCCAGACGCCTCGTACGTCGTCGTACGATCCAAGGCGTATGCGGGTATATCGGGGAGTCCACGCCGCTCTCACTTAAGAACTGCGTCAGACACGGTTTCCGGATGACGACATCCCCGCCAGCATCCTACTCAAAAGTTTCGCACGGATCACTACTTTCACCTATACCTTTCTCACGTCGTATCATTTTTTCTCGAATATACTCTTCCATATACACTCTACCTCCCCCACCCCTTCGTTTCGTGTGGAGAACGACGAGGGGGTAGCCGAACCGTGTCGTCTTTAGTGGTGAACCGCATTCACGAATCGAGAAGACGCATTATATCACCAATTTCTATAAGAAACAATCTTTTACGCTTTATCGAGGGTACTTTTGTACCGTTAGTGTAATAAAACTACCGATATGATAAACGCGGTCTTCCTCCCACTCTCTCTTTTCGTGTTCCACACGAAACAAAGGGGTGGGGGGGTGCAGAGTTCACCAGCGCTCACGATCTCTACAGTTGACTAGTGGATCGAGCAAAACGCTTGGCCAGTTCGTGCCAGACCTCTTTCGGTTTCACTTTCACTGCCCTCTCGAAAAACGGCACGTCGTCCCTGGACAGCAACCACTACGGTCGAAATCAGGCTCGTGATATCCACCTCCATATCGAGTCCGGAGAGGAACACTTTAGTACCACCTCTTCATCTGGTTCGAGTGCATCAAGTGGACCTCGCCACACGCCTGAAACAACCGTGATTCGACACAAACGACTGTAACTGGAGTTTTCAGGCTACTGGGCGGGGTTCCAGTTGAAACAAAGGGGTCTAACATGGACGAGGGAGAACACACACCCGAGACGACGGGATCCGATACTGACAGTGATACTACCGTAGACGATAACGAACAGTGCTCGGAATCCAGCGATACGATACCCGATACCGCTTCACGTTCCCCCGATGGTTCGGCGGACAACGATGTGGTCGCCAGCGAGTCAGTGAGTTCTGAAGGGGATGACAACACTGACACGCTCCCGACGGGTACGCCCTCCCCTCCCGATCACTCCAACGTCCAGACTGACCGTTCCGACGATATTGGTCGCTCTTTCGATGACGTTCCCGCTAGCGAGACCGACGATACTGACGACACCGCTAACACCGCCTTCAGCGGCAGCACCTCCAACCTCGGAAGCAGCGGCCGCGACCGTTCCTCTCCCGATGTTGATCTCGATGGGGTCGTCTTAGACGACGACAACCAGGGGTTGTTCGACGACCTCCTGTCCGGCGAGCCGATCTTCGAGAACAAGGAGGTGCTCCGTCCGTCGTACACTCCACACGAGCTCCCACACCGTAACGATCAGATCAACCGGATGGCGACGATCCTCGTTTCCGCGCTCCGCGGGGAAACCCCGTCAAACATTCTTATTTATGGAAAAACCGGGACGGGAAAAACGGCCTCCGCGAAGTTCGTCTCACAGGAGCTCGAATCGACATCACAGAAGTACGAGGTTCCCTGTGTGGTCGAGTACATCAACTGTGAGGTAACCGATACGCAGTACCGCGTCCTCGCACAGCTCGCGAACACGTTCATCGAGAAGAACCAGACGGTTATCGAAGGACGTATCGAGCAGTATGATCGACTACAATCGAGCGTGGGTGAGGACCCGAGCATGCTCGAACGGACCGAGTTCTCGTCGATCGAGGCTATCGAAGAACGTATCGAACACCTGCGGGAGGACGCCGACCAGATGGAGGAGGTCCCCATGACGGGGTGGCCGACTGACCGCGTGTACACCACGTTCTTCGACGCCGTGGACTATCACGAACGCGTCGTCGTGATCATGCTCGACGAGATCGACAAGCTCGTCGAAAAAAGCGGTGACGACACCCTCTATAACCTCTCCCGGATGAACTCGGAGCTGGACAACTCTCGAATATCCATCATGGGGATCTCGAACGACCTGAAGTTCACGGACTTCCTCGACCCACGGGTTAAATCTAGCCTCGGCGAGGAGGAGATCGTCTTTCCCCCGTACGACGCGAATCAGCTCCGTGACATTCTCCAGCATCGTGCGGACATCGCGTTCAAACCCGACGCGCTCACCGACGACGTGATCCCGTTGTGTGCGGCCTTCGCCGCACAGGAACACGGGGACGCCCGGCGTGCGCTTGACCTCCTCCGGACGGCCGGCGAGCTCGCCGAGCGGTCGCAGGCGGAGATCGTTGCCGAGAAACACGTCAGACAGGCACAAGACAAGATCGAACTCGACCGTGTCGTGGAAGTCGTCCGGACGCTTCCCACACAGAGCAAAATAGTCCTGTTTGCAGTAATATTACTCGAAAAGAACGGTGTACACAACATCAACACCGGTGAAGTGTTCAACATCTACAAACGGCTCTGTGAGGAGATCGACGCGGACGTACTCACACAGCGGCGGGTCACCGACCTCATCAGCGAACTCGATATGCTTGGGATCGTCAACGCGGTCGTCGTCTCGAAGGGCCGATACGGTCGAACGAAAGAAATGGGGCTGTCGGTTCCAGTCGAAGAAACCGAGGCAGTCCTGCTCTCCGACTCCCGGCTCGGCGACATCGAGAACGCACAGCCGTTCGTCCAGGCTCGCTTCGATAACTGACTCCCCGACGGTACCGACGTCGATCGACTCGATCCCGGTCGTACCGACGCACCTTCCACTTCGTCGCTGTCAACGCTCACACCCTGTCACGTCTGAACTCGTCACGCTTGAGTTCGTGATCCCACACACTTCGGTATTAATCCACACAACCCCTTCGTTTCAGGTAGAACTCACGCTCGTACGGGGATCGGAGCATGGTCTACAAGGAGCGATCCGGACGAACTGCGTTCGATCGATGAAGCGAGCTCGACCGGAGTAGCGGTCAAGAGGTCACCGACGTCCACCTGTCCGGTCGTGATCAATCGTACGTACCCGAGGTACGGGACGCGAAGGCGGGCGACGCTCGTTATCCACTCCTCCGCGACGGGTTCTGCCAACCCGTTTGCCTGGTCATACTCGCTGTTGTTGTCGCCGAGGGTGATGTATCCGTCCTGCGGTGCCGGGCAGTGTCGGAGCTCTTCGCAGCTGTTCGCGCTGTGGTACTCGGGATCGGCTCGTTCGTACCAGTTCTCCCCCTCCTCGACGTGGAACATCGCCCGATGGATTATCGGTGATGCCTGCCTCCCGGGTGGTTGGAAGATAACCACCGACCCGTAGTCATCGAAACTCCGATAGCCAGCTTCCTGCCCGACCTCGTGAGTGACGACGCCGGCGTCGTTGTCCGCCGCGTCGGGCGCGAACCGTCCGGGTTCGGTGACGAACACGAGGTCGCCCACGTCCATGTTCGGCTCCATACTGCCGGATTCGACAGCAACCATCGGCGGCCACACTCCGCTGAGTCCGAACAGGAGCAGGCCGATCAGGAGAACGACCGCGACGCTGGAGAGCATCTCCCGGATCCACATGAGCGGCCCATCCATGTCGTGACGGAACCGGTACAGCACCCCTCGATCATCCTGCGGATCACTGGGCCCCATGCGTTCGGGTCCAGCGTCGATATCGGTGGTCGGTGTCGACGCCCGGTTCACTTCGGTCGTCTCGTCGTCATCACTCGCGTCGATCGGGTCCTCGTCAGCATCGACACCCTCTTTCGACTCGGTTTCCGGTCCCCGGTCGTCGCTATCCGAGTCGCTTCCTCGATCCCCGTCGACTGCGGGTTCGTCGTCCCCTTCCTTCGAACCGTCGTCCTGGTCCGCGACAACCGGCTCGGCTCGGTCGGTCGATCCAGCCCGATCCGTCGAATCAGTCGGGTCCGCGTTCCCGTTTTCGGTCCCGGATCCGCTGCCGGTTTCGCCGTCGCTCACGTCGTCAGGGGGTGACTCGTCCGCCTCGGTCGGCGCCCTCGGGTCCGATCCCGACCGATCCTCGGGGTCCATCGTGGCGGAGTTGGCGGCTTCCGGTGATAAGTCTCCGGGTCCGCGGTCGTGGTAAAAAGGTCCGTGGTCGTGGTGAAAAGGTCCGGGTGACGGGCCGCCGGCCGCACTCTCGGGTCAGCCGGTCCGATCAGTCGTCGTCGACGATCACTTCAACGGGCCCGTCGTCGTCTTCCGCGTCCGCCACACCGTCGGCGCCGCTCGCTGTCCCGGAGCTCTTCTGTTGGTAGTACAGTCCCCCGGCGACCGCTAGGACGACCCACGAGCGCCAGTTTGCGAGGTTCAGGGTGTAACCGATCCCGAACGGCTTCTCGACTAACATCCCCTTCCCCGGCTGCCAGTACGACGAGAGCAGCCGGCCGAGGCTCGGTCGTTCGAAGTTGTACGGGATCCCGAGTATCTCTCCCGATGACGGTTTCTCGTCCATACCTGTTCGGTCGCGCGCCGGGGATATAAATCGTGCCGACGTTCGCTTCCCGTTCACCGGTACCGACCACGACCCCTGATCTCCCCCAATCGGTCGAGAACTACCTCCTCCCCGACCGATCGATACCCCTCCTCGAACGCCTCGATGAGGGGGTTCGGATCCGTCGCAGTCGCGTTCACCGACCCCTCGAAGACGTGGAGATCCATCGCGTGATCCTCCACGTGGCCCGAGTGGTACCCGAGGCCGAAGTCGATCAGCACCGGCTCCGATCTCCTCTGTCCATCGGTTCGACCGACTCGAACGTTTCGGGTCGTCGGATCGCCGTGGACGATCCCCGCGCGGTGTAACCGTGCGAGGTACGCCCCCACTGTGCGGATCGTCCGAGAGGCGTCGCCTGCGCCCGTGCCTCCGCCGCTGCCACCCGATTCGTCACGGTCGCTTCGGTCTCCATCGTTGCTCGGGTCGGCGATGTCGGCCGCCAGATCACGATCACCAACGAACTGGAGGGTTATCGTCCCCTCCAGCACGTCAACGTCGTGGACAAGCGGGGTCGGGACGCCGGCTCGCCTCGCTTCATTCGTCAGTCGAGCCTCGGAAACGGTTCGGTCGCGGCGGAGCGACCGGTCCAACGCCGGATGTCGATAACGCTTCGGAACGCGCCGCTTTCGAATACGGCCCCCTATCGCGTCCAAGTCACCGAGACGTCCCGTAGACCTCCCGTCCGACCCGCCGGAGTCGTGCGGGGCTGCGCCGGGGATGAAGTCGATCACCGCCTCCGCGCCACGACAGTCGCTCGTCGTGCCATACACGACCGACGAGGTGTCGTCCCGCCAGGTGACGGGCACGTCATCGGGCCGGAAGTTCGGATCGATCGACGACTCGGCGATCCGCAGGGTGTCGCCGGCCACCGCCATCTTCGCACCCAAGATCGCGATCATCCCAGCGTTGTCGCGAAGGTACGCTGGATCGGGCGCGTAGAACGACGCACCCCGGGATTCACACATCGTTTCGAGCATCTCACGTAGCCGATCGTTCTGGCCGACGCCCCCGCCGAGAACGAGCTCGTCGGCTCCCGTCAACGACAACGCCCGTTCTGACACCTCGGTAAGGGTTCCGAACACGTGTTCTTGCAGTGAGAAACAGATCTCCTCGACGGGCTCACCGTCGTCGTACGCGTCGTTGGCGGCCGAACTGATCCCCGAAAACGAGAAATCCATCCCCTTGACGACGTACGGGAGGTCGAGCAGGTCACCGTCGTTGGGCCCCGACGTCGCCTCGGCCGCGGCCGCTTCGACTTTTGGGCCGCCCGGGTGATTCCACCCGACGTGTCGGGTGAACTTGTCTATCGCGTTCCCGACGCCGGCGTCCATGGTCTCGCCGAGGATCCGATATCGCCCATCGTGATAGCCAAGCAGGTGTGCGTTCGCTCCCGAGGCGTTCAGACAGACGGGGTTTTCGAACCCGGACTGGTGACGGCCAACCTCGAGGTGGGCGACCATGTGGTTGACCCCGACCAGCGGGACGTCGAGCGTCCCGGCCAGCGCACGTGCCGCGGTCCCGACCACCCGGAGGCACGGTCCGAGACCCGGACCGCGCGAAAAGGCGACTGCATCGACTCCGATACCGGATCCCGCTGGATCGACCGTCGACAGCACCGTATCGATGACTTCCGGGATAGCGTCCGCCATGTGTTCGGCGGCTTCTCGCGGGTGAATACCGCCGCTCTCCGGCTCGTACGGGTTCGACTCGATACGGGTGGTGTCGGTCTCGGTGTCGTAGAGCGCAGCGCTCGCACACCACGCCGTTCCCTCGATACCGAGAACGCGCATCCGACGCGGCTTACGCCTCTTCCGCGCCGTCGTCCGCGCCGATCTTGTTCCGCTCTAGCATGTAGTCCTGTTCGACGTCAAGCGCGTGAGCCGGCGATTCGTACACCTTCGCGTAGCCGACCGTCTTGCGCATGCCGAACTTCGTGTTCAGCTCGTGGACGACGACCTCCTCGGAGCCCTTGTCGAGCTTGGCCGCGAGCGAATCGCGAACGGAGAGGCGGGAGGGAGTCGCCTCCTCGTGGGTCGTCTCGAATCGGATGTCCGTCCGGTGCAACATTGGGTTCTCGTCCTCGGAGATGATATCGACGTCCATGGTTCAGTTACATGTACTACCCTCCGAACGCTGTAAAAGGATTTCGAAGCGTTCAGCGCCCTGACGATGGGACGGACACCGCTGTCCGGTACAGGGTTTAGGTCGCTCGAACCCGAGAGAACAAACGTACCAATGAACAACCGGACGGACAGCGAGGACGACCGATTCGTCGAACCGACTGACCGCTCGCGGTACGAGCTGATGCGGGCGAAACACCTCATGGTCCCCGTCTCGGCCGCACGGAAGGCCCGCTGGTGTGGATATCTCCTGTTCGTCGCCGCGCTGACCGCGCCGATCGTGTTCACGCTTCCAGAACCGATCATCGAAGCCCAGTTCATCGGCGATCCGATTCGGACACCGCTCGGTGCCGCCGCGGTCGCGTCCTTCGGTGTCCTCTGTCTTGCGCTCGCCGGGATCGGGTTGGGGATGCTCGCGCGGTTGAAGGATCTCGACCCTCCCGAGTCGCGCGTTTGGACGCTGATCGGTCTCGAGGACGCGCTCACGGGGATCGGCTTTATCACCGGCTTCCTCGGCGTCGTCACCGGCGTCGGTATCCTGGCGATCGGCCACACCGGCGTCGAACGAACCGCCTGGTTCGCGGACATCGGCGTCGATCCGTACCTCACGTTCGGTTCGGTCCCGGTCACGCCGCTCGCGACGAGCGCGCTCGCGCTCGTTGCAGCCGTGGTCGTCGTCGGGCTCTCGCTCTCGGCGGAGTGAGGGGCGTCGATCCCTCCCCAACCCATACTCGTTAGACTGGAGGCTCAGGCAGCTACACCCCGTACGGGGTGACGATGTTACAGTACGACACCGAGATACGTCGGATCGGGGATCGGTCGCCTCGAGCGTGTCGCCGCGACCATGACGCGTCTCTTACGTGGTCGACCGCAGGGAGCGAACACGAGATCGTCCGTCAGTTCAAACGACTATGCCATCCGGGCTGAAACGCGACCTCGGGTTAGCGGAGACGACCGCCATCGCGGTCGGCGCGATGGTCGGGTCCGGGATC
>LFFM01002815.1_pt1 | contig 11254 bp, 11 predicted proteins | sample 643131 | NCBI WGS metagenome assembly LFFM01 (sample SAMN03777445, study PRJNA286221) | soda lake metagenome | biome: soda lake; feature: Kulunda steppe; material: water; isolation source: sample Tc-Br brine of Tanatar trona crystallizer | place: Russia: Kulunda steppe | collected 2011-07
ACCGTAGTAACTGTCCGTACGATTCGTGTCGTACAGGTGTCGAAGATTATCAGTTGTTGTGGAAGAAAGTAAACCAAGTGCAGTCGCACGGTCGTAACAGTAGGTGTGGTCGTGGAAGTCATTGAGACCGTCGCCGTCTTCAGCCAACGCAAAGGCCTCGACGGATCGTTCAGTCGCACCGAAGCACAACTCGGTGGTTGCGGTGTAGAATCCCTGTTCGGCGATATAAACGACCACAGTGAGCGTTTCGATAGGCTCAGTCCCAGCGTGCGACCGCTCGAACCGGTGCGCCATCTCCATCCATGAGCTTTAGTGGGAAGGCGAGCAGCTCAAACCGCTCCGGAAGCCCAGAGAGGCCAGTGAGATTCTCGAAAATGAGCCCGTCGGTGCCGAGCAGCGCGTGGTGGACCTGAAAGCCTTCAGGTTCATCCGGTGCGGCATTGTCGGTCGGCGTCGGGTCGACGTTGAGCGCGTCGATCGCCAGATCATATCCGTGGTCGACACAGAACTGGGCCGCCTCGGGAGTCACAAACGGGTGGTCGAAGTACGCCTCCGCTCCCCAGTGCTCGTCCCAGCCAGTTTGGACAACGAGGATGTCGGCATCAGTTTCAGGGAGCGCGTCCGAACCGATCGGTGAGCGTGGATCGTGCCCGCGGCAGTCGACTCGGACCGCATCGAGCGCGAACCGTTCGATGTCGACCGTATCGATGTGCTGCCCATCGACCTCCGTATGGCTGGGTGCGTCGACATGAGTGCCGGTGTGGCTTCCACACTCCACCGCCGAAACCCGGTATCCATCTTCCATGATGGTTGCGTGGGGCTCGACAGACACCGGTGGATCACCGGGGAACACAGAAATGTTGCTTTTGACCACATTAGAGAGGTCTTGATAGCTCATATGGAAGTTATTGACGTCAGTCTATAAGAATCTCAGGATGTGTGGCGACCCATAATTATATATACCCACTCTACAGTGGTCTTGCCAATGTGGAAAGATAGTTCCACCGTGGCATCGGTAGTTGAATCACAGACAGGGCAAACAGGGGGGCTGACCAATGATTGATACGAGTGTCGGTTACTCGCTCATCGGTCTCTGGGGGGTCCTAATGATCGGCATCGCGTACTTTATTTTTCGACGGCAGAACGTCGTCGACACAAAAGAGTTCATTACAGCCGGTGGTCGGGCACAGGTCGGGCTGACGACCGCGAGTTTCGCTGTGACGTGGATGTGGGCGGGTGATATTCTGGGCGTTCCCGAGTACATCGGCTTTGTTGGGGTCTCAGGCATCTGGATGTACGCTGGACCTGCTGTACTGTCTTCGTTTATCGTAATCCCGTTCGCGCTCCGTATGCGCGAACTGTTCCCGCAAGGGTTGACCTACAGTGAGTACTTTATCAAGCGGTTCGGCAAGCGCGCTCACCTCGCAGTTATTTTCGTCATCCTCTACACAATGGTTCTGGGTGGCGTTATTCAGCTGTATGTGGGTGGTGTCGTGGTCGGCAGTTTGACCGGCATTGATCCGACAATCGTGATGGCGCTGTTGATGACGGTGATTGGGATCTACATCCTGCTCGGCGGGCTCTGGGGATCGATGACCACTGATTTTGTTCAGTTTATCAGCGCCATTGCGCTGACGCTCATATTCGCACCACTGCTGGTGTTTACTGTCGGCGGCCCCTCGATTGTGTATCAGGATATGGTCACCAATCTTGGCGACCAGTCGGCGACGTTCCTCAGCATGGCGAACTTCGCGCCCATCGAGGACTTCTTTCTCCCGTACGCGCTTGGACTGGGTGTCTGGGGCGTCGTGAGTCTCTCGACGTGGCAGCGGATCTTCGCGGTTCGGCGCGACAAGACGAGCCGGTTTCTTACGGTCGCTGGGATCGGTGTCTTCGCAACGATTGCGATGTACAGCCTTATCGGATTCGTCGGCCTCGCGGCACTGCCTGACGTCGCACCGGGCAACATCGCAATCGAGGCACTTGGCTTGCTACCGAGTTGGGCGACCGTCGTCTTCCTGCTCGTCGCGCTAATGGTGCTTGGCTCTTCGACAGACTCCTATCTGACCGCCATCGCGAGTCTCTTTTCGCGGGATATCTACTTCCGCCAGCTCAAGCCCGATGCGAGCGACAAACAGCAGCTCCGTGTTGCACGTATTGCTAGCCTCGTGTTCGCGGCCGTGATCTTCGTCGCAACTGAGTTGGCACTGGACAGCGTGAGTTTCATTCAGTTGCTCCTCATCGGTGGGATCGGGTCGACGGCACTCGTCGGACCGTTTGCCCTGTCGCTGTTCTGGTCACAGACGAGTTCGTCGGGATTCATCACCGGCGTCGTGGTGAGCCAGATTATCACTGCTTTGCTGCTGGTCGTCTCCTTTGAGGTGGCAGCGATTCCTGGACTCCCAGTGCTGAAGCTCTGGGAGATCATGCTGGTCGGTCATCTGGCCTCAACGACGCTTACGGGTGTTATCAGCCTCGCGAGCCCGGACAACTTCGACTTCGAAGAGATCGCACAGCCTGATGTCGCAGCCGATGGAGGTGACGAACAATGATGTCCGAGACGATGTTCGTCGCGATGCTCGTGCTGTTTTGGGTCGCCGAATTCCTCTTTGGATCGCTCGTCGTCTACTGGTTCATCCGGCAAGGCTTCGGTGAGGAGGGACTGGCAAGCGGCGAGATGTTTCCGCTGGAAGATCCCGCAGTCACGAAACAGTCGCTCGGCATCTGGGGACTGTTTTTCGCTGGGATCGTCATGCTGATTATTGTCGCCGGGTAGTGCTCAGGTCACCAGTTAGTGCTCGGCGACGGCGATTGACGCAGGTTCGAACTCGTTTCGCGGTTGTGTGTTGTACAACGTCGTCCAATCGACGACCATGTTTTGTTCTGTCAGCAAACCGAGCCCGATCTCACCGATTGCACTGTAGGTCAGCGAACAGAACTCCCAGCCTGGGCTCCCCATCGGAAACGGCCCATCCTCACGGGGCCGACGCAGGTCGACGACGCCACCCAGCGCGTTCCGAGTCGCCAGTGCGAGATCTCTACCCTCTTCGTACCGGGCGAGAGGGAACTCACGGTTGTCGATAATAAGACGTCCCGGGTTGCCATCGAGAATCGCAGAGACATCGGTACGGTTGGCTTCAAGCAGGAGCGTGACGATGTCGACCGAGGAGTTTTCGCCGCTGATGACGTCAATATAACGCCTGATTTCGCCGCCAACCTCGCTTGGATCGTCAGTAAAGACGCCCTCGGCATCTGTCGTGCTGTTGTATTCGGCGATCCCCCCAGTGACCAGCCGGGTGCTGATCCCGCCCGAAAGCAAGACCCCGTCAAGTGTGAGACTGGACGGAAGCGTGAGCCGGTACTCACCGGGTTCGGTGACCGACGTCTCGTCGACAGTGACCAGACAGGGAGCCAGTGGGAGTTCGTCGAGTGCTGCAAGCATATTCAGCACTGGTTCGACCGATTTCGCATCGAGGTAGGCCGCAGCCGATATCAGTTCGCCCGTGTCCTCGACTGGATCGTACGTCACTTGGCTCGTGAGCGTTGCGATCCGCGACCGGATCTGTTCGAGTCGTGAGCCGACGTTCCCCGTCTCCAAGGCCTCCTGGCCGGATTTCGTGAGTCGTCGACCCTTGCCGGGAACTTTTTCAGTCAACCCACGCTCGTCGAGGTCCGACAGCGTCAGCCGGATCGTCCGTCCTTGAATCGAGTAGCCGTGACGCTCCATAAGTTTGACAAGCCGGATCGATCCAATCGGCTCGTACTGCCGGATGAGACGCAGGAGATCGTAGGTCCGCTCGTCGAGATTCTCAGTCATGCTGAACTGAAACCACGGCGACCACTCATAACTTCCGACGTTGACTGACACAATAGTTAAGAGACCCCCGGAAAATAGTACGAACAAGGTGGCAATCTATTTCCGCCATACCGCCCATCATGTCAAATAAAAAAATAAAAACGCGAAACGACGATGTCGTCTCTCGGTACGACGACTACGTGATGCCGATCTGGAAGAGCCTCAACGTGCCGATCAAACAGGCATCTAACTGCGTTGTCGAGGACTACGACGGCAACGAGTATCTGGATGTCTTTTCGGGCATCTCCGTGACGAACGTCGGTCACAACAACGAGGCCGTCGTCGAGGCAGCCAAAGCCCAACTCGACGAGTTCGTTCACGGCTGCTCGTACGTCCATCCGAACGAAACGGTCGCTGAACTCGGTGAACGACTCGCCGACATCACGCCGGGAAATCTAGAAAAATCGTTCTTCTGTAACTCCGGGACTGAAGCCGTCGAAGGAGCAATCAAGCTCGCCCGCAAGCATACGGGCAGCAAGGAAGTTATCGCACTGGAGATGGGGTTTCACGGACGGACACTCGGAAGCCTCGCGCTGACCGGTAACAAGGCCTACAAACAGGAGATGGCACCGACGATAAACGACGTGGCCCACGTTGCACCACCGTACGCGTATCGCTGTCAGATGTGCGACGGCGGTCCCTGTTCGAACGCCTGTGCCGAGGACCTCGAACGGGTCATCGGAACCCACACGGCCGGAGATCTGGCGGCGGTCGTCGTCGAACCGGTGATGGGTGAAGGTGGTATTATTGTTCCACCAGAGGGCTGGCTCAAGCGAGTCAAAGAAATCACGCACGATTACGGGGGACTGCTCATCGTCGACGAGGTCCAGACCGGCTACGGGCGGACCGGCGAACTGTTCGCTGTCGACCATTTCGACGTGGTTCCTGACATCATGCCACAGGCGAAAGGAATCGCAAACGGACTCCCACTGGGTGCGTTTACCGCCCCCGCGGAGATCGCCGACAGCTTCGAGGCCGGCGATCATCTCTCGACGTTCGGCGGGAACCCGGTAGCCTGTGCGGCCGCACTCGCAACAATCGACGAGCTTCAGGATGGCATAACCGACAACGCACGCGAGCAGGGTGCGTGGCTTGGCGAACAGCTCGCAGCGCTTGAAGACGAGTTCGCTGTCGTCGGCGACACTCGCGGACTCGGGCTCATGCACGGTGTCGAGTTGATCGATCCCGAAAGTGAAACCGGTCCAGTCGACGTTGCACCGGAGCCCGATCCGACACTGGCAAAACACGTCGGCCAGCGGCTCACCGACCAGGGGATCATTATGGGGGTCGGTGGCTACCACAAGAACGTGATGCGATTCCAGCCGCCGCTGACGATTGAGCGCGATCAGCTCCAGCGGGCCGTCGAGGGGCTCCGGACTGCGCTTGAGGAGGAGACCGCATGACTGGTCGGTCCGATGAGTTCGCCCGACGGGCACGCACAGCCCGTCAGCAGACAGAACTCCCGTATGCCGGGATCGACACCTTTCTGAAAGCCACTCAGCGCGATATCGACGATCTGGCCGACGTCGACGCGGGAGTCATCGGCGTCCCCTACGACGGCGCGGTAAGCAACCGACCGGGTGCTCGCTACGGGCCACAGGCGATTCGGGAGGCCAGCAGTTGGTGGGCGTACCTCTCGGGATACAAGGGCGGGCTGACGAATATGCGAACCGGCAGCCAGGTCGACTTCAGCGCGCTTTCGCTGGCCGACTGTGGGGATCTGCCGGTGTTTCCGACCGACCGCGAGCGGACCGCAGAGAGCATCGAGACCCACGTCGGGGCCATCGCCGAACAGACGTTCCCAGTCCTGCTGGGTGGGGACCACTACTGCACTGCGCCCTCGTTCCGCGGGTTCGCCGCAGGGGCGGGCCACGACACCGTCGGGTTCGTCCAGATTGACGCCCACTCGGATACGAGCACGGGCAGTCCGATCTTCGGTGACGAGTTCCACGGGTCGAGCACGGCACTGATCGCCGACTCGGAGTACAGCGACTACGAACACGTCAGCCAGGTTGGCATCCGGGGCTACGAATCGCCCGACTTTTTCGAGTTCGCCGAGGACGTTGGCATCGATCTCTATACGATGAGTGACGTGACGAACCGTGGGATCGGCCCGGTCGTCGAGGACGCCATCGCCTCGGCCGCCGCAGACACCGATGCGGTGTACGTCACCTTCGATATCGACGTGGTCGACCCCAGCGTCGCACCGGGGACCGGAACCCCGGAGCCAGGCGGGCTCTCGGCCGACCAGGCGCTGACCGTCATGGAGACACTCGGTCGACACGACGCCGTCGGCGCAGCAGACATGATGGAAGTCGCACCGGCATTCGACGACAGTGAGGGAACCCAGCGGCTGGCTGCCTATCTGCTGGTGACGCTCCTGGAGCGACAGTTCGCAGAATGATGTTCGACACTACCAATCCAGCAACCGGCGACCATATCGAAACCTACGACCCACACGACGACGCGGCCGTCGAAGCGACGCTCACGGATGTCGACGAGACGTTCGACACGTGGCGGGAGCGTTCGATAGAGTCACGTCAAGAACTGGCCGCAAGCCTCGCCGAAACGTTGCGTGACAACACCGACCAGTACGCCCAACTGATGACTCGCGAGATGGGCAAACCAATCACGCAGGGGATCGGAGAGGTCGAAAAGTGCGCGTGGGTCTGTGAGTACTACGCCGAGCGGTCCGCTGCACACCTTCAGGACGAACGGATCGGCGCTGAACCGGGTGCCGAGACCTACGTTGCCTACGAACCACTCGGGACCGTCCTCGCTGTGATGCCCTGGAACTACCCGTTCTGGCAGGTGTTTCGGTTCGCCGTCCCGGCGTTGACCGCCGGGAACACCGTCTTGCTGAAACACTCACCGACGACGTTCGGCTGTGCCGAGGCCATTGTCTCGGCGTTCCACGAGGCAGGGTATCCGGACGGTGCCATCCGGTCGCTCCGTGTCGAAGCCGAGCGCGTCGAGGGCATTATCGATGACGACCGCGTGCAGGCAGTCACTCTGACTGGAAGCACCCGTGCCGGGCGAGCAGTCGCCGAAGCCGCCGGACGGAATATCAAACCGACTGTGCTCGAACTGGGCGGCAGCGACCCCTACATTGTGCTCGACGATGCCGACCTCGACGACGCCATCGAAACCGCCGTTACGGCCCGGACGCAGAACTCCGGGCAGTCCTGCATCGCCGCCAAGCGCCTGTTTGTCCACACGGCGATCTACGACGAGTTCGTCGACCGGTTTGTCGACCGGATGTCAAAACTGACTGTCGGCGATCCGACCGACCCCGAAACTGATGTGGGACCGCAGGCTCGCGAGGACCTCCTGAAGACGCTGCACGAACAGGTAACCGCGAGCGTCGACGCTGGAGCGACCGTGCAGTGTGGTGGCGAACCGATTGAGAGGGCCGGGAACTTCTACCCACCGACGGTCCTCACGGATGTGCCCGCCGACTGTCCCGCACGGGACCAAGAGCTGTTCGGCCCTGTCGCAACCGTCGTCGAAGTCGACGACGAAACCGAGGCCATAGAACGGGCCAACGATACGCCGTACGGACTAAGTGCGTCAGTGTGGACGACCGACCGAGAGCGGGGTCGGCGTGTAGCCGAGGGGATCGACGCCGGTGCGGCCTTCGTCAACAAGATGTCGACGTCCGATCCTCGGCTTCCCTTTGGCGGTATCAAAGACTCTGGGTACGGCGCGGAGCTCTCGAAGCACGGTATCAGAGAATTCACCAACGCGAAGACGTATTGGATCCAATGACGACTCACAGTTTCACCGACGAGATAAGCCAGAATCACGAGCGAGCCATCGCAGAAGCGACCGACGGAGCAGCGTTCACTGCATGGATCAACGGGGAGGCCTACCGAACCGACGAGACGTTCGAAACCCGCGACCCCGTGGTCGACGAACCGATCACGACCATCCCGCGGTGTGGTGCCGACGGAATCGATCTCGCTGTCGACGCCGGACGTAAGGCGTTTGAGGGTGCGTGGGGTGACTTCTCACACACTGAGCGCGCCGACCGTCTGCTGGCATGGGCCGAGCGACTGACCGACACCGTCGACGAACTTGCACTCCTCGAAAGTCTCGACACGGGCAAGCCGCTCGTGTTTGCCGAAGCTGAGATCTGCGACGGGATCGAGTACATCGAGTACTACGCACATCTGCTGTACGGCGAGACCGACGAGCGCGTCCCCGTGGGCAGCGATACACACGCCTACAGCCGAAAAGAACCGTACGGCGTCGCGGGGCTCATCGTCCCCTGGAACTATCCAGTGCTGTTGACAAGCTGGAAGCTCGGGCCAGCACTGGCCGCAGGCAACACCGTTGTGCTGAAGCCGGCCGAACAGACGCCGCTGACCGCAACGCGCCTCGCCCAGTTGGCCGACGGTATTCTCCCGCCGGGGACGCTGAACGTCGTCCACGGCTTCGGCGACGAAGCCGGAAGCGCGCTCACGAGTCACCCTGACGTCGACAAGCTCTCGTTTACTGGCGAGGATGCTACGGGCGAACTTGTGATGAGCGCGGCTGCAAAAAACATCACGCCGGTAACCCTCGAACTCGGCGGGAAATCGCCATTCATTGTCTTCCCGGATGCTGATTTGGAAGCGGCTGCCGCCACTGCCGCGGAGGGGATCTTTTATAATACGGGACAGTCCTGCGACTCGCTCTCGCGGACGCTCGTTCACGAGGAGGTCCACGACGAGTTCATCGAGTTGTTCGAGGAAGCTGCCGCCGAGTGGACTGTCGGCGACCCCTTGGCCGAGGGGACGATGATCGGCCCACTCGCCTCCGAACAGCAGTTCAATAAAGTCCGCGACTACGTCGACATCGGTCGCAAGACGGATGCAACACTCGTTACCGGCGGTGACGCCGCCGAGGGGTTCGATGCTGGGTGGTTCGTCAAGCCGACGATTTTCGACGGCGTAGCTAATACTGATCGACTCGCTCAAGAGGAGATCTTCGGCCCTGTTGCGTCGGTTATCACGTTTGGGTCCTACGAGGAGGCAATCGAGTTAGCGAATGACATCGAGTACGGGCTCGCGTCTGCGGTCGCCACGACAGACCTCTCGCTCGCCCATCGCGCGGCCGCCGACATCGAGGCAGGGACAGTCTGGATCAACGACTATGCTCGCTTCTCGCCGGGGCTGGCCTTTGGTGGCTACAAACGGTCGGGGATCGGCCGGGAGTGCGGCGCAGAAACGCTCGATGAGTACCGGCAACAAAAGACCGTCGCGATTGCCACCGAAGACGTGTCGCTTGATCAGTCGTAGTATCTGAGAGCTTTCTGTTACACAGAAATTTCAGAGACGTTATTATGGCCACATAGAATTGAAAAGTATGATTTTCGAAATCTCTCCCTCGCTACTCGGTATCCTACTGGCGGGGCTTGCTGCTATCGGGTTCGCCGGGCAGTTTCTCTGTATTCGACTCGGAACAGACACTGGGACGATTTCGGATGCGGTTTTGGTGGTGTTGCTGAGCAACGTCCTGCTTATTTTCCCGACAATATTCATATTCCATGCGCCACCCTATCTGGATCTCTTCACACCGGTTTCAGTGGCCTCGTTCGCAGCCGCTGGCTTCGCTGGCATGGTCGTCGCTCGGGTCCTGATGTTCACGAGTATCAAACGACTCGGTGCAAACATCACCTCTCCAGTTATCGCGTCCAATGCGCTGTTTGCGACGGTCTTCGCCGTCATCTTCCTCGGCGAGCGGCCGACAGTCGGCCACTATATTGGCATTGTACTCATCGTCGTCGGCATTGCGGTTGTCTCTTGGGAAACTGCGGCTGTGAGCAACACTGACCGGTCGATCCGTCAAACCGGAGCGACACTGTTGCTGCCCGTCGCCGCCGCGGTGGCGATTGGGATCGAACCGATTTTCGTGTCGACCGGGCTTGCTGCGGGGACACCAGTCCTGCCGGGGCTGTTCGTGATGGCAGGCTCCGCGACGATCTGTTACGTTCTGTATCTCGTCTGGACTGACTCGCTCAATCGGATCCCGATACGTAGTTCTGCTACAGCGTGGTATATTGCTGCCGGGGTGTCGACCACAATCGGATTCGCTGCGTACTTTGCAGCACTCGAAATCGGTTCTGTCGCACTTGTCATGCCGCTACTCCAACTCACTCCGTTGATTGTGGTGGGGCTGTCCGCGCTGTTTCTTCCACGACGGCTGGAACGTGTTACGTGGCGTGTCACTGCATCCGCCGTTGTTGTCGTAATCGGGGCCACAATCGTCTCGATCGTCGGATAACTCGATGTCGTCTACAGGAGGTGAAGTACCACAGGTCAGCCGTACGTGTGAAAGTCGACGGCCTGTTCGAGCAGGCCATCCGGGATTCCCGGCACCTCGTCGTCTCGGACCGGCCCCTGTTCATCGAGGAGGTCGGGATCGCGGGGGAAATCACGGAGTCGGAAATGAACGTCGATCCCAGCTTTGGCTCCCTGGCCGAGCGCGACTGGAACCTGATTGTGGCCCGGCGTGCAGTCGCCGACCGCGTACACGTCGTCGACGCTCGTTTTGCCGTGGTCGCCGACTTCGATGGTGCCGTCCTCGTTGATCTTGCAGCCGAGTTCCGTGGCGAGGCCGTTGTTGTAATCCGCGCCGTACATCGCAAATCCGCCCTTGTATTTGCGGACGGTTCCATCCTCAAACTCAACGGCTTCGAGCCAGCCGTCATCGCCGTTTTGGACGCCGGTTGCGTCCTCGCCGATCACGTCAATCGGGTGGCGGTCGAGCATCCCGGCCGTCTCGTCGGTTCACTCTGGGTAGTTACCACGGAGGATGTCGACCTCGTTGGTGAAGTTGAGCATTATCCCCGCGACGTGGGCGGTACTCTCAGCGTGGCCCATCACGTACACCGATTCGTCGACGAACATGTGGGCATCGCAGTGCAGACAGTAGTGGAGTCCCCGACCGGTTCGCGGTAAGGGTGGCTCGGGTCGGACGTCGTTGAACCCCGTTGCGAGGACAATGATTTCAGCAGAGTAGTCACCGCTGTTGCCAGAGAGTTGGATTCGGTCGTCGTCGGTCCGGCGACACGGTGGAAAAATCGTCGCACTCGACGACGCCGGCCGCTGGATAACTGAAGACCGACCGGAAGCCTACCGCGACCACCTCGAAGCATTCCTTACTGAAATGTAGCGGTCGACATATTTGCCTCCGGCTACGGCCTGTGTTAGCTTGGGATTTGTGAATAGCTACTGTGATCGAGGAGGTTCACGGAAACTGCGTAAAAGATGGTGGCTCAGTGTGAGACCTCGTCACAAGGGGCTCAGTGGGGGTAACTGTCGTCACTGCCACCAACTACGGTTCGCGCTCTGGCCAAATGAACACACGGATCTCACTCGCCGTCGACCCACTCGGCGTTCGACCGATGCTGGG
>LFFM01002816.1_pt1 | contig 11250 bp, 12 predicted proteins | sample 643131 | NCBI WGS metagenome assembly LFFM01 (sample SAMN03777445, study PRJNA286221) | soda lake metagenome | biome: soda lake; feature: Kulunda steppe; material: water; isolation source: sample Tc-Br brine of Tanatar trona crystallizer | place: Russia: Kulunda steppe | collected 2011-07
GCGATCTCCCGGAGGGTCTCGAAGGCCTCCTCGTTGACCCGAAAGGAGATCGTCTTGTTCTTGTTGCCCATTTCACGTCTAGTTGATCGGTCGGAACATATAAGCGTTTGTCAGACACGCGCATGCCGCGACGGCGTCGGTCCAGCCTCGCCCTCGGTCGCTGATCGCTCGGCCGCGTCGTCGGAACCGTTTCGACGCCCTAACGAAAAGGTCTATCCGGGCGAGCGGCAACCTTCTGTCAATGAGCGTCGATCTCGCCTTCGACGAACGGGAGTTGTTGCCCGCGATCGCACAGGACGCCGCTTCGGGGGAGGTGCTGATGTTGGCCTACGTCACCGAGGAGGCGCTCGAAAAGAGCCGCGAGACGGGCGAGGCGCACTACTACTCCCGCAGTCGGGACGAACTCTGGCATAAGGGCGGTTCCAGCGGCCACGTTCAGCGCCTCGAGGAGATCCGCGTCGACTGTGACGGTGACGCGATCCTCTATCTCGTCGAACAGGAGGGCGGAGCGTGCCATACGGGATATGAATCCTGCTTCTATCGAACGCTCGACGGAGACGTCGTCGGCGAGGAAGTCTTCGATCCCGAGGCAGTGTACGAGTAACGAACGATCTACCGGATCTCAACCATGGCATCGAAAACAGAAGCGGACGTGGCCGACGAACTGCGGCGGTCGGACGAACGGGTCCGAGGGCTGCGCTCCGAACTCGAAGCGGGCGACGTCCCGATCGGACGAATCGAGGATCTCGTCGACGCCTACCGCTCCGTCGACGGCGTTCTCGAACGCTGGGAGGAACGGGCGACCGACTGGGACGACTTTCAGGGCTACGTCGAGTTCCGGAACGACCTCTCGGAGACGCTCGAATCGCTCCCGGAGGACCTCCCCGAACGGGACGCCTTCGCCGAGGCGGACCGCCACGTCAAAACGGGTGGCGTCTCGAGCTCGCTCGATTCGTCGGATTTCGACGCGGCGCGGGCGGCGCTGGAACCCGCTCGCGTCCCCGTCGAAACGTACGAGGACCTCGAGTCGGCGCGCAAAGAGCACCGGGAGGCGTCCCGCCGAGCGCGAAGGCGAGCCGAGGATCTCCGCGATCGGATCGAATCGCTCGAACGGCTGCTCGAACTGGGGGATGCCGATCTCGAGGCGCCGATCGAGCGGCTCGGGGATCCGATCACGGCGTACAACGAGTCCGTCGGGGAGGCGTTCGAGCGCTTCCGCCGGGAGCGTTCGGCCCGCGAGTTCCTGTCGTTTATCGAACGGGCCGCCCGAACGCCCTTCGTCGAGTACGAACCGCCCCGTCCGGAACTGCTCGAATACGTCGGCGACGAGTCGGCCGGCGAGCACACGATCGACGAACTGCTCGAGTTCGCCACGTATTCGGGATCGAAGCTCGCCCACTACGTCGACGATGCGGATCTACTGAAGCGCCGCGTCGCCACGAACCGGACGTACCTCGAGCGGCTCTCGGTCGATCCGCTCTCGATCGAGTGGCCCCCCAAACCGGCGGACGCGCTTTGGTATCGGGCGGGTGAACTCGTCTCACTCGTCGACCGGTTCGCCGGCGAATCGACGATCGAGGCGTTGCGGGAGATCAGATCGCTGACCCGCGATCCGGCGTACGAACGGATCCGACGGGCGGCGGAGGCAGATCACGAACTCTCGTCCGAGGAACGGCGACGGCTCGAAAGCGGTGCGGTCGAAACGGAACTCTCTGAGACACGCGACGAACTGGAGAGACTCGAAAACGCGATCGACGAATACAGCCCCTGAACGCCGCTGGTCCGTTTCGCTATCCGCCATCCGATCCGTCCGCGGTCGTCCGATAAAGTGAGTCGAGAAGCTCCCCGGCTCGCTCTTCGTTTCGGGCTTCGGCGTACAGCCGGATCAGCGGTTCCGTTCCGCTCGGCCGGACGAGAGCCCACGCGTCGCCGTAATCGAGCCGGTAACCGTCCAGCGTCGTCAGCTCCGCGTCGGCGCTTTCGGCGTACGCTTCGGCGGCCTCGAGCATCGCGGCCCGCTCGTCCGCACTGTCGTACTCGACATTTCTTCTGACCATCACGTATCCGCCGTACTCGTCGGCGATCTCGCTCGCCGGTCGGTCGGCGACCAGCCCGAGGAACTTCGCGGCCGTGTACGCGCCGTCGCGAGCGATCCGGAACTCCGGGAACAGGACTCCGCCGTTGCCTTCCCCGGCGACCGGAACGCGGGCGTCCGCCTCGAGGAGTTCGCGGATGCGCGTGATAATGAACGTGCTCCCGATCGGCGTCAACTCGAGTTCGGCGCCGGCGTCGGCGGCAGCGTCGACGAGCCGCTGTGAGACGTTCACCGCCGAGACGGCCACGTCTCCCTTCCCGAGCTCGGCCGCGGCCAGGGCGGCGAGTGAGGCGTCCCCTTCGATGTGGTGGCCCCGCTCGTCGACGAAGATCGCCCGGTCGCCGTCGCCGTCGTGGGCGATCCCGAGGTCGGCGCCGGTCGAACGGACGAGCCCCCGCAGATCACCGAGGTTTTCGGCGATCGGCTCGGGATCTCTCCCGGGAAAATGACCGTCAGGTTGCGCGTTGAGTGTCACGACACGGCAACCCAGTTCGCGGAGAAACTGGGGGCTCGTGAGCGCGCCGGCACCGTGACCGGGATCGAGCGCGACGGTGAGGTCGGCCCTCTCGATCGCGTCCGCGACACCGGTCCCGTCGAGGCGCTCGAGCAACTCCGCGACGTACGTCTCTCGGATCGCTTCGACCGACCGGCTCGTCCCGATCTCCGCGTATCCGACACTGTCGAACCCACCGTCCGTTAGCCGATCTTCGATCCGTTCGAGCGTCCGCTTCGGGAGTTCGATCCCGTCGGCTCCGATCAGCTTCACCCCGTTGTACGCCGGCGGGTTGTGACTCGCCGTGATCATCACGACGGGCACTCCGTGTCGCTCCGCGTACGCCTGTGCGCCCGGCGTCGGAACAACGCCGATCCGGTGGACCGAGCAGCCGGCGGCGGCGAGACGACTTGCGGCGGCGTCGACGAGCATCCGCCCACTCGTCCGTGTATCGCGGGCGATTCCGACCGTTTCAGCGTCGAGGGCTCTCCCGGCGGCGGCTGCAACGCTCCCGACGAACGACGGCGTTATCTCTTCGCCGACGATCCCACGAACGCCGCTCGACCCGAACACGTCCATACCGTCCCCTCGGTGCCGGACGGGAAATGGGTTTCTGACGACCCTCGGCGAGTGGCCGGTACTCCCGGGTCGATCTAGCGGGGACCGAACGGAACACGAAACGCGGTTTGGAGGGGGAAGAACCGCCAGCGGGTCGCGTTCGTTCGGACGGTCGGTGCTCACTTTACGTTATACGCCGCACGAGCGTTCGAACGTCGAACGCTGTTCGGACCCTCGGATTCGTCTCGAAGTACGAAAGTTTGAGGCGTCTTGGGTTCGCGATTCGAACGAAATGGCTCAGTCGGGCGGAAACGGCCACGGTGATATCGAGACGGTCGCCGATCTCCTCCGCAAGCGAACGGCGCTCCTCGAGTCACTCGCGGATACGCCGAAGGACCAACGCACGCTCCGCGACGAGCTCGGCGTCTCCCGGTCGACGGTTTATAAATCGCTGCAGGAACTGGCCGAGGCCGACATCGTCATCCAGCGGAACGGTCGCTACGAGCTCACGGGGTTCGGCCGGTTCGCCTGGCAGCGTCACGACGAGTATCTGGCTCGCCTTCGCCGACTCGACGCCGGACGCCGACTGCTCGAAACGCTCCCGGACGATCGTCCGTTTCCGCCGTCGCTTTTCGAGCGCAGCCGGATCATCGTTCCCGGACGACACGCGCCCGAACGGCCGCTCGATCGGCTTTCGGCGGCCGGTGAGCGCTCGGATCACCTCCGAGTCGTCTCACCGTCCGGAATGCCGCGGTTTCTGGCGGATATCCACGACGACGTCGAGGCGGGCGAACGGACGGCGACGGTCGTCGTCGAAGCCGACGCGCTCTCGAGGCTCCGCTCGGAGTACGACCGCTTCGCGGCGGCGACCGCGACCGACGGGCTCGGGATCAGCCGTATCGACGGGGAACTCCCGTTCGCGGTCGTCCTGTTCGACGACGAAGAGATGGGACTGTTCGGATACGACGGCGGCGTGTTGATCGGCGCGGCGTTTACCGGTGACGACGACGCCCTCACGTGGGGCGAACGGACGTTCGAGCGGTTCCTCGAGCGCTCGACCGAAATATAGACCACGGCGGCGATCCTTCTACCGAAGACGCATGAGCGACGAGGACATCTCCCTCCCCGAAAAGCGAGTCTATGCCGACGCGACGGACGCGACGACGGCGTTCGTCGGCACCAAAAGCGGCGCGGTTCGCGTCTCTGTCTCCGACGATATCGTCGGCGAGTTCTCTCTGGAGCGAACGGGTGAAGTGACCGACGTCGCGTCCGCGGACGGCCGTCTCGCCGTCGGCACGCCCGAGGACGTGCTCGTTCGAGCCGACGGTGCCTTCCACGCAACCGGGTTCGGACCCGCGAGCGCCGTCGGATACGACGAGAACGGCGCTCTCGTCGCTACGGGGGAGGGTCGTCTCGCTCGCTACGGGGACGGGTGGGAACCGCTCGCCACGATCGAGGACGTCAGAGCGATCGACGGCGATATGGTCGCCGCAGGTTCCGGGATCTATACCCTCGATGGAACACACGTCGGACTCGCGGACGCCCGCGACGTTTCGACGACCGGAACGCCGCTGGCCGCGACGGGATCGGGGCTGTATTATCTCGCCAACGGCTGGATGTGCGCCCTCGAAGGGGCGTTCACCGTCGTCTCGAGCGACGGCGAACGGAGCGCCGCGGCGACCTCTGATACGCTGTACCGAAAGGACGGTCTCGAAACCGCTTGGGGCGAAACGGAACTGCCGGTCGGTGGACGGATCGCGGCACTCGCTTACACCGACAACGCTTACGCGGTCACCGGGGACGGGGTGTTTCTGGTGAACGCCGGTGACGGCTGGCGGCATCGTTCGCTCGGTGTGCCGGATGTCACGGGGTTGGCCGTCGTTTAGCTCCGGATAGACGACCATTTACAACCGATACCGCGGGCAGACCGTCTATGCGTTGACTGACTGCCGACGGCCCACGGACGAACGCGTGGTGGAGGGATCGTCGGGCGGCGCCACCACCTGTTCGATTTCAGCCCGTGAGCTCTCGGTCCCGGTTCTGGGGGTAGCGCTGCTCCGCGACGGCGAACGCGAGCGTGCTGGCGAGCCCGATGAACGTCCCCGTCGTCAGCGTCACCGCGAGATACGACAGCCCGGCGAACGGCAGGGTGAGGAAAAACGCGCTCAGACCGTGTAACACCACCGCGATCGCGGTGACGTAGAAGGGTGCGTTGAGATAGCGCCAGCGGAACCCGCCGGCGAGATACTCGTCGGTGATGCGGCCGAGCGCGGCGACGACGCCGGCCGCGGCGGCCCACTGGACGGCGCCGTAAACGAATGCGGCCCCCGTCTGAACCGGATCGGGGTCCGACCCGGTCAGCGTCTCCATCGCCTCGGATCCGCCGACGCCGCCGACGACGATCAGCGCCGCCGCGACGACGTACGTGATGAACTGGACCCGCCCCGAAAAGAGGCCGACACGGATCCGCTCGAGCGTTTCGTCGATCGTCTCTTCGAGCCCCAGCCCGCGGAAGAGGACGTACAGCCCCAACAGTGCCGAGATGACGCCGAGCGTCGAGCCGGGCAGTCCGATCATCTCCGCGACGATCGAGATCGGATAGATGAGAAGCAAAATACCCAGCGGGATCAGGATCGTCCCCCGGGTCTCGGGATCCGCCAGCACCTGCTTGAACGTGTAGTACATCGATTCGAGATCCTGGGCCTGTCGGACGACCACCCGTCGGACGCCGTCGATCGGGACCCTCGATCGGATCACCGGCAGCACGCTCTCGTCCTGTGCGCCGTCGGTGACGACGATCGCCCGGACGTCCTCGCCGGTCGACAGCGACGCGAGAACGGTGTCGACCTCCTTGCCGACCTTCCGGTTCGCGGAGACGTCGGCCTTGGCGGTTCCGGTGACGACCGCCACTTCGACGGACTCGTCGTCGATGCTGTCGTGGAGATGGACGCCCTGGAAACAGACGTTCACGTCCGAATCCTCGGGATCGGCGGTGGCCAGCGCGACGGCGGCCGCCTCGACGTTATCGCGACCGACGACGGGCGTCTCGAACCCCGTCTTCCGGCCGAGATCGTCGTCCAGATCGACACACAGGATGAGCAGCATCGCTCGTTGTGCCCTCTTTCGCGTGGTCGGTTAAGTGGTTTCTCCCCGTCGGGGCGGTCCTCGGGCCTCGCCTCATCGCTGCAAATACCGCTCGAAGACACGTCGCTCCCGCAACATCTTGTACAGATACAGCGCCGGAAACAAAAGAAAGACGACCGAAAGCGCCGTGACGAGGACGATCGGACCGGTAACCGACATACCCCCAGCGTCGGTCGAGACGGGCTTAACGGCTTCGGGAGTCAGGTATCGACACCACCGCCGAACGCCGAGAGATCGCTCTGGATCCCGGCCGCGAGCGTCGATTTTCGCTCGAGATCGGCCATCGACACCGGCAACCGCGGAACGAGTTGCCGGATCGTTCCGTGGAACGTCTCGGCGACGGCCGGCTCGTTTTCGAACGCGTCGCGGATCGACTCGCGGATCTGCCAGACGCCGACGGGTGCCCAGTACTCGTCGGTCGCGTGCCGGATGACGAACACGGTCGCCTGTCTGTCACGGTCGGCCAGCTCCTCTAGGACGCCGAGCCGGGCCGCGTAGTACGCTCCCGAGGTCTCCTCGACGTAGCCGGTCCGCCCCTCGTACCCCTCGCTGTCGGCGGCCATATACAGCCGACCGTTCGGATCGGGGTTCCAGATGCTCCCCGGGGCTTTCAACTCCAGTAGCTCGAACTCCCAGTCGCCCGGCGTCGCGATCACCCAGTACTCGTTGCCCATGTAGCTGTTGTGCCACACGAGCGTCCGATCGACGGTGGGTGCGTTCCGGATGGTGCCCCGGAGGTACTGCCCGACCGTGTCGTCGACTGCCGTGATCGACCACCGGGTCGGAACGAGCCGTCTGTGCTCGCCCCGGCCGAGGGCGCCGACAGACAGCACGTTGTTGATCTCGTAGACGTCGAACCCTCGGCGGTAGAGATACGCGATCGCCCCGTCGGCGCGCCAGTCGTCGTCCGAGAGCGTCTTCTCGATCGCGCGTGGAACGGAGGGGTTCTCCGTCACGCGGGCGGTGTCGGCGTTCGCACGGGGACCTCTCGGCGCCGCGATGTCCTCCAGCGAGCCGTCGAGATCGAACCCCGGAGAGCCCTCGAGGCCGAGTTCGACGTCGACCGGCCGGTCGGCGATCGCGACCTCGCGTTGGGTGCCGACGAAGCCGTCCCAGACGTCGTGAACGTCGACGTTCGACCGGCGCGTGGAGTTCAAAAGGCCCGTCCGCCGCCGGAAGACGTCGTCGATGCTGTAGCCCTCCCGATACCACTCGCCGGTGGTCACGTAGTCTGCGGCGTCCGCTTCGTTACCGACGGGGGCGAGCAGCCCCGCGGACACGCTGGGATAGCTGGAGCGCCCGACGAAGACCGACGGCGCCGTCGAGCCGACCAGCGTCTCCCCGGTGAGAGTCTCGTCGAACCGGGTCCGGGCGTCGTCGAGGTATTCGGTAACCGCATACGACTTCTCCTCGGCGAGCTTGCGGAGTTCGACCGATTCGTCGCGGTCGAGTCCGTTTACGTACTCGTCGAGGCGCATACTCGCCGTTGGATCTCGGCTCGTAATAGTCGTTCGGGCGCGCTACCGAAGACGAGCGCAGTCGAGTCGCCTACGACTGGACCGCAAAGCTAACGCCGACCGCCCGACAGCCGAACGTATGCCGGTTATCGACTGTGATCCGGAACTCGCCCGCGAGCGGCTAGAGGCCGAAGGGGTCGACGTCCGTCCGGGCAACACCGATCACGAACTGTGGCGGGCCGAACGCGAGGGAGCGACTGCCGTCGCCTACGAGGACAGCGTCGTCGTCCAGGGTCGAGATCCGGCGCGGCTCGTCGGGTTACTGCAGGACGGCGGCGGTAGGGCTCACGTTTATTTCGACGGCGCCGCACGCGGGAACCCCGGCCCGGCCGCGGTCGGATGGGTCATCGTCACCGCCGACGGGATCGCCGCCGAAGGCTCCGAGCGGATCGGGCGCGCGACGAACAACCAGGCCGAATACCGGGCGCTCATCGCGGCGCTCGAAGCCGCGACCGATTACGGGTTCGAGGAGCTACGGCTCAAGGGCGACTCCCAACTCGTCGTCAAGCAGGTTCGCGGCGAGTGGGACACGAACGATCCGACGCTTCGCGAAAACCGCGTTCGCGTTCGGGAACTGCTCCGGGACGTCGAGGAGTGGTCGATCGATCACGTTCCGAGAGACATAAACGGCCGTGCGGACGAACTCGCGAACGAGGCGCTCGATGGCTGACGAGGACGACTCACTGCCGACGAACGTGATCGATCGGGCGGTGACGCTTACCCGGCAGGCGCGTGCCGCGGTCGACGGGAACGAACGGGACGCCTACCTCGAAGAGCGCGCGGCACTTCTGGGCGAGCACGGCTACGAGACGCGAATCAGAGAGGGGAATACGGGATCGACGCTGGTCCTGTACCCGACGGAGTGGATCGAGGACGGCACCGCCAAACTGGAGGCGATCGGCGACACCGATCGGGCGATCGAACGATCGCTCTCCGGTCCCGGATCCGGCGAGGACTGGGCCGAGATCGACGAACACAACCGGGCGATCGCGTCGGCGGTTCGGGATCGGCACGGCGACGTCCACGGCGAGACGGCCGACGCCTTCGCGGCGTTCATGAGCAACCACTACGCGAAGCCGATCGGATCGGCCACGATGTCCGAACGCGAGGAGTTCCGGCGGGAGTATTTCCGCCGGAACGCGTGGCCGAGCGGGGAACAGCGCGAACGCCTCGAGCGCTCGATGAAGCTGATATTCGAGACGGCCGGCTCGGTCTGAGTCTTTTTAAATTCACGTTTCCCGGCTCTCGATCCGTGTCGAAAGCTCTTTGCGCCCGTCAGTCCCACGCCCGTACATGGCTGGAGCAAACCTCTGGGAGGATCTCGAGACCGGTCCGAACGCACCCGAAGAGATCTACGCCGTCGTCGAGTGTCTCAAGGGCGAACGAAACAAATACGAGTACGACAAGGACATCCCCGCGGTCGTGCTCGACCGTGTGCTCCACTCGAACGTCCATTATCCGTCCGATTACGGTTTCATCCCGCAGTCGTACTACGACGACGAGGACCCCTTCGACGTGCTCGTGTTGGTCGAAGATCAGACGTTCCCCGGCTGTGTGATCGAAGCCCGCCCGATCGCGCTCATGAAGATGGACGATGACGGCGAGCAGGACGACAAGGTCATCGCCGTTCCGACGGAGGATCCCCGGTACGATCACCTCGAGGACCTCGAGGACATCCCACAGCAGACGCTCGACGAGATCGACGAGTTCTTCGGGACGTACAAGAACCTAGAGGAGGGCAAGGAAGTCGAGACGCTGGGCTGGGAGGACAGACAGGCGGCGATGGACGCCATCGAACACGCACAGGATCTCTACGAGGAACGTTTCGGCTGAGGCCGGTATTCGCAGCGATAATTCTCGAAAAGAACACAGCTACGGCGCGGATTGGCTTCATTATTCCCGTAGTGCACACGGTAGGGGGTCAACATCCGTTATGATTATGGAACGATATTTACGGGCGAGTGGCGTATCGGCTCGTATGAGCACGGACCCGGATGAGCGTCCTGACGGACCGGAGGCGTTCGGAATCGATCATCCCACGGTCGTCCCGGAGAACTTACGACGGCGATCCGGAACCGGTCCGGACGGCGAAGCGTAGCCGTCCTGCCGGCACGGATTGCCACGTTCGCTGACCGCCGTCCAGTTTTCCGAGCGAAACGAAACTTCTTGTATCAGCCTCTCCCAGACGGGCGTATGGGACTGTTCGATCGGCTCCGCGGCGGCGACGGGCCCCGGGTCGCTTTTTTCGGTATCGACGGCGTGCCGTACTCGTTGATCGCGGACAACGAGGAAACGTTCGAGAACCTCCACGACATGGCGTCGGGCGGTTCGATAGACTCCATCGTGCCGCCGGAGTCCAGCGCCTGCTGGCCCGCGCTCACCACCGGCGTCAACCCCGGTGAAACCGGTGTCTACGGCTTCCAGGATCGGGAGGTCGGCAGCTACGACACGTACGTTCCCATGGGACAGGACGTACAGGCGACCCGCCTGTGGTCACGCGTCGACGAAGCCGGCGGCGAGGCGACGGTGATGAACGTTCCCGTGACGTTCCCGCCGGACAGGGACATCCAGCGGATGGTCAGCGGCTTTCTCTCCCCCGGCATCGAGAAGGCCGCCTACCCGGACGAGCTCCGGAAGACGCTCGAGGACCTCGATTACAAGATCGACGTCAACGCCAAACTCGGTCACAAGGCGGACAAAGAGAAGTTCATCGAGGACGCCCACAGAACGCTCGATGCCCGGTTCGAAGCGTTCAAACACTACATCGAGGCCGAAGACTGGAGTCTCTTTTTCGGCGTGTTCATGACGACCGATCGGGTGAACCACTTCCTGTTCAAAGATTACGTCGAGGACGGCGAGTACAGAGACGAGTTCCTCGAGTTCTACGAGAAACTCGACGGCTATCTCGGCGAGCTCCGGTCACTTTTGGGCGAGAAGACCACGATGATGGTCGCCTCCGATCACGGGTTCATGCCGCTCGATTACGAGGTCAAATGCAACGTCTGGCTGGAGGAAAGGGGCTGGCTGTCCTTCGAGGACGACGACCACGACAGTCTCGGTGACATCGCTGACGATACTCGAGCGTACTCGCTGATTCCGGGTCGCTTCTATCTGAACCTCGAGGGCAGAGAACCGCGCGGTTCCGTTCCAGAAGACGAGTACGAATCCGTTCGGGCCAAGCTCAGATCCGAACTCGAGGCGCTCGAAGGGCCCGAGGGGCGTCCGGTCGCCGATCGCATCGTCACGAAGGAGGACGCCTTCCGGGGTGATCACGCCGACATCGCCCCCGACCTCATCGTCATCCCCAACCAGGGCTTCGATCTCAAAGCCGGCTTCCGGGGCGGCGAGAAGGTGTTCGACACCGGTCCCAGAAACGGCATGCACAGCTTCGGCGACGCTTGTCTGTTCGTCGACGACGACAGCGCAACGGTCGAAGACGCCGA
>LFFM01002817.1_pt1 | contig 11248 bp, 11 predicted proteins | sample 643131 | NCBI WGS metagenome assembly LFFM01 (sample SAMN03777445, study PRJNA286221) | soda lake metagenome | biome: soda lake; feature: Kulunda steppe; material: water; isolation source: sample Tc-Br brine of Tanatar trona crystallizer | place: Russia: Kulunda steppe | collected 2011-07
ATCGTGAGCGACGAGCCGACTCACCTGGTCAGAAAGCGTGCCCGCGACTACGGTCTCACGCCCGATTTTTTGCCCGGACCACGCGACAGGAGAGAGAGCCTCGTGAAGATCAAAAACCAGCCCGAACACAACGCCGACCGATACGTGCTCGTCTCCGTCGACGAGGGGATCAAAGAACACGCCGAACGGTACGACTGGGAGTACCGCCACATCGAGGAGGCCGCCGAAACCGCCGGCTGGCGGCTTACCACCGAAACGGACGATGAGGACGACGAACGATCCGGGTGGCCCTGAGCGACGCTTGGAACCGCTGTTGACTCGCTCTCCGATCACTTAAAACGATACTAAATCAGTCGATACGTCTACTGTCGCCCAACCTTGTTTATTACGGGGAAGTGATCCACGAGTATGTCGGCCGCAACCGTCACTCGAGGGTCGCGCCTGTTCGTCCTCGCTAGCGTCGGTTGGTTCGTTTCCTGGCAACTCGCCGCTCTGTTCGGTGCGAACCGTCGACTGACGGTCGTCCTCGGGCTCTATGGGTTCATCTTCCACATGGTGTTCGGGAAAGCTTACGCGCTCGTGCCGTCGTATTTCGACCGCGAACTCGCGTTCCCCCGGGCCCCGTTCGCTCACCTTCCACTGGCGATCACCGGAACAGCCGGACTGATGGTCGAGGCGTCCGGAATCGCTCCCGAGCCGATCGGAGCGAGCCTGGTCCGGACAGCGAGCCTCTCGGCGTGGGGGTTCGGCTGTCTCGTTCTCGTCGGCGCACTGGGCTGGAGCATCAGCGATAACCTGACCGGACGGGAAACCGGGACGAGCCAGGCAAAAGCCGACTACCTCGGTATCGATCGGTTCGCGAACGCGTTCGTCCCCGTCGCGTTCGGATATCTCCTCGTCGGATCGCTACTGCCAGTGGTGGACGGCCTCGGTGTAGTGACCTCGGTATCGATCAGCGGGCCACAGATCACGCACGTGCTCGCAGTCGGGACGGCGACGCTTCTCGTCTTCGCGCTGGGGTTTCGGCTACTGCCGCGGTTTCTCGCCGTCCTCCCCCGACGATGGCTCGTCGCCGCTGTCCTCCCGGCCAGCGCGGCCGGTCCAGTGTTGCTCGTCATCGGGTTCGGAGGCGGCTCACTCTTCCGGCTGGGCGCTGTCGTACAGACCCTCGCACTCGCTGGTTTCGCCGTCGCGTACCTCGATATGTTCCGACGAAGTGATCGGCGCCGTCTCGGGCTCTATGCGGTTCTGTGTGCGGCTGGTGCCGCCATCGCGGTCGCGTTTCTCGGTACCTACATGGCGATCGCCGGTATCAGTTCGGAACTCGCGACGGCCCACGTACGCCTCGGGCTGCTCGGCTTTCTCGGCGTGACTATCGTCGGCGTCAGCTACCAGTTCTATCCGCCGAACGTCGCCCGGATACCCGGTGTCGATGATCGAACGGCGGCACTCGCAGTCGGGCTACTCGTCGTCGGCGTCGGGATCGAGGCCGTCAGCTTGGTTGGAGATATCGACCTCCTTACGGCCGTCGGCCGGTTGTTAGCACTGTTCGGAGCCTGCCTCCACGGCGCGATCCTGATAGCGGTCCTTCGATCCCGAAGCTGAAAGACCCGACAGCGTTTCGTCGCTTCTCGCCGTGGTTCGTATCGATGCTTCCCCTCGACCCACTCGTCGTCGCGATCATACTGCTGGTCGCCGGAGTGGTGGCGAGTTTCGTGCCGCTCGTTCCGGGTGGGGCGGTCTCGATACTCGGTATCGTCTACTACTGGGCGACGACAGGCGAACTCGGAACCATCGCGGTTCTCGGCTTCGTGGCGCTCGGTGTTTTCACCGTCGTCTTCGATCTCCTCGGAACTGTCCTCTCGGCTCGGGTCGGCGGCGCATCGACGCGAACGACGATCGTCGCAGCCGTCGTGGCGATCGGGCTCCTGTTCGTTTTAGGTCCGCTCGGCGCACTCCTCGGTGTCGTTGGCGTGGTGTTCTCGCTGGAGTATCTCCGACACGGTGACGTCCGTCGGGGAATGCGAACTGCGGCGGTCACTGCCACCGGAATGCTTGCCTCGACGGCGATGCAAGTCCTCCTCACCGTGTCGATGCTCGTCGGATTTCTCCTCACCGTCTGGCTGTAGCGTCTGAAATTCGAACGCGCACGTCCACGGTTGACAGACCAACGAGCGCGCTCCGGAAAGTCGAGCGACACCGGGCGCGGCCCAGAACACCGAAACCGACGAACGTCGGCAGTTTTAACACGAAACTGCGACAGTCTAAGGTATGAACTTCCGGGAGGAGTTCTGGTCGATCTATCGGCAGGCACTCCCGATCCTTTTCGTGGCGCTTCTCGGTGGCCTCTTTTCGGGCCTCGTTCTCGAAGCGTTGCTGGAGAGCGTCGAGCGGTTTCCCGGCCTCCTGGTGATGGTCCCCGTGTTTCTCGCGACCCGCGGGAACGTTTACGGCGCACTCGGTGGTCGGATCGCAAGCGGACTTCATCAGGGGCTCATCCCACCGGAGTTCGAGTGGAACGAGCGGCTCGTAAACGCCGTCACCGCTTCATTTATAAACGGAATCGCGATATCGGTCGTCATCGGCGTCATCTCGTGGGCGGCGCTACAGCTGTTGGGGTGGCCGTCGGCGGCGTTGTACGAACTCGTCGGGATCATGCTGATCGCCGGAACGTTGACGTCGGTTGTCCTGATATTCGGGTTACTCGGGATCATCTTCATCGGGTACAACGCCGGCTACGACCCGGACAACCTCGTCGGCCCCATCGTCACGACGCTGGGTGATATCTTCGGAATGTTGTTCCTGTTCGTCGCGGTGATCGTGGTCGAGGTGGTGTTCGTCTGATGGTCGCCCCCGAAGGATCGCTCGGGACGTGGGACGCCCGCAGCATCGTGACGAACATGTTCCCGCTTTTGGTCGTGCTCTGTGTCATCGTGCTCTGGGCGGGGATCACCCTCGAGGAGGCGGAGGCGCTCCTCGAGGAGTTCGGCGTGCTCGCGATCATGGTGCCGACGATGGTCGGCGCCGGCGGCAACCTCGGGACGATCCTGAGTTCGCGGCTCTCGACGCGGCTCCATCTCGGAACGACTGAGTTCGATCCCTCCGATCGGGTCCTGTGGGCGAACGTGGCCGCGATACTCGCGCTCGCGGTGACGGTCTTTACCGCTCTCGCCGTCGGGGCATGGATTCTCGGGCTCGCAGTCGGATCCGAGCTCGGGCTCGCCGTCCTGCTCACGATTTCGCTGACGAGTGGTCTGTCGATCGCCGTCGTCGCCGTCGTTCTCAGCTTTCTCACGACCTACGGGTCCTATCGGCTCGGGATCGATCCGGACGACACGACGATCCCGATCGTCACGAACGTGGTCGACGTCTTCGGCATGGTAATCTTCATCGGCGTCTCGACGCTGCTTTTGACCTGATCGAGGGTTCAATCGGCGAGTTCGTCGAACTGCTCGGCCGCCGTTCGGGTCCCTTTCGCGATGACGACGTCACCGCCCCGGAGTTCGACGTCGGTGTCTGCGACGAGGATCCACCCCTCGTCCGGCCGACGAATGGCGATAACCGACATCGTCACGTCGGCATCGGGGAGGCCAGCCGACACGGTCGTTCCGTCGAGCGTGCTTCCGGGTTCGATCTCGACGCGGGTTATGATCTCGTCGCTTTCCTGGACGGCAAGTCGGACGACAGGATGGACCTCGATCTCCCGAAGCACGCCTTCGCTGATGTCGACGGCGGCGTCGCTTATCGCCTCCGTACTCGTTCCCAGACGGATCAGCCCGCGGAGCATGACCGGATCCTCGACGTCGGCCGCTGCCCGAAGCACCCACGCCTCGAAGCGGGACTCGAGCGCATCGACCTCGACCTCGATGTTCCGGACCTCGTCGGCGAGTTCCTCGCTGTCGAAGAGGACGCTGCTGTAGGCGAGATCGACCGCGAGCTCCGAGAGGTTCTTCATGTGGAGGATCGTGTCGACGGCCCGGCTGAGATCGTCGATCTCCGGGGTGGCGCTCTTCGGCGGTTCGTACTCCGTCCCGGTGAGTTCCCGGTAGACAGCCGGGATCTCCGATACCGGGCCGCGAAGCAGGGCGACGTCGTCGGCTTTGATCTTCGTCTTCGGGCCGGGGTTCAAGAGCCACTCCGAGCCGCGACGGAGCGCGATCACCCGAACCCCCGTCTCGGACTCGAGGTCGATCTTCTTCAGCGTCCGTCCCGCATACGAGGAGTCGGACGCGACCACGCCCCGAACGAGCGTCTCGACGGCGTCGGGGAGCGCCGTCCGCATCGCCTCCGGAAGCCCGATCTCCTCGAGGACGATCTTCGAGATGTCGCCGGCGGCGTCGCTGATCTGATCGGCCGCGGCGACGATCCCCAGCACCGGCGCGAGGCGCTCGGCGTCGTCCGGGCTTCGGGCCGCCATCAGGAGACTCATTCGGGCCCGCATCTCGAGGACATCCATCTGCGCTTCGAGGCGGAGCACCTCCTCCGCGAGCGCCTCGCTCTGGTGTAGCACCGCCGAATACGAGAGGTCGATGAGTAACTCCGCCGTGTCTTTCATCTCAACCAGCACGTCCTTGACACTGACGGGCTCGTATTTGACCGGCGACGAGGGTTCCTCCTCGAGCGGATCCATACCGATCAAAACCGGGGACGGGAAAAAAGTGTTTCCCGGCGCCGTCGCCGGACGCATTTACATCCCGCTTCACGACGCCGTTACCGGGCACGCGTATATCGTTTCTCGGTACCGCCGCCGAACACGTTTATTTATTCCGTCCGTGTGAGTGGAAATATGCTCGGACACGACTCGGCACGCGACGTATACTGGGACGCGTTACCGGTGATCGTCGTGAGCCTGGTTGCCGGTCTGTTCGCCGGAACGGTGCTGGGAAGCGAGACGATGCGGGAGGGGATCGAACAGGTCCCCGGAATACTGGTCTTGCTTCCGGCCTTTCTCGCGACCCGCGGCGGCGTCTACGGAAGCCTCGGTGCCCGACTCGGATCGGCGCTCCATCAGGGGCTCATCGAGCCACGGTTCGACGCGGGCGACCGGCGGCTCCGCAACGCGGTCACGGCGTCGTTTATAAACGGGATGGTCGTCTCGGTGTTCATCGCCGTCGTCGCCTTTCTCGTGTTGCTCCTCGGCGGCAGGGACGGGAGCCTGCTCCAGCTCGTCGGGATCATGGCAGTCGCCGGCTTCCTGTCGGCGCTCCTGATGCTCTCGGTGCTCGTCTCCGTCCTCTTCGTCGGCTATCGACGCGGTCTGGACCCGGACAACCTCGTCGGCCCCATCGTCACGACGCTGGGTGACGTCTTCGGGGTCGTCTTTCTGCTCGTCGCGATCTACCTCGTGGGGCTGGTACTGTGAGCATCGACGCCGGCGAGGACCTCGGCGGGATGGCCGGCACTCTGGCCGACAGCTACGAAGAACTCGCCGGCCAGCCGTTCGACGACTGGTCGGTCCGAACCATGGTCGCGACGATGGTACCGCTTTTGGCCGGCCTCTCAGTCCTGCAGATGGTCTCCGGAAGCGTCCTCGAGGCCTACGAGGACGTCCTGTTGAACAACCCTTCGCTGCTCGTTATCGTCCCGGTCCAGATCGGAACTGCGGGGAACCTCGGATCGATCATGTGTGCGCGGCTGTCCACACAGCTGCATCTCGGGACGTTCGAGCTTCGGGCCGACAACCCGGACGTCCGCGCCAACAGCGGCGCGATCATCGGGCTCGGGGTCACCGTCTTCACGCTGGTCGGCGTCGCGGCGTGGGCGATCGGACGCGCTCTCGGCGGGACCCTCTCGTTTGTCGACGTGATGACGATCTCGCTCGTCAGCGGGATGATACTCTCCGTCTTCGTCGTCGTGTTCAGCCTCGTGTCGGTGTTCGCGTCATTCCGGCTCGGATACAACCCCGACGACACGACGATCCCGGTCGTCACGAACGTCTGTGACATCACCGGCGTTCTCATCCTCTTCGCCGTCGTCACGGTCGTCGTCTGAGGCGACCATCGGGAGTATCGTCTTCAGTCGGAGCTTCCAGCGTTCCCCTTCGAGGAGGCGTCCAGCTCCCCGTCTGGGATCTATGAACGCGTACGAGGCCCCCAATTAATACTCGACGCCGGTTTCCACCGCCGAAAGCGCCCAGAGCCGCTCGGCAGCGGATTCGTCGTCGGACCGATCGCTCGAGCGCTGTTTTTCGGAAAAGCCGCGCATGCTCAACAGGCCACTGGGATCGATATGGTCGCCCCCGTCGACGTCCGGTTCCGTCGTGGTATATAAAAGCGGCAGCGCGCCCCGTTCGGCGACTGCGCGAAGAGCCGCCTGGGGACCCGCATGGCGAGGAGTCGAACGCGGGGCCCCATCCGTTCGGGCCCGCGCCGCTGAAGGTTCGTCGCCGCCCAGCCCGGCTGATACGCGACGCTTTCAGGGTGTCGCCGTGTCTCCGGTCGTTTCCGAAACAAAAACTCTCGCCTCCGAAACCCGATTCGACGGAAACTGTCGGAACGTTACTCGACGATGAACTCGATCGCTGCGCCCTGCCCGAAGCCGACACATTCCGTGGCGATCCCGCGCTCGCCGTCGCGTTTGTGCATCTCGTGGATCAGCGTGACCGGCAGACGTGCGCCGGTCGCCCCCAGCGGGTGGCCGATGGCGATGGCGCCGCCGTTGACGTTGTAGATCTCGTTGTCGAACCCGAGCTGGTCGCGACAGTAGACACACTGGGAAGCGAAGGCCTCGTTGAGTTCGACCAGATCGTAGTCCTCGACCCCCGTCCCCGACCGCTCGAAGAGTTCCTCACAGGCCGGGATCGGCCCGATCCCCATGACCTCGGGTTCGACGCCGGCGACGGCGTGGTTGCCGATCTCGGCGATCTCCTCGAGGCCGTGTTCCTCGGCGAAGCTCCGGGAGGTGATCAACAGCGCGGCCGCCCCGTCGGTCATCTGGGAGGCGTTGCCTGGCGTCACCGTCCCGTCGGATTTGAACACCGTCGGGAGTTCCGCGAGCTTTTCGGTCGTCGTCCCGGGTCGGAGCCCTTCGTCCTTCTCGACGGTGATCGCCTCGCCGTCCTCGTCGTGTCCCTCGATCGGAACGATCTCGTCGTCGAAGCGGCCCTCCTCGGTCGCCGCGACGGCGCGCTGTTGGGACTGGGCGGCGTACTCGTCCTGGGTCTCTCTGGTCACGTCGTACCGCTCGGCGACCTCCTCGGCGGTCATTCCCATCTGCAGTGCCGCGATGTTGTGGTGATCGTTGAGGCCCGGGTGGATCTCGTTGTTCCCGCCCATCGGGACTCTCGACATGGATTCGACGCCGCCGGCGATGATACATTCGCGCTGTCCGGCCCGGATCGAGTTGGCGGCGTTGATGATCGCCTCGGCGGAGGAGGCACACCAGCGGTTGATCGTCGCCGCGGGCGTGTCCTCGCCCAGTTCGGACATCAGCGCGATGACGCGAGCCATGTTGTTGCCCTGTTCGCTCCGCTGCTGGGCACAGCCCCACTGGAGGTCGTCGACGTCCTCGCCCGTCAGCCCGGTCTCCGCGAGGATCTGATCGATAAGGGGGATCGAGAGGTCCTCGGGTCGGACGTCCGCGAAGACGCCGCTCTCTTTACCGAGCGGGGATCGGTACGCTTTCACGACGACCGGCGTGTCAACACTCATGTCCCTCTCTTCTTTCCCGAGCACGTTAAAGCTTGTAATCGTTGATCCGATCCCTGTAAAGCTCCCGTCGGGAATCGGCACCGAGTGTTAACTGAGACGGTTCGAACCGAGACCGTTCACGCCAGAAAGACGTGTCGCGGCCGGTCGGCGAGTACCTCACGTCCCCACTCGACCGTCTCTCGGAACGCGTCCGATCGGAAGAAGGCCATCGCGTCCTCCCGATCGCGCCACTGACTGGCGATGAACATGTCGTTTTCGTCGCCCTCGTTGGCCAGAAGCGTCGTCTCGAGGTGGCCGTCCATCTCGGCGAGCAGTTCGCCGACGTCTTCGAAGGTGTCGACGAACTCCTCGTGGTACTCCGGCTTGACGGTGTAGAACATCCCCATCGTTCCGAAGCCGCTTTCCTCGCCGGCTCTGGCGACGATTCCCGGTAGCTCCGAGAGGAACCCGCCGGCGGTGTCGGCGGCCGATTTCGTCTCCCAGATCGAGACGATCGCCGACCGGTCGCCGCCGTGTACGTCGGCGTAGACGGCCGATTTGACGTGCGTATCGTAGTGTTGGAAACGTCCCCGGAGGTCGGACAGCTCCGATCGCAGCGTTTCGGGGTCGGCCTCGGAGTACAACACCATCGCGTAGACGTCCTCGCCGTGGGGTTTGCCGGCGTAGATATCGCTTTCCGCGAGTTCGCCGCGGATGTCGTCGTCCTCGTCGGTGCCGTGGGTTTCCGTTGCGTCGGTCTCCGCTTCGCCGTCGCGTTCCGCCTCCTCGCTGTCGTCTCCCAGCGCCGCGCCGACGCCGGAACCGACGCCCGGGAGATCGGCCAGAAAGCCCGATGCGGTGTTGGCGGCGCGTTCGTTTCGCCAGAGCGAGACGACCGCCGTTTTACCGGAGTCCGCCCTCACCGCCGTGAGGACGTGCGTGTCGTAGTGATCGAAGTTGCTCCGTAGACCCTCAACGGCATCGATCAACGCCTCGGCGTCGGCCTCGGATCGAAAGAGCAGCCCGTAGCCGGCCTCGGGGTTGTCCTCGATATCGACGCCGATCGGTCCGAGCTGTCGGATGAGCGTTTCGGCGTCGATCTCCTCGTGAGCCGGACCGCCGGTGTCGGGCCGACCGCCGGAGTTCGATCCCGACTCCGATCCGTCGTCGGTCTCCGCCGGATGACTTCCATCCGTCTCAGCTTCCCCTTTTTCCGCCGGCTCCTCGCCTCGGCTCTCCGTGTCGCCCGTCGGCACCGATTCGCCAGCGAAGACGGCCGGGAGATCCGACGGCGGGAACCGTCGACCGACGTAGAAGGGGCCGAACTCGGCGAACTTCGAGGAGGACGGATCGAACCGCATCTCATAGAGGAGATGCTTGATTTCGGTCGGATCGTCGGCGAACAGCGTCACTCCCCACTCGTAGTCGTCGAACCCGACGCTGCCGGTGATGATCTGGCTCACTTTCCCGGCGTACTCGCGGCCGATCTCGCCGTGGGCGGACATGTATTCGGCCCGCTCCTCGAAGGGGAGGTCGTACCAGTTGTACTCCGGCTCGCGGCGTTTGTCCATCGGATAAAAACAGACGTGTTCGGCGTCGGGGATCTCGGGGTAGATCCGCTGTCGCATGTAGTTGCGCATCCCCGCGTCCTCGATGTCCTCCAGCCCCTCCGTGAGGTCTTCGTGCATGTACCCCGAGACCTCCGTCACGGAGACGTACGAGGACGCCCGTTCGGTGAATCCGGCGAGTGCGGTCGACTCGAACCGCCGTTCGGCCCGATCGAGTTCCTCGAGTGTCGGCCGTAAGTGGAGGATCATGAGGTCCGCCTTGTGACCGACGACGGTGAAGACGGCCGACCCGCCGGCGTCGCTGTCGGCCACCTCGACGTGCGTCTCGAGATGTTCGATCCCCTCATCGAGGGCTCGATTCCGCTCTCGTTCCGTGGCGTTGCGCCACCCGTCCCAGTCGATCCGCCTGAGATCGTGAAGCGCGTACCAACCTTCCTCAGTTCCTGGTGGTCGTCGCCGTTCCATACACGGGATTCGATCGCCCGAGTAATGTGGTTTTTGTGTCGTGTGGCCGGCGTCCTGATCGTTCGGCCTGCGCATCGGTGGATTGAACAGCGGTTTGCTGCTCCCCGGATAACCGGATCGAAGCGGCTGAGATAATGAATTAGACGGCTGTATAAAACTTCTAAAGGCCTCTTGAAACGTTTCACACAGATAGGCCGCAGCGAAAAACCAGTCCGAAAAACGCGAAGGATCCTGAATCGACGCGAAGGCTCTGGTGTTTATATAGGGTTAGCTATCCATGGCTCTATCAAGGAGTTCAACTATGTCAAGCGCAACACCCTCCACCTCTCCCTCACTCGCGGCCGACGAACGGAGCCTCGTTGCAGCCTGGGCGGACCGGTTCGTCTACGGTATCCGTGCGACGGCCTTCTGGAGCGCCGCCCTCCTGCCCCTTTTCGTGATCGGCGCGCTCGCGGTCGGCGCGATCAACCAGCACCCGACGGTCCTCGTCGGCGCGATCGTGCTCAACGCGGTCTGTGCCGTCGTCGGCCACGACCACTCGCCCGAACGGTAACCGATCCCGACTCCTCCGGGAACGCTCCCGATCGACATCTCGGCTCTTCGTTCCGGTTTCCGTCAGAACGGACCGCCCGGTCCGTCGCACACCCCAGCCGCTAGCTCAAAAGCCACGGGCCGAACAACAGCCCCAACAGACTGACGATCATCGTCAGGCTGATGACCGCCGTGATGACGCTCACCGTCGCCTGACTCGCCTCACCGGGGAGTCGGGCGAGCGTCGCTTCGACGCTCGTCCTGAGGATATGGCCGCCATCGAGGGGGTACGACGGGATGCAGTTGAATATCCCGAGGTTGATGTTGACCCAGCCGGTCCAGAAGAGAACGTTGACGAGCGCGAACACGACCCCGGCCCCGAGCGGTCCCGACACCGAGTAGAAGTTCGCGATTTCCCCGTTGAACCCCGCGAAATTGTAGCCGATGTTCGGATCGATGATGTTCATGAACGGCAAGACGAGCGCGGCGAACGTCCGGGTCACGAACGTCGTCACGGGCTCTTCACCCCAGCCGGAGCCGCCCAACATCGCGTGGTACTGTTCCGCCGGATACGTGTCGATGCCGAAGTCGTCGACGACGACACCGCTCGTCCCCTCCTGAATCCCGCCGACTCCGAGGAAGCCGTGGTCCCCGCTCGGGTGTTCCGAAAGCGTCACCTCGTAGACGTTCCGATCGCCGCTCCACGGATCGCCGTCGCCGTGATACGCGACGATTTCGACGGTTTCGCCGGGCTCCGTCCCCGCGAGCACCGCCGAAAGCTCCTCGTGATCGGTCGTCCGCTCGCCGCCGACAATGTGGACGATCATCGGTTCGTCGGGTGCTCCGGCCGCCCCGAGCGGCTGATCGTCCGGAACCGTACTCACGAAGGTCCCGACCGGGAACCGGACGGTTTCGTCCTCGCCGTCGCCGGTTTCGACCCCGAGTTCGACGGTTTCCTGTCCGGAGAGGGCCTCACGGAACGTCGATTCGGTAAACACCGCATCCCCGTCGACGGTCCGGATCTCGGTCCCGGCTTCGATCGGCCCGTCGACGACC
>LFFM01002818.1_pt1 | contig 11246 bp, 13 predicted proteins | sample 643131 | NCBI WGS metagenome assembly LFFM01 (sample SAMN03777445, study PRJNA286221) | soda lake metagenome | biome: soda lake; feature: Kulunda steppe; material: water; isolation source: sample Tc-Br brine of Tanatar trona crystallizer | place: Russia: Kulunda steppe | collected 2011-07
CACTCAATTAAAACATCCGGTCAGATCGTTGGCGTAGTTGGCGCAGGGCGTTGGCGGATTCATCTCCGCGCTAAAGCACGGGGCTTTCTCCTTGCTACCTCCGTAAAAGAAGGTTCGCTTCGGTGACCATCGCCTTCGACTGCGACGCGCGCTCGCCCGCAAATGGATCCGACTGTGCCTCGGAAGCGAGCGAAGCGTTCAAATCCCGCGGCAACGCTGATACAACACATGGAAGACATTATTCTGGATGACGACGAGGAGGTGTTGGCGCCGGCGGTCGTAGTCGCGACGATCGCGCTGATCGCCGTCTTCGTCCTCGGCTTCGCCATCCTCGGTGTCAGGCTGGTCTTCTGACCGGCCCACGAGACACTCGTTCAGCTCACGAGACACTCGTTCAGCTCACGAGACACTCGTTCAGCTCACGAGACATTCGCTCAGCTCATGAGACACTCGTTCAGCTCACGAGACATTCGCTCAGCTCATGAGACACTCGTTCAGCTCACAAGACATTCGCCAGTGTCACTGTTTCCCCGCTCGTGCGGTTGGCTCTTTGCTCGTCTCATTGGAAACTTGCCAACTCCGCGATCCTTTTGATGTTTCCTGCGGAATCAACCGGCATGACCGGCAGTCTGCTTACAGAGCTTCTCGACCGCAACGACGAGCACGTCTCCTCACTGTCTCCCGATACGTTCGCCGAATACCGCGAGGCACAGCGCCCGCCGGTCGTCTCCGTCTGCTGTTCTGACTCTCGAGTCTCTCAAGAGGGGATGTGGGCGAGTGACCGCCCAGGGTTTCTCTTTACCGCCGGCAACATCGGGAACCGTGTGAGCGATGTCGTCGACGGCGAGCGCGTACTCGCCGGCAGCGTGGCGTATCCGCTCGGACACACCGATACGAGCGTGCTCGCGGTCGTCGGGCACACGGGTTGTGGCGCCGTCGGCGCCGCCCTCTCCGCGGTTCGAACCGGCGAACTCCCGAACGAACCGGGCGTGAAGGCGGACATCGAGGAGCTCGTCCCTATCGTTGAGCGAGGACTCGACGATCCGGCGGTCGCGGCCGACGCCGTCGATGATGCCACAGATCCCGAAGTGAGCGTCCGGAACCGCCTCGTCGAGCACAATGTCCACGAGCAGGTCGAGACGGCTCGCGAGACCGACGAGGGGGATGACGCCGACATCTACGGCTTTGTCTACGATTTTCAGGGCGTCTACGGCGACCGCGACGGTGTCGCGTATCTGGTGAACGCGAACGGCGAGCGCGACCCGGTGACGCTCCGAGAGCTCGTCGGTGAGGAGCGCGCTGACCACGTCGGAACCCTGTTGTAGACGGTCAAGCCCGGGGACGGAGCGGTACGCTCGCTTTCTCCCGCATCCGACAGCGGTATCACCGCGACGGCCGAACGTCTCGGTAATGGACCGCCGCGTTCTGTTCGCGACACTGATCCTGTTCGCCGGCGGCGCGACAGGTGTCGGGGTCGCCCTCTTCGCGTTCGTCGGCATCGACGAGGGATCGATCGACACGGAGATCGTCTGGGAGACCGATCCCGTCGAGGGTGACGACGGAAGCGGCGCCGTTATCGCCAGCATGGATGGCGACTCGGTCGTCCTGCAGTCGACAGTTGAAAACGGAGAGCGGGCCGTGCGTGCCACGACTGTTGGAGGCGATGTCGAGTGGACGACACCCCTCGCGGACGCCGGGCTCGACGCACCGTCCGACGACCCAACCGCGATCAGTGCCCTCGTAACGGGTACTCTCGGTGGAGATCCGGCCGTCGCGTTCACTACCGAATTCGGCTCACTCGTCGTCCTCGACGTTGCAGACGGCAGCGAGCGATTTACGATCGATCTCAACGGGTCAGGCGAGGCCGATGCGAGCGAGGCGTCCGCCCCCCTTCAGCCGGCGACTGGTGACCTCACCGACGACGGCCGAACGGAAATCGCCGCGGTAGCGACAGATGGTACCGTGTTCGTCGTCGACGAGGGCGGCGACGAAGTGTTCGAGACGGCGCTCGACGAGCCAGCCGACAGGCGGCCGCTGATCATCGAATCCGGCGACGAGACGAACGGTGGCCTCGCCGTGGCGACCGTTACCGGCGACGGTAACTACACGCTATCTCTCCTTGACGAAGGTGGCGACGCGCGCTGGACAACGACACCGTCAGTGACGCCCCTGAGTTGGAGCGCGGCGGACACGCGACGCGGACCGGTCCTTGCGCTCGGCGGGACGAACGGGAACTTGGAGACGATAGAGGCCGAAGACGGCTCACAGCGCTACGAGGTCGGACTGCAGGACTTCCCCGTTACCGTCGGCGACGCCGGTCCCGGCCAGATCCACGTCGGAGGTGCCGGGAGCGTCTGGGCAGTCGACCTGCTCGACGGCGAGGTCGCGTGGAAACAGCAGTACGGCGGTCAGACTCGGGTCAACGCTCCCGGCGTCGGCAACGTCGCTACCGACGGAACCGCAGGGCCGGTCGCGGTGAACCGCGACGGGAACGTCCTCGTTATGACCCGCACCGGAGAGGTCGCCGCTCGCGGTGGCGTCGGCTCCGCCGTCGTCTACGCCGGCCCGCTGTTCGCGGACCTCACCGGCGACGGTAGCGACGAGGTCGTCGTCGTCACCGAAGACGGACGGATCGTTGCGCTGGCGCGATAGAGCGGGGGATCACAACACCTCGTAAACGGTGTCGGAATTCAGTCGTTTATATACCAATAAACACGCTAATTAAGCGACTGAAACGGAGTCAACTCGGTTTTCACCGGAAACGCGGTGTGTCGACAGCGTGACCGCTATGACTCCGTACGGCGACACTTCTTTGCAGAATTTCTCGACTGAGCTCTTCGGCTGAGACCGCCGATTCAGCCCGTGGACTGGGGGATCGGGTTCCAGCTCAGTGCTGCTCGTCCTCGTACACCCACGCGGCGGTGTCGAGGTCGTAGTCGACGAGCTCGCCCTCGTCGAAGAACAGGCCGATCTCGCGGGCGTTTGCACCCTCGTCTTCGTGGTCCGACGCGTGGATCACGTTCTGGCCGAGATCCAAGCCGAAGTCGCCGCGGATCGTTCCCGGGGCGGACTCGGCGGGGTCGGTCTCGCCGACCATCGCGCGGACCTGCCGAGTCGCGTCAGCGCCCTCCCACACCATCGCGAAGACGGGGCCGGAAGTGATGAACTCGACGAGACCGTCGAAGAACGGCTTGTCCTCGTGTTCGCCGTAGTGTTCGTGTGCGAGCTCCTCGTCGATCTGGATGAATTTTCCGCCGACGAGCTTCAGTCCGCGCTCCTCGAAGCGGGAGACGATCTCACCGATGAGGCCGCGCTGGACGCCGTCGGGTTTGACCATCACGAAGGTGCGCTCGTCGTGGTGGCTCACTCTTCTTCACCCTGGCGACGACCCTCTTCGGTCCACTCGAGGTCGCGCGCCTCGCGGCCGAGGAAGTAGTTCTTCTCCGCCTTCGAATCGACGAAGTGGAGTATCTGTCCGTTCGTCTTCACGAACATCGTGCCCGTGCCGGGCTCGATCTCCTCTCCGGTGAAGTCACAGGTGCGTGTCTCGACCATTGGTTATCGTCCTCCGATGGAGTCTGCGTCCCGCTGGGTCTCTCGGAGCTGGAGCACGTCGCCCATGCGGACGGGGCCCAGGACGTTCCGGGTGATGATCCGGCCCTGGTTCGATCCCTCTTGGATGCGGCATTTGACCTGCATGGCCTCGCCGTGCATCCCGGTCTTGCCGACGACCTCGATCACCTCGGCGGTAGTCGAGTCGCCGGTGCCCTCTTCTGCGCTCATGGGTGGTTATCGGAGCTCCGCGACCTTCTCGCCGATATCCTCGACGTCGTCGGCGGCGTCGCCGGCGTCGACGATGGCGGCGGCGGCCGAGCCGACCTCGAGGCCGGCAGCGTGACCGACGTCGTCCTGCGTGTCGACGAAAATGACCGGGATGCCCTTCTCCTCTGCGAGTTCGGGGAGGTGCATCACGATCTCCTCGGGGGAGACATCCTCGGCGACGATGATGAGGTCAGCGTTGCCGCGCTCGACGGCTTTCGTGGTCTCATTGGTTCCTTTCTTTACTGTACCGGTGTCTCGGGCGACCTCGAGCGCCTCAAGCGATCGCTCTGCGAGGTCGGCTGGGGTTTCGTAGTCTACGTAAACGGGCATGTGTTTCTCCTATCCTCCGTGCGGGCTCGCGTGTCCGTCCCGTGGTCGGTCCCTATCGGAACAGCACATCATCAACCCCACAGAGGCTGTGACCCGACGTAGTCCGGACATCCATAAAAGCGCTTTCAATGTCCCGTGCGTGTGCGAGGAGAGGTCACGGGTCGGGGATGGTCGATCGGTCACGTGGTTTCGACGTGAACTCCTGTCGCAGCTGGTGGTAACGTCCGTCGAAGAGCGGATTCCAACTCCACGCTTTTTATGCGTTGCTCGCACCTCTGTCGAGACAGCTAATGGTTCGTCTCGTCCACTACTCCGACATCGAGAACGTCTTTGACGCTCCCGAGCGGGCGGCCCGTCTCGCCGGCCGGATCCGCGAGCTTTCCGGGGCCGACGCTGCGGTCGTCGCTACCGGTGACACGACCGCGCCCGGCGTCCTCTCGCTGGTCGCTACCGGGCGGCAGGTGCTCGACTTCTACGCTGCGACCGACACCGTCCTCGACACCTTCGGGAATCACGAGTTTGACTACGGACCAGACGCGCTCCGCGAGCTCGTCGCAGACGCGCCCGCCACGTTCGTCTCCGCGAACGTCCGCGACGAGGACGGCGAGCCCTTCGGTCGCGAAGAGGGGGTCGTTCCGTGGACGGTCCGCGAAATCGGTGGTGCGGCGGAGTTCGGCGGGAGCGACGAGCGAGACGGTGTCGGTGCCAACCACGACATCAGCGACGCCACGATCGGGTTCGTCGGCGTCACTGACCCCGCGACGGACTCGCTGAATCCGATGGCTGCCGAACTCTCCTTCGACGATCCGGTCGCGGCCGCGGGCGACGCGCTCGCCGAGATGCGCGCCGAAACACCTGCCCTCGATCACGCGGTCGTCCTCTCGCACCTGGGTGCGGGTGACGACGACCTCGCCCGCGCGCTCGACGTCGATGTGATCCTCGGTGGCCACGTTCACAGCCGGCGCAACGAGCGAATCGCCGACACGCTCCTCGTGCGCCCCGGCGTCAACGGTGAGGCGGTCGTCGAAGTCGACCTCCAGGGCGAACACGGAGCGAACGGTACACGGCCCACTGCGACGCTCCACGAGCCCGACGGCGCGGCGCCTGCGGCCGGGCTCGAAGACGCGCTCGCCCAGCGGATGGCCGCTGCCGACCTCGACGAGGTCGTCGGTAGGGTTGCCGCTCCAGTCGATCGGACCAGTGAGGTCGTTCACGGCGGGGAGTGTCGTGTCGGGAACTTCGTCGCCGACGCGTTCCGATGGGCGCTCGACGCCGACGTGGGGCTGTCGAACGCCGGCGGACTTCGGCAGGGAGACCCGTGGAACGGCGACGTGACGAAAGCCGATCTGATCAGTCTGATTCCCTTCGAGGAGCCGGTGACGCTTGCGTCCGTGACGGGCGCGGAACTGTATGGTATTCTCCGCGAGATGGGCGCGCCCGACGTCGACTTCGGCGAGGACGACTGGTGGCACGGTCACGTCTCGAACGCGCGGGTCGTCTGGGACGCGGACGCGGAGCTCATCCTCGAAGCCACCGTCGGCGGCGAGCCGATCGACCCCGACGAGCGGTACACGGTCGCCGTCTCGGAGTACCTCCTCCACTCCGAACACGAGTTCCCGACGCTCGCACAGCGCCACCGGATAGACGAGGCCGATATCCAGTACGAGGTGCTCGCCGACTACGCCCGTGAACGCGGGATCGAGCCGGAGATCGAGGGGCGAATCGAGATCAGAAACCGGCCTGAGGCCGGTGACGAGAGCCGACCACAGACGTGAATCGGTTGTCAACCCGGAACTGACCACAGACGTGAATTGGTTGTCAACCCGAACTGGTCGGCGGAATCACCCGATCGCTCCGCTCAGTCGAGGTCGATCTCGACGTCGTGCTGGAGCCCCGCCGCCTTCACCGTATTATAAAGGAGCATCGCACGCGTCATCGGTCCGACACCGCCGGGGACCGGTGTAATTGCGCCCGCGACCTCGCTCGCGGTGTCGTACTCGACGTCGCCGACCAGCTCGTACCCTTTCTGAGTGTCGGCGTCGACGCGGTTGATCCCCACGTCGATGACGGTCGCGCCCGGCTTCAGCATCGAACCGTCGATGAACTCCGGAATGCCGACGGCGGCAACGACGATATCGGCGTCCGCGAGCTTCCCTGCCAGGTCCGTGGTTCGAGAGTGACAGACGGTCGTCGTCGCGTTGCCGAGCGGTCCTTTCTGAATGAGGAGATTCGCCATCGGCTTCCCGACGATGTCAGAGCGTCCGACGACGACCGCGTCAGCTCCCTCCGTCTCGACATCGTACGCGGCGAGGAGCCGCTGAACGCCGTGAGGCGTGCACGGTTTGAATCGGGCGTCACCCGCGACGAGCCGGCCGACGTTCTCCGGGTGGAAGCCGTCGACGTCCTTCTCGGGCGCGATCTGCCGGAGGACGCTCCGCTTGTCGACGTGGTCCGGCACCGGAAGCTGGACCAAGACGCCGTGCACGTCCTCGCGTTCGTTGAGCTCGTCGATCGTGTCGTACAGCTCTTCCGCGGGGGCGTCGGCGTCGATCTCCACGTGGATCCCGTCAATTCCGACCTCCTCGCAGTCGCGCTGTTTCATCGAGACGTACGTCTCGCTGGCAGGGTCGTCGCTCATCAACACAGTGGCGAGCCCGGGCGTCACACCGGCCGATTCCAGCGTTTCGACGTGGTCGGCGACCTCGTCGCGCACGTCGGCCGCGACGGCGTTCCCGTCGATGATCTCGGTCTCGTCGGCGGTCTCGGTCATATCAGAACGAGGATGAGGCGATATAAAAATCGCGCGGGATCGTGTTTATCCCGGCCGTTTTACGACCCATAATATACAAGAATGCGGATCATACTATCGAGTACTACTCGGGGAACAGCTCTTCTTTGCGCTCCACCGCATCGATCGAAGCGATCTCCTCGTCGGTGAGTTCGAGGCTCGAAGCTGCGAGATTCGCCCGAAGGTGGCGCTCGCTCGACGCTTTCGGGATCGCTACGACCGGCTCCTTCGCGGTCGCCCACGCGATTGCGACCGCTTCCGGCGTCGTCTCGTGGGCCTCCGCAACCTCGACGACGGCGTCCACCTCGCGCACGCGACCGCCAGCAAGCGGCGAGTAGGCGACCACCGCGTACCCGTGTTGGCGAGCGTGATCGAGGAGCTCGGGACGATAATAGAGCGGGTGCAGCTCCGTCTGATGGGCGGCAAGCGGCGCGTCGAGAACGTCGATCGCCCGGTCTAAGTCGTCGAGTTCGAAGTTCGAAACGCCGACGTTGTCGACGATCCCCTCCTCGACGAGCCGGTCGAGTGCGGGCAGCGTTGTCGCCGGGTCGTAGTCACCGCGCGGCCGGTGAACGTAGAGGAGGTCGAGGGTATCGACGCCGAGCAGGGACGCGCTCTCGCGGGCGGCCGGTCTCACGTCTTCCACCCCCAACGCATCCACCCACAGCTTGGTCGCGACCGTGACCGCGTCACGAGACACGTCGCTCTCGGCGAGACCGTCGGCAAGTCCCGTGCCGACGACCGACTCGTTGTCGTAGATCTGCGCCGTGTCGAGGTGTCGATAGCCGACCGAGAGGGCGGTCGCGATCGGTTCCGGGTCGTCGATCCCCATCGTTCCGAGACCGACGGGTGGGAGATTCATGTCTCGTTCTCGACGCGAACGGAACAAAAAGGACCCGGCCCCGCGGCCGGTACACCGAAGCTTTGGGGCCGGAAGTTCTTTTTAAGTTGGATCACGGGAACATTGGAACGTCCCCTCATGATTGCGCCCGCCCTCCGCTTTGGCTCTGCCCAGACTCTGAAGCGCTCGCCCTCGAGCCGTTCGGAGCTGAATCTACCCGCTCTGCACCTGCCGGACTCGAACTTGTCGACCCCGGCGTTCAACCGATGACCGGGGAGCGCGTGTGGTCGTTTCGAACGCTTCGGGGGTCGGTACACGTCGCCCCAACCGAACTCCGGATTCATCACAGGGTCACCGACACTCTCGCTGGCGGCCTGACCGCGATTGCGGCGGGACGCTTCCCACCCATCGCTTGGAACGCCGGCTGGTCCGCGCTTGCACTCGCGTTCGCGCTCGCTAGCGTTGGGGCGGAGCTCGCGTGGAGCGACGGTGCGACCCTCCAGTTGATACTCGCGGCGCTTGGCGCCGTTGCGGTGTTCGGCGGCGGCACCCTCTCCATGCTTCGGCGCAGAGCGAAAACGATCCCGCTTGCAGACATCGTTCACGTCTCGTTCGACGACGGCGAACTCGTCGTGGTGTCAGAGAACGGAGGTGGCGCTACGTCAGCCGAACGCGGCTCCGATGCCGGCACCCACCGCCTCGGGAGCTGGAATTTCGGCTGGGGCGGCAGCGATGAGCGAACCGAAACGACGCTGTACCCGCTCGATGATCGCGAACGAGCCGACGCGGCGCTCGCACTCCGTCTTCGTGGTGTCGATCTTCGAGGCGTTACAGACGATCCGGTGGTTTCTCGGACAGTTATCGACGCGCGGAAAACGGAACTCGTGAACTGAGACCGTCCGATGATTGTCGTGGTGGCGGATTGATCCAACGGTGACTCCTGAATTAGGACTTCAAATCGGAATGGATGCTCCTCCCTCGATACGCCTGACCGCGTCCTCAGATCGACTCGTCCGGGTCGACCGGTGCACGCCCGCAGATGCTCACGAGGTCGTGTAAATCGCCTATCTCATAAGTCGGCTGACAGGACAGCTCGATGTGGCGGCGGTGCGGCCGTCGGATGAACGCGGAGTCGATACCGGCGTTGTCGGCTGCGCGGACGTCGGACTCGTTGTCGCCGACGAAGATCGCGGTCTCGGCGTCGAGGTCTTCGAGCACGCGCTCGAGGTAGTACGGCGAGGGTTTCTTTCGCGAGAGGCTCGCGATTGAGGGCTCACGTCCGTACGCAACCTCGAACTGTCCGGCGAGACCGAAATGGTCGAGGATCGCGTCGACGGTCGCCTGCTGGTTCGAGGAGACGATCCCGAGCGACGCGTCAAGGTGACGGAGCGTGTCGATGTCGTCATACGGCGTCTTCTGTCCCTTCCGTGCGGCGGCGATCTGAGCGGCTGAGGCGGTCTCGTCGCGGACACGCCAGAACTCGGCCGGGTCCATCTCGTATCGCTCACAGATGTCAGTCAGCGTCGCCGGGTCGACGCCGACGGCGACGTCGTCGACGTGGGTCAGGTCCGGATCGTCGACGCCGAGGCTCACGAACGCGTCCCAGGCGGCCTCCCGGAGCGTGTCGAACGAGGTCCGACCGACGAGCACCCCGTCGTTATCGAAGACGACGGCGTCGTACATGGGTGATACTCCGTCGGTAACCGGCAAAAAGCTTTCACCGCCAGCGCGCCGGCTCGGATCTGTCGGTGCCGGCGATCGCTATCCTACCGGTTGCGATAACGCCCGCACTTTCAATACGCGGCGCGTCGAACTCCCAAACTGGACCATGAACATTGTTGATATCGCAGTGCCGGAGTACGTTGAAGTAGACGCCGACGAGCGGCTCGCTAAGGTCCGGTCCATCTTCGAGCGGGAGAATCCGAAGGGGATCGTCGTCATGGACGACGGCGAGTACGCCGGCGTGGTCGGAGAAAAGCAGCTTATGCGGTCGCGGATGGAAGACGACACCAAGGTATCGGTCGTAATGAAGCCGGCGCCGTCGATCGATCGCCACGAGGACGTTCGCGAGACCGCCCGCCTGCTCGTCGAGGGCGACGTGAAGATCGCACCCGTCTACGAGGGCGAGAAGCTGTACGGAATCATCACGGTCGACCAGATCCTCGAGGCGGTCCTCGACAGCCTCGACGCGATCACCGTCGGACAGGTGGCGAGCGAGGACGTGATCGGCATCGGCGAGAAAGACAGCGTTGGCCAAGCGGTCAACCGCCTCCGCGAGAACGGCATCTCCCGGCTCCCTGCACTCAACGCGGACGGGAAGCTGGTCGGTGTTGTCACCACCAATGACATCGTCGAGTTCGTCGTCCGCGACCACGAGCGACAGGGTCGGAAGGACCGCGCTGGCGACATCGATCGGATGCTCGACATCCCCGTCTACGACATCATGACGAGTCCCGTTGTCACCGCGACCGCGGACGAGACGGCTCAGGCCGTCGTCTCACGGATGTTTGACAACAATATCTCCGGACTCGTCGTCACACCTGACGACGCCGATACGGTCGCTGGAATGGTGACGAAAACGGACGTGCTCCGCGCGCTCACGTTCACCGAGCAGGAGTCGATGGACGTGCAGATCACCAACGTCGATCTCCTCGATACGACCACGCGCGGGCACATCGTCGAGTCCATCGAGCAGGTCGTGAACAAGTACGCCGACATGCACGTCATTCACGCGCACGTCCGGCTCCACGCCCACAAAGAGAAGCTGCGCGGTACCCCCCTGATCCAGTGTCAGATCCGCCTCCGGACCAACGAGGGACAGGTCGGCGGCTCCGGTGAGGGATACGGCGCCGAACACGCGTTCCACGTCGCGCTCGACAAGCTAGAGCGCAACGTCCTCGAAATCAAGGGTGTCAACGCCGATGAAGAGTACCGCGGGCAGCTGCTCCGTAAGCTCGGCGAGCTGTAGACCGCCGTCGATCTGGTCGGTCCCGGCTGCTCGGCTCCTATTTTAACTTGTCTGTTCCGATCGTTCGCCGCTCTCGCGCTCGCTACCGGCCGTTCCCGCGGTGAACGCGTCGCGCCAGCATCGCCACCGCAACGAGGGAAGCGACGGCGGCGAGAGCGCCGAATCCGGGGGCGGCGTCGTCGGATACGTCCTCTGAGCCGACCGCGTCGTTGGAGGGAGAGCCGTTGGTGGTACCGTCTCCATCGTCGGAGGGCACGTCTCGCTCGTCACTCGTGTCGTCCGCCGGGCCGTCCGTCGGGTCGTCTGCGTCTTCCCCGTCTTCGTCAGCTGCACCTTCTTCGTCGTCTGCGTCTTCCCCAGCAGCATCGTCCTCCTCACCGCCTTCCTCCTCATCTTCGGCGTCATCCGCATCGTCTCCGGGAGGTGCAGTCGATCCACCCCCCCCCCCCCCCCCCCCCCCCCCCCCCCCCCCCCCCCCCCCCCCCCCCCCCCCCCCC
>LFFM01002819.1_pt1 | contig 11243 bp, 10 predicted proteins | sample 643131 | NCBI WGS metagenome assembly LFFM01 (sample SAMN03777445, study PRJNA286221) | soda lake metagenome | biome: soda lake; feature: Kulunda steppe; material: water; isolation source: sample Tc-Br brine of Tanatar trona crystallizer | place: Russia: Kulunda steppe | collected 2011-07
CCAGCGTGTTCTGGCGGGCCAGCGTGGTCTGGTGTGTTACCAGCAATTTCTTGTGCAATAGCGGCGACTTCAGGGCCAGTCATTTCACTTGCACTTTCTTTGAGAGTCTGAACATTCTCCATGTTCACACCGTTTTCTTCAAGCACTTCATCAGAAACGTTTTCTGAAGCACCTTCTGCACTTTCAATACTTGCCTCGACCCCGTTCACTTCACGGTCAAGCATAGCCATGCGTGCATTGTACTGTCCTTCAGTAATTTCTCCTTCTTCGTACTGCTGTTCAATTTCTTCTTTTTGTGCTTCCAAGTCTTCTAATCGCTCTTCTGCATCCTCAAGGTGTGACCCAATGTGAACAGCGGCATGGTCAGGAGCATTGTCTTGTGCAATGCTGATACCAAACGCACGCTCGCGCACGTCTGATTCAATGTCAGACTGTTGCGAACCAACGACTGCTGAGAACTGTTCACCCGGAGACATATTCACATCTCCTTCTTCAGTTTCTTCGTCAGACTCATTGGTTTCTTCTTGTTCATCTTCCTGTTCATCTGTTTCTTCCACTTCTTCAGGCGTTTCAGCGTCTTGGTTTGCCACAACATCGCCCCCAACAGCCGCAGCAGGAGCGATTGACATACCAATCACCATGACAAGTGCCATGAAGACGGTCATTGTTCGTTGCATGTGTATATGCTACTATACACAGCAAGGTATATAAAATGAATAAGTAGTAACTACAAATTGACCGTATTTTCCCCATTTTTCATTCTTTAACACCCAATTAAATCAGTTTTCATCGTAATCTTCTTTGTTTGACCGCAACATTTCGTCATTCTTGTACTCTTGCGGTGTCACCACGACATTCTCACGTCCAATAGTAAATGTGTACACTTCATCTGCTTCACGCATTTTCTTCAACACTTTACTGGTTTTTGAATCAGACCAATCAAGAACAGACTTCATTTCTTGTTGTTTGATTCGACCATCATTCTCATATAACACACGAATGACTTGTTCTTCATTACTCAATAATGTCTCACCAGCCTCGTTTTCATTTGACCCATTACTACGTGTGTTGTTATCAGAATCAATTTGTTTTTCAATATCTGTATTGGCTTGTTTCTTCTTGAACTTATAATAAATATACAAACCAATACCCACGCCAAGAACAATAATACCAAAAATGACTAATAATGAAGAAACGACAGTTGTATTATCTAACAACCCGGATTCAGAATCAGAATTTCCATCACCATTTTCGGTGTTTGTTGTGTCCCCTCCACCCGAATCAACCATTAATTCAAATGTTACTCTTGGTTCACCAGCACTGAATGTCTGTTCACCAGTCCACGTTACCGGATTCGTACTACTGGGTTCAGGAGACACAGATGTAACGTCATATTCTTCGTTTGACATACTGATGCGTAACACAGTATCTTCATCTAAAAAGAACCCATCAAGTGCATCACCGGCCTGTGTAGTAGTCCCTTCATCATCGGTATTAATGACTGCAAAGTTTGTCCACGTAAACGTATATCGTACAATCCCATAATCACGAGCCAACGATTGTCTATCAGTTTCTACGTTGAATGAATCTGCAGACATGTTTCGATTTGTGTCTTGTTCTGCACTTTGTACTGTTGATTCAACATTCTGTGAAAAATCAGTAATATATTCATCAGGATTATTTGCAATATCTTGCTCTAACTCAGTAAATGCTTCTCCATCTTCATTTGTTTCAATCAGTACACGATTTTCAATAACAACTTCAGCATCACCAGTTTCTTCATCAATAGTAAAATCAATAAGTAATCGTTCAGTATCAGTCGTGTTTTCTTGAGCCACAACACCACCAGTAAAAACTAATAAACAGAAAATGAGAACCGATAATGAAATAACAACCCATTTGTTTGTCTCCATGTTATAATCAATCATTGATACCTGTATAAGTTTGTCTGCTATACAGTCCCCTCAAGTGGTTTATTTTTGGTTCGATTTTGTCACTCATACATCGACCATTGATTTCACCCTACAAAACTGTTAATACTCGCTCGAATTGCTTTGTGCAACGACTCAAGTCTTGATGTGTGGAGATTGCGCTCCCTACGGACACGGATTCCGTGTCAGCAAAGCGCGTCGTGGAAACGGGAAGCCTCGGGGCTTGACCCCGAGGCAATTCACTCATACATTGAAGATTGAAGCGCGTACTATAGGTATTTTGGGAAAAACTCACCTATCTTGAGGTGGAGTGGCGCGTTTCCACACCAAAAGCCTAAGTTCAGACTGTTCACTTGTACGGTATGGATTCTATCACCACAAAAGGCACACTCTCAATCGACGCAGAAAAACAAGAAGCTCGAGCAAATGTAGTGTATGACGGTGTACGCCTCGAAATGCCCAACCCTCTTCGCTCACCTCTCAAAGCGTCAAAAGACACGTCGGTCGACATCGAGTTCGAGATTCCTGAAACTGTTTCCCCACGCGACATCGATATATTGCCGAAAGAGTTCTTCAGCGGTGGTCGATATGGTGTCAAACTTTTCATCCACGGTCACGAAGACCTTCAGATTGACTTCTCGCTCGAGCAACTCAATTTGATTTCATCTGAGTGAAAAACTGCCTTTATTGAGTTTGAGTTCTTCTTTTTGTGTCCTTGAGTGACCAAGGTTGACATCCTCCCTGCCCTGAAGGGCGAGGTTTTGCGCCTGCTCATCGCATAACTGCGTCTGCCCAATTCATTTGTAGGGTCCGAGCCAGCGTGTGTGGGCAGGTTATGTAGTATTTTTGAGCCCCGCAGGTACACACCTGAAACCCAGACGGGTGGCTAATAATCGGGTAGATTGACTCTTTCGGAGGGAACGACGTGTTATCGTAACTTTTGACGACCTCAACTACATTGCCTTCAATTTCAGTAGTGGGGTCAATCTCTGCGTCATGGTTCGCTAGAATAGGAGGCATTTCATGGTGGTAGAGTTCATAATCGTCGCTGTTGGAGACCATATCCACCGCCTTTTCAAAACTGGTCTCGAATGCTTTTGCCGCTTTGAGAGAGTCGCCTTTGGCGCGGTTGAGAATCAGTCGTTTCCCCTCGATTTTAGCCGTGGCGAGGTCGTTTTCGCGCGCCCTGTCAGCCACAGTGGCCAACACGTCTTTTCGCAGGTCGAACATGGTAAATTTGTATTCGGATTTGGTTCTCATGTTGGGTGTCCTCATTAGTCTCTACACGCGCTACATATATAAAACTGTCTATTTTAACACTCTCGAAATACTATCGTATTCGTCGTTCCGTGTTGTACCTGCAAAGCGCGTCGTTGACACAGAAAGCCACAGGTCGGGTGACCCGTGGTAATTCACATTAAACGACTCCTGGTTTTTTGCCGTACACTTGTGTGAAGGTTGATGATGGAAGATACGGCCATTCTGCAGCAACAACCTCTCTGTAGCTTGCGTGAGACGCGACGTTACACGTTATAAGGTAGTCATTCGCGTTATACTGATACTTTTTAACAAAATGAGTGAGCGCGTCTCTGCACGTTGGACAATCTCGTTCGGTGTATACACTCGATGTAAAATCTACCAACTTCTGTGTCGGCTGTGGGTCCTGCTCAAGTTCGACAAAATTCTCGCAAGGTGTGTGGAAAGAGTATGAGCCGAAATACAAACAGTAGTACGTTCTCTCGCTGATTAGATGCTTTTCGACCGAATCTGCGTACTGGCTGATGCTTTGTAGAACGCGCTTTTTCAGCTCGTACAACGCGTCTTTTCGTAGTGTGTGCCTTGTATGCTCTGGGTCTAATTTGTTAGAGAGGCGTGCCTGCCTCGCCTCTAATTTCGCACGATGATTTACGGTATAGAGACATTCAATTGTCTCTGGAAGGCCGTCTACAGATTTCATCGCCTCTTAACGCCAATTATCGATGTCCGTATAATATTCACTTGGAAGTGAGTAGATTAGGATTTCTTCTGGTTCGGGCATACGCTGATTCGAGCGCGTTGGGTGGTCGCGAGATTCCCTTGTAAACATCTCTACGACAATTTTCTTTGCCTTATCGTCGGTAATTCCGCACTCACGTAGTTCCCTAATTTTCTGGCTGATGTCTTGTAGTGGTGCATCAAGCGTTGGGTGTTGAGATACGATTTCATTCGTCAACTCGTAGATAGGTTGTTTACTAATACTCATGGAGTATAGTTTTACATTCTAGGGAGGAATATATGAGTGTATCGACGGGCGAACGAAGTACATCAGCAATACACAGAAATATATACTAGCCACCTCGTACACTGAGTATGGCAAATTTGAGCGTCACAAAGACTGAGCTATTCTTCCTTCACGTGTTGATGTCCGAGATTCGAAAAGACGTTGAGCAACAGGGCATCTCGGTTGATGCTTCCGAGTATAAGGCTCTCGATGTCTCTCCGTTAGACCCGCGGGCATCAAAGAAATCACATGAGAAAGCCGTAAAAACGCTAAGCTCGTCTCTGGTTGAATCGATTGAGCAGACCCCACTCCAGCCAGCAACGTGAGTTTTTGAGGTTGAGTCTGTTGAAGCTACCTGACTCACGGAGAGAGTCCCGCCGTGAACGGCGGGCGTGAATCCGACGCAGAGCTCAACCAAGCCGCGATTTCTTTTGTTTATCTATTGTGTGGGGGTTGAGTTTCGATACTGTTATACTCTGGCCTATCGAATACAAAGAGTAAGAAGACTATGGACTTAGACGACTATAATTCTCAGCTTGAAGATTCAGTTGCAGATGCAATAGAGATTGCTGAGCGGGTGAGGAAGACGAGAAATGACCCGATGCCACACGTAGAAATGGAGTTGTGTGAAGACCTCGCAGAGCGATGCGAGAAGCTGTTACAAGTCCCCGGACTCGCGACAAAGATTCGAGAATTAGAAGATGAAGGGCACGAACGAGAGGAGATATCTGTCCTTCTTGCAGATTCTTTTGTCGAGGGCGAAGTTGGTGAGTATGAGACAAAGGCAGAGAAGATTGATGGTGCGATTCGAACCGCAGTTGCTCTGCTAACTGAGGGAGTTGTGGCTGCGCCAATTGATGGAATTGGTGAGATTGCAATTGAAGTGAATGATGACGGAACAGAGTACATTCGAGTGCCTTACTTCGGCCCGATTCGTTCTGCAGGCGGAACGGGTCAAGCGCTCTCAGTTCTTGTCGCAGATTACATCCGGCAAAAGCTTGGGATTGACGTGTTCAAACCTCGCGAAGATGAAGTCAATCGATATGCTGCAGAATTAGAACTGTATGATAAGGAGGTTGGGTTACAGTACAAGCCCAAAGAGAAGGAAGTCAAACACATCGTCAAGAACTGTCCAATCATGCTCGATGGTGTTCAGACAACAGACGCTGAAGTTGAAGGATATCGAGACCTTGAACGGATTGATGGAAACCGTGGACGTGGAGGGATGTGCCTCGTTGCGGGAGAGGGCATTGCACAGAAAGCACCAAAACTGAAGAAGTATACAGAGCAACTCCAAATATCTGGATGGGAGTGGCTTGACGAGCTGAGCACCGTCACCATTGCAAAGTCTAGCGACTCTGACTCAGAAGAAGAATCCAATTCTACCGAAGACACGATTAAAGAAGAAGGTGAATCTTCCAACAGACACACGACCCTTCCCACGCCTGAAGAGCTCATCGAGTCTCTTCCCGATGCGTCTGATAAATATCTGAAAGACGTGATTGCCGGTCGACCAATCATCGCTGCGCCATCAACACCTGGAGGGTTCCGCCTTCGATATTCTCGCGCCCGAACGAATGGCCTTGCTGCATGTGGCTACAGCCCGGCCACAATGATAATCCTCGATAAGTTCATCGCGACCGGAACGCAAATCAAAACAGAGCTCCCGGGAAAAGCAGCGGGGGCCTCCCCTGTTGATAGATTAGAGGGGCCAACTGTTCGCCTTGCCACAGGAGAGTTGAAGCGGATAGATTCAGTTGAAGAAGCCGAGCGACTTGAAAACGCAATCGAGGAGATTCTTGACCTCGGCGAAGTCGCTATTCCGTACGGTGAGTTCCTTGAGAATAACTACCCACTCGTTCCAGCATCATACACACACGAATGGTGGGTTCAAGAGTTTGAGCGAGAATCTGGCGGGCGTGTTGATGCTAAGACTCTCAATCCCGCGCAGGCCTTTGCTCTTGCAGAGAAGTACGACATTCCGCTCCATCCAAAATACACGTATCTCTGGCACGATATCTCCGTTGAGGAGTACGAGTCACTCTCAAAAGCCGTAGATGCGGCTATTTCAAACGAATCTCACACACTCCCTGGTGAAACTCGAGAGATAGTCGAATCGCTTCTCATACCCCACACAATTGACTCAGAAGAAGACTCACTTCACTTTGAAGACGACGAGTGGTTAGTCCTCACCAAGTGCTGCTCTGCTACAGCGTGTGGAGAGACGGTTTTTGAGCGTCTACAAGATGCAACACGTATTGAGATTCGTGCCCGAGCCCCCGTTAGACTTGGAGGGCGAATGGCTCGCCCAGAGAAGGCAGACCGCCGAACAATGAAACCACCAGTCCACTCTCTTTTCCCAATTGGAGAGCTTGGTGGGAACCAACGATTGATGGATAAAGCAGCGAGTTCAAGCACGCAAAACCAAATCGAGGATGAGGACTCAAGCTCATTTACCACAATGCTGGCAACACGGACGTGCCCTGACTGTGGAGATGAGCAGTTCACCGCTCGCTGTGAGAGCTGTGACGTTCCGACGAACAAAGTCGCGTATTGTACGAACTGTGGACGGGCTGGCGCACCTGGAGAATCGTGCTTCAACTGTGAAGATGCAGAGTACAAGCCATATGCTACTCAAGAGTTAGATATCTATTCGGAGCTGAATAGTGCTCTGGAAACGATTGGTGAGGCGAACGAGCTCGCAAGTCGCGTGAAAGCAGTCAAGAAACTGACTTCATCCTCGCGAATCCCAGAGCCATTAGAGAAAGGGCTGCTTCGAGCGAAGCACGATGTCGATGTGTTCCGCGATGGGACCTCTCGATACGATATGGTTGACCTGCCGTTAACCGAGTTCTATCCTGAAGAGCTTGGAATGAGCGTCACTGAAGCCCAGCAACTTGGGTACACTGAGACAATCAACGGAGAGCCTCTCACAGAAGCTACGCAACCAGTAGAGCTACGGATTCAGGACATCATCATCAGCGAGTCTGCTGGAGACTACCTTGTTCAAGTTGCAACCTTCATCGATGAGTTGTTGGTCAAGTATTACGATGAGGAGCCGTACTATAATGCAACAACCAGAGACGACCTTGTTGGTGAGCTTGTTGTCGGACTCGCACCACACACAAGTGCGGGCGTTCTTGGCCGAGTAATCGGATACACTCGGGCCTCTGTTGGATATGCACACCCGTTCTTCCACGCTGCAAAGCGTCGGAACTGCTTCCACCCAGAAACCACCGTTGAGTGGGTCGAAGGCGACTCAACTATCGTTTCCAAGTCGATTAAAGACCTCTTTGAAGACCAGTTTGTCGAAGAGAACGCGCAACGAGATGATTTTGGAGCAGTATACAGCGAGACAGAAGGGGATGTGTATGTCGCAAGCGTTACCGAAGCGGGTGAAAGCGTTCTCAAAGAGGTGACTCACGTCCAACGAACACCAGCACCCGAAGCCCTCATCGATATTGAGACTGAGAGTGGAAGGTCGATAACGGTCACACCAGACCACGATATGCTCGTATATGATGGTGAGTCGGAGTCGCTCACGCGAAAGCCTGCTCGATTTATTCGCTCTGACGATGTGTTCGCTCGACCTACTGGTGAGTGGGCGTCTGAATTGGACTTTGGAATTGATACTATCGCAGGGATGTACGGCTCTCTGACCGGCGGGTACGACGACGGACAAGAACAGTTCGGAACATCATATCTAGACCCTGTAACACGGGTTGAGTCTCACAACGCCGATTGTGAGTATGTGTACAACGTAACCGTAAAAGACACTCACACACTCTCTATCGATGGTTTATGGGTCGCTCAGTGCGATGGGGATGAGGATAGTGTGATGCTTCTTTTGGACGGGTTAGTAAACTTCTCAAAGGAGTTCTTGCCAGACGTTCGTGGCAAGCGCACGATGGACGCCCCATTGGTGATGACAACGATAATTGACCCATATGAGATTGATGATGAGGCACACAACGTCGACATTGCATCAGAGTATCCACTTGAGTTCTACGAAGCGACCTACCGCCAAATTGGTCCAAAAGACCTAGAGGGAGACGCAAAAATCCCAATTGCTGAAGACATCTTAGACAATCCGCAAGGCTTCTCATCAACGCTTACATCGAAGACTATCGACGCTGGCCCGCTGAACACTGCTTACAAGACACTTGGAGGAATGGGTGAAAAGACCGAAGCACAGCTTCAACTCGCAAAGAAGACTCGGGCAATTGACGAGGATTTTGTCGCAGAGAAAGTCATTGATAAGCACTTCTACCCCGATATTGTGGGAAATCTAACTGCATTCTCTCGCCAGAAGTTCCGGTGTCCGGCATGCAACGAGAAGTACCGTAGACCGCCGCTGAAAAATCGGTGCGAGACTCCTGGATGTACTGGGTCAATCATATTGACCGTACATGAAGGGTCGGTAAAGAAATACGTCCCAATATCACAAAACCTCGCAGAGGAGTTCGGGTTGAAGAACTACACCAAACAGAAAATAGATGCACTGAATACCCGCATCGAACTCGTCTTTGAAGATGAAACTTCAAAACAATCCGGACTTGCAGACTTCCTGTAAGTACAGACAACAGACAACGCAGCCCCACAAACCACAACAGTACCACCATGACAATACACACCGTTACCGTTTGCCCAGACTGCCTCACCCCTCGAATCACAAGTAAACAACCTGAGACAATTTCGTGTACGAAATGTGGCTCTTCATATGACTTTCAGACTGTAAGACACCACTTCACATCAGAGTCTCAAGAAGAGGCTATCCTCTATCGTGGCTACATCATTGCTGACCAACAAGGAAAAGGAGAAGAATACAAACAACAAGTTGACTCTGGAATCTTTGAAGTCGGTCCAGAGACTGCCTCAAAAACACAATTAGAAGCCGTAAAAGACGCATTCACGGACATCGACCAAGAAGAGCTATCAGAAGGGGAGATTCTTGATTTTGCCAATTCGTGGGGAGTAGACCAAGAGAAAACACGACACATCCTGAATAAAATGATTGAGACCGGCTCGATTTTAGAGCGTGAACCGGGAGTATATCAAAAACTGTGAGCTCGGTCGACAGTCATCTCACTCGTCTTCGGGAAGTTAGAGGCGAAAGACTCGCGAATCAGCGCGGAAGGAGGTTAACTCACTCCTCTTCAGAATAAGTAAGCTCGTAGTTGAAATCGACGTTGTTATCACTGGGGAAGATGGTAATATCTAACTCGTCCTCATCTTCTGGGATTTCTTGGGCAGTATACTCTTCACCTGGAGCCAAAGTACCTGTATCTTCAACTGACTCTACTTCTGTTAAACAAAAACCTGAACACGGAATTTCACTAGTAATTTGAGCAGAGCTAGACTCTTCAATGAACGAAATTGTGAGAACTATGTTCTCAACTCCAGAGCCACTGACTTGGAGCACTGTTGTCCCAGAAGACGTTCCAGAATCAACTACAAGGGCTTCATCACCAGAGTCATCACTAGAGTCATCACCAGATTCACCTTCGGTACTTTCACCGTTTGAAGTACTGCTAGATGAAGCTCCCGTTGCAGAGCTTGTTGAACGAGAGGTAACGTCATAACCATCACTTCGGATGACTACTTCATTTCCACCAACCGTTCCACTAATCACAACATCCCCAACCTCTTCACCTTCTGGAGGTTCGTATGAGTACGATTGTCCGGCTGAGGGATTGTTTACAATGAGGTCCCCATTCTCAACGTTTAAGTCTTCGTTCCCTTCTGCATCTGGCCATGTACTGCCTTCACCACCACCCTGGATTCGTAATGAATCGACATTTCCTGCTGAGACAATTAAGAATTCAACTCGGTCGTTTGTGTTTTCAACTGTCACAGCTGCCTGTGGGTTCTCTTGTACACCATCACCAAGTGAGATGATGAATGTCCCGATAACTGCGGCCAGAATCACGGTCACAGCAACCATGAGAATGACTCCAATCACAGGACTTACCCCGGAGTCAGTGTCTTTGAACGATTGCATGTATACTGTATACTTATAGTAGTATCACATAGCAATTTGTACGCCTCTGTTTCATACCCTCCAGGGTATACATTTGTGAAAATTACGAATAGCCCCGAGGTCAAGCCTCAGGGTATTCTCCTTGACAACCGATAACCGCTCAGTAAACCAAGTCGAATACGTCTAACTCAACAGTGACTGGCCGACCGTATGTTTTTGTCTTCTCACGCATTCCCCATCCCAACACTGTCTCTTCAGAAGTGTACACTGTCAGCGTCACAAACTCCATATTGTCTGCTTGCTCTTTTCTTGGAATGTCTAACGACTCTGGTGCATAATTCTCATATGAGACCATCACGATTTCAATGTTTTTCTCCAGCTCAACATTAAATTTGGATAAGATTTTGCGTACTGTTTCATGATAGCTTGTTCCGGTATCTGATTGTATCTGCTCCATAGTATAGCTGTGCAGAACGCTTGCACAAATATGTATTCAAAATCTGCAGTATTGCAAATTAGAAAACGCTAGTTATGCGACGGGAGGGATTTGAACCCACGGACTCCTATGAGAGCGCATCTTAAGTGCGCCGCGTTTGGCCAAGCTTTGCTACCGTCGCGCAATCTAACAGACGGATAGAAACATCATAAACACACCGATATTAAACTTTGACTTTGACGGGTGGGAAGATTTTTGTAAATAGAGGAGTATTTTAGTATAATGATTTCACGACGTTCATTAGTCTCAACAGCCACTTCGGTTGGTGTAATCTCACTCGCAGGATGCCTTACAGGGAATGAACACCTTGTTGAGGAAGAAGTGCACAACGATACTGAATCGGATGCGGAGTGTCAATGTTCGGACCTCATTGGTACTATCGAGACTGTGCGCTCTATACCAATTGAGTCGGTTAACTCTGGTCCCGAAGACGCGCGCATTCTGTTTTCTAAACAAGACGCAAAAGCGTGGCTCACAGACCGAGATGAATTCGAAGAAGCCACACAAAAAGAGGGCGACGACTTAGACGACGAGGAAGAAGAGGGCGACGACTTAGACGACGAGGAAGAAGAGGGC
>LFFM01002821.1_pt1 | contig 11239 bp, 8 predicted proteins | sample 643131 | NCBI WGS metagenome assembly LFFM01 (sample SAMN03777445, study PRJNA286221) | soda lake metagenome | biome: soda lake; feature: Kulunda steppe; material: water; isolation source: sample Tc-Br brine of Tanatar trona crystallizer | place: Russia: Kulunda steppe | collected 2011-07
CGCTCAGGGGCCTCATCGAGTGCGAGGGTTACGGCCTCTTGTATTGTGTCTGCCATTTTCACCTCCGTAGTACGCAGGTCGCTCCTACGGGTCAGTGAAACAGGCGAAGCCTGTCTCATCGGAGAGTGGCCCATGAGACGCTTAAAACCGTCGAAGCCCCCCTGTCCATGTGAAATGGGGACACGCGACTCCCTGAGGGTTCGACGTCCGTCGAATGTGATATCGTCGTATAGGGGAACCCTTTTGACCGCGCTTTCCGATCCACCGAATAATGACGCAGGGTGGTCCGGCGTGACGATGGAGGACCGCATCGACGATCTCCGCGACCGGCGCGAACGCGCCGCGAAAGGCGGCGGCGAGGAGCGGATCCAGTCCCAACACGACAAAGGGAAGATGACCGCGCGCGAGCGGATCGACTACTTCCTCGACGACGGGACGTTCCACGAGTTCGACCGGTTTCGGACCCACCGGAACCACACCTTCGGGATGGAAGAACAGCAGATCCCAGGCGACGGCGTGGTGACCGGCTACGGCGAGGTGAACGGCCGGAAGACGTTCGTCTTCGCGCACGACTTCACCGTCTTCGGCGGCTCGCTCGGCGAGGTGTTCGCCGAGAAAGTGTGTAAGGTGATGGACAAGGCGATGGACGTCGGCGCGCCCGTCGTCGGCCTCAACGACTCCGCCGGCGCGCGGATCCAGGAAGGGGTAGCCTCGCTCGGCGGATTCGCCGAGATCTTCCGCCGGAACACGGAGGCGTCGGGCGTTATTCCACAGATATCGGCGATCATGGGCCCCTGTGCCGGCGGCGCGGTGTACTCGCCGGCGATCACGGACTTCACGTTCATGGTGAAAGACACCTCCCACATGTTCATCACCGGGCCGGACGTCATCGAGACGGTCACCGGCGAGGAGGTGAGCTTCGAGGAGCTCGGCGGCGCGGTCACCCACACCTCGACCTCCGGCGTCGCCCACTTCGCCGAGGAGAGCGAGGAGCAAGCGTTAGACGACATCGCTCGGCTCCTCTCGTACCTCCCCGCGAACAACGTGGAGGACCCGCCGCGGGTCGAGCCGTGGGACGACCCCGAGCGCGCGGACGACGACCTCGCAGAGATCGTCCCGAACGCGCCTCGCAAGCCGTACGACATGCACGCCGTCATCGAGGGCGTCGTCGACGAGGGGTCCTTCTTCGAAGTCCAAGAGAACTTCGCGAAGAACATCGTGATCGGGTTCGCGCGGCTCGACGGCCACTCGATCGGCGTGGTCGCAAACAACCCCCGCGTGAACGCGGGCACGCTCGACATCGAGTCGAGCCAGAAGGGCGCGCGGTTCGTCCGGTTCTGTGACGCGTTCAACGTCCCCATCCTTACTTTCGAGGACGTCCCCGGGTTCATGCCCGGGACGGACCAGGAGCACAACGGGATCATCCGCCACGGCGCGAAGCTGCTGTACGCCTTCTCGGAGGCGACCGTTCCCCTCCTCACCGTCATCACCCGAAAGGCGTACGGCGGGGCGTACTGCGTGATGTCCTCGAAACACATCGGCGGCGACGTGAACTACGCCTGGCCGACCGCTGAGATCGCGGTGATGGGGCCGAAAGGGGCGGTGAACGTGCTCTACCGCGAGGAGCTCGCCGAGGCCGACGACCCGGACGCCCGGAGACAGGAGCTCATCGACGAGTACCGCGACGAGTTCGCGAACCCGTACACCGCCGCCGACCGTGGGTTCATCGACGACGTCATCGAACCCGCCGAGACCCGGGCTCGTCTCGTCGACGACCTGACGATGTTGAAGGGGAAACGGGCGGACAAACCCGACAAGAAACACGGCAACATCCCGATCTGAGATGGCGACGGAGACGCCGGAACCCGACCCGTCCGACGCACCGACACCCGACTCCGGGGCGCTTGCAGCGGCCGATCTCGACCTTCCGGACGACGCGAGCGACGACGAGGCGGCCGCCATCGTCGCGGCCGTCGCCGCTCACCTGCGAGACCGCGAAGCGGCCGCGGCCGCGGCCGCCGCGGACGACGACGCCGGCTGGACCGGAAGCCGGTGGGCGTTCGCCGGCCGGCTGGAATCGGTTCGCGGCCGCCGCGGCCGGGTTCCGACGGGCGCGCCGACCGACCCCTGGGCCGCCGCGGGCCGAAGCGACCGGTTCTGACGCGCTTCGACCCGATCCCTAACGCTCACGCGGTCAGCGTTGTGCCCGCCGACGAAGCCCGACTGCCGCCAACAGGACGCCGAGCACGACCGCTCCGAGCGGTGCGGGCACGTCGTCGTCGGCGTCGTCACCGGACGATTCCGGGTCGGCTCCCGCTTCGCTGCCCGCATCGCCACCATCATCCGCGCCCGTTCCGCCGTCCCCGTCGTCGCCTCCGTTGTCCGCGTCGCCTTCATCGTCCGCGTTGCTTCCATCGTCCCCGTCGCTCCCGTCGTCATCCGACTCCGTCGAATTGGTGTCAGCGAACGGGTCCTCCACGAACGCCGGTTCCACGGAGTCGCCACCACCGGCGATGTGGAGATCGGCCCACATCGTGGGTGTCGGCTGCGAGTACTGGCTACGAGTCGGGTACACGCCGGTTCGGTCGGTCGTAAGCCGCGCCGTGGCCGCGTCGGCGTCCTCGCTCACCTCGACGGTGACTGTCGCGACGGTCGCCGTCCCGATCACGCCGAACTCGGGGTTGACGAGCGACTGTTCGAACAGCGCCGCGCCGTTCTCGTCGGCGAACACGGTCCGCTCGCGGACCGTCGTGTCCGACTGTCCCTCGCCGATCTGGTCGCCGTCCGGCGCGTCCTCGAACCAGTTGTTGGGCTCGACATGCGTCACCGTGAGATGCTCGGACGGGTAGTCGATCTGGAGCTCGATGGATCCGACGCCCTGACCGGCGAACCCGTGGCTTCGGAGCGTCACGTCCATCTCGACGGTGTCGCCCGGGTCGACCGACAGCTCGTCCGGTTCGAACTCCAGCACTGCAGCGTTGTCCCCGGCGACCGCCCCGCCGGCTCCAAGCGCGACTCCGACGAGCGCGACGACGAGCGCGAGCAGGACGGCGGCCGAGACGAAACGGACCCCTCGCCGTCCGTCTCGGATTCCAAACCGGGTCGTCTCGTCGTCCGTCATGGGAGCTCGATCGTGTAGGTGGCGGTTCCGGGCTCGTTGAACGCGGTGTCGTAGCCGGCGTGTCTGGAGACGTTGGGGATAGTCTCGACGGTCACCGACAGGGCCTCGCCGCCCGACAGGTCGTCGATCGGCGTCCCGTAGTGATACCCCACCTCGTGGTCGAGCGTGTCCCGAAGCGACCCCTCGGCGACTACCTCGCCGTCGCGTTCGATCTCGTAGCCGAGCGCCATCGACGGGAGCATCAGCCGGTTGTACGGCGTTCGGGGCGACACCGCGAGGTAGAATTCGTCGCTGTCGACGAACCGCGACCCACGGTCGACGACCGTGGCCGGGTACAGCGCGTCGGCCACGCTCGGTTCGCCGAGGAGCCGTCCGGGGAGGTCCTCCGCGAGCGGGACCTCGCCCTCGTCGGGGCCACGCTGATACGTCCCGAAGCGATGGTGGCCCTCGCCGATGGACCATCGTTCCTCGCCACGGTGGTCGTGACCACTGTGGCCGTTGTGGCCGTTATGCCCGTCGTCGCCATCGCCGTTGTCGTGCTCGTCGTCGCTATCGTGACCGTCGTCACCGTGACCGTCGTGGCCGTCGTCGCCGTGATGGTCGCCATCGCCGTGTCCGCCGGCCATGTGGTTCGCGAGCGCGCCGTGTCGCCCCCAGTGCTCCTCGTCCAAGTAGTGGATCCCGCCGACGACTTCATCGCGGAACGCCTGGTCGAACTCGACGGTGAACGAGCCACGGCCGGGCTCGTCGAACCGCCCGGCGAACTCCCCGGTGAGCCGGGCGTCGATGCTCCCGACCCGGACCTCCACCTCGTAGGTGCCGTTCTCGCCGAGCGGGACGTTGTCACCGACGTGGAACCCCATCTCCTGGGAGATCATCGGCCACGGTGCGTGCGGGGTTTTCGACTCGCCCTCGCGTCCCACGTTCAGCTCTAATCCAGTCTCGGCCGGGAGAACGGCTCCCGTCTCGGGGTCGCGAACGGCCACCATGAGGTGGACATCGTCGTCGCTCCCCGGCTCCGCCGACACGACCTCTCGCCCCGTCACGTTCCAGAACTGATGGGGGTACGTGACCATCGGCTCCACCTCGAACTCGCCCGCGCGGATCGGGTCGAGGTGACGCATCGCCTCGAAGTGTGTCGGTATGTACGTCGCGTCCGGTGGGTCATCGACCGACGGGAGGGAGGAGACCCCGTTCTCGTCGCCACCATCGGACGATCCATCACCCTCGTCCGACTCGCTTCCGTCGTCCCCGGGCTCCGGATCGCCGTCGCCGTCGTCGTCGTCGGCACAGCCGGCGAGCGCCGCGGTTCCGAGCGCGACGCCGCCGAGAACGCGTCGTCGAGTCAGGCGGTCGCCGACGGGTGGCCCGGAGGCGTCGCCCGGCCGGCCGTTCGAGTGTCGCGCGCTTCCGTCGTGGTCAGTGTGTTCGGTCGTCATTGGGTGGTGTCATGGCTGCGGATCGGGTAGCGATCGATGCGCCCGCGGCGGGACGAGGTAGTTCCCCCGCCGTCGGACGAACACGTACTGGAGGATCCCGTTGTTCAGCCGGGAGCCGACGCCGCTCTCGTCGGCGAGGTCGGCCCCCGTCATCGCGTCGCGGACGCGGACGAAGTCGGCGATCGACTCCTGCAGGGTGAGGAAATGTAACCCCGTGTGATCGCCGTCAGTCGTCGGGAAATCCCGGCGGAGCAGCGGCGGCGTTCCGTCGTCGTCCCGCGCCCGGGCCGCCTTCTGTGCGTGGCCGACAACTCCCTCCTCGCGAGCGAACTTGACGGCGTCCTCCGGCAGGTCGATAACGCCGGGAGCAGATCCGAGTTTCTCGCCCCACTCGCCGACCCGTTCCTCGGCCGCATGGGTCGGACTGAACAGTTTGGCGACGCGCTGGTGGTGGTTCTCCTGGTCCCACCACGCGTTCAGCTGGGTCTGCAGCGTCGAGACGTGTTGTGTCGTCCCATCGGCGAACGGTCCCTCGTCTATCGTCACGCGATCCTCGGGGGCCTGTGAGCCGGCGAATCCGTTTTTGAACCCCATGAACAGCGGAGCCTCCTCCGGGATCGGCGCGTCGTCGGGGACGCCCTGTGCGTCTCGATGCTCGCGCGGCAGTCCGGGGCCGAGGAACCCGGTTCGGCGATCGACAGGCTCGAACAGGTCGGTCACGTCGGCCACCGACACCCCGTTCGCCGCGGACTCGTCGCCGAACAGCGCCTCCTCCGCCGCGAGCACCGCCTCGGGACTGTCGCTCGCGACGTGGACGAGCACGTCCGCCGCGTCGAACTCCGGGTCCTCCATCGACGTGAGCGCCGTCGGCTCCGGGAGCTCCACGCCCGCCGGGCCGTCCTCCCCGTTGTCGAACCGATCGAAGTACGCCGGAGCGTAGCCGACGGTGAACAACAGCCCCTCGTTGGACCGCTCGAAGGCGCGTTCGAGATCCGTCAGGGCGTCCTCGAACCGCCGTCGAGCGTCGTCGAGCGCCGCCGTGTCGCCGCCACCGATGACGTCTACGAGGTCGGACGAGACCGAGAGCCCTCGCAGGACGTGGTGTGTCGGGGCGACGACGTTCCCGTTCTCGTCGCGCTCGAGGACGTCGTTCCACGCGTGTTGGCGCGACGGGGCGCCCTCGGGGTCGCCGGTGGGGACGTCGGCGAGGGATCCATCGGCATCGGGGTCGGTACCGTCGCCGCCAGCGTCGAGGCAGGCGCTCAACCCGGCGACACCGCCGAGCGCGACGGCGGCCTTACAGAACTCGCGGCGCGGGACCGTCTCTGGGTCGGGAAGGCTCATTCGTGTCGTGTGTGTCGGTTGGCGTTTGACGGCAAAGAGTACGTCGGCGACGGATCCGAGGGGGTCACCGTTCCGTGGCGACTCGTCGAATCCTCGACGATACGCCCGTTATCCGTCGATCGACTCCTCGTCGTCGTCCGCGCCGTACTCCTTGTAGAGGTACGCCGCACCGGCGACGCCGGCCGCCCCGGCGGCAGGGCCGAACCCGGGCACCTCGTCGTCGACGCTAGCGTCGCCGTTTGAACCCTCGTCCCCGTCGGTGTCGCCGTCCCCGTCGGTGCCACCGTCCCCGTCGGTGTCGCCGCCTCCGCCGCTGCCGTCTCCCTCACCGTCGTCGCCTCCACTGCTGCCGTCTCCCTCACCGTCGGTGGATGCGGCCGATCCGTCCGCACCGAGATCGAGCGGGAGCGCGTCGACATCGACCTGCCCTCGCATGACGAAGTAGTCGAACCGCGCGGCCACCGGGAGTTCGAGCGGCTCGGACTCGCCATCCGGGACGAGGTCGTACCCGTCGCTGTCGGGGTCAAAGCCGCCGAATACCCGGATCGTCGGGTCCGCGGGCCCGGTCGCGAGCGTCTCGAGCTGCCCGGCATCGAACGCGACGTGGACCGACTCGTCCTCGGTCTCGACTCCCGTGGCCTCGATCCGGTTCCCGTGTCGGGAGACGGCATAGAACGTCTGCTCGTGAACGGCGAGCGCATGCTCCGGCTCGGAGTACGTGAACACGACGTCCCGTCCCTCCTCACGAACGTCGTCCGGCTCGCCGGCGTCCTCGTCGAACCGGTGGATCCGGTTGTGTAGCTTCGGCTGGAGGTAGCCGAGCTCCGACATATGATCGTACACGAGGTTGCCGATGGTGTCCGTCTCTTCGCCGGCTTCGGCCGGCGCGAGGTCCTCGTTGCCGGTCGCCGACTGCCACCGCCCGAAGTTCGGGCCGGAGAGGGTGGCAGTGAACGTGTCGTCGTCGTCGACGGGTTCGCCGTCGACGTGGACGTTCTCGACTATCGGCTCTTCGAGACCGTACCAGTCGTAGTGGATGTTGTGGACCTGTATCTGTGGCTGTGCACCGAAGTTCGCGCCGGGCAACACCGCGACAGCCTCCTCGAGTGTCGCTTTCAGATCCGCCCCCGTCATCTCGAGTTGCACCGCCGGATCGGGGAACGGGAGGATCTCGTACACGTCGCCGGCCTCTATCGGTCCCCGCTCGTAGATCCGGTTCGAGCGGATCCCGCCACCGTTCTGGATCGCGATGTCAGCATCCGTCCGCTCTGCCATCGCCTCCGTGACGAGGTTCCCGAACTCGTTTTCGAGGTTGTAGTTGGAGTCGAACCGCGCGTCCAGGTCCTGGCCGGCGTGGGCGATCTCCTCGGAGAGCTCCTCGTCGAGTATCTCGTTGTACTCGTCACGGATCGCAGCCATCCCGGCGTCCTCCTCGAGCTCCATCTCGGCTAGCGAGTACAGCGTCCGGTCGACGACACCGCCATCGCCGTCGAGCGTCAGCGTGGCGAGGTGGTCGTACTCGTCGCCCGCCAGCGAGATCGCTGTCCCTTCGATCTCTTGTAGTTCCTCGTCGATCGTCGCGTAATGGTCGCCGACGATCGCATCGAGGCCGTCTACGTCCCGCGCGAGCGTTCGTTTCGGCGACTCGCCGCCCAGGTGTGATCCCGCGACGACGAGGTCGACGCCCTCCTCCTCCCGGAGGTGGTCGATCGCTGCCTGTGTCGACTCGGCGAGGTCGAGGTTGACGCCGTCGTCCGGTGACCACCCCCGCGGAACGAACCCGAGGAGCCCGACCGACACCCCGCCGACATCGGTCGTCACCCACTGTTCGGTCTCCGGGTATGGGCTCTCGCCGTCCTCGGCGGCGAGGTTCGTCGCCAGCCACGGGAACTCGCTGTCGGCGAACAGTTCCTGCATCCGGTCGTCGCCGAAGTCGTTCTCGTGGTTGCCGACGGCGATGCCGTCCGGCTGCATCTCGTTGAGCGCCTCGACCATGTTTTCGCCCTCGAACCACGACCCGGCGAGCGACGGCGAGAACTCGTCTCCGGCCCCGACGAACAGCGTGTTCTCGTGTTCCGCCTGCAACTCCTGGATCAGCCACCAGTACTCGGCGATGTTGGCCACGTCGTCCTCGAACCGCCCGTGAAAGTGCGTGTCGTGGATGACGGTTACTGTTCCATCCTCTCCGGCAGCGCTGCCAACACTCCCTGTCCCGAGCGCTCCGAGCGACAGCCCTCCGGCAGTCGCGCCGAGCACGGCTCGTCGTTTCTCATCGATCCCCCCACTAACGGGATTGTCACCCATACACGATGTTCACGAACGCGACCATATAATAGTTTGTAACGGGTTCGTATTGCGTTATATATTCATATATACGCATAGTGGCCGGGACGGTCGGAACCAGTCAGTTGTGGATATCCTCGTGTTCGGCCCCCTCCGAGTTCGACTCTCGACTCGTCCTCTACCGACCTCGAACGCCGTCACGTCTCGACTCGTTCACGCTCAGCCGATCCGGCGACGACGACTTCAGTCGTCGGCCGACCCTTCGTCGTCGCCAGCGGCGTACTTGCTGTAGAGATACGCTCCGCCAGCGACACCGGCGGCTCCAGCGGCAGGTCCGAACCCGGGCACGTCGTCGTCGACGCTCTCATCGTCGGCTGTCGTGTCGTCATCTGCTTCGCTGTCATCGTCATCCGTCTCCTCATCGTCCTCCTCGAGCGCGGCGGCGACGTCGTCCAATGCTGCGTCGGGTACGGACGATTTCAGCTTGTGGAACTCGTAGCTGGGATTCGCAGGCAGGTCGATGAGCTCGCCGTCGTCCTCGTAGCCGTAGTAGGCGTTGTCAGGGTCGAACTCACCGTACACGCGGACGTGTGGGTCGTCGATCTCCGCGAGTGCGAGCAGCTCGTCGGCGTCGAACGTGACGGCGACCTCGTCGCCGTCGGCCTCGACGCTCGTCGCCTCTGCCACGTCCTGTGTGCGTGAAACCGCACGGAAGCCGTCGTCGACGACTTCCTCGGCACCCTCCGGAACCGGGAACGTCGCCGTGACGCTGTTGCCCGCGGCGAGGTCGGCGTCGTCAACCACCTCATCGACGCGGACGATTCGGTGTCCGATCTCCGGCGAGACCGTCTCTGCCTCTTCTTCGAGGTAGTCCATCGTGAACGGCCCTTGGAACTGCCCGGAGTCGACGACGAGTTCACCCTCCTCCGCGATGGGACTGCGGCCCGCCTCGAAGTCGTTGGTCGCGAGCAGATACGTCTCGGACTCGTCGAGCGGGTCGCCGCCGACGAAGATCTCGAACACGTCGCCTTCGGGGAACCCGTCGCCGTCCGGGTCCCAGTCATCGTCGTGGCCGTTCCACTCGTAAGAGACGCCGGACACCTGTATTGCCGGCTGTGCGCCGAAGTCGTCCGGCATCGCTCGGGTAGCCCATTCGAGGTAGTTCCGAACGGTTGCTCCCTCGACCTCCCACACCTCGATCTCGTTGGGGAACGGGAGGATGTCCATCACGTCACTGCCGGTGATCTCACCCGGGCCGTACGTGGCGTTCGAACGGATCCCGCCGGCGTTTTGTACCGCGAGGTCGACCTCGCGGTCCAGATCGACGATCCGGTCGACCTCGCGCATGATGTCGGTCATCAGGTTGCCCCACGCCGTTTCGTCCTCGTAGTTGGCGAAGGTGGCGTCGAGCTCCACCTCGCTCTCGACTATCGGCTCGCCCAGTCGCTCCGCCAGATCGTCGAGGTACTCGTCCGCGATCTCGGCGAGTTCGGTGTCACGCTCGACGTCTTGTACGTCGACCGGCGTGTGGTTGTCCGTTTCCTCGGGGAAATCTTCCTCGTCGAGCGCTGCCGAGTCGTACAGATCGAGCCGCTCCCAGTCGGTCAGCGCCGCGTCGTCGACCTCGAACGTCAGCCGACCGATGTGGTCGAACTCGTCGCCGAACTCGGAGATAACACCGTCTTCGCTCTCGTCGGGCTCGTCGAAGACGATCCCCGAATGTGATCCGACGACCGCGTCGACACCGTCGACGCCGACGATCGTCGAGTGTGCACTGGACGGTGCATGCGACGCACAGACGATGAAGTCACACTCCGCCTCTAGTGCGTCTACCGCGTCCTGTGTCGCTTCCTCGTAGCCGAGAACTTGCCAGTCGTCCGGATAGTCGGTGATATCACGGAACCCGCTTGTTCCCATGCCGAACACGCCGACAGTGTGGTCTGCCGTCTCGACGGTTGTCCAGCGTTCCGTCCCCGGCACTGGCTCCCCGTCAGGTGTGAGCAGGTTGGTGATCACCCAGGGGAACGTCGACGCTTCGAACCGTTCCTCGGCGACCTCGATACCGAAGTCGAACTCGTGGTTCCCGGCGCCGACGGCGTCGATGCCCGTCTCGTTGAGCGCCTCGATCATGTGCTCGCCCTCGAACTCCAGTCCGAGTACGGACGGAGCGAGCTCGTCGCCGTTCCCGAGATAGATGGCGTTCGGATACTCCTCACGGATCTCGTCGACGAGCGTCTGATACCGAGCGATATCGAGGTTCTCGAAGTCCGCGTCCTCGAATCGCCCGTGGAAGTGCGTGTCGTGGATGATCGTCAGCGTGTCCTCGTCAACCGCGGCTGCGTTCCCGGCCCCGCCGAGTCCGAGCGCCCCGAACGCCAGTCCTCCCGCTGCTCCCGCGAGGAGACGGCGTCGTCGTTCATCAACGGTCCCCGTCGATCGCCGGTCGTTCGACATACGAACCAGTACGAAAGGAGATATTTAAGCGTTCATCTCTCGTGTACGTTGTCGTATATATCTCTATTCAACGCTCCTGAATCGGCCGATGTCGAGGGATCACACGTGGTCGTGATTCGGTTCGACCGTGAGCCTCCCCGAGTCAGTTCAGTTTCTGATCGTCGCTCGCCGCTCCGTCCCCGTCGTCGCCGGTCGATGCCGCCGTCTCGTCCGTCGTGGTCGTCTCGTCCGTCTCGGAAGCGCTGCCGAGGATCCGGTTGAGCACGATCGGGACGACGCCGACGATCCCGAGGAGAAGGCCCAGACGAACGAGCAGCGAGGCATCCGTCAGTGCCGTCACTCCGAGGTAGGCGATCGCTCCGACGATGGCCGACGGCAGCACGTACGGGTTTCCTGCGTCCAACATACTCGTCCGTCCCGTCCGGAACCGTCTTAACCGTCCCGTTCGCCGACGTGTCACGTTTCGTTCGCCCGCCCGGGCGCTCGTTCCGGACCGACAGAATCAGGTAGGACTTGTTAGAAGGGACGTACAGGAATGTTCGACAAAGTCCTAGTCGCCAACCGGGGCGAGATCGCGGTGCGGGTGATGCGTGCCTGC
>LFFM01002822.1_pt1 | contig 11239 bp, 9 predicted proteins | sample 643131 | NCBI WGS metagenome assembly LFFM01 (sample SAMN03777445, study PRJNA286221) | soda lake metagenome | biome: soda lake; feature: Kulunda steppe; material: water; isolation source: sample Tc-Br brine of Tanatar trona crystallizer | place: Russia: Kulunda steppe | collected 2011-07
CCGGTGTCGACGACGGCGAGGACGGCGGGATCGGTGTCGACGACGGCGAGGACGGCGGGACCGGTGTCGACGACGGCGGAGCGACGGTCGGCGCCGACGGTGAGAGCGACGGATCGCCGACGGTCGACAGCGTCGCCTTCGAGAACGTCCCGTCGTTCGTCTACGCCCGCGACCGGGCCGTCGACGTCTCCGGAATCGGTCGGGTGGCGTACGACGTCGCCTTCGGCGGGGCCTTCTACGCCTACTGTCGGGCGGCGGAGGTCGGCGTCGGACTCTCCCCCGGGGACGCGCCGACGCTCGCCGACGCCGGTCGCCGGATCAAAGCCGCCGTCGCCGACGACCTGGCGATCGACCACCCCAACGAGCCGGAGCTGTCCTTCCTCTACGGGACGATATTCACGGGCGAGCCGGTCGGTGACGGGGCCGACAGCCGCAACGTCTGTGTGTTCGCCGACGGCGAGGTCGACCGCTGTCCGACGGGCACCGGCGTCAGCGGCCGGCTCGCGCTCGCCGCCGACGACGGCCGGCTCGCCCCGGGCGAACCGTTCACCGTCGAGAGCATCGTCGGCTCGACGTTCACCGGCCGGTACGAGGGGCCGATCGAGTACGGCGGCTACGACGCGGTCGTGCCGACCGTCCGCGGGAGCGCCCACGTCACGGGGAAACACACGTTCGTGCTCGACCCCGCGGATCCGCTCCGGGAGGGGTTCTTGCTCCGGTAGGGGAGGCCACAGCTCGGACGGGTGGTGGCTCCCGATGCACGCTCCGGCGGGTGGTGGCTCCCGTCCTCATCCACGTTTCGACGGAGAGCAGGTCGCTCCGACCGGCAGAAGGGAGGGCAACTGTGGCTCGACAGGGATGCCGTCGGGGGTACACTCATATTGTTAGAGAGCGAACGGAACGCCGGGGATGGGAGCATGACTGACACACTCGTGTTACCCGCACACGGGCTCGAGGAGCCACACGTCCCGGTCCCGTCGGGACACGCGCCGCGGCTCGAAGCCGCGTTCGGCCCGGGTGCGCTGTACGTCTACGAACGCGACAACGCCGAGGCCTACCTCTCCGCGGCGAATCCGGTCGAGGTTCGCCGATAGCCGCGGACGGTCGCGGGGGGCTGTCGATAGCCGCGGATGGCTCACAGACACCCCGTCGGTAGCGACGGGTGGAGCCAGCCGGAGTCGGCACCGAACCGCGACCGACAGCGGGAAGTCCGGCGTGTCCCCAGTGTGACCGTGAGCCGGACGCTGCTGGTCGCCGGGACCGCGAGCCACGTCGGGAAGTCGACGGTCGCAGCCGGCCTCTGTCGGCATCTCGCGGATCGCGGCGTCGACGTCGTCCCGTTCAAAGCTCAGAACATGAGCAACAACGCCCGGGTGGTCCCCCGTCCGGACGGGGAGTACGGCGAGATCGGCGTCTCGCAGTTCGTCCAGGCGCGGGCGGCCGGGATCACGCCGACGACCGACCTCAACCCGGTCTTGCTCAAACCCCGCGGCGACGGGGAGAGCCAGCTCGTCCTCGGGGGCCGTCCCGGCGATCACCTCTCTGCTGGTGACTACTACGGGGAGCGGTGGGAGCGGGCCCGGGAGGTCGCCGAGGCCGCCTACCGGCGGCTGGCCACCGAAAGCGAGGTCGTGATCGCCGAGGGCGCGGGCTCGATCGCCGAGATCAACCTCCACGACCGGGACCTCGCGAACGTCGAGACCGTCCGGTTCGCGAGCCGGCTCGCCCGCGAGGAGGGGGCGTCCGGCCGGGACGTCGGTATCCTCCTGCTCGTCGACATCGAGCGCGGCGGGGCGTTCGCCAGCCTCTATGGCACCCTCGAGTTGCTGCCCGCGGCGCTCCGCGAGCGGGTCGTCGGCGCCGCGATCACCAAGTTCCGCGGCGACGAGTCCCTCCTCGAGCCCGGTATCGAGGAGATCGAGTCCCTGACCGGCGTGCCGATCCTCGGCGTGCTCCCCTACGACGACCCCGGTCTTCCCGAGGAGGACAGCGTCGCCCTGCCGGCGACCGACCGCCGGGCCACCGTCGGCGACGACGACGGCGTTCCGCCCGACCGGAGCGTGACGGTCGCGGTCCCCCGGTTGCCCCGGATCTCGAACGCGACCGATCTCGAGGCGCTGGCCGCCGTCCCCGGGGTCAGGGTCGCGTACGTTCCGGTCGACGACGGGCCCGACGACCCCCTCGCGGACGCCGACGCCGTCGTCCTCCCGGGGACCAAAAACACCGTCGACGACCTGCTCGCGCTCCGGGAGGCCGGCTTCGAGGCGGCGCTCGCGGCCTTCTCCGGCCCGGTCGTGGGCCTCTGTGGGGGCTACCAGCTGCTCGGGGAGCGGCTCCGGAACGCCGACCGCGAGGGCGTCGGCGACCGGGAAACCGTCGAGGGGTTCGGGCTGTTGCCCGTCGAGACGACGTTCGCGGCCCAAAAGCGTCTCGAACGACGGACCGTCGCCGTCGACGGCTGCGGGCCGATCGAAGGCGCTGAGGGGACCGTCACGGGCTACGAGATCCACGTCGGCCGGACGCGGGCGCTCGCGGCCGTCGACCGACCCCTCGAGGAGGGAAGCGCCCGACACGGGGACGTCCTCGGCACCTACCTGCACGGGCTGTTCGACGACCGGTCGGTCCGCGAGGCGTTCGTCGATCGCGTCTACGCGTCCGCGGGCCGATCCCGGCCTGCGGACGACACGGCCAGCGGCCCGTCGCCGTACGACCGTGCGGCCGCGCTCGTCCGCGAGAACCTCGATCTCGAGGCACTCGGCGAGCCGTTCGTCGGCTGAGGGGTTTCGGGTCGGTCGTCGGCTGACGGTCCCCCGGTCGTCGACTGACGGTCCCCCGGTCGTCGACTGACGGTCCCCCGGTCGTCGACCGACGTCCTCAGCCCGGCCCGCTCCGGTAGCTGCCGAGTAGCTCCTCTAAGATGAGACACTCCTGGTCGGTCGGGGAGTAGTGTGAGTCGATAAACCGCTCTGCGGACTCGAAGTCCCCACGCAGGCCGTGTTTGCGGACGGTGATCACCGCCTCGAGGAAGAAGGTGCCGCCGTCGGTTCCGACGCCGGCGGCCGCGCTGGGGTCGATCTCGAGTTCGGCTTTGATCTCGTCGAAGTTGAACGTCTCGGGCTCGTGATCGGGATCGATCAGGGTCAACACGTACTCGGCGGAGAAGCGGTAGAACTCGGATTTGCTCTCGAACATACCGTCTTCGACGAGCGCGTCGATCTCGTCGACCACGTCGTCCGGATATCTGACGGTATCTTTCGCCATACGCCCGATCTGTTCCCGCGAGCTAATTACTGTTGTGGGTCCCACGGCGGGACGCCGCGAGCGGCCACGTCTCGGCGAAACTCGCCTCGTCGGCCGTGACGTCGACGGGCCCCGGACGGCGCGTCGATCGGGGACGGCGTACCGGTCGAGGCCGCGTCGGCTCGTCGCTCGTATCGAGGCTCGAAACGGGACGAACGTTGAAGCCGTCCCGACGGCTCGGTTCGAACGGACACGATCACGTTCGAATGTTCCCCGGCCTCGTCGTCGACGCGCTCCCGTGGTGGCTCGCCGTGGCGCTCGCACAGCTCGCCATCCTCGTCTTCGGGATGGCCCTCGACGAGACGTACGTCAACCGGGCGACGGTGTTCACCGCGGCGCTCGCGGTGTACGTCCACACGCTCGTCGCGAGCGAGGTCGGGGTGCTCGTCGGACTCTACGTCGACGTCGGACTCGTCGTCGGCGCCTACGGCGTCTACGCCTACGTGGTCGACGGCTACGTCGGCAGCTGGTTTCGGATCCTCGCCTTTCTGGTGTACTCGCCGCTGTCGGCGTTGCTGGTGATCCTGGCCGCCGGCCCGACCGCCGCCGGCGTCGAGATCCTCGTCCCCCCGGCGCTCGCGATCGCGGTCGTCGCCAACCTCCGGCTGTCGGCCGCCCTCGAGCCGAACGATCCCTACTACTTCGGCCCGGAGAGTCCCGAAGCGTTCGAGCGGGCCGTCGCCGAAATCGAGGGGGCCGTCGGGACGGTCGAGGGGAGCGAGGGGATGGCCGAGGGGAGCGAGGACACGGCCGAAGGGGACAGATCGACCGCGGGAGTCGAGGGTGGCGGGTCGCCCGCCCGATCCGGCGGAGGCGACCCACCGGCCGCCGGATCGACTCCCTCGGGGAGCCACACCGATCCGACCGAGGCCGGCCGTCCCGGAACCGACGCCGACCGTCCCGGCCCGACCCCCGCAGGCGGCGACCCGACCGAGCGGGGCGTCCTCCCGGAGTTCATGCGCCGGCTGTAATGGGGCTCAGATCGGCACTCCACCGGCCAGGAGCGCCGCGTCGACGAGCACCAACACGGCACACGCGCCGCCGGCGAGCAGGTAGGGGCGACCGACCGCCGCCAGACGGCTCGCCGGGACGTCGCCGTCGAGGGACTCGACGGGAAACCCCTCCGCCATGTAGGTTCCCCAGCCGACCTCCGCGTCCACCTCCCGGCGCGTCCGGAGGACGCCGACCTCGATGAGCCCGTTCATCGTCCCCCAGAGGCCGAGCATCGCGAGCACGAGCCACCCCCGCGTCGTCCCCGTCAGGGCCGAAAGCGGCGTGTACAGCGTCCAGATCATGTACGCGCCGGTGACCGGGAGGACAAGTCCGGTCCACCGCGTGAGGAGCAACAGCCGATGGAGTCCGTCGACGAACGACTCTCGACGCATGACTCCGTCGGCGGCGCGTGGCAAGACGGCGTACACGAAGTACAGCGTCGCACCGGTCCACAGTGCCCCCGAGAGGACGTGCAACACGAACGCGGCGGTCAACAGCACGGCGGTCGTTGGGACGGGGAAGTCATAAATCCGGGCCACGGCGACCGGGCCGAGCCGGGAGCTCGGCCCGCCGTCCGAAACCGGCCGGCCCGGAGGGGACGCCAATCAACTACCTCAAAATTTATTATTTACGCCCTCGAAGTCCGAATCGTCATGGTAGACAGAGCGGAACTCCGCGAGCAGATGATAGACGCGTTCGAGGGCGCAGAGTACCCGATCTCGAGCCCGATGGATCTCGTTCCGGCGCTCCCGGACGGCCCCGGAACGAGCTTCGAGTCGGGCGAGTTCTCGATGACCGCGATGGAGCTAAACGCCGAACTCTCCGGGGGCGAGTTCCCCTACGAGAGCGTCGACGCCTTCGTCGACGACGTGCTGGCCGAACTCGAGGCCGAAGGCCACATCTAGCGGATCTCGAAGGAGGCGACGTCCTCGGTATCACACGCCGGGCAGACGTCGTCCGCCGACTCCAGGGTCGCCCCACAGCGGCGACACTCGTGGACCACGACCGAGCCGTCCGAACGAAACAGCAGCGTCTTTACGGTGTCGATCATTCCATCCCCGTCGGAAGCCTTCTACGGACCGACGTATAGTTCCTCCGACGGTTCATTTCGACGATCGACGAACCCAGTCGGGCGAGCGGCCGCCGTGAGACGGAGGAACGTTTATCGGTATCAGCGACATGGGTCCGGACGAGAGCATGGTCGATCCGAACGGGAGTGGTCGACGGACGCCGTCGGCCGACCGCTCCCGGCGTCCACCATCGTCGTTCGTCGAAGACGCGAACGTGACCGATCCGGGGATCCACGAGGCGTTCGAGACGGAGTGGCCCGACTGCTGGGAGCGAGCGGCGGACCTCCTCGAGTGGGACGAGCCCTACGGAACCGTCCTCGACGACGCCGATGCCCCGTTCTACCGGTGGTTCACCGGAGGACGGCTGAACGCCTCGCATAACTGCCTGGACCGACACGTCGACGGCGGCGCGAAAAACCACGCCGCGATCCGGTGGGAGGGCAAACACGGCGAGTCACGGACCTACACCTACCGGGAGCTTTACACCGCAGTCAACGCCTTCGCGGCCGCCCTGGGGGAGCTCGGGGTCGGAGAGGGCGACGTCGTGACGATCTACCTCCCGACGATCCCGGAGCTGCCGATCGCGATGCTCGCGTGTGCCCGCATCGGCGCGCCCCACTCGGTGGTGTACGCCGGCCTCTCGGCCGATCGGCTGGCGACGCGTCTGGAGGCCGCCGACAGCGACCACCTGGTCACCTGTGACGGCTACTACCGTCGGGGGGACGCGTTCAACCAGAAGCGCAAGGTGGACAACGCGGTCCTCTCGCTGTCCCGGTCGGTCGAGACCGTCGTCGTCGACCGCCTCGGCGGGGCGTTCGAACACGACCTCGCCGACGGCCAGTACGATTACGACACGCTCGTCGACGCCCACGCCGGCACGACGGTCGAGCCCGTCCCCCGCGACGCCGAGGAGATGCTGTTCCTGATGTACACCTCCGGGACGACCGGCGAGCCGAAAGGGGTCGTCCACACCACCGGTGGCTACCTCGCGTACGCCGCCTGGACCGCCCGGGCCGTCCTCGACCTGAAACCCGAGGACACCCACTGGTGTACGGCCGACATCGGCTGGATCACCGGCCACTCCTACGTCGTCTACGGCCCCCTCGCGCTCGGAACCACCACCCTCATGTACGAGGGATCGCCGGACTACCCCGATCGGGACCGGCTCTGGGAGATCGTCGACCGCAACGCCGTCGACGTCTTCTACACGGCGCCGACGGTGATCCAGGCGGCGATGAAGTGGGGCGAGGAGTATCCGGCACGCCACGACCTCTCCTCGCTGCGGCTGCTCGGCACCGTCGGCGAGCCGATCAGCCCCCGTCCCTGGGAGTGGTACCACGAGCACGTCGGCGGCGGGGAGTGTCCGATCGTCGACACCTGGTGGCAGACCGAAACCGGCGGCCACGTCGTGACGACGCTGCCGGCGATAGACGGGATGAAACCCGGCGCGGCCGGGCCCGGGCTACCGGGTCACGACGTCCGGATCCTCGACGACGCCGGCGAAGAAGTCGAGCCCGGCCGGGCGGGCTACCTCGCGCTCGGCCGGCCGTGGCCGGGGATGGCCCGCACGCTGTACGGCAACGACGAGCGCTTTCTCGAGGAGTACTGGCGGGAGTTCTCCGACCCCGAGGACGACGAGTGGATCTACTTCGGCGGCGACGCGGCGGTGGTCGACGCGGACGGCTACGTCACCGTGCTGGGCCGGGTCGACGACGTCATCTCCGTCGGCGGCCACCGGCTGTCGACGATGGAGATCGAGTCCGTGATCCTCGAGGTAGCCGGCGTCGCGGAGGCCGCCGTCGTCGGCGCGGAGGCCACCGGCGTCTACGCCTACGTCAGCGTCGAACGGGGCCACGACGACGAGTCGGCGATCGAGGAGCGGATCAAAGAGCGAATCGAGACCGCGATCGGGCCGATCGCCCGCCCCGAAGCAGTGATCTTCGCGAGCGACCTCCCGAAGACCCGGTCGGGGAAGATCATGCGACGGCTGCTCGAGGACGTCGCGGCCGGCGAGGAGCTCGGGGACACCTCCGCGCTGCGCAACCCCGAGATCGTCGGCGAGATCCAGTCGTCGGTCCGCAACTGCTAGCGTTTCGTTTCTTTTGGATTCCCGAAACCGCTGTGGTCGGCGGAACACCTATACAACTTCACGCCCTCTGTCACGAGCGCATGGGCGTCGAAAGGGCCCGTCCCGACCGGCTCGCCCGCGAGGAGTACGACGCCGTCCTCGACGCTGCGAGCACCTACCGGGAGGTGCTCGTGGTCAGGCTGGCCGGCGAGGTCGGCCTGCGTCCGTCGGAGATGGCACGGCTCCGGCCGGCGGACGTCCGTCGGGTGACCACCGACCCGCCGCGATATCTCCTCTCGGTCCCCGAAGACGACGGTCGAAGGGACGCCTACCTCCCGACCGCGGTCGAACGGGAGCTACGACGGTACGTCCACAGCAACGACGTCGGCGACGACGAACGGATCTTCCCGATCACCCCACGCCGGATCCAGATGATCGTCTCGGAGGTCGCCGAGACGGCCGCCGAACTCCGTGGGCGTCCCGGCCTCGCGGAGCTCTCGACCAGGGAGCTTCGCCGACGGTTCGCGGGCTCGGCGCTGGTCGACCACGGAATCGACCCGCAGGCGGTCAAGGCCGCCGGCGGCTGGCACAGCTTCGAGGCGCTCGAACACTACCTGCCGGCGCCGACCGCCGCCGGAATCGTCGAGGCGTTCGAGCCCCTCGAGAACGGTCCGGCGTCGGTCGACGGTGACCCGGACGACGACAGCGCCGTCCGTTCCCTGCTCGCCGTCGCCGATCGGTGTTCGATGATCCGGCTGGACGAGGAGGGGTACGTCGATCGCTGGAATCGCGGCGCCGCCTCCACCTTCGGCTACCGGGCCGACGAGGTCCTCGGCACACACCTCTCGACGTTCTACACCGAGGCGGACGTCGAGCGGGGCGTCCCGGAACGGACGCTGTCGGCAGCGGCCGACGGCGGCGTCGAGACGGTGGGCCGACGGCTCCGGAAGGACGGCTCGACGTTCCTCGCGAGCGAGGTCGTCGCCCCGATCCGGAACGACGGCGGCCACGGGCAGGGGTTTGCGGCGCTCGTCGTCGACGTCTCCGGAATCGACGCGGGCGACGACCGCGGTCGTTTCGAGCCGAGCGCTGACGGTCGTCCCGACGCGAGCGATCGCGAGCTGACGGCGACGATCGCGTCGATCGGCCCCGCGCTCACCGACGCAGTCCTCGACGCCACGAGTCACGCGGCGATCGAGGCCGGCGTCTGTGAGACGGTCGTCGACTCGCCGCGGTACCCGTTCGCCTGGATCGACCGGCGGACGGTCTCGGGGGAGCGCCCCGAGCGGCGGGCGGTCCGCGGCGTCGATCCGTCGGCCGTCGAGGGACGCCCTGCGGCGGCCGACGGCGACGCGGTGAGCCTCTCGGTCGACCACGACGTCTCGCTCGAGCTTCCCGATGGCGGCCGGTTTTCGGGGGCGATCGCCGCTGTCCCGCTCGTCCGCGGGGGGACGGTCTACGGCCACCTGCGGGTCGGGAGCGACCGTCCGGAGGCGTTCGACGCCGATGAACGCGAGTGGCTCGAGACCGTCGGCCGACAGATCGGAGCAGCCATCACCGCCGTCCGCCGGCGGAACCTGTTGCTCTCGGATCGGCTGCTCGAACTCGAGTTCGTCTGTCGTGACGACGCCGCGTTCCTCACGGAGGTCACCGAACGGCTCGGCTGTCGGTTCGAGCTGGACTCGCTGGTCGCCCTCTCGGAGTCGACACAGCTCCAGTATCTCCGCTTGCTGGGAGCGAACCCGGGAACGGTGTTCGAACTCGTCGCGGACGCCGAGGGAGTCGCCGACTGCCGGCTGATCGAGGGCGGGGACGACGACGCCAGGCTGGAGTTCGTCGTCGAGGACCGCGCGCCCTCGCTGACGCTCGCCGAGTACGGCGCGACGGTTCGCGAGCTCACGGCCGAGGACGGCGAGCTCGTCCTCGTCGCGGAGTGTGCCGCCGACGCGGATCTGCGGACGATCGTCGACGGGCTCCGCTGTCGGTTCCCCGACATCGAGCTCCGTGGCAAACGGGAGGTCGAACGGTCGGTCGGCGTCGCCCGGGAGTTCCGTGAGGGGCTCGAGGACCGCCTCACCGACCGCCAAGAGGCCGCCCTCCGGGCTGCCTACTTCGGAGGATACTACGACTGGCCCAGAGAGAGCACCGCCGAGGAGCTCGCCGACGCGATGGGGATCTCCTCCCCGACGCTGCACAACCACCTCCGGAAGGCCCAACACGAGCTCATCCGGACGTTCTTCGACGCCTCGAGCGTCGACGACGAGGGGCTCTAGGCCTCCCCGGCGGCGATCTAGACGCCTAGGTCGATCCGTCCGTGGGCGGGCCGCCGGGCTCGACGACCGTTCCCGGCGGTCTAGTCCGTCCGCGCTCGACCGCCCGCCAGACATTGTTTCTACCCACAGTTTAGGAAAACATACCGCCGATGGGGGTCGTACCCCCCTTCGTTTTGTACAGCTAGATCCGGGGTTTATGTCGACGATTCTGGATTGGATGGTAGACCATGTCCGGAGAGGACGGCCACACCGACGGCGGTATCGAGGCGCGACTGGACGAACAGGACGTGTTCGAGCCACCGGAATCGTTCGTCGAACAGGCGAACGTCACCGACGAGGGGATCTACGAGGCGTTCGAGGAGAACTGGCCGGACGCCTGGGAGCGGGCGGCGGAGCTGATCGAGTGGGAAGAGCCCTGGGATCGGCTACTGAACGACGACGACGAGCCGTTCTACGAGTGGTTCGTCAACGGCAAGTTGAACGCGTCGTACAACTGCGTGGACCGACACCTCGAGGAGCGGGGCGAGGAGGCCGCGATCGAGTGGATCGGCGAACTCGGCGAGAGTCGAACGTACACGTTCGAGGAGCTCCACCGCGAGGTGACCGAGTTCGCCGCGGCGTTGTACGAGCTGGGCGTCGGCGAGGACGACGTCGTCGCGATGTACATGCCGATGATCCCCGAGCTACCGATCGCGATGCTCGCGTGTGCGCGCATCGGCGCACCACACGCGGTCGTGTTCGCCGGCTTCTCGCCCGACGCACTCGCAGAACGGATGAACGCCGGGGGCTCCTCGTATCTCGTGACCTGTGACGGCTACTACCGGCGTGGCGATCCGCTGAACCACATCGAGAAGGCCCGCCGCGGCGTCGAGGAGGTCGACCGGGACGTCACCTCGGTGGTCGTCGACCGGCTGGGCGACGAACGGGCGGTCGACCTCCGGGCCGACGAGTACGACTACGACACGCTGGTCGCCGAGCAGGCCGGCGCGACGGTCGACCCCGTGACCCGCGACGCCGAGGAGATGCTCTTTCTGATGTACACCTCCGGGACGACCGGCGAGCCGAAGGGGGTCAAACACACCACGGGCGGCTATCTCACCTACGCGGCGTGGACGAGCCACGCCGTCCTGGATCTGAAACCCGAGGACACCTACTGGTGTTCGGCGGACATCGGCTGGATCACCGGCCACTCCTACATCGTCTACGGCCCCCTCGCGCTCGGAACCACCACCCTCATCTACGAGGGGACCCCCGACTACCCCGAGAACGACCGGTTCTGGGAGATCTGTGACGAGTACGACGTCGACGTCTTCTACACGGCGCCGACGGCGATCCGCGCGTTCATGAAGTGGGGTCCGGAGTATCCGGCACGCCACGACCTCTCCTCGCTGCGGCTGCTCGGCACCGTCGGCGAGCCCATCAACCCCCGGGCCTGGAAGTGGTACTACACGCACGTCGGCGACGAGGAGTGTCCGATCGTCGACACCTGGTGGCAGACCGAAACCGGCGGGATGATGATCACGACGCTGCCGGCG
>LFFM01002824.1_pt1 | contig 11232 bp, 7 predicted proteins | sample 643131 | NCBI WGS metagenome assembly LFFM01 (sample SAMN03777445, study PRJNA286221) | soda lake metagenome | biome: soda lake; feature: Kulunda steppe; material: water; isolation source: sample Tc-Br brine of Tanatar trona crystallizer | place: Russia: Kulunda steppe | collected 2011-07
ACGGCCTTGACGCTGAAGTCAAGGCCGTCAAGCACACCGAGAAACGCCGCGAGGACACTGCCAGCGTGAACCGCTTGTTCGTCACACGTGCGTAGAGTGTGGCGTACGCATGGAATGCGGTGGTTCCACGTTTCGCCTCCGAATGATAGAGCCCGTCTGTCTCGTCCTCGTCACCGTAGTAGGGCCGCAGGTGGAGGTCTACGCAGACCTCCACCTTCTCGGGGAGGACGCCGAGAACGTCCTTTTGAAGCAGCGTATTGCCGATTCGTTCGACCGACTCTAAGTCGAACTTCTCGCGGAGGTGGTAGAGAACCGTGTTGTGGTGGGGTGAATCTTCGCTCTTCTCGCAGAGTGTCGAGACCGAGGTCCCGTCGGCGCACGCGCCGACGAGGATCTCATGGACGTCTTCAGAGGTCGTTTCGGCGTTGGGAGCGAGATTGAGCTCAACTTCCTCGTCAATCGTGTTGACGAGGAAGTTAAGAACCTGGTTCTCGTGTATTGAACCGTCTGCTTGCTGGGTCTTGAACACGCCTTCTGCAAGCAGATATCCTTCCGAGTTACTTACCATTTAACGGACGCTCTCCCGAACAACTCGGCGTCGTCAAGTTGCTTTGTGAAGTACTGAGTATCGCTCAGCAGCCCACATCATCGTCCCAATCGCTCCGTTAACCATCGAGGCGATCTCTATCGCCTTGAGTTGCTTGATGTAATAGAGATGTGTATCACCGCCAGGACCGCCGTTTTCGCGGGTCGTTTCCTCGTCGAAGATCCGGATTCCCTGGTTGGCAGCAGTCCCGGTCAATCCAAGGTAACTCTGGGGATCGAGGAACGCGGTATCGTCATACCGCGTTCCGTCGTCCGGTCGGTCGAGATCGATTGCTGGAAACACGAGCTGACAGGGCGCCTCCGTGACGTCCTTAGCTTTTCGTGTGACGTAGCGTTGTTCCGACCGGGTGGAGGAATCACTCTTTTCCTCAGGGTCGAGTGCACGCAAACCGAGCGGGTTGCCCATCTCATGGGCAACCGCGAGGATGCGTTCAGCAGATATTCTGATGAAGGCTTGAGGCCGATTCGAGAACTGGTCGCGCCGGACGCGACCGAGTGTGGTCCGTACCAGTGCGGTTTTGCTTCCAGCGAACTGGTCAGGATCAAAGCCGAGCGTGCCCGCACGCTCGGCAGTTGCGAGATAGTCATAGAGCTCTGTGGTCGTGAAGCCGGGGAGCTCGTTGAAGTAAAACGCCCGTACCATCGGTTCATAGCCGTAGCGAGCGTTCCTCTCGAGTTCGATACTTTTGTAGACTGCGACCTCGATGAAGTCAAATGTACGTACCACCGTCAAAAGGTCCGTGTCTTCATGGATCAATTCCGCGGCCTGATGTTTGAGCCGTCTGATAGCCGGCTCGAACTCGGATGTCTTCTGTGATATCCTCTCGTACTCATCGGTCAGCCAGAGTTAGCCGCTCGCCTCATGCACACAATCTGTCGTTCCGAACTCCTGACTCGGTCTCGTCCGCCTTCTGGGCTTTATTAATCGCGTCACCAAACTCTGTTTCCGATAAATGCTTCACTATTTCAGCCCGACGTGTTGTCTTCATCATGAGCCTACACGCGCCCTGCAGATTCAAACATAGTGCCGACCACTCACGCCGTGTGCGCGAAGCTGGTATCGTGAGTCTAGTAAAATCGGGATGATATGTTACGTCTACAACATCAAGCGCGCCATCAACTAGTGAAATGTGGATCGTAGCGTCAGCTCCTGGCGATTCTACAGAGTAGCCTATCTGTAATGTATCTAAATATACCGATAATACAAAAAGGAATAAGCGTGAGGACCTTTGACCGATTAATTGTATTAATTCCAATCATTTCTTCTATTTCTTCGAATAATTTTATTGACTTATTATGTAGCTCTTCGGATCTATTTGATATTTTATTTTCATAATGTTTGTTATTATATCGATGTAGAATTCTACGGGTTAATTTTTTGCTAGATATATCATCAAACCATATTGGGTCTTCAGTGCCGAGTAATTTTAAAACACTTTCGCATTTGGGATGATAGGAGATTCCAACAACTGGTTTATTATTCTTAGCAGCTAAAATGATACTATGTAATCGAATACCAACGATAATCTCAGATTCTCTTATTATATTCTCTATTTTTCTGTGTTCCAAAAATTCATCTATGATTATTGACTTAGATTCAATTTGATTAGATAAATCTATACAAAATTCCATGTCTGAATGGGTCCCGCCATTGTGAAACGGAATAAGTACAATCTCTAAATCAGTCATTTGACTAATATTGTCCAAAGATAATGCTAATTCTTCTACATCAAATTTTTCACGTGATTTCACGTGCCTTCCACAGACAAGCAAAAATTTTTCAGGCAATTCAACATCTAGTTCCAGCTCTTCATTTTTATTGTTTATATTTTTATTGAAGACTGGATCAGGTATAACTTTTAAACGATTACAATCCTCTAATCCCAGTTTATGCTTACTTTCTTCATCTCTAATTGTTATTACATCCGCAGTTTCTAAATTTTTCTCCCGTAACCAATACTCCTCCCTTGATTTTGCCTGACCAGATCCAACAGAAGTGAAACAAACTGGGATATCTAACAATTTTGCCAAGGATATAATAATACCATGACGAAAAACGAACTTACCCCCAAGCAATGACCCACCACCAATAAACACTCGATCTACCTTCTGTAGACTGGTGATCCATGTAACGGGATCTCGTTCTACAGTTGGTATTGTAGTTTTAATCCCGTGTAATTTTTTTGTTTGGTATGGATCTATAGTAGCGACGTATATTTCTATGTCTCCATAATGGTCTCTAATAAGATGTACTAATGACTGTAAAATAGCTTCGTCACCACAATTTCCGGTTCCATAGCACCCTGTTAATAAAACTTTTGATACAGGTTCTCTTTTCTTCTCCATATTTATTATAGTATCTCGTTCAGCCAACAAGGCTTATTACAAATTCCCTGTCTTCTTCTTCAATCCCAAGCAAAATGAGTGTACTGATAAAAATCGCCACGCCAATAATCCCGCCCACGATAATCGAAAATAACCCATACAATAATTCACCCACAAGAAACATGGATACGGCCGCTACAGCTGATGCTACGATCGGTTTAAAGAACGACATTGAATAAGGATGAATGTTTTCGAAGTGCCATATCTCGATTATTTGTATTATGTTCAATGTAGCGAACACAATGACTGTTGCAATGGCTGCTCCTGTCATCCCAAATCTAATAATCAATATATAATTTAGCACTATATTCGTAACAGCGAATGAAAATTGATTAATAAATAGAATGTTTTGATGTCCTGTCATCATCAACATATAATTACTAGGCCCGGCCACACCATAAAAAATCTGACCAACAATAAATATCACAAGTACTAATGAGCCCGCTGTGAATTCTTCTCCAAAAATGAACAAAAGTTCTTCTCTATATAATGCCATGGTTATACCTAAGAATAAAACTGTAGTAAAACTCCACCGTGTTACTATTGAATAAATCTCTTGCAATTCACCTAATTCATCATTAGAATACAATTTTGATGCGATAGGTGGGAATAATTGATTGAACGCCATGCGTGGTATAGAGAGTACCCCTGTCAAGAGAACCGAAATATTATATATTCCTACAGTCGAAGACGATAGAAATAGACCAATCATAAATACATCAGATTTCTTATAAATTATATCGGATGCATCTTTCAATGTAAGTGGCAATGAGAATTTGTAGAATTCCACTGCTTGATCTCTTTTATTTTTCGTATTTAATGAGGGTTTTAATGGTACCCTGTAGAACATCATAACAAATGCTGTTACAAGAACAACCGAACTGCCAATAACAATTGATGACATCACACCTACGAACCCGAAGCCTAAGACAAACGCGATAGCCACACAAACCACACGGACTAATGGTTCCAAGACATTTCCAATCAGGATCTGAAAGCCTGGAAGTTCAAGACTACGAAATATATTAACTACTAGTTTTATCAGACAGTCAAATATGAGTAATATGGAAAAGAGTTGTAATACTACCACCAATAATTCCATATCAAGTGTATGTCGAGAAATTAACGACGAAAATGAATATAATATAATTGCTACTGACACACTACCGATAGTTGATGTTAAATATGAAAGGGTTAAAATAAATTCTTGTTTAAATCTTTTATTTTTATATTCTGGTAAAAACCTAAGAACCGACTGATTTGATCCAAAGTGAGTAAATGTAATTAATGATACAACAATTGTTTGCGCATACGCATACACCCCATAAGACGTTGCTCCTAATCCTCGAGTCAACAGAATATTCAATACGAATCCTAACCCATTATTTGCTATCTTCCCAAAAATAAATAATGTTGCACCATGGAATATAGATTCCAGTTCTTTATTTTTTGATTGATTTGTGTCTTTGATCCTACTTTTATCGTTTTTTGAACTCATGAATTATATATATATATATAACCAAGATTATTAGAGTTATAATATATACTATTTTATGCGATATCATCTATTAGCCGTTGGAGAGCCAACCGAAAAGATGCCTTTCGAGATTCGCTATCGAAAGTACTTCCCTGAGAACGAGCTATCAGCGATAAATCCTCGCGCATTGACTGACTCACATTGAAATAATTATTTATTCCAGTTGCAATATCATCGACAGTTGGTTTGACAACGAGTTCTTCATCTAATCGTTCAACCACTGTCTTGTTCCCCGTAGTCTCTGTAACTACTGCTGGAAGTCCTGCTCGAAGGGCTTCTAAAACACTCACTGGGAAGTTGTCCATCCTTGAAGGTTGCACATAGAGTGACGCTGATTCCAGTGCTTTTGATAAGTCGTCTACGTAACCGAGGACATCTACACCTGAAATATTGTCTAACGACGGCGGATAGCCATTTCCAACAAGTTTGAGCCGGGCAGAAGGATGTTCCTGTCTGACTTGTTCCCACGCATCAACAAGGAGATCTTGGCCTTTATATTTAGAAAAAGTTCCCACAGTAACAGCTATTTTATTATTCATATTCGGGTTTGTTTTACCCAGTTCCTTGTAAATATCTGGCTGTATATATGGATTAGCTACATATGATGGTTTTTTTGAGAGTATTTCGGAGGTGTACTGTTTTGAAAAATCAGATACCGAAATAAAACCATCAATGTATTTATTGAATATAGATTTTAATCCGCCCATCCCAAATTTAGATATCACGGTATTTAATATCGATTCGTGGTTATATGATGAATTTTGGAGTTTGTACAAGGCCTGATCGCCAGCCAAATATATTAGCTTTTTTCTTTCTGCTATTTGTGATGAAAATGAGCCATATAAAGCTCTGGTACCTTCAGCAATATAAACATCATATTCGGATAATAATAAACCGTTTATTATTTCTTCAGGAATCGAATGAGTTAATCCAGTCCAGTTTAGAGAGTAGCGGTCAAGACTGAGGAGGTCAGCACCAACTGCCTCAGCAAATCCCTTATGAGCAGGATGAGGGGCACTACCACGATAAACCATCGCAACATCAGTTGCGAATATATCATTCATAAACTATACACTTGCAAGTGTATATATAATTGTTTTGGAGCGATCTTTTCTTTTTCTATGGTAATTATATTAGATGTGGTGTTAATTTATGTACTTTCGTAAATGGTATACTGGCTGTTTGTGAATATTCGGTTATCCTGCTCTAGCGCTGAATTTGATCCAAGAAATTCAATATCACGGCCACCAAGGACACGCAAGTCAAGATCTGAGTCGACGTAAACCCCAGATCGAACGCCGAGATGATTGAATACATATAATTGTCCCGATTCAAGTTCAGTTTGATTAATCGTCACTCCCGCTTGAGTAGTGGAAGATTTCAGAGGTAGGTCGTGATGTGGTACATTCATCGTGAGGACATCTTGTTCAATCATAGAATTGGTCCACTCAATACCATGATTATTCGGTTCTGTTTCGTAGTCTCGCGCATGGGGGATTTCGTCACTTAGCGGTGACAACGCGATTCCTGCAATCGGTGAGGCAAGAAACATCACTGAAATAAAAAACAGTATGCCGAAGGTGAAAATCTCTTTTGAGCTGATCGGTAACTGATGAACGATCGTTACAAGTGCAACGACAATCATAATATTGATGCCGAATAGTGCGAGAAGACCATATATTCGTTGAATCGGTATATCAAGCGCATTAACAAATAATCCGAACCCAATCAATCCGAAGGCAAAAATAATCCAGCAAAGTATCATATCGAAATCGAACTGACCACGTTGAAAAACAATCACAATACCAAAAACGGACAATGCAAAAATGATCATTTCACTGCTTGTGGATAATATCAATGTTTGTATCTCCATTTCGGCATATCGGCCGCCACCAGAACCGCCGGGAGTCACCTGATCACCGACAAGGCCAAAGAAAGAAATAACAGATAACAACGATCGGCCAAGTCGATTGACTATACCACCTCCTATATAAATAGAGTACGCAAAGAGCGTTGTTATCAGTCCAACAATAAATATGGTTGGGAAGGTATTTGGCAGATCGTCACGCCCTAAATTCATATAATTAGATAAATTAATTAACACATTAAATAGCATAAATGATAGAATTATGAATATTGCAGCACCAGTGCTGAATGTGTGTCCAGTTACAAGCGCGGTGAAGGTGACCAAACTGATTATCTGCCACGGAAGTCGATTTTCATGCCTAAAAATGAGGTAGACAACAGTAATAATAACAATTATTATCATAGCTCTGAAGAAATTATTTTTGTGTGGTAGAAATCCCCTATTGAGAGTAAAGCTGATAATAGAGAATATTAGTGCAGAATATAGGGAGATATCCGGGGAAATGTTTGGGAAGACCCTATCCAGAATGCCAATAAGTGGTATCGCTAGAACCAGCAATAAGGTCGCAAGAAGGGCGTAGGTAATTTCATACGGAAGATTAAGGATTTCGACCGCTTGGATGATCATAATTAGTTGCGTTGGAGTGTTTGAGTACGGTATTCCATCAACGATGTATCCAGCCTCATTAGATTGCCTAATTCCGTCTAATATTCCCGAGGTGTCGGTACTGGAGATACCGGCTGGAAATGCGAGCTGGCTGCTCCAGTACGTGACGAATGTAACAATTACCAACTGGATAAAGATTTGCGATCGGGGCTGTCCACGGTAGATTTGGTAGCCAATATAACCAACAACCGCTCCGAAAAAGACGTAGTGTATCGTGGGTCTAGTCCACGTTGTCACGTGGTAACTCACGAGGACGCCAGTAACGTACAGAGAGGTGACGATGCCGTTGATCCGCCAGTCAATCGGATCCGAGCGCGAAGCGATCCGCACTTTGTACTGGTCAGAAGGTATTACAACCGCAAGGATACCTCCGAGGAGGACTCCGATTGCTGGTCCAACGAACGGTCGTAGTTCTAGTTGAATCGTGAGAAGAACTACGCCAATAGCGAGAGCTAAAATTAAGTACTGAGATTGTTGCCGAAGCGTTGGAATGATTTGTTGGTGAATCACAGTTTTAAATGGAATCCATACTGGATTGTATTGAATATAACTGATTCCGGTACGTGGTGTCCATCCTAAGTTGAGTTCTTGCTAGCCAACATATTTTATTTATACCCAAGGTGTTCCAACCGCTCCTCAACGATGTCCGAACTGTGTCCGACTTTGAGATCCATCGCAAGCGCATCCTCGTGGCCAGCCATGAATTCTTCAAGTTTGGTCTCCAAGTCGGTGACATCCAGGGTTTCGTACTGGTTATTCATCTCGTCTTCATCGTGATCAAGCTGGTAGTATTCGTTGCGGACAACCGTCCCGTCTGTCCGATCGTATGTTCTGATCAGTTTCTCGCTGGGTGTCCGAACGGTACACTGGAACGTGTCATTCGATGGACGTGGAGTCATCATATACGCAGTTCGTCCTGCCTCAAGCCGATCGCCATCCCAGTGTTCGGGTATCGAAACGCCAGCCTGATCGAGTAACGTTCCTGGAACGTCGATCTGCCGAACAGGCTCCGAAACGTCCCTCTCACCGATATTTTTGGCAAAGAACGGCACCCGTACACACTCGTCGTACAGTCGTTCGTGACCGTAATGGCCGTGATCGAACTCGTCACCGTGATCCCCGATCGTCACGACGGTTGCATCGTCACTGATGAACTCGAAGAGAGTCGCCAGTTCCGTATCAACTTTTTCGACACATTTCTCGTAGAGACGACGCTGTGTTTTCATGTGTTGTGCCGGTGTCTCGTCTCCGTTGCGCTGATAACTGAGGATCGATCGGTACGATTCAAAGAACCCGACATCGGTTCCGTGACGCAAGCCGGGATAGTAGGGTTTGTGCGGTTCCATCAGATGGACCCACAGGAAACGGGGACCGGACTCTTGCCGATACCACTGTTCGGCACGATCGAGAACGTCGGCCGCTGGAACTCGTTTCTGCAACAATGCCGTTCGATAGCCACGGTTCAGCCACTTCTTCAGCGAATTGGAGTACCACTCCTCGTCCTGACCGGAAAGCCCACCGTTCCAGAACTCATCGAACCGATCGCGCCATTTGCTGAGGTATGGGTTAAACCCGAGAAACGCACCTGTACTGTAGCCGTTGTCGCCGAGAAGGTCGGGAAGCGACGACACATCGTTGTGGACGAACCCGTCCGTATCGTACACGTTCGTGTAGTACGAGCCGCTAAGAACGGCCGGGAACACCCAATTGGTCGCTGCACCTGCGGTGATAGCCTCTCCTTGGATTCCATCTTGGAACTGGGACGTGACTGTCGACAGGCGGTCTGTCGTATCGTAGCGAAGCGCATCGATCGTGACTAAGATGATATCGTTGGTCATGTATTCTATATTGTAATCAACATTGGGGGTATGTTTCGAGTTCTGGTTCAGGCGTATCCGAGATCCTCTAGTCGTTCGTGAATCGCTTCGCGGTCCGAACCAGACAGGACTGGATCGACTGATTCTCGTTTCTCTGGCACAGGTGTGTTGGCCCCGAGATAGTCCAGCAGTGTCGGCGTAATGTCGGTGTGTCGTTCGAGATCGAACCCCTCGGTTGCACCCCAGACACCCTGTGTGGTATCGTGATCCATCCGCATTTCCTTGTCGAACCGGTAGTCGGAAGATGGACGCATTCCGTGATCGGATAACACTAACGTTGCATCCGGATCGATCGCGTCCACTACCTCGGCAGTGAGTTCGTCGATGAGTTCGTAGGAGTCAGAAATAATATCCATATCACGCGTTGCATGCATGATATCGTCGAGTCCCCGAAGCATCAGGAACCCGAACTCGATAGGTCGGTCGTCCGCCGTCTCCTCGTAGAGTTCGACGTATTTCCGCGCATTCGCCGCCATCCGCTCCTGGTGTGCGGCGCAGTACGGCTCTTCTTCGACCGATGGATCGTTGACTGGAGAGTTCATCTCGACGTAGTATCCGACGTCGCCGCCGTCGTAGACTGTCTCTTCCAGTCCGCTCGGATATACAACCGGATGTGACGCTTCGCTCTCTTTCGGAGCGGGAATGCCTGAAACCACGACCCCGTTCGTTTCCCACGTCGGATACGTCAGAGGAAGCCCATATATAAGCCCCTCTCCATCGAGATATTCCCAGATACGCTTGTATTCGATATCTGTACTATCGATTTTTTTTCCTTTTTCCCCTTTCGTGCCGGCCCCAACAGAACCGAGTGCCCGTCCGATCAAGATCCGTCGAAGCAGCGGTGGAATCCACTGCTGGGTTGCAGTCCACTTGATCGGTTTGGAGAGCGGTTTGTCCGAGTACGGCCCGTAAACGAAGCCAAGCATCCCATGATCGTCAAACGACGCGCCAGTCGAGATCGTCGTCCACGCGTTCGCACTGCTGATATATCCAGCTTTGTCGAACGGATATTCCGGAAAGAGCGTGTCCCTATGTGGGAGTGATTCCCAGAATGGGAGATCACACTCTTTTAAGTGCTTATTCGTGGCTGCATCCCACCCGACAACTAACAATTTCATGATTCTACCAGTTACTCACCTCTATTAGAACTACCGGATTGTATTCATAATAAAGCCGATCGGTACACACGATCGACAGTCGCTGCAATTTCTTTCCAGTCATGGTCTTCGGCCCACAATCGGGCGGTATCAGCTAACGATTGATGCGTGCTCAAGTCATCGAGTACCAACTGCATCTTCGAGGCGAGTTCGGTCGTATCGCCATTCGGAACAAGATGCCCTGTTTCCCCGGCGTCAACTGCTGTCGGAATCCCACCAACGTCGGTCCCAATCACCGGCGTTTCACATGCCATTGCTTCCATGAATACGATCCCAAACCCTTCGTATTCCGACGGAAGAACAAAAAGATCGACGGACGAATACAGTTCCGGTAACTCCTCGTCGGGGACGAACCCAAGAAACCGGACACGATCGTCAACTCCGAGCTCGATCGCCAACTCTCGCAACGGGTCTTCGAGTCGACCGGTTCCCCCAATCAGCAGTTCCGCGTTGAGATCATCGAGTTCGGCAAACGCCCGGATCGCTGTGTCGATCCCCTTACGCGGGTCCAGCCGACTGAGGACGAGGATCGTGCGTCGGTCCTCATCGACCGCTGGATGCAAATCATCCGTCGGCTGAAACCGATCGGAGTCGATTCCGGGTGGGACAGTGATGAGTTTCTCTTCGTCGAACCGGTACAAATCCCGCAACTGCTCGCGCGTATGGTCGCTCACCCCGATGATCCGATCGGCCCACCGCCCGGCGAGCGCGTCCATCACCACGTTAATCGGGTGGAAAACGTACCGGAACAGGTAGTCCGGTGGGCTCTGTGGATCGACAGATCGCGCCTCGTCGTAAGAGGTGCCGTGACTCGTTAGCACGAGCGGCGCCTCAAGGTTCCGAACGAACAGCGGCCCAAACGCGAACGTCGTTGCGGGCATCAGTGTGCCGTGAATAACATCGTACTGACTAAAGTCGATCTCTCGCCGACAGGCAATACTGAAGTACAGCGTCGAAAATACGACTAGTGGGCGTGTCTTCGTGAGTCGCGTAACAGTAACATTCTCGTGTGTCCACGGCGTCTCTTCCTCGTTTGAAACGTGTTGCGTATAGACGTCGACCCTGTGGCCCCGCTCTCCGAGCGCGTTCGCAAGTTCGTACGCGTACGTCGCCCCGCCGCCTGTCCGCGGCGGATAC
>LFFM01002825.1_pt1 | contig 11228 bp, 11 predicted proteins | sample 643131 | NCBI WGS metagenome assembly LFFM01 (sample SAMN03777445, study PRJNA286221) | soda lake metagenome | biome: soda lake; feature: Kulunda steppe; material: water; isolation source: sample Tc-Br brine of Tanatar trona crystallizer | place: Russia: Kulunda steppe | collected 2011-07
ATAATGGAAACCAAGAGCTCTACGAGCGGCGACTGCAAAAACTCCCTCGTCAATACCGGGTAGCTTACCGCGCTATGCCGCGTCGTATCCAAAATTTTGTGAAAAGCGAATTGTTGAAAGACCGTTTCGAACAGCAAGCATTCAGAGCGTTTTCGAGGACGAACCCGACGGTGTTAAAAACGCTTGCGAGTGGAATTTCAGATCTCGAACACCAACCCGGAGAAATGATGATCTTACTCCGAGGGACTATAGCACGGTACCAACTCGGGGTTGAGACGACACCCAACGACGAGTTGCTCTGCCTTGACGGGTATTTCACACAACGAGCTGAATCGATACTCTGGCGGGAACCTGGTAGAGAATTTTCTCTAGAGGCATACCTCAACGCAATTCCAACGCCGTCACTCCTCATCTACGTCAAGGCACCAGTAGGCACATGCCTTGATCGACAGCGGGACAGGAGAAGGGTTGTGGGGTCACGGCCTTGGGTGGAGGACGTGGAAACGGCACAGACCCACCTTCATGAGTTGTGTGCTAACATCGCGGACGCTCAACGAACGCGGACAACAGTAGTTGAGGTGGAAAACAACGGTAGCGTTGATGAGGCTGTCAAGCGTGTTGAATCTGCCATCCAGAGAGCGCAATCAGCCGATATGCGTGCAACCAACTCGTTCTAGTTTAGTCAAGTTTAGTCATTGTGGCAGGTGTATTCTGTGAACTTGACTTCGGTTTGTGACCTATTCCGACGTGCGTTTGATTGCTTATTAACAAAAATTTTCGCTACTCCATATTCGTCTTTGGCTAAGGGACGGACCAAGTGACTGCGGAGTGTATCGAGGAGAGTCTTTGAGAGGAACGGGGAGGCGCCTATCGTCCACCAAGACGTCCCATCTTCGCGAATCATGCGTCAGCTTACTGTACTGTTTCCCTCCGGGTTCCTCGAACGCCGTTACGAGACAAGAGGCGGAACACGGTCTCGGCCTGATCATATCTCCATACTGGCTGACATTCTGGGGTTCGATCCACCGTGGGGTCAAAAATATCCAGTTTCCTACATCAATCGGCACCGGTCAACAGTAGCTGTTCCGGTAACGATGTCCTGATCTGCCTGCTACTCGATCTTATTTCTGAATATCTTCAAACGATAGTATCTCTTCACACCCGAAATTGGGACACTTCATAGTTCGCTCCTTTTCAAGGACGTTCTCCGCGACGATCGTTCCGCAGTTCACACAAGTGAGTGTCGTAATTTCCATTGTTACAATCGTAGGTTCGAGTCTTCACCGACGACGAGTCGTCGGCCTTCCGGTTTTTTCTCTAACCCGTTCTTGATGTCCGTGCCTTGGCCGATGAGGCTGTCAATGATCTTATCGTGTGTCTTGATCGTCGAATCACCAACCACGACGCTGTTTTCGATGTGTGTGTTCTCGATCGTTGAGTCCGGCCCGATCGAAGTATAGGGACCAATATATGTTCCCCTTTTAATTACTGTGTTCGCGTCTATGGAAACGGGGCCGCGGACGACTGCTCCTGATTCTATCGTGGCCGACTCACGAAGATCGATTTTTCCCGCCGTTTCCGCTCCCTCTTCTATGGTCCCGTCGACTGAACTGTCCAAATTGTTGAGTAACAGACGGTTTGCTGAAACGATATCTTTGGGCTTTCCAGTGTCTTTCCACCAGTCTTCAACGGTGTGTGAATCGATCCGTTCGTTTTTGTCAATTAGCCACTGGAACACGTCCGTGATTTCCAGTTCTCCTCGCCAGGATGGACTTATTTCCTCTATTGCCTCGAACGCCACCGGAGACAGGACATATATGCCAATGATCACCACGTTGCTTTGCGGATCATCGGGTTTTTCGACGATATGGACGACGTTTCCATCATCATCCAGTTCAGCGACTCCGAACTGCTCTGGATTTTCCACCCGTTGGAGGGCGACGCCACCGGCGTAATCGCCCTCTTGGAAGCTTTTGATCAGTGGTTCGATCGGTTGCCTGATTACGTTGTCACCGAGATATATAACGAAATCGTCGTCACCGATGAAATCTCGCGCACACCCGACCGCATGTGCGATACCCAGCGGATCACCTTGAAAAATATATGTTATCTCGACACCGAACTCCGAACCATCTCCGAGAAACTGCTGCACCTCCTTTTGTCCCTTGTTTCCGAGCACGACACCGATTTCAGTGATTCCAGCCTCTTTGAGGTCTTCAATTGCGTACTGGAGCACGGGCTTGTTTGCGACGGGAATGAGCTGTTTTGGGCCCGTATGAGTGATCGGCCTGAGACGACTGCCCGTTCCGCCCGACAATAGAATCCCTTTCATTTTCGATCACCAACGGATCTCTGCAACGCCGGCTTTGTCTTCCGATCAAGACTCGTCGCCCCCTTTGTCGACTTTTTGATTGACTCGGTCCGTTGCTCACTGTCTGGTGACATCCTAACTGAATCTCTTCCTACGTATTCATTACTAGTCGCCGTATAAATGCTGGAACGAACTCATCCGCTCTCGGGATATTTTACGATCGTTTAATATAACTACTCATCAGTAGTTAGGATCTGGCTAAACAACCAGCAGGTAACGCACTATGTCCCCGAAATATGAGTAACGCTTCGCTGTAGGAGAGTGCTGATACTACCGAGTTGTCGCTGTCGAGTTGAAGAGGACACGGAACCGCTGACGCGGTGCCCGGAACGGATGATTCCGCTCGATGTGTCTGTATCGAAACCGGTCGCAGTGGACCTGCTCCAACGATTTCGCTAGCGTGACGGCGATTCCTGTTCTCGCTGCCGTTCCGTCCGATCGGTCAGAAACGGTTGCTATGGCCACTTCCAGTGGTATTTTTGCAAGGATTGCGGCGTGCGTTCAACGATGAAACTGGCACGATCTTCGCTCGTTCGAAGATCGCGCTCTTGTGATCCCTCTCGACGCGGACGCGAGACGTATGGACGCGATAAACAACCCGTTTTTGTTCTCGTGGATCGCGTCACCGAGAACGGTACATCACACCGGCGAAATCCGAAACCACATCGGGGCATCTCCCAAATCACTTCATGCGGTATTTCCGAGCGCTCCAACGCAACGAAAATTTCCCGTAAACCCGAACGAGAAGGGTTCGAAGGGGCGCCATCAAAGCTGCTCTATGAAATCAACAGTTGCTACACAAGAGCGTTTCTCGTATTCGTCCTCCAGAAAAAAGCCCAAGCCGATCCGTTTAGAAACGTTATAACTATTCCCGAATATATAGTCATATAATTAACATGCCATTCGAATTTTCCGATACCGAACTACGTGGTCTAAAAATAATCAAACCCACCGTATTCAAGGACGACAGAGGACAGTTCATGGAGATGTATAAACGAGAGCCATTCACGGAAGCAGGGATCGAGGTGGAGTTCGTACAGGATAATTGCTCCAAGTCGAAGGCGAACGTTCTACGGGGGCTCCACTATCAGCGAGGAGACGCTGCACAAGCAAAGGTCGTCCAGTGTTCTGAGGGCACCATTTTAGATGTCGTCGTGGATCTCAACACCGAATCCGACAGCTTTGGACGATCGAGATCGCTAATTCTCTCCGAACATAACAACAGGATGGTATACGTTCCTCGAGATTATGCACACGGGTTTCTTACGCTGAGCGATACTGCAACGGTTCGATACAAGGTTGACAATGAGTACAGCCCAGACGACGAGGGAGGCATAATCTGGGATGATCCGATGCTGGCAATTGACTGGCCAACTGATGACCCGAAACTGTCCGAGAAGGATACTACTTGGCCGACGCTTGAAGCAGCTATCGAGAGCGATCTGGTATTTTAGCCGAATCAAGGAACGCGGACAATCGACAGGCACGGTGAACGTCTGCGTACACGCCCGTGTGTGTGTGAGGGGCTCGCAGCGTTATTCCGTCGGGCGATAATACTCGATCGTCTCGGTGATCCCCTGTTCGAAGGACCACGATGGTTCCCATCCCATCTCCTCTAGCTTACTTGTGTTTAGTGCATATCGTTGATCATGTCCCGGTCTGTCCTCGACGAACGTGATCTGCTCCCGATCTGCCCCAACGGCATCAACGATGATCTCGGCCACGTTCAGGTTCGTCTTTTCCTCTCCCGTTCCAACGTTATACACTTCTCCAGTCTCACCACTCCGGAGCACGCTGTCCAGTGCTCGGCAGTTGTCCTCCACGTAGATCCACTCCCGAACGTTTGAGCCATCACCGTAAATTGGGAGTGAATCTCCTTGAGCCGCGTTCCGGATGAGTTTGGGGATGAGCTTTTCGTGATGTTGCCTAGGACCGAAATTATTGCAGGTTCGTGTAATTACCACCGGGAGATCATACGTCTCTTGGTAACTTTTCACAAGTAGGTCAGCACCCGCCTTTGTTGCGGCATATGGATTCCGTGGATCGAGCGCGTCCGTTTCCCTGAACTTGCCGTTGAGGATCTCTCCGTAAACCTCATCGGTGGAGACCTGAAGAAATCGATCGATTTCTGCATCAACCGCCACGTCGAGAAGTACCTGGGTGCCCTCTACGTTCGTTTCGACGAACGGCTTTGAGTTTTCGATCGATCTGTCGACATGTGATTCAGCTGCAAAGTTCACGATGAAATCAACCCCTTCAACGAGGTCGGAGACCAACTCGCGGTCACAGATATCGCCTTCAATGAATCGATGACGGGGAGTGTCGAGTGCCTCTTCGAGATTTTCCCGCGATCCGGCGTAAGTCAACGCATCGAGGGTGGTGAGTTGGACGTCGTCGTATGTCTCCAGCATGTAATGGACGAAATTCGAACCGATAAAACCAGCACCACCTGTGACGAGAATGTGCATATCTGACGTGTCTCGGTAAACCATTTTTATATGAGTGGTCTAACTGGCAGAAACGGAGCAACCGGATTCGAATGAGGTGCTTCGTTTAACATGGGTATAACGTCGGGATCATAACGTTGTTGAGACGCGTCCGATGGTGTAGATGACAAACATCGGGACATATGCACAGAATTTACGATACCACGCCCGCGCTCGCACGGTCACGTCGTGTGAGCGCTCCCCACGAAGAGCACTTTCGGTCATCAACCATGTCGCCCATTCCATCGTCAAACCGTACGGTGTGGGCGTGACCGTACGCCGCGTACAGTCAGTGACGAATCATCGGTCGACCGTCGTCACGAAGCTACTCACGGAAGGCGTTCTTATCGTCGTGAATGAGTCCACCAAATCCGCCGCATTCGTTATTCGTATCGTTCGATCTGACCGTTTCCGGTGGTGGTACGTGGGACCCGTCCGTTCGAAGCATGTTCCATCGATCGACCCTCGTCCGGAGATAAGCAGTTGCTCCGCGTTTCGTCGCAGTAACGCTGCCACACCCACATCTTGATTCGGTCAACCGCCTCGAATAGCGGCGATAGCTTCGGAATGTCGTCCGGGTCGAGCTTTGAGCCACGATAAATCACATCCACCATCCCGGCACGATGGACGATCTCACCGTGGTTTCGATCCATCTGATTCAACGTCTACGGCGAGATACGCCGATTCATCGGTGCTATTTTCTAACTATTCATCATGAAACCAACCACCGGTGTTCATATACACGTCTTAACTAAACGAACATACGGCGTACGTATGTCTATGAGCGCTCTTATTTCGGTTGTCATTCCGACGTACTACCGAAACGAGCTTCTCAAAAACGCCATCGATAGCGTGCTGTCTCAGGACTACGAGCCGCTGGAGATCGTCGTCGTTGACGACTCCGGAGAAGGGAACGCCGTACCTGTCCTGGAACGGTACGACGATGTCGAATCGATCATTAGGGAAAAAAACGGCGGATGGGCAGCCGCCTACGAAACGGGGATCAAAGCAACGAGCGGGGAGCACGTTCACCTGCTTGACGACGACGATGTCTTACTCGATGGAAAGATTACGAAGACTGTAGATGTGGTTTTAAATGAGCCAAACACCGGCGTCGGATATACTGGTGTCACGCAGGGGGACGGAAGGCATGCTCCCGATCCAGCGATGTCCGGAAACGTACTTGAGTCCACTTTGCGGTTCGAGACGTTCCCTTGCTATACTAGCTCAATGCTTATCGATCGGGACATACTCATTGACGTGTTACCACTCCCGGATCTCCCGGCCGCAAACGACGTTAATCTCATGATAGAACTATCCAGCAGAACGGAATTCAATTATGTCGACGAAATTCTTGTAAAAAAAGGAGAAGAACGGAACCGAATGTGGTCAGGTTTTGACAAGTTCGATGGAACAAGGCGTGTCGTTGAGATTCAGGACCATCTGTACGATCAGTATCCGGAGATACGCCGGAAAGTGCTTGCGGACGTCTATTATCAAGAAGGGTTTCATAGATTGCGAGACAAATCTTGGACGCCCAAGACTATCGGATGCTTTGCTCGGGCTACCAGACACGCAACTACCACTTCCGATCGGGTCAAATACGGGTCCCTTCTGTTCGCATCGTTGTTCGGGCGGCCGGGGGTCAAGGCTGCGCAACGCGCGAACGATTATTTCTGAGAGCGGTGACATCTCGGTACGACTCGCTAAACGGAACGAATGTAATAGCTGCCGTACCCGAATATCGCCTCATAACGACTTCGTAACTAAGTTCTCGTCCGTGTGATCTCGACAAGAGAATGTTTCACGTTCCGCGACATTTCGCCCACACCCCTCTGAAACTGAGTGATACTGCAGAAGTTCGGTACGAGATCGACGATGACCATGAGCCAAATAAGAGTGGTGGTATGATCCGGAATGACCAAACGTCGGCCATTGGCTGGCCGGTCAAGGATCCGATCCTGTCGGAGAAAAATCCGAATTGGCAAGCATTTGAAACCGCCGCCGAGAGGGACTTGGCGTTCCAAGTATGAGATCGGCGATATCGCTTACACGCGGAAAGGCATCCGAGCTCGCTAGCGCTACGACTAACAAAATCAGGCGGGATGGAGTGCTTAGTTTTCTCAAGGCGTCAGCGGACAACCTGTGTTATTCATCAACAATCATTTCTTTTAAAATTCTATTCGATTCGGTGACCCGTGACGAACTGATCCGGCGGGCAAAGCAGAGCGATCGGTATTGGGAATATGGCTCCGCTGAGAAAGTCGAGATACAGAATCAAGAAACCGGACGCACTCCTGATCTTTTTACCGAACATTCGGGTTTGTACGACGTGGAACGGCCATTCGTTTGTGAGCTGGACGGCGGGTACCTGATCAACTCAACGCACCCGTTCGCATTGACACGCGATAGAGAAGTAATCATGGAGTCGGAGAAACCGACGTACGGTCCCCGAAAAAACGCTACTCAGCCCGATACACCATTCCATAGCCGTATAGAGTATACGGAGGGAGCAAGCAGTCGAATGAGACAGTTATGTCGGGGATACGCTCGGTCACAAGGTTGGTTTCATGAACGAACGCAATTTGAAACGGTATTTCCACTAACGTTCGGAGGAGACAACAGCTATTATCACTGGCTACTGGACAAGCTACCGACAGTTCGAGGACTCAGACGATATGAAGAGGTCACGGGGCGTGAACCAACCGTTGTTGTAGATTCGAATCTACCAGGCTGGATTCAAGAGACGCTCTCTCTCGTCGGTGTCGATAACGTCGTGCCGTTGGACATGCCAGTTGTGAAAGCTGACCGGTTAGTCGTTTCATCATGTCGCGAAAGCGTCCCGAGAAATCAGTTGGTGTATGAACCTTCGAGAGAGGATATCACATGGCTAAATCGTGAAATGAAGTCACGAGCGCCATCCACTTCCACGGAACAGCCTGACCGGATCTACATATCGAGAAAAAACGTTTCGAACCGTGGACGGAATGTGACCAATCAAGAGGAGCTGGAGAGTGTGCTTGAGGAGTTCAACGTTGAAACATGTTCACCGGAAACACTCTCCGTCGCCGAGCAGATCAGACTCTTTGAAAATGCGGATCTGCTCATGGGACCACACGGTGCGGGGTTGACAAACATGATCTTCTCGGAAGATACCTGCGTTATAGAATTACTCAACAAGGAATACCCCACCTTTCAGCACTTATCACAGCTCTGCGGCCATGAGTATCAGTATTTACGATGTGGCGTGGGAGGTGGTCATCGTAGCTCCATCGAAGTAGATACTGCTGATTTGAGAGATACGTTAGCTAGTTTCGATGGGCTAACCACCTCCAGTCCCTGAAACCCGTCCAATCCCAAGCTTTGGTAGGTTGGAATTTCATATCACTTGGCGGTTCCCCGAGTGAAGTTCGACGATCCGACTAAGATGGCGACACGCGACCGGCCTAATCAACTGTCACTACTATTCACTGCCGGAAGAAGGACGGACCCCGGCCAACAGTTTCGGTCTTTCCCTGCATCAGTCAGATCCGCATTTGCTACTACACCGCATCAACCGCACTTCGACAATCCACGCTTGATACGGACGATCGGCCTCGTCGCGGGACGAACTCAAAGGTTCGGTTGAAACCGCCTTGTATCACTTTCAGGCTAAGCTTGACGCCTGGCTCTCAACACCGGCAACCGGTTCGAGAAATCTTAGGTACTGATCCCTACGGACGAGCGACTCATCTTTCGACGGTAAGTGAGCATTACCCTCCTATTACTCTTTACCGTACCCTCCATCGGATGATTCATGTCGTACGGTTCGAGAGCGAAGTCGGAATCGATCGTCTTCCTGAGTGATCTCGGTTGTATCCTGCCGTTTGCCCTCTGGGCGGTCGCTAGTTCCTTCGGTGACTTCGGCGGAGTGCCCGGACGGGGGGCTCTCGGCGTGTTCGCGATGCTCTTCGTCCCGGGGTACGCGTTCGCCGCAGTGCTGTTCCCCGGCGCAAACCGGGGTGGCGGCTTCCTCGATCGAAACATGCGAAGCGGCGGTTTCGGCCGGAACAAGGGCGGCACGGAGCGCAGAGATGGGTCGATCACCGTCGTCGAACGATTGCTTCTCGCCGTCGGTTTGAGCGTCTGTCTCGTTCCGCTGGTCGGACTGGGCTTGAACTACACGCCCGGAGGAATTCAACCGAACGTGCTCGTCGGGACGGTCGGCGTCTTGAGCGTCCTGCTCGTGTTCGTTGCGGCCGTCCGTCGGCTACGGCTCCCGCCCGACGACCGATTCGATCCGCGGGACATCGGGGCCGGGCTGAGCGGTCTCATCCGGAACGAGACCGACAGCTCGGTATCTCCTCTGCACGTCCTGCTCGTCGTCGGGCTCGTCGTCGCCTCGAGCGGGATCGGGTTTGCGGCCGTGACGACGGAGCGCGGCGAACAGTTCACCGAGTTCTACCTTTTGACCGAGGATCCCGAAACTGGTGACCTCGTCGCCGGCGAGTACCCCGACGACGTCGGCGGGGAGTCCGAACCCGTTCACGTCGGAGTGACGAATCACGAGGGCGAGACGCAAGAATACACGGTGGTCGTCCTTCTCCAGTCGTTCGAGGGGGAACGGGAACGAACGGTCCAGCATGAACGGACGTTAGACACTTTTTCGATGACCGTCCAGCCGGGTGAAACTCGGACGGAGCCACACGAGGTCGATACGGACGTAACGGGAAGCGACCATCGAGTGACCTACTTACTGTACACGGATACCCCGCCGTCGGACGAACGCCTCGGAACCGATACCGCGTATCGACATACCCACTTCTGGATCGGCGAGCCTCCTTCGGGGACCGACTGAGTCAGTCGGACGGAGCGCACGACGTTCATGTCGAGACAACGAGCGTTGGCTTCGGCCACGTACTCCGACCACACCCACGGAGAGCTCTAGGGAACGCGATCGACGGCACCTCGATCGTCGAGCGGGATGGTCGGCGACCGCCAGAGCGAACTCACAGGTCGACGTACTGATCTTCCCATTCCCTCCGCGTTTTCAGGCTCTCACGACCTTTCTTCGTGATCCGATAGAGGTTCGTCCGACGGTCGTGTTGCCCCTTTTCGACGTACTCTTTTTTGACGAGCGTGTTGAGGTTCGGATACAGCCGACCGTGAGTGATCTCTCCCATGGGCGCTTGAAGTTCCGCTTTGATTTCCTGACCGGACGGCTCGGAAGCGCCGGCGATCACGTACAGAAGGTCCCGCTGGAAACTGGTGAGGTCAAAGAGCGGTTCGTACATGCCCGCCACGTGTAGCCGAGGTGAGTTTGTTATAGATATATAAACGGAGCATGTCGGCCCGGAAGCCACGAATCTCGTCGTTTCAGCCTCGGAGTCCGATATCGGGCGAGAGTCCATCAAACATGAAACGAGGCGGAAAGATCCGGGCGGCAATCGGAGTGTAAACCTCGATATGGACGGGATAACAAACTGGCTGATTTATAACTATTAGTCCAACGGAGAGAATGGGAATGAGAACGGCGAGATGGTCGTTGCCGAAAACCGGGACGATGTCATGAACTCGATGGAGGAATTAACGAAAGATGATGTGTTCGAGGTATTGAGCAGTTCACGAAGACGGCAGATCCTGGCGCACCTCCATCGGCACGATGGGCAGGCCGACCTTCGAAGCTTGGCGCGGGATACCGCGATGGAAGAAACCGGCGGGTCGGTCGAAGATGACGACGTGAAAAGATTCTATATCTCGTTATACCAAACTCACGTTCCGAAACTCGAGGAGGTTGGCTTGGTGCGATACGATAGCGATACGAAAGTCGTTGAATTGACGGATCGCATCAAGGAGGTTGGCCGCATCCTGAACGAAGACGCCACGCCGGACCAACCGTGGCCCCTGTACTATGGGGTACTTGCACTGTTCGGGGTCGGCGTTGCGATCGGACAACTGGTCTGGACTGCCACGCCGGCGGCGAGCGTCATCTTCTCGATGGCCGTGCTCGCGTTGGCAGTATACCAGTACTACGAAACGAAGTTCAAAAGGGGGGAGTACTCGTTTCTCGAACGACTCGCTTCGGACGAGGGCCACGGGAGCGACTAAACATCAGAGCTCGTGGTGAAGTCCGACGATTACCGCGATGCCGACGATGCTAAAAAGCGTCCACCCCGCAGCGGGAATCGAGGAGAGCGCGCCGATACCGAGCGTACCGAGTGAAACGAGAGCGACGACGAATCCGGCGACTGCGGGTATCGCCCGATCCCGATCAGGGGTCTTTCGGTCCGCGCTCTCGTCCGTGTCCATGTACCTCAACAGATCCGTCACGGAGTCCTGTAACTCGATCGTTCCGCGATTCTTGTCGTACTCGACCACTCCCAGCTTGTCCA
>LFFM01002826.1_pt1 | contig 11213 bp, 15 predicted proteins | sample 643131 | NCBI WGS metagenome assembly LFFM01 (sample SAMN03777445, study PRJNA286221) | soda lake metagenome | biome: soda lake; feature: Kulunda steppe; material: water; isolation source: sample Tc-Br brine of Tanatar trona crystallizer | place: Russia: Kulunda steppe | collected 2011-07
ATCTATACGGCACCCACTGAACAAACTCAAAACTACATATATGAATAGATTTATCAGCAGCCCCCCGTGACTAACAGCTATGGAGACGCGGAAGGTTCAGGTGACTGGTGGTTCAACGTATACCGTCTCGATCCCGAAAACATGGGCAACGGCCAACGGGGTGAGCGCTGGAAGCACCGTCGAATTCTATCCCGAGGGTGACTCGCTGTTCATGACGCCGACCAGCGACGACGAGCGAACCGAGGGGACGCTGGATATCACCAACCTTACTGAAACGGAGCTGATCCGGGCGGTGATGACGATGTACGTCAGCGGTTTCGACGTCATCGTCCTCGAAAACGCCCGAATCACAACCGACCAGCGTCGGACCATCCGCGAGGCAACCCAGAGTCTCGTCGGCCTCGAAGTACTCGAAGAGACGAAAAGCACGGTTGTTATCCGGGATTTGCTCGACTCATCGGAGCTTTCGATTCACAACGCCGTCACACGAATGCGACTCATCGCCCTCTCGATGCTCGAAGACGCGCTGTTGGCGCTCCGCGACCTTGACCGAGACCTCGCACGCGACATTATTCAGCGCGATGACGACGTCGACCGCCTCTGGATGGTCGTCTCGCGTATTTTCCGAGCCACACTGCGGACGCCGAAAGCCGCCGAGGAGCTCGGGCTTCCACGAGAGGTCTGTTTCGACTACCATTCGAGTGCCAGACAGCTCGAGCGCATCGGCGATCACGCAACGAAAATCGCCCATCTCACACTCGATATCGAACGCGACGTCCCAGAAGAAGTGCTCGATGCTTTCGATCAGCTTCGGGTCGAAGCCGTCTCGGTGATTGACGGCGGGATGGATGCCCTGTTCACTGACGACAGCGAGGAGGCAACTCGCCTGGCAAACAATGTCCGCGAACAGGTCCGAAAAATCGACTCGTCGGCTCGCGGAATCGACGAACTGCTCCGTGAACTCGACCCCGCACGCGCCCAGCTTCTCGGATTGATCGTCGACTCGATTTCACGGAGCGCTGACTACGGCGGCAACATCGCCGAAACGGCACTCCAAAAGGCTGCACCGACGCCATAACGGCGTTCTGTTCTTGTCACTTTTTCGATGGTAGTTGTCACTATCTGTCTCTATCGGTGTAGTACGATAACCGCATAAACTGTCATAGATAAATTAGGTATATGTCGTCTGCGGACGACTAGAGCAGCGATCATGACCGACGTGTCAACAACACCCACCGTACAGTCGATGACGACTCCCGAAAGTTGGACGCCGCTGATTCTCAGCGGAATCGGCCTCGCTGTCCTCGGCGTACTAGCGATGGTCTTTCCCTTCGTGAGCGGCCTCTCGCTATCAATCATCTTCGGCGCGCTACTCGTCGTGGGCGGGGTGGTACACCTCGCCCAGGCCTTCGGTACCCGTCGCTGGCGCGCATTCGCTTGGCAGCTCGTCCTCGCGGGCGTCTACGGCCTCGCCGGGTTCGCGTTGCTTGCGAACCCGATCGTTGGTCTCGCGACGCTGACGACGCTACTCATTGCCTTCTTCTTGGCTGAAGGGCTCGTTGAGATCATCATGGGTGTCCAGTCGCGCGCGCACAGCGGCTGGGGGTCGTTAGTCGTAAGCGGAGCAGTCTCGCTGCTTCTGGCTGGACTTCTCATTGCCGGTCTGCCCGAGAGCCTTCTGTGGGCACTGGGGCTGTTGTTCGGCGTCAACGTTCTCGTGACCGGCCTCACGATGGCGTACCTCGGTGTCACAAACCGTCGACGGACGGTATCGGCTGGCCGGTCCGACGACAGTGCGGTACAGAAACCGAGCGTCTGAACGGAGCGGTCCGGCCGTGCGTAACCGAACCACACTCGATTCACAGACCCCGCTGGCTGGGCTCCAGAACGCCGTTGTGCACAGTTCTGTAACGCCGGTGTTCCTTTTTTGTTCGTTTATGAATCCAAGTCTGCAGCGTGTGAAAAGACGAATTCCCGAAGCAATTTTCCCGCAAGCGCAGCCGCTTGCCCGTCATCGCGGTCGTTGACCTCGACGACATCAAAGCCATCACAGGCGGGTGCGACCGTCCGGACTGTTTCGCGAAGCTGTCGCGGTGTCAGCCCAAATGGCTCCATCGTTCCGGTTCCCGGCGCATAGGCTGGATCGGCCGCGTCGATGTCAACACTCAGATAGACCGAGTCGCCATCGAACGTCGGCGGCTCGGCGAGCCAGTCGTCGACAGCGTCGGGGGCGACGACGGTGACATCGGCCTTGGCCGCACGCTCCCACTCGGCTTTCGAGCCGGTTCGCGCACCGAGAATAATCGCTTCGTCGACGGTCGACAGCACACGGTTGGTCACGCAGGCGTGACTCCACGGGTTGCCATCGTACTCGGTTCGAAGATCGAGATGGGCATCGAGACAGACAAACACGTCGGGATCGACCGCTTCAACCGCCGGCGCACTCACGGTGTGTTCGCCGCCAAGAACGAGCGGAACCGCATCGTCCCAGACGATATCGCGGAGTTGGCCGCCGAGGTAGTCGGCGTAGGATTCGACATCGTCCCACGCACGGATGTTGCCCGCGTCGCAGACGCCGAGCTCGGTGAAATGTGAGTCTGTCCAGTGGTCGTAATTATCGTAAGATTCTGAAAACCGGCGGATCCGGTCGGGACCGAAGCGGGTCCCCGGTTGAAACGTGGTCGTGATGTCCACGGGCGCACCGACGACCACGTAGGAAGCAGCCTCGCGGTCAGTAGTCGCCCCCGGAAACATCACACAACCTTGCGCTGGCCCTCGTATTCGAGGTATTCAATTTCCGTGCCGTTTTCGAAGTCTTCGCCATCGGGAATGAGCATGGTGAACGTCTCGTAGGTTTCGAGATCCATCACCTGTGCGTCGCTCCCGGTAACTGAGACGACCTGGCCGCCTTTTCGCTCGATAATCGGGACCCAGACTTTCGCATCGACGGGCTGGCTGAAGCTGCGCTTTTTCGCATCGAAGACGCCCTTGCCCTCAACGCGGGCTTTTGCGCTGCCGTGTTTGCCCGGCTTTGCGGTGCTGTAGTGGTTGATTTTACACGGTGCGTCATCCATCATGACGTAGCTGCCTTCCTGTAGTTCGCGAACCTGCTTCTGTTCTCGCGGCATACCCGCTTGTTTTTGAGGAGCCAGTATAAACCGTTTGGAACGCGCCGCCGGTCGACAAACAACATGCTTTTTCGGATCGGTCGCCGAGACGCCGATATGGCCCACAGAGGCGAGTCGGAGACGACACAGACTGCCGCGTTCGACGCTGCAGTCGATGCCATCGGCCGCGGTGAGGCCGTCATCTACCCGACCGAAACCGTCTATGGACTCGGAGCCGACGCCACGGATCAAGACGCTGTCAGCCGGGTCTTCGAAATCAAGGGTCGCGACGAGTCGAAGCCGGTTTCCGTTGGGTTTGCCGACCTCGAAACAGCGATCCAGTATACGAATCCGACCGACCGCGACCGCGAGTTCATCGAAACCTTTCTGCCCGGTCCGGTGACGGTGCTTGTCGAACGCGGCCCATCGCTCCCGGCTGTACTGACCGCCGGCCAGCCGACAGTCGGTGTCCGCATCCCTGACAATGCGGTTGCCCGCGAACTGGCCCGCCGCGCCGGCCCGATCACGGCGACCAGTGCCAACCGGAGTGGCTCGCCAAGTGTCCGCCGACCGGCCGAGTTGTCGCCGACCATCCGCTCAGCCGTCGGGGCGATTATTGATACCGGTGAGGCTCATGGCGGCGAAAGTACCGTTGTCGATGTCAACGCTGGAGTGATTCATCGCCGTGGGGCACTGGCCGATGAGATCGAGACGTGGCTTGCTGCGCACTAACCGCGGGTCGCCCGCAGGTCGTTTTCGATCCGAAAATTGCGTGTCGCTCACAGTCCAAGCAACGACTTGAGCGACCGCGTACTGACACCACAGGTCGAGCGGTACGTACAGGCGTCACACCGGCTGTCGTTGACCCGCGGTGGCGGGCCGTCCATCGCTCGGACGGTTCGCAAGACGCGGCGATAGATCGCGGTCCGCCGGCAGGAAAGCGGGACATCGCGAACGACACCGACGGCAGGATATTCGACGAGCGCACGCGGTATCTCGCGTTCGCGTTCCCAGGCAAGTGCGTTGGCAACGGCGACCGCTCGGACCGTCTGGGGCTCCCACACGCCGGTCTCCGGTGGCTTACCCGGCGAGATCACCGTTGGAACCGGCGGGTCGCCAGCGAGCAGTTTGTGGATGACGCCGTGGCAATCCTTGCCTTCGACATAGTAATCGGTCTCAGTGGGCGAACAGAGGGCTTCCCAATCCGAGCGCTCCGACAGTGCGGTGAGGGCCTCACGGTAGGCTGAAGGTCCACACTCGATGGGGAGTGCGTCGAGCGTCTCGTCGTCGGCCGTTCGAAGCTCGTCGTACCGGCCGGCGAGTGCCTGTTTTTCGCTGACTTCGGGTGGTGGCTCTTGGTCGTCGTGCCTGCGGGCATAATACAGCTGTCGGGGACAGTAGGCGGCCCGACTAAGCTCGCTGAAGCTAACCATGGGCTGGCTGGCCACCTGTTCGTATTTGAATCTATGGCCCCGAGAGCGTGGGCCCGAGCGGTGAGGAGCGCAAAACACGGTCGGAATGAAATGCCGGTTACAATAACATACCGATTAGAATGAAACGTCGGTTTCGATGTCTTCTGTGGCATCACGGAGGCCGTCTTCACGGGCGTCGGTTGCAAGCTGGCCGGTGAGATCCGAATCAGTGAGCAGTTCGGCGAACTCGTCGCGAAACCGGTTGTTTGCCCGTGTTGAGCGGAGATCAGCCCTGACAACCTCGCTGTAATGCTGTGTCGTTTCAGCGGTCTCATTGAGCTGTTCGGCCCGCTCGGCGAGCGGCATGTCCTCGACGATGAGCCGGCGGAGCCGATCGAGATCAACAGCCGTCTCACGGTCGGCCTCCCCCACAAGGTGGAGATCGAGTCTGGCGGCCCGTACCGTCTCCGCTGAGCACTCCAGTTCGGCGGCGAGTTCGCGGTCGTCATCATCGTTGTGGAAGCCACGGAGGACGGTGATCAGTGCGGCAGTGTCGAGGGCTGTCTCGAAGTCGTATCGGTCGCGCATTCGCTCGATGAGGGTTTCGAGCCGTTCGTCGACGTTTGTTCGCTCTTCGGTAAGTGAGCCTGGCGATTCTGCTTGGTTCTCGGTGACGGTGTCCGAGCCAGTCGTGTCAATAAAGATATCCCGGAGTTCCGCCGTCTTCTCGTCCATGGATGAAATCGGACAGGGCCGGAGGATAAAAGCCTATCTCCAACTGTGACCCACATTTACGTACGTTTATTGACAGACTGGCTGGTCGCTTGCTGGCTGGAGCCTGCGTATCGTAAACCAAACTATTGATTACGGTTTACAGAAAACGGGTTCTCATGGAAACAACAGCAGACTCCGTTGAGTTGATCGACGGCTCTGTCGTGAGTAACATCGCTCGGACGGCACTGTTTGCCGCGCTAATGGCGGCATTCGCCTATGTTTCGTTCCCGAATCCACTCGCTCCAGGGATTCCAGTCACGTTGCAAGTGCTGGGCGTTTTTCTGGCCGGTATTTTGCTCGGACCCATTTGGGGAACGGCCGCAATGGGACTCTATCTGGCCGCTGGTGCGGTCGGCATTCCCGTTTTTTCGGGCGGCAGCGCGGGCATTGGCTCGTTGATCGCGAGTCCGACCGCGGGTTATCTCTGGTCGTATCCCGTTGCCGCCGGTCTGATTGGCCTACTCGTCCACCGCGGAACCGACCTTCGAGCCCACCAGTCGGTCGGACTCTCGGTGCTCGTCGGTTCGATGATTGCCGGAACAGTCGTGATCTACGCGTTCGGAACCGTCGGCTTTGCGGTGATCCAAAACGTCGGGCTCATCGAAGCCTTCTCCCTCTCAGCGCTGGCGTTTATTCCGGTTGAAATCGTCAAAATCGCCGCCGCAGTGGGTATTCTCCGAAGCAATGCGTTGGCGGCGGCCTAAGCAATGCTCACAACCACACGACTCGTCCACCGGTACGGTGAGACCCGCGCGGTCGACGGTGTGTCACTCCGAATCGACGACGGCGAGTACGTCGTGATCGTCGGCCCGAACGGGTCGGGAAAGACGACGCTCGTCCGGCATTTTAATGGCCTCCTGACTGCCGACGACGGCGAGGTGCTGGTCGACGGCCAGCCGGTCAAATCCAATCTCCTCGCAGCACGGACGACTGTTGGAATGGTGTTTCAGGAGCCGCGGGACTCGTTCGTTGCGGCGACGGTTGGCGCTGATGTCGCCTTTGGGCCGCAGAATCTCGGTCTCTCACACGAGGACATTGATCGACGTGTCGAGGAGGCCCTTACCGCGGTCAACCTCGATGGCCGGCAGGCTGACAGAATTGACCAGCTTTCCGGGGGTGAACGCGAGCGGGTTGCCATCGCGGGAGCGCTGGCAATGGACCCCGCACACCTCATTCTCGATGAGCCACTCACGGGGCTCGACGAGCCGGCCCGGAGAGCCGTTCTCTCCCGGCTCGACTCGCTGTCGGCTGCGGGCACCGGCATCATTGTTGTCACACATGATCTCCGTGGTGTCCTCACGTCGGCCGATCGGGTTATTGGGATGGCCGATGGACAGGTTGTCTTCGATCTGCCCCCAGCGGATGCGCGTGATCGACTTGCGGAGGTAGATGTCTACGTCCCGCAAGACACGGACGGCTCGGCGGTAACCGACACCAACAACGCAACGACAACAGACATTAACGGCCGATCGTCGAGACCGGCGGCCGAGCGCTAAATCGATGTTACAGTACGAACCCGGATCATCGCTGGCCCACCGACTCGATCCGCGGACGAAACTCCTGTTTCAGCTTTCGTTTGCGGCGTTCGCCTTCGCGTATACCACACCACGCGGGCTCGTTGTCGTTGGACTGATCGGTCTCACGACACTGTGGGCAGCCAAGATGAATCCACTGGCAGCAATCTGGGCCTACCGATTCGTCCTGCCGTTTCTCATCGCCGCTCCGGCGGTTGCTGCGCTCACGTTTGGATCGCCGTGGATCGAGCCCACGGCGGCCATCGAGCCGACGCTGGCGAGCCTCAGGAATCTTCTCGTACTCATCGTCTGTGCAGGGTATATCCGGACGACCGCAGTCAGTGAGTCTCGAGCCGCGATTCAGCGAACTGTTCCGGGTCGTCCTGGCCAGTTTCTTGGATTGGGCGTCGGACTCGTTGCCCGATTTCTCCCCGTGTTGCGACAGGATTTACTGGCGATTCGCGATGCGGAGGCCGCACGGCTCGGCACCGAGCGGCCACTTCGAACGCGTATCATGACACTGACGACAACCGGGCTCAATCGTGCATTCGAGCGAGCCGACCGGCTCTCAGTTGCGTTGCAGGCGCGGTGTCTCTCGTGGAACCCAACCCTTCCAGTACTGCGGTTTCAGCGTGTTGATATGGTTGGGCTGGCCTGCTCGGCCGGGCTGCTGCTGGCTGCGATAGGACGTGCGGTTGGCTGGTGATTCGTCGCTAACGTTTGCCGTCGGACAGTTTGCTCATACCAATGGACGGCTCAGTTGTCGAACTCGATGCGCAGATCTTCGCTGTTCCACGTTTCTTCGAGTTCGGTTGTTTCAGTCGTCGCCTGCTTGAGGAGTTTTGAATAGTTCCGCGAGATATCCTTGAGCGTCAGCGAGCCGACGATTTCCAGTTCTTCGGCGACCGGGAGCGCCGTTGCCCCGTGTCGACGCATCCGTTTGATTGCGATCCGAACTGGCATGCCGGGCGGCACGGAGCTAAACGACTGGGTCATCACCTTTCGGACGGGAATCGCAGAAAACGGTCGATTCGACAGGTAGCCAGCCTTGATAATTGCCTGTTCGGTGAGCAGGCCAACTGGCTGGCCCTCGTGGACGACGGTGACCGTTCCGACTCGGGCTTCGACCAGCTTCTGGGACGCAGTTCGGAGATCGGCGGTTACCGGCACTGTAACCATCGCCGATCGCATGATATCTCGGACGTGCATGACGGCCTCCACGCGGATCGCAGATACGGCGACTACTCAGCCAATCGAAAATAAACATGCGGGGCCAATTATCGGTGCTGATAGACCCCTCGCAGGGCAGGAATCGGCCGTTGCCAGCCCACCCGAGACGAACTGAACGTCGATCGCTCGGGGTCACATCGAGATCACTCTTTTCGGCTGGCGTCGACATCAATCGCATCAACCGGACAGATATCCACACAGAGCATACAATCGATACACTGGTTCTCACGGGTTGGTTCGACTTTTTCGTCGCTTGCGGGGTGTCCAGGTGTGTCGACCCAGGTAAAGACATCTACCGGGCAGTTTTCGAGACAGGCACCGTCGGCAACACAGATGTCGTAGTCGACAGCAACGTGCGTGCCGTGTATCCCAAGCGTTTCCGGCGGGTCAACAGGGCCCCAGACGGCGACCCCGTTTTCCTCACCCACCCGCTCGCGGTTCGCATCGAAATTCGGATCAATCGCCATACAACTTCTGCGGCGGGTCAGCTATTTAACTCCACGTCTCGGCGTGCCTATGCAGGTACTTCGGGCTGGTCGCGTTGGGTGGTGACCTGCCGGACGTAGGTAGTGAAGTTCTCGAAAAGCTGTTTGGCTTCACAGGCGGCCGCATACTGTTCGGGCGTGATCTCAGCAAGCACGCGGTCGACCTGCTCATCGCCGAGTCGCTCCCGCTTGCTTTCGGCAATATCGCGTGCGGTTTTTATGTCGTATTCGGGGTGGAACTGCACGCCCCAGCAGTGTTCGCGGCGGAAGGCGTGGACACCGTGTTCGTTGCGCGCAAGGAGGGTTGCTCCCGGTGGCAGGTCGACGACAGCATCGCCGTGGCTCGTAAAGACCCTAAAGCGCTCGTCGATCCCCGCAAAGAGTTCGTCGTCGCCGACCTGCTCGACCTCGTTGTAGCCGAGTTCGAAGCCATCCATTCCCGAGACACGGCCGCCAAGTGCTTCGGCGACGACTTGATGGCCATAACAGACGCCAAGAACCGGCACTCCGGCGTCTGCGGCCCCCGCGACGTACTCGATAAGCGGCTCGATCCAGTCGTCGTCCCAGTAGACTGAGGCCCGCGATCCGGTGACGACGACCGCATCGAAGTCGGCGGTCGACGGTGGGAGTTCGCCGGTGGTCACATCGAACTCAACGAGATCCGCATCGAGTTCCCGTCTGAAGTTCCGGGTTGTATTTTCGTTACCGTGAGCCGCCTGCAAGAGCGCAAATCTAAGCCGTTTCATTACCTGTCTGTCGGGGAGCCGGTATCAAGTGCCTTGTGCCGGGTGTTGCTTCTTGCCGGTCTTTGGGACCGCTACTTTTCGGCCGATTCAACGAAGGCGACTAGCTCGTCGGTGAATGCGGTCGCCCGTTCGATAGTCGGGAAATGGCCGACATCGGGAAACCGCTGGAACCGTCCACGGGGGAGGTCGTCTGCCAGCTGGTGGCTCTGGTCGGGGCTCACAACCGAATCCTGCCCGCCAGCGACGACAAGTGCAGGCAGTGTGAGTTCGTAGAGCGCCCCCGCGTTGAACTCCCCAAGGGTAGCCTGCTGGGCCTTTCGAGCAGCCGGTTCTGCGTCCTCGTCGCACCGCCATTCGACGATCTGGTCAACCAAACCAGGAGCGTCGGTACCAAACGTATCTGAAAACAACGCGTTTGTCGACTCACGAACAGCCGAGCTATCGGCAGGATCTGCCGCAAGATCGGTCGGGTTGAGGTCGGCTCCAGCTGCAGGAGTGTTGATAAGCGTGAGACTCCTCGCACGGTTCGTCTGGCGGGCGGCCCCGAGCGCGACACAGCCGCCGAGCCCACAGCCGACGAGGTGAGCCTTCCGAATCGAGGCGTCGTTGAGCACGGCCTCAAGGTCGGATACGAGGCCCTTCATAGCGTAGGGACCGTCGGGTGCATCCGACCGGCCGCAGCCACGGGTGTCGATAACGACGGTCTGGAATCGTCCCGGTAGCCGACCGTACTGCCAGGCCCATTGCCACGGCCCCAAGCCGAGTTCGCCGAGAAAGACGACACTCGGCCCATCGGAATCGCCGTCGGAAACGTAGTGGATCGAGCAGCCGCCGGCATTGACATCACTCATACTCGCATCATACGTACCAACCGCGAAAAGTCCCGTCAATTCAGCTAAAACCGTGACCAACGGTGGTGAGATATTGTGGATTGGTAGCATACAAACCGCATGAGCGAATGGTTAATCCGCCTCAATCGCCTATGGGGCGTATCAATGGACTCCCCGTTTGCGGTGCTCCACATCGACGCCGACGCTGATGACGACGAAATCAAACGGGCCTACCGCCAGCAAGCAAAAGAGACCCATCCCGACCGGGGCGGCTCTGAGGCTGAATTCAAGGCGGTACAGGCGGCCTACGAGGCGATTCGATCCGGCGAGACGCCGGACCGTGCAACCACCGAATTCGTCGAAAATATCAGCCGAACCGACGAGCAAGATCCCGGAACGCACGTCACCTATCTCAATTACGAGGTACTCGATGACCACGGCTGGAGCATCGACGATGACGACCTCTTTACCAAAGCTGCGGCGGCCGGGCTTGATGACCGCGATTACGGCCGACTAACCGTCGATCCAAAGGAAACGTTGCTCGAAGGAGTCGAACGGTGCGGCTATGCGTGGCCCTATGCCTGTCGGGGTGGCGCGTGTGCGAACTGTGCGGTCGCCGTCTGTGACGGTGAGCTCTCACAGCTGGTCGATCATATTCTCTCGGATGACCTCACTGACGACGGCATCCGCCTGTCGTGTAACGGTATGCCCCAAAGCGACGAGATGCACGTTGTTTTCAACCTGAAAAACCGACCGGACCTCGCCGATCTCAAACTGCCGGGCGACCGATTTACCAACGCCTACGCCAGCGATTGAGACGCAGTGCCTAATGAGAAATAATAAACAGACAGTCCGTGTTGTGTGGTGAGTTACGCGTTTAGTACGCCCTGAAGGATTTCAGGGGCCGCTTCGAGGGCCGCATCTAAGGCCTCAACATCCGGGCCACCGCCCTGTGCGAAGTCCGGTGGGCCACCGCCGCCGCCGCCGACTCGACCGGCGAGCTCGCCGACAACCTCGCCGGCATTGATTCCGGCTGAGTCGGGGACACCAACAACGAAGAGCGCGCTTCCGCCCGTCCCGCTGCCAAGGACGGAGATTGTTCCCTCTGCAACGAG